>Ga0207651_10000730_pt1 | contig 14071 bp, 15 predicted proteins | sample KBSM23metaG_FD_184328 | JGI IMG/M metagenome (GOLD analysis project Ga0207651, IMG submission 184328) | Miscanthus rhizosphere microbial communities from Kellogg Biological Station, Michigan, USA - KBS M2-3 metaG (SPAdes) (version 2) | ecosystem: Host-associated > Plants > Roots > Rhizosphere >... | reverse complement strand
ATTTTTGGCGACGTATCCCGGTGTCCAGTCTGACGGAGATTGCAACCGTCGTGCCTGTGGTGCAAATCAATTGCTTGACCGGGCAACCCCGTCAACCTGTGCGTTTGCTGACATAATTGGCGTCAACAAGAAGATCAAGGTTTACGCTGATATTTCCGAGGTTGCAGACGCGAAGATTCTCTTACAAGGGAACGATGAGAACGGGCAGTGGATAAGGACGTTTGTTGATGACGAATGGATTGACGGTGAATACGTAGCAATCAACGCCGCCACACCACAACTCAGCACCAAGTTTTTCTCGTCCTTAGTTGGCGTGCAAAAGCCAATCACCAATGGCAACGTTCGACTGTACGAATACGACACGGACTTGGCGACCCAGCGAGCCATTGCGATTTACGAACCAGACGAAACCCGTCCGTGGTATCGCAAGCAGTTCATTCCGGGAATGGATGGCGCCAAGTGCTGCGGCTGTGTGGGCGATGACGCAAACACAAAGCAAGTTGAAGTCATGGCCAAGCTCGCGTATGTGCCGGTGCGGAACGATCTGGATTGGCTGATGATTGGGAATTTCTCCGCGCTTGAATCTGAGGTTCAGTCAATTATGAAGCGCCGGAACAATCTCGCTCAGGAAGCGGTTACGTGGCGGGCCTTGGCGGTTCAGACGTTGCGTGATGAACTCAGGCATTATCTTGGCCGGGGAGCAGTTAACCCCATGCGAATGCAGCCACGCAACTTGGCCGGAGCAGGGGTGAGAACTTTGATCTGAATATGCCTCGCTATTACAAATCCACATACGTTTGCAAGATGACAACGCTTGCAAGGCGTCGTCGCGCTCTCGCTGCAATCAAGAGCAAGCAAGTTGGAAAATTACTAATTGAAGTTTTCGGTGATCATTCGGATGATTTTCTGGAAGCGATTTACACCTATCCATCCGCGTCGCGAATGCGTTTTTTTGATACCATGATCCCTCGAATAGAAAAACCTTCTGGTATCAAGCTGGTGAAAGGCAACTAAATGTTAAGCGCACAAATTCTTGGTGGTTTGCTTCAAAAGAGGCCCAAGGTTCCAACCTTTCAAGGCATCAACGCCCAGGACGAACAGAACAAGGCCGTGCTTGGCAACAGCGCCATCCTGCCTGAAATCATTTCCCAGACGAACGACATTAACGCCGCGCAATTTGCCAGCGTGGACAAGATGCTGGCCCAGGCTTCAGGTGGCGTATATGCCCGGTTGCGCGACAAGGCTTTGGCCAATACCGAATCCCTGCTGAACGGTGGCGACGTGACCGATGTTTTGCGCGGAACAGCAGCGGCAAACCTTTATCGAGGCGTGGCGGGAACTGGATTTGGATTGTCCACGTCCATCAAGAATTCAGCGACTCAAGCACAAGCGAACAGACTTACCGGATTCGACTCGCTGCAACGATGGTTGGCAGGCGTTGACCAGACGTATCAGCCCGTGAGCGTTGGCGCCATGTTTGCGCGAAACTCCCTGACGCCACAGGATCAGATTGGGTTTGCAGTGGAGGAACGCAATGCCCAGTTCCAACGCGATTGGGTGAACAACCAGTTGAAGGCTCAATACGCCCCCGGAACAATCGCCGGCCAAGCCATCGTCAAAACAGACGATCAAATCACTGGAATGGTTGCCGGCCTGCTTGGGTCGGGTGCTGGCGGCGGCGGTGGCGGACTGTGCTGCTTCATCTTCCTTGAGGCTTACAACGGAAAACTTCCGTGGTTTGTCCGGGCAGCGCGTGACATTGCTTACGTGAAATACCCACAAGTGGCCAAGGGCTATTGCAAAATGGCCAAGTGGCTTGTGCCTGCCATGCGTAAATCCAAGATTGTTCGCTGGCTCGTGAACAAAACAATGGTGCTTCCACTCACTCGATATGGAGGTTACAAGTTCAATGCGACCGGATATGAACGGTGCAGGAAATACCGATTAGCCGAGACGTTTTGGTTTTCCGTGTGGGGTAGGCGCTTAATTACGAAAGGAATCTGATTTATGGGATTATTCGACAACAGCCACATTCCGGGACGCATCAGCCCCGGAGAATTCTCGCTCAAGAGCGGCGAGCTTGGCGTGCAATACGGCCACCTTTTTAATCAGGCGTACCAAGAATCGGCTAATCGAAAGATGAAGTCAGACATGGGAAAGCCGAGTGATTTGGGACACGGATATGTACCCGGAATGGCACCGGGGAACACCGAAGGCGAACTGATGTTTCCGGGTCGTGGTTTTGGGACTGATGAAGGTTGAAATTTATGGACGACCAGACCGATATTGAAACGCAGCCATTCTCGAATCCTCCATCACAAACTAATGGCGATCCAGGGATGTCCGAAGTTGGTGCCGAGACATCTCGCCCCGGCACGAGCACGGCAACGCTTCCAAAGCCTCGCCAATCCGAACGCCCTTCAATTCCTCGGAGTCTAAAATCCGACACTGGGCTTCCATCAAGACCGAAAGCTGTCCTGTACCGTTATGGACAAGACGCAATTGCAGCCCTGACCGCCTCTCAATCATGGGAGGAGTTCAATTCCATCCTTCAAGCCAACTCACCACACCTGAGCAATGCTTGGTTCGCCAAACAACTTCAAGATTCGTCAGTGGTGGTTAATCATGTTGTAAATTCAAAACAGGCGGCAGAGAGGGCGGCATTTCAAGAGAGGTCCCAATCATTCGCTGGGCAGATGCTCAAAAGAACCGCAACGGCTTTTGCGGACAAGATTTCTCAGATTGATGACGCGGATTTTCTCATGGGGTCACTTCCCGGAATCATCAAGCGGGTTCAGGAGAATGGCGAGATAAGTCAGGATGATTTGCGATCCTTGAACGGTGCGGTTGCGGAATCGAACAAACGGAAGGCCGTCACCAAAGGCCCGGTTAATTCGATTGAAACCGCAATCACGTTGGAGAACCAGCACTTGCAGGCGGCTGACGCTTATCAATCCATTGGTGATTTGGAATCGGCTCAAAACGAACGCGACCTCGCCACGCAACAAAAGAATTACCGCACCAAGCTTATTAGTGGGGTTGGCGCAACTACTGACCAAAAGGCTGCTGCTGCTGCTGCATCGGACTCCAAGAAACATGCGGCTTCAATCTTAAAACAGGAATCAGAGGTTGCATCCCTTACCGCCAAGCATGACGAGGCGTTGGCGCTTATGGCTACAAATCCTAATAACGAAACGATTAAAAATAAGGTGGTTTCCTCTCAGACAGAGTTGGCTGGCGCAAATGCTAAACTTAATATACTCAGAAATGCCAACAAACAGGTTGCCGCAATGGGCTCCAAACGCATGGCTGATGAGGCATCAATGCCTGTCTCGCCTTCAACTAATTCCCCTGCGAGTTCAAGTGAAGTCATAAAGCTGGCCCCAAATGGCAAGCGCGCCGTGTTTGACGCGAACACAAAGCAATTCCTGAGATATGCCGAATGAGGCCGCGCCAACTTGGGATAACTCCACGGACGTTCCGACATGGGAGAATTCAACAGATGAAGCCCCGACGTGGGAAAACTCCAAAGACATCGGTGCGACCGCAACAGCCACCACGCCAGCGCCACCAGTCCAGACCACCGCAATAGACCCCACCGTTTCCCGTCACGTTCCCGACATTCGTGACGTAACCAAAGGCGGTCCCAAGCTTTCACTTCCCGATGCAGGAGTTGCGCTAAAAACGGCGGGCGAGGATATTCTTCAGGGCATCGGTGAGGTTCAGACTCACGAAAGCCCAATCCCAACTCCGTTCACGATTGGAAAAGACGAACATCCACTTGTCGCGGCCGGAAAGGAAGTGGTAAATCTGGCCGTTGGCGTGCCCCAGTTTTTCACTACGGCTCTTGGGGTCGAGGCCGCAGCAGCCGGAGCAGCCGCGCCAACCATCGTTGCTGGAGCGTTCACGATTGATTTTCTCAAGTCACTTGGCCAGCAAATCCACTCCGCTTACAAGAACTGGTCGTCCATGACGCCATCGGAAAAGACTGTGGCAGTTACGGACGCGATTGGGACAGGTGCGTTTGCTGGGTTGACCGGACGATCCACTGTTAAGGGCGCCACGGCGTTTGCCGAAGGAATGACGCCACGCGGCACAGGCATCAGCCCAGAAGCCGCCAAGCTTGCGCCTGCCACCGCGCAGGCCGTTGCAGAAACCACACCAAAGGAACCAAATGCCAGCGAAATCCCAAGCACAACGAGCGTTCCTGAACCAGAAATTCGGCCACGAGTGGGTGAAGAAACATCACTTCGACAACAAGGGCAAACTTCCACAGCACAAACGGAAGCCGCGCTCAAAGAAAGCCAAGCCGTCATTCAGCCAGAGAATGTCGCGCCGGGCGATGTAACCTCCTCCACCCCCGGTGGCGGCATGTCCACCAAGTCCGCCGCTGACCAAGCCCGTCAAGCTGAGGCCAATCGCAAGATGCAGGAGGATTTCGCCAAGGAGGTTGCGGCGGTGGAGGATTTGAGGCCAACCGAACCAGCCCTGAAAGAGTTTACTCCAGCAATAAAGACAAGTTCCGGTAAAATTATTACTGGAGAAAGTCACAGAGAAATAAGATCACGCGAAATCAGCGGCCAGCACGGATTTGTGGATTCATCTGGAAAGTTTCTCACCCTCACGGAAGTCGCAAGGATGAGAATGGCCCAAGAATCGTCAAAACCCCCTTCCGTCCCAAACCCAAGTGAGACAGCCACCCCCGAACCCGCAGAAGGGACGGAGGGGGTGAGGCCAATCGGAATGGGTGGAGCAGTTCCAGGAGAGTTCGCGCAATCTCCACAGACTCCAACTTCTATCAGAAACGCACAGGTTGACGTTGAGCGTGCAAAGCGCGGCCTTCCTCCAGCAATCCAACCCGCGAGACGCGCATGGCCGAATGTCTGGGATGAGGCGATGGCCAAGATTGACAACGACCCCGGCTATCCAGACCGATTGCTGACCGACCTGAGAAACAAGCCGAGATCGTTGACTGATGCTGAGGATGCAACGCTACTTCACCGTCAGATTGATCTTCAGAACGAATACGGAAAGGCCACACGCGATTTGGCCCAGGCGTTTGATGACGGTCGCCTTGATGCGGTTGAATCAGAGAAGGCTCGTGTTAATGCACTCAGCGACCAGTTGTTTGACCTGTACGAAATCGGGAAGCGTGTCGGAACGGAAACAGGACGCGGCCTGAACGCCCGAAAGATGCTGGCCTATGAGGATTTCAGCTTGGCCAAGATGGAACTGGAAAAGCGTGCGGTTAATGACGGAAAACCCTTGTCTGACACGCAGCGAGCGGAAGTTGTTGAATTAAATAAGCGAATTGAAGAAACGCAGAAGCGGTTTGATGATTACAAGGCCCAAACCGAGGCGCGAGATTCTGAGCGAGCCATAAAAGACGCTCTGGACGAAGCCGAACGCGCAGCCACCAAAGAACCCGTGGTTGAGCCGCACGTCCGAATCATCGCGGACAAGATCAAAACCTATTTCGACAATCGCGCAGATGCAGCACTGAAGCGTCTTGAGGGAAAGCTGTTCACCATCAGCCCACAGGTGCTTGCCGATCTGACAGATTTGGGCGTCAGCCGAATTCTTGGGGGAGCTGTTCGCATTGGTGAATGGTCGGCTAAAATGGTTGAAGCTGTTGGTGAGAAAGTTAAGCCACATCTCCAGACGATTTGGGACGCCTCCCAGACCGCGCTTAATGAGCATGTTGAAAAGGTGGCTGGCGTAAAATCGGACAAAGTTAAACGTGCCGTCAAAGGCACACCCGTTGCTGAACAAATTGACATTGCCCGTGATGCGGTTGTTGAAAAGGTCAGCACTGGAAAGCGCAACGAAGTTTCACCACTGGCTCAGAAACTTGCCCGCCTATTTATTGAGCAGGGAATCACGGAACGCGACCCCCTGATTGACGCGGTGCATGACGTGCTGAAACAAGCCGACCCTGCATTTACACGCCGTGAGACGATGGATGCGATTTCTGGTTATGGTGACTTCAAGCAACTAAACAAAGATGAAATCAGCGTTCAATTGCGGGACCTTAAAGGCCAGATGCAGCAAATTGGTAAGATTGAGGACATGCAGGCCAAGATGGCGCCGAAGAAAACCGGCATTGAACGCCGCAGTCCAAGCGATGAGGAGCGCCGGTTAATCAAGCTGGTCAACGAACAGAAAAAGAAGGGTGGCTTTGTTGTCACCGATCCCACAACGCAACTGGCCAGTGCATTGCAGGCGAGAAAAACGTACTACACGAACAGGATTTCAGACCTTAAAACCGAAATCGCCACACGGGAGCGGCTGGTTAAGACCAAAACACCATCACCAACCGACGCCAAGCTTGATGCGCTCAAGGCCGAATACGAAACGCTCAGGAAAGAACACGCTGAAATATTTGAGAAACCCGGACTGACCGATGCCCAACGCCTGGAGATGGCCGAGAAATCAGCCACACGTCAAATTGACGAGATTGAGCGGCAGTTAAAGACCGGAGAGATATTTCCTGCTGGTAAAAAGCCATTCAAGGGCACAAGTCCGGTTCTGGAAGCGGCCAAAGCTCGAATTGAAGCGTTAAAAGCTGAACGTCAGTGGGCGCGTGAAGCGGCAGGTCCAAATCCGCAACCATTGGACGTGGAAGCGCAACAGCGGTCAGCCGAACTCGACAAACGCATTGCTGATCTTGAATCCCAGATCAAGCACGAGACGGTTTTCGCTAAGGGCAAGACTGAGCGAGTTGATACGCCTGAAAATGCTGCCAAGCTCAAGGAAATTGAAGCCCTGAAGGATCAGCGCCAGTTCATCCGTGAACGGTTACAGCCCAAACCTGAACGCGACTTAGACGCATTGGCTTTAACCGCCAAGAAAGCACGCCTTACACGCCAGATTGCCGATTTGCGAGACAAGCTTGCCCGTGGCGACTTCACCAAGAAGGAAAAGCGGGTCGTTAAGATGGATGCTGAGGCTGACAAACTAAGTTTCGAGGCAAACCAGGCCAAGGCTGACTGGCACAAGGCGTTGATGCTTGACCGTCTCGCTAAACGCTCGGTTCCTGCCAAGATTTTAGGAGGAATTGGAGAGGTTTTGAACACGTCACGAGCAATCCTAACCAGCATGGACCTGTCTGCTGTGTTGAGGCAGGGTGGTTTTATCGCTTTTGGCCATCCTGTTAGAGCATTAAAGTCGTTTCCAGCCATGTTCAGGGCTTTTCGGTCTGAGGCAGGCCAGCACGCGGTTGACCGGGAGATTGTTTCACGAAAAAACTACCCGATTTACAACCAGAGTAAGCTTTACCTGTCAGAACACGGACAAAAACTCTCCCAGATGGAAGAAGCGTACATGTCTCGCTGGGCTGACAAAATCCCGCTCGTGGCAGGTTCGCAGAGGGCCTACGTGACGTTTTTGAATAAATTGCGTGCGGATTCCTTTGACGCAATGGCGAAGTCGCTGGGCCGAACTGGAGAACTTACGCCGGTGGAGGCTAATGCAATTTCCAACTTCATAAACGTATCCACGGGCCGGGGAAGCCTTGGAATGAAAGAAAACGCGTTGGTTGGCCTGAATACCGTGTTTTTCGCCCCTCGCTATGTCGCTAGTAGGTTTCAGTTGCTTGCTGGACAACCTCTTTACCGTGGAACCACGAGAACCCGCGTAGCTGTGGCCAAGGAATATGGACGTTTCTTGATTGGTGTTGCTGTGGTTTACGCCCTAGCTAAGATGGATGGGGCCACAATCGAACAAGACCCGCGTTCATCCGATTTCGGGAAGATCAAGTACGGTAACACGAGAATAGATCCAATGGCCGGCCTGCTCCAGAACACGGTTTTACTTAGTCGTCTCGCAACTGGCGAAATCAAACCCGCAAAAGGTGGAATTGTGCCGATCAGGGGTGATAAAGTTCCGTTTGGTGGCAGCGATGCAACCGATGTGGTCACGCGATTCCTACGATCAAAGCTCAGTCCAGCAATCGGAACCGGACTGAACTTGCTCACCGGAAAGGACGTGGTTGGCCAGCCTGTTACCGCAGCCTCAACCGCTGAAAACCTTCTTATTCCTTTGAGCTTGCAGGACATTTACGCAACTATGATTGAACAGGGTGTACCGAGAGGAACGGCATTGTCCATTCTGTCTATATTCGGCATGGGATTGCAGAATTACGAGGACAAAAAGGGCGGCATCCAGCCCACCAAAAAATAGTTACAGAAAGTTCTTGTAAGTTTTTAAGAGTGGGTTCAAAGTCGTGACGTGAAACAGGCTGATAGAAATTCCGACTCTGCCACTGAATGCCCGTGCGATCCCTCATCGCGCCTGTTTCACAACCGTTCGGTGGCGGAACCGGGAAGTTTATCAATGTGAAATATGGACAAACCAAACCAGTCTGAGCTTGATGGATTACCCACTGTTGAGGATTTGCGCGTATCTGCAAAAACCCTGAGATACTTCGTGTTAATGCTTGAAAAGGAAGAATGCCTTTGGCCGTGGTGGAAACGCCTAATCATGGATTATCCATCCAAGCATCAGTACATGAAAGCCTCAGTTAAGTTTGACTCGATAGCCGATTTGTTTGAGCAACACCTGAAACAAGCCAACCCATGAACCTAAACTGCGAATCCCTTCACAAGACTTGGAATCAAGTCACAGGACAGCAGCTTAATCCACGCGCAACCGAGAGGCTTTTCTTTGAGTTTTGGAGCATGGACTTCACCGATCAAGACCTACAATGCGTGCTCAAGTACATGATCGCATACAACCGCAAACACCCAAACACGCCAATGAAAATCCAGGCTCATAAGGTGCTTGGAGATTTGGAAACATTCGCATCAGTGCTTTCAGAGGCAATGGCTCTTGAGCGAAACAAGCCAGTCAAGACCACGCCACGGGAATCAGTATTGATGAGCTTCCGCCGAACCACACCCGAACGCACTGGAAACTTCCTATCTGCCTCTGAAGTGCTTTCCCGGCTCAAATCGGAGGCACTGCAATGAACGACACCACACGCCATAACCGTCATGGAGAAAGACCGCTCCAGACCAATCGCTATTCAGAACAAGTCATCCTTGAGATGAACCTTGAACATGACAGGAAAATGGGATGGTCCAAGGACTCACCAACAATTTACCAGAACGTGAGCAGGAGACCGGAGGCATATTTTGGCTCAATCAAGGACTTGTGGAGCAACCGTGTTGACAAACCTAAAACATTAACCGATCATGGGTCTTTCATGGGTTGAGTAAGACTGAGTTGAGTTCCCGCCAGAGGCGATGCGTTGCCCCTGGCGGGTTTTGTATGACCACCCAAACCCCATTACAAATCCTGTGCGAGTGGGCCTGGTCCAAGGTTAACCTGGAACAGCTACAGAAACAGGGTGATCCGGATTTGGTTTACGCGGCAATAATTGCGTTCCGGCACGCGCTTAGAAATAAGAAGAAGCTGGACCTGGAATATTCGGATCATCACCAAGCATTGGCTGAACTGGAACAGAACAAACCTATTCAGGGTGAGCTTTGCTTTGCCTGAACCTGTTCTGATTGGCAATAACCCAGATAACCGCCCGAAACCGATCATCAACGTGAACATCCTCAACCGTAACGCACAGATCAGAGATTAGCCCAACCTCGCCTTGAAGCGCGTTTAAGAAACGGGTTTCGTCCAGGTTAATGGCATCAAGAACCTTGACGCATTGCTCGCCAGCGGTGGACAGAACGCGCAAAACGGTTTCTTGGCATACGCCAGTCAATCGGCTGATTGATCTAATCCCGACGCCTTCACAGAGCAAATGCACGATTTGTGCGGACTGTTTGGTTTCAATCCGCACGCCTTCAAGCGGTTGTTCCTCTTTGAAGTATTTTCCGCAACGATCGCAGAAATAGCGTTGAACGAGACGGTTTTTGTTTCGGAAATGACCGGATTTCTTGCACTGGCCGGAGCAGCAATGACAGTTCAGACTTGCCTTTCATGGCAGGAGAACTATCATCAAAGTCGTATCTGCGAAGATATGCGACCGGAAAGCAGTTCACGCTGCCTTTTGGTTGCGCCTCGCGGTGCTTGTAACACTGCGAGGCTTCGGTTTTCGTTTAGTAGCAGGGAACGGCGGCGGTTGTGACGATTGGCTGTTCCATCTATGGCAGTCTCGGCTTTTCGAGTCCGCCGCCGCCCCTGCAAATTTTTATACGTTCACATACTTGGCTGGATATTGTTTTTTGCCATCCGCCAGTCTGATTTCCTCATCCTTTTTCAGCCGGTAAATTAGCGTATTGATCAAACCTTTTTATTTTCCACTGATGGTCACTTGGTATTCCTTGCCGTTAAAAATAACCGTGTTTGTAATAACCACAACTGACGTGGCAGTGATCCCGCCTTGTTGATTGAATGACTGAACTATTGTTTGCGCGGTTTGGTTTATCTCTGGAGAATTGCTGCCTGATGTTGCCACTTTAATGACATTGCTGGATTGAGAAAAGATCGGGGAGTTTATTCCCTCTGTTAATACTAGGCTTGCATTTCCAATAGTCTTATTATTTGTGCTGCTTCTCGCGTGCAGCAGATCGGTAAGTTTATCTATCCTTTTTTGCCTATATTCTGCCTGGTCTTTCCATGTGTTCTTAGCAGACTCAAATTCAACTCGTTTTTCATACTCATCCTGCCATGCCAAAAAAAACGAAACAAATAGAAAGCAAAAGAACACCTTAATCAGTCCTTTCTTGATGTCTGTTTGAGACATTGCGTTTTTGAGAGCAATTAACGCCATAATAATCCCCCCTGTTACGAGCGTTGCCCAGTGGTTGAGAACGGCTGCCACAAATGAAAGGATGTGCCGGAGAAGATCCACGATCCGCGAGGATTCGTAATTCCACCGCCGCGGTCAAACCCATTATTTGATTTTGTTTTTCCGGGGCGCCACGCTATCGAGCCAGCATTTGCTAATTCCTTATCCCGGTAAAGCTTGGTTTTGTGTCTCATGGCATTGTTTCCAGCGTCAATCTAGCAGTGCATCACCGTAATTCCACGAGGGTCAACTTCTGCGGCTCGAAACCATTCAGCCGTGGCTTCCAGCTTGGATTGCAGTCGGGCGGCGAATTCAGGGGTGGTCATGGTTACTTTCAAGTTCATCGGCAATTTTCAAACAAAGTTTAATCGCCACATCGGATGCGCGATTAGAACAAAACACTGACGGCCCAGGAATGGGATTCCAGCACATTGAAGCCTCGCCAATTGCCTCAAACACAGCCATGTACATTTCACTGGAAATACGAAAACAAATTGGACGATCTTTTACGTTTAGCTTCATGGCCTCCTCCTTGGACATGATGGTGTTAATAAAAAATCCAGAGCCGTCCGGAAGCTTTGTAATTGGTGAGTTCATAATCTTAACAGACCCCGCACCAGCCCCCGCCCCTTGCGAAGTGTCATGTCCGGTTTGGGTCGGAAGGCCGGTGGGGGTCAAAGGGGCGGTCATGCCAGTGCAAGTCCGGGAGTGACGTTGGTGCGGTGCTCGCACAGTTGAGAATACTCCGGGTTGAGTTCAATTAGAATCGCCTTGCGGCCTACCTCAACGGCCATTTGTCCAGTCGTTCCTGATCCCGAAAACGGATCAAGCACTACGTCTCCCAAGTTTGACCAGGACAAAATCAAGTCACGAGCCAGCCATTTTGGCATCATGGCGGGATGCGGCAGCACTTCGCACATATCCTCCTGGCCACGGGTCTTTCCCTTCCACACGTTTGTTCTCATGCCGTACTCGGCTGTCACTTTCTTGGATCGCTCCGACTTTGATCCATCCCGCTCCGTAAACGTGTTAACCCCCAGATTCCCAACGCATCCAGCCGTCGCATTTTTCTTGTCCTTGATTGGGTTGAACGAGCGCGGGGCGCCTTTTGACAAAATGAACACGTACTCGAACACCTGATGATAACGCACGCGCTCCGGATGGCTGAAGTTGAGCTTCTCGTAAATCATCGTGTCGTGAACCCGAAAACCGCAGCCCTCAGCAAAGAAAATCTTCTGCTTGCAGGATGTGAGTGTTTCCGATCCGTCAACCACCTGATCTCCCACATTCCAGCACAACACTCCCCCATCACACAAAACCCGATGCAGTTCCAGTGCGGTTAACTCAAAGTCCCAAGAGTGTCCACCGTACGTTCTAAGGTCATCGTACGGCGGACTTGTGACGCAGCATTGCACTGATTTTTCAGGCAAAGTCTTGAGAATTTCACGGCAATCGCCGGTAAGAATGGTGACGTTATTGGACATGACCCCTCCATCTTGCACGGAGCGGGCGAGGGTGTAAAGAAAAATCACAGCATCACCTGCTGACTCGCCTCGCGCTGTATCCGTTCAGTAGCAGCCTTGAAATAATCCTCGTCCAATTCACACGCGGTCAGGTTATAGCCGTGGTTCAGGCAGGCGATAGAATAATCCCGAACCGTTTGACACGGCTCTGGAATTGTTGTATCATTGGGAATGATCGAAAAACAATGCGCACTTTGTGGAAAACCATTCAAGGTTGAGCCGTATCGAGAATTCACGGCAAGGTTCTGTTCCCGGAATTGCAACAAGCCAAGACTCGGAATTAGGCCGACAAACTCGTTCTCGATTGGCCATCCCACTTGGAATAAGGGACTGAAAGGAATCAGATTGTCCCCAGAATCGGAATTCAAAAAAGGACAAAAATCTCCACGGTGGAAGCCGGTTGGTTCGGAGAGATTTGGGGTTGATCGGAACGGTAATCCACGGACGTATGTGAAGGTGGCCGAACCACGAACCTGGAAACTAAAATCAGTAGTGGTTTGGGAATCAAAAAACGGCCTAGTTCCAGTCGGAATGATCGTGCACCACAAAGACGAGAACACCATGAACGACAGCGAGGAAAACCTGAGTTGTATCACACGAGCCGAACACATGGAAATACACCGTCCGAAGCTCCAATTTTCAAAGATTCGCATTGGAAGAAGGGTTGGCAGCGGCTACATCCGAGCTGGCTGAATACCGAACAAGTCGGGAACGGGAGTTGACGGCTCTGGTTCCGGCTTCAAATCAAACGTCATCTGTGCGAGTTCACGTTCTACGCGCTCAACCCCTGCTTTGAAATAGTCGGCATCAAGCTCGCAACAGGTGATGCTGAATCCCGCACGGGCGCACGCCAAAACGCTAGACATGCTCCCTCCGTGGGTATCGAGAATGGTCTGGCCGGGTTTGGCATAATTGGCCAGCAGCCACGAGTAAAGCGCAACGGGCTTTTGGGTTGGGTGGATGCGATGCTCTTTCGCCTTCATGTTGCCCTGTAACATTCCCTGCCATCGGAATTGAAACTTTCGCACTGCCGACTTGAAACTGGTCCACGCAAGCTCACAGTCCGCAAAGTCTGTTTCTCCGTTTAGCTTGTCCCAAACAATCCAGCACGGAGAACTTGTCAGATGATCTACAAAATAATTTCCTCCCCAAATGATTTGGTTTTTAGACACCCTGAAAAGCTCATTGAAATAATCCCATGCCGGAGGGTTGCTGTCCCAGTTCTTGGGAGTGAAGCACTGAGACACAGCCAACTTGCCCCGAGAATGATTACTCGCCCCATCCTCGCCAATCCCATAAGGCGGATCAACAATCGCCAAGTCAAACGCCTTGTCGGGAAGGTCGCGCATCAAGTCCATGCAGTCGCAGCGGTGAAGCTCCAGACGGGTGCCGTTGCGTTGGATGACCGTGGATGTCATAAGGACGCCCCCTCCACAAATTCCTCAGCCTTGGCCCTTGCACGAATCTGTTCCTTGATCGTCTTGCCCCGGTCCATTTCCTTGATCTGATTACGATATTCATGGGCTTTCAGGCGCTTATACTCCCGGCGATGCTCTAAACTCATCATATCCCGGTATTTACGGTGATTCAGCACCAACCACCCCTCGTCCAGTTTCTTGATTCGCCTGCCTTCGTGGTCCTTGGTACGTGAATCCGGATCTGGCTCCTGAAACTTGTCCATAGCCACCCGGCACGCCTCGACTTCTACCCTGGCCCTAGAAGCGATTGCAGGCAGCGGAGCGTCAACAATCCCGTCCTCGTCACACATTGCCAGCAACGTAATCCACACAATCCTGGT
>Ga0207651_10000721_pt1 | contig 14132 bp, 9 predicted proteins | sample KBSM23metaG_FD_184328 | JGI IMG/M metagenome (GOLD analysis project Ga0207651, IMG submission 184328) | Miscanthus rhizosphere microbial communities from Kellogg Biological Station, Michigan, USA - KBS M2-3 metaG (SPAdes) (version 2) | ecosystem: Host-associated > Plants > Roots > Rhizosphere >... | reverse complement strand
TGATGTTGGAGATCACCTCGCGGTCGGCGTCGGTCGCGCCGGCGGCCGGCTGGTAGATGTAGTAGGCGGACATCGAATCCGCGAAGCCGAGGCCCGGGCGCTCGCCGCACACGAACAGCGCCGCCTGGGCGCCGACCAGACGCGCGATCTCGTCCATGATCTTCACGCGCGAGCGGCGCACGAAGAACGGCGGCGCGTGGCCGATGCCGCGCGTGGACAGCGCGCGCTCCAGCGACGCGTGGAACTCGGCCAGGTGCTGGTTCAGCGCGGCGGCGGACAATCCGTCGCCGTAGATGATCACCAGCGTCGGCGCGCGGCCGATGCGTTTGGCCAGCTCGGCGCGGCCCTCGTCGGACAGCGTGCGCCCGAGATCGGGCCGCTGCAGGAAGGTCGCCTTGTCGGGCGCCTTCGACGCGACCTCGAACATCCCCAGGCGCGCCAGCAGCTCGGGATCGACCTCGGACATCACGGCGTCCTTGGCGGCGGCGTGATCGGCGCGGAAGCGCAGCATCGTGTTGGTGTGGTAGCGCGGCCCGACCCGGCCCACGGCCACGCGCGCCGGCGTCGACGCAAGGATGCGCGTCATCACCGGCGGATCGTAGGGCTCGCCCACGTTGACGCCGCGGTCGGGTGTCAGCAGCAGCGCGCCGGCGGTGTCCATCTCGCGCTCCGCCGCCGCCGCGCCGTCCCGCCGCGTGAGCGCGTCGCGCACCATCGCCTCGATGCGCGCGCGGTCGACGGTGGGCTTTGGACGATCAATCATGGTTTTGGTGAATGATCGCGTCGGGCGGAGACGAGCTTTGCTCGTCGCAGCCCATCGCGGGAGGGTTTGGGAACCCTTTGAGGGTTCCCATCATGAAAGCACACTGGGATCGCCGGCGCGCGCGGTCAGCTTGCCGTCGCGCATGAGGCCCATCTCCTCCAGCCAGGCCTCGAATTCGGGCGCGGGGCGGAACCCGAACAGCTGGCGCAGCGCCGCGCCGTCGTGAAACGACGTCGACTGGTAGTTGAGCATGACGTCGTCGCCCATGGGCAGCCCCATGAAGAAGTTGCAGCCCGCCGTCGTCAGCAGCACCTCCAGGTTCTCGAGATCGTTCTGGTCGGCGTCGGCGTGGTTCGTGTAGCAGGCGTCGCAGCCCATCGAGATGCCGTGCAGCTTGCCCATGAAGTGATCCTCCAGGCCGGCGCGCGTGATCTGGCGGGCGTCGTAGAGGTATTCGGGGCCGATGAAGCCGACGACGGTGTTGACCAGGAACGGATGGTAGTGGCGGGCGAGGCCGTAGTTGCGCGCCTCCAGCGTCATCTGATCGGCGCCCTCGTGCGCGTCGGCCGACAGCGCCGAGCCCTGGCCGGTCTCGAAGTACATGACGTTGGGCCCCTGTGCCTGCCCCAGCTTCAGCGTCATGTCCTGCGCCTCGTCGAGCAGCGGCAGCGTGACGCCGAAGCTGCGCAGCGCCTTCTCGGTCCCGGCGATCGACTGGAACATCAGGCCCAGCTGCGCGCCTTGCTCCAGCGCCTTCATCTGGGTCGTGACGTGGGCGAGGCAGCAGTTCTGCGTCGGGATGCGCCACTGGCGCATGAAGTCGCCGGTGGCGTTCAGGATCGCCGCGGTGGTCCCGGGATCGTCGGTCACCGGGTTGACGCCGATGACCGCGTCGCCCGCGCCGAACACCAGCCCATCGCGCAGCGACGCGAGGATCCCCTCGATCGAATCCGACGGGTGGTTGGGCTGCAGGCGAATCGACAGTCGTCCGGGCAGACCGACGGTGTTGGTCGCGTGCACGACGACGCGGATCTTGCGCGCGGCGTGCACCAAATCCATGTTCGTCATCAGCTTGGCGCACGCGGCGATCATCTCGCTGGTCAGCCCGCGCGACAGGCGCAGCAGCGCCGCGCCGTCATTCTCGTCGGACAGGACGTGCTCGCGCAGCCGAGCGACCGTCCAGGACTTGACGCTGTCGTAGATCGGGCGCTGCACGTCATCGAGGATCAGGCGCGTGACCGCGTCCTGCTCGGGCGGCACCACCGGGTTTTCGTACAGCTCCTGCAGCGTCACGTCCGCGAGCACGCGCTTGGCGGCGATGCGCTCGGACACGCTGTCGGCGCACACGCCGGCCAGCCGATCCCCCGACTTCTCTTCGTTGGCCTTGGCGAGCACCTGCTTCAGATCGCGGAAGCGGTAGGTCGTTCCGCGCAGCGTCGCCGCCAGGTTCATCGCCGACCTGTCATCCCCTGGTGCGGATCGTAACCGCGCGGCCGTGGCCGAACAGGTCCTCGACGTTCGCGATCCGCTCGATGTCGTCCGCCTGGGCGCCGAGCGCGGCGGCGTCGTATTCGATGATCGACGTGCGCTTGATGAAGTCGCTCACGCCCAGCGGCGACGCGAAGCGCGCGCTGCCGCCCGTGGGCAGAACGTGGCTGGGGCCGGCGACGTAGTCGCCCACGGACTCGGGCGTGTGCGCGCCGATGAAGACGGCGCCGGCGGTCGTGATCTGACCCGCCAGGGCGCGCGCGTCGCGCAGCGCCAGCGAAGCGTGCTCCGGCGCGAGCAGGTTGACGATGCGAACCACGTCCTCCGTGCTGTCCACGACGAAGATCGCCCCCTGATCGGCCAGCGCCTTTGTCGCGATGGCGCGCCGGGGCAGATCCGCCAGCTGCGCGGCGACCGCGGCGGCGACCTTTTCCGCGAACGGCTTGCCGCGCGCGATCAGGACCGGGACGGCCAGCTCGTCGTGCTCGGCCTGGGCCAGCAGGTCGGCGGCGATCCAGCGCGGGTCGACGCCGTCGTCGGCGGCGATGACCACCTCCGTCGGCCCGGCGATCGAATCGATGCCCACGTCGCCGAACACGAGCCGCTTGGCGGCGGCGACATAGGCGTTGCCCGGGCCGACGATCTTGTCGACGCGCGGCACGCTCTCGGTCCCGTAGGCCATCGCGGCGATCGCCTGCGCGCCGCCGATCAAGAAGATGCGGTCGACTCCGGCCAGCCGCGCGGCCGCCAGCGTCTCGGGCGAGGGGCCGGGCGTCGTCATCACGATCTCGCGCACGCCCGCCACCCGCGCCGGGACGGCGGTCATGATCACCGTCGACGGATAGCGCGCCTTGCCGCCCGGCACGTAGATGCCGATGCGGGCCAGCGGGTCGACGCGGCTGCCGACGCGCACGCCGTCTTCGGAGATCTCGTAGGAGGCGTGCCGTTCACGCTCGTGAAACGTGCGCACGCGCTGGGCGGCGTGCTCGATGGCGGCGCGGACCTCGGGCGTCACGCGCGCGGCCAGCTTGTCCCACTCGGCGGCGGGCAGCTCGATCGCATCCAGCTGGCGCTTGTCGAACTCGGCGGTCAGCGCGCGCAGGGCGGCGTCGCCCCCGGCGCGCACCTTCGCGATCGTCTTCCGGGCCGCCGCCTCGATGTCGGGGGAAAGCTCGCTGCTGCGGTTGCAGAGCGCGTCCAGCTTGCGCTGGAAATCGGGGCTGGACTTCTCGAATACCTGGATCATGGCCGTAGGGCCCGCCAGGATAGCAGCCAACGCTCGCGCGGTCAGTCAGCGAACGGATCGACCCACGGGCGGGCCGGGCGCGGCGCCGCGGGCGGCGTTTCGCTCGCAGCGGCGCCGGTCGCCTGCGTCGAGGGCGACGGCGCCGGCCGTCGCGGGTGGACGGCGCGGGCCGCCACGACGCGTGCCGCCGGTTTGGCCTTCGCGACCACCGCAGGCTGTTCCGGCTGCTCCGGCTGCAGCTCTCCCTCGGCCTGCGCAGCGACCTCGGGGATCGGCGCGGCGGGCGCCGGTGCGACCATGGGCGCCGGCGCTGGAGCCGGTTTCGGCAGCGGCTGGACGACCACCGCTGGCGCCTGAAGCGCCGGCGTCGCCGCCGCGGCCTGGACTGGCGATCCGGCGCGACGCGGAAATTGATTGAACGCGGTCGCGACCATCACCCCGCACGCGAACGTCATCAGCGCGATCCCGATGATGGTGTTTCGCGCGGGCGTGGGCGGCAGCGATTCTTCCTGCGGCACGGGCGCGACGCGCGGTGCATGGCGCCGATCGTGTTTGCGCCGCTCGATGATGCGTGCCGTCCCTCCGTCCCAGAGGGTGCTGGGGATCGCGCCCGCTTCAGTGACCTGCATGCGGAACGAATCACGACCCATGAAAACAATGCTGGCTTGCCCTGTATCCGAAGACTCGATCACGGTTCTCCCTCCTCTTCCCGCCGCCCACCATAGAACGACGCTGGTCAATACCGTGTATCAGTTCGGCTGATGTTTCGAAAATTTTGCCGCCAATTCCTTGGTGTTCCGGAATCACGCGGACGCGGTCGCGTCTCAGACTGCGGCTCAGTCGCTCCGCGCCGCAGGCGCGGTCTGTAACTGTTGTTTTTCAGGTAGCCGCGATCGAGCGCTCCGCGCGGGGGCGGCTTAGTCGTAGTCCTCGTTCAGCGCGCGCAGGAACGCCGTCAGGGCCGTGACGTCGTCGTCGACGATCGCGACGCGCGCAAGCTGGTCGTCGCCGTTCCGGACCGACGCCGCGCGCGCCGCCGCCGACACGGTGAGGTAGTGGCGGACGGCGTCCTCGATCTCGGGCGCGCCGCCCGTGTGGAAGTAGGGCGCCGACTGGCCGAGATCGCGCAACGTCGACGTCTTGAACCGGGCGATCGCGAGCGGGAGCAGCGCCGCCATGTCCGTGACGCCGGTGGCGCGCCCCAGCGTCGCCGCCAGCGCGACCTGCGGTCCCGGCACGGCGTCGTTCCCGAGCACGTTCCACACGCCGAGATCCGTCCGGCCCGGGTTCGCCGCCCCGGGCGCCGACAGAAAAGTTCCGGTGCCGGTCGGGTACATCCCCGAGGCGGGCAGGAACGTCTCCGGCGCGGCTTGTCGCTCGGCGAGGCCGGGGATCGCCAGCGCGGCGAACGCGCCCGCGCCGTGCACGTCGTCATACTCCGCCTGCGCGGTGCCGTTGTTGTGGAAGGCGAAGTCGGTGAAGTGAGGCGGCGCATGACACGCGACGCAGTTGCCGACGCCGCCCGCGGCGATCTCGTCGGCCGAGGCCGTCGCGCCCGCGGGCTCCGCCAGGAAGATGCGCAGGCCAGCCAGCGCGTCGGCGCCGAACGCGAAGCTCTGATCGTGGTGCTCGAGCGCGAGCACGTCGGGGTTGTCCAGCAGCTTGGGCGCGGGGAGCGCCGCCAGCGCGGCGCGCAGACGTCGCGCGTAGTCGATGGCACGTTCACCGGCGTCGGGCAGGCGCGGCAGGCCGTTCAAGATCAGGAAGCGATCGAACGGCGAGCCGATGTAACGCCCTTCGGCGTCCTGCTGATAGACCAGCGCGCGCATGTAGGCGGCGACGATGCCGGCGGCGCCGCGCACGATCGCGTCGTCCGTCGCCGTGGTGACGTCGATGCGTAGCGCCTCGGGCAGGCGACAGGCGTCCGGGATCTCGGGTGACGTGCCCTCCAGGATCGTCGCGTACGAAAGCCCGTAGCAACCCAGCGCGAGCGCGTCGCTGCCGTCGTCGCCGCGGATGACGCGCGCGATGTGCGCGGTGGCGTCGGCCCGCTCGCCCGGGAGCCAGCCGAAGTTGCGGCCGGTGAACGTCCCCACCACCAGGTCCTCGGCGCTCGCGAATTCGCCGTCGAAGTGCAGGTAGAAGCTCTCGTCGCGCGCCAGCGACGCGTTCACCAGCGGCGGGGAGTTGCGCGGCGTGTGCGTGCGCCCATCGCCGCGATCGGGGATCGGGCTGCGCCGCGCGTAGTCGGCGTAGGTGCGGATGCCGGTGGTCCCCGGGTCAGGCGACTCGTCGACCAGGTGGCAGTTGCGGCAGTTCATCGACTGGCCCGCGAAGGGCGCCACGCGCGCGTCGCCGGTGGTCTCCAGCGTCGCCAGCACCGGATCGCCGGCGGCCAGCGGCTGGTTGACGTCTTCGCCGCCGTTCGCGGCGAAGAACTGCGCGAAGCGCGTCTCCAGAAAGAGGCGCTCGCCGATCACGACCTCGGCCGGATCATCCGCCGGCGCGAGCGGCGGAGGATGGCAGGACGGCGCCGCTGCCAGGAGGCAGACGACCAGCAGCGGCGCGAGGCCCAGGGTCCGGGGCGTGATCGGCGAGCGCATAAGATCTTTCAGCTCAGAACATCCAGGCGAGCGCGGCGGCCAGCTCGTTGTAGCCGGGGCCGGCGCCGAACCAGTGGCGGCGGTAATCACCCTTGAGCGCGATGTGCGGGATCGGCCGGTAGACGAGGCCGGCCGTGATGATGTGGCGAATCAGCGTCTGGTCCGCCACGCGCGGCGCCACCACGCTGGCCTGCGTATTGGCGTAGTCGTAGCGGCCGAACAGCGTCACGCTGTGATCGATCGACGGCGCGATCAGACGCATCAGATCGTAGCCCGCCTCGAGGTAGCCGCCCTGGCTGCGCTTCGCGACCGGCAGCGACGTCGTTGGCTCGTTCGCTTGCAGCGCCGTGTTCAGCGCGGCCGTGTCGCCGATGAACAGCATCGCGAACTCGGCGCGCGCGGTGAAACCCTGATAACGCGTACGCGCATCCAGCTCGAACATGCCGACGGGGACGCTGCCCACCGTCGATCGCAGGCTGTTGCCCGACGTCGCGTAGTAGCCGGAGGCGCCGAACACGGTGGCGAGCATCGGCTCGTACGACAGCCGTCCGACCGCGCCGAAGTCGCGCGCCGCCGCCAGCATCCCTTCCTGGTGTCCGTCGGCGACCGCGGCCTCGGCGGTGAACCCGTTCGCGTTGAACCCGTTGACGAGATAGAGCTGGTACGAAAGCCCGGTCGCCAGCTCGCCGAAGATGCCCAGGCCGGGCTCGCGCCACGTCGACGGGATGATCAGCGTGTCGACCAGCGGGCGGTCGACGCCGTTGAACGTCGGCGGCTCGTGATAGATGTTGATGATGCCGACCGGCATCAGGATCAGGCCGGCGCGCAGGTTCACCCAACGGCTGACCAGCCCGTCCAGGTAGGCCTGCTCGATCTCGACCTCGCCCGCGTCTTCGGACGACGCGACCGCGTGCTCGACCTCGACCTCCGAATAGAAGCGGATGCGGTCGGTGAAGTTGTGGCCGACGAACAGCACGAACCGCCGCAGGTCGACGACCGCGGGCCCGTTCGAGGGCGCGTTCAGCGTCAGCTCGCCGTAGCCGCCCACCGCGGTGCCCGTGAGCGCGGACTCGCGGCCCAGCGCGTTCTCGATCGGCGTCTCGCGCGGCAGCGCGGTCACCGGCATGTCGCGCTCGGGTGGCAGGTCCACCACCGGGCCGGGCGCCGGCGCGTTAGCGGGCGGCGGCGGTGGGGCGAAAGGCGTGGGCGCGGGCGCGCTGACGGGCGGCGGCGGGGCGAAGGGCGTGGGCGCGGCGGCCGGAGCGGCGGTCGCCGCGCCGGGCGGCACCGGAATCTGGGCTGCGGCCGGCCGCGAGACGAGCGACGCCAGCGCCAGGCCCAACGCCGGCGCCAGGGCCCGCCGGTGGCCGGGCTGATTGATATTGAGACGCATTCTCATTTTCATTGCCAATCAAATATCAGGCGCCCCGGCCGGCCGTCAACCGGTGTTCTGCGATTCGTGGATTTCGACCTGGGTCCGCGGACGTGGGGAAAAAACTGGCGGCGCCCCGGCCCGCGCCCGACCATCGTTGAACCGTGGCCGCCGCCGCTCCGAAGTCCGGGAAGAACCTGCTCTGGACGTCGACCACGTACTTCGGCGAGGGCCTGCCCTGGAGCTTCCTGCACCAGATGGCGCTGGAATTCCTGGTCGCGATCGGGGCCTCCGGTACGGCGGGCTCGATGACGTCCGGGCTTCACGCCGCGACGTTACTCAAGTTCCTGTGGAGCCCGATCGTCGACCTGTTCGGCCGTCTGCGCACCTGGGTCTGGATGATGCAGATCGTCCTCGGTATCGCGATGTTCGGCGTCGCCAGCCTCTCGAGCCACGGCAACTCATGGCCGCTCTGGATCGGCCTGGGAGTGCTCGCGATCCTGCTCGCCACGCACGACATCGCCTGCGACGGTTTCTATCTGCAGGCGCTCGATCGGAAGGGTCAGGCGCTGTACGCCGGTACGCGGAACGCTGCCTTCAAGCTCGCCACGATCGTCGGCTCTTCGTTCCTGGTCGTGTTGGCCGCGCGCCGGAGCTGGCAAGTCGGATTCAGCGCCGCCGGCGTCCTGATGTTTTTGACAGCGGCGGCGAACTTCTGGGTGATGCCGCACCCGCCCGAGCAGAAGGCCAAGGGCGCGACCCCGCACACGGGCGGCGCTGCGAAAGCGCGGGCGTTCGGCGAGGCGTACAAGACGTTCCTGACGCAGCCGAATGCGGCGGTGGTTCTGGCGTTCCTCGTCTTCTATCGGGTCGGCGACATCATGATGTTCGGCCAGGCGAAGTTCTTCCTCCGGGACATCGGCATCGATACCGCGCACCGCGGTGTGTTGAACGGTTTCAGCATCGGCGCGACGATCCTGGGATCGATCATCGGCGGCGCGATCATCTCGCGCAAGGGCCTGGCGCGCTGTCTGACGCCGATGGCCTTCTTGCAGAACATGGCGATCCCCCTCTACTTCGGGCTGGCGATCTTCAAGCCGAAGTTCGCAGGCATCGTTCCGGTCGTTCTCGTCGAGCAGTTCGTCGCGGGCGTCGGGATGACGGCGTTCTCGGTGTTTCAGATGCAGCGCTGCCGCGCCGATTTCTCGGCCGCGCATTTCGCGTTCATCACCGCGATCGTGGCGGGGGTGAGCACGCTGAGCGGCATCTTCGCGGGGTTCCTCAGTAAGTGGGTCAGCTGGCCCGTGTTCTTCGCTCTCTGTTTCGCTTCCTGTCTGCCGAGCCTGGTGCTGGTGTTCTTCGTTCCGAAGACGCCCATCGAAGCGACGCCCGCGCCGGCGCGGTAGCATCGCGCGATGGCGTCGCGTCCGTCTTTCCTGTTCGCGCACGGTGCCGGGGCGCCTTCGTCGTCGGCGTGGATGGCCGCGTGGCGCAAGCGGCTGGCGACGCTGGGTGACGTCACCGCGTTCGACTACCCGTACATGCGCGCCGGGCGCAAGACGCCCGATCGCCTGCCCGCGCTGATCGCCGCCCATCGCGCAGCGCTCGCGAAGGTGCGGGCGGGCGCGAAGGGTCCGGTGTTTCTGATCGGCAAGTCGATGGGCGGTCGGGTGGGCTGCCACGCCGCGCTCGAAGAGCCCGTGACGGGCGTCATCTGCCTCGGCTATCCGCTGCGATCGGGCGCGACCGGCGCGCTGCGCGACGAGGTGCTGCTCGCCCTCCGCGTGCCGATCCTGTTCGTCCAGGGGAGCCGCGATTCGCTCTGCGCGCTCGACGACCTCGCCGAGGTCCGCGCGCGCATGACCGCGCCGTCGACGTTGCTGGTCGTCGAGGGCGGCAACCACTCGCTGGAGGTGTCGGCGGCGCAGCGTAAGGCGACCGGCGACACGCAGGCCGCTGCGGACGTGCGCGTGCTCGACGTCATTCGCGCCTTCGTCAAATCACGCAGCTGACGTCACAGCTCGGCGTGCAGGCCGATGGTGGGCAGGATCAGGTGAAAGCTGCGCTCCATCGGTCCCGTCCGTCCCGTGATCGGGTCGGTGCCATAGACCACCTCGACGACCTCGCGCGTGAGCGTCGCGTTGGCGAAGTCCGCGTAGAACGTCAGCACGAAGCGGTCGAAGTGGACGCGTCGCTCCGCGCGCAGGTCCAGCTGATAGAAGGCGGGCAGCTGCTGGTAATCGCCGGAGCCGATGACGGGCGCGAGCCGCCCGGTGTTGTAGTGGAAGCGCGCGCCGACGGAGTAACCGCCGCGCAGCCGGTAGCCCGCCACCAGGTTCAGGATGTGGCGCTGGTCCCAGTCGGAACGCCCGAACACGCCGCCGTCGTCCTCACGCAGGCTCCACGAAAGCGTGTACGCGAGCCAGCCGAACAGGCGGCCGCGATCGGCCTTGCGCACCAGCAGCTCGCCGCCGTACGCGCGGCCGCGCCGCATGACGAGGAAGTCCTCCGCCCCCGGATCGAGGGTGGTCACGCTGATGTCGCGAACGTCGGTCAGCCGCAGGCGGGCCGCGTAGCCCGTGATGCCGGCGGTGAAGCCGCGCGGCAGCTCGACCTCGGCGCCCAGCGATCCGGCCAGCGCGGTCTGCAATCCGAGATCGGCGAGGCCGAACGCCTCGAAGCCGGCGACGCTGACGGGTAGGCTGGGCATCTGCGCGAAATTTCCGCCGGTCGCCTTGAGCACCAGCCGATCGGCCACGCGCAAGGTGAGGTCGAGCCGCGGCTCGGCGACGGTGCGCTGCACGCCTTGCTCGGCGAACACATCGCCGCGAATGCCGGGCGCGATGGTGAGGCGCCCCGCGTGGATGGCCAGCGTCGCGTGCGCGCCGACCGACAGCGCCTGCCGCGATCGCCCCAGATCGCTCGGCTGACGCCCGAAGTTGGGGACGGCGGCGTCGAAGTCCTGCGCGTTGGCGTCCGCGCCCAGCTGGCCGTCGACCGGACCGAACGTGCGATCGTAGAGGACGCGTGGCGCGGCCGACAGCGCGCGCACCTCGATCGGGCGATCGAACAGCGTCGAGCGCGACCAGTCTGTCCCCAACGTGTTCGCGACCAGCAGGCGGCCGCCGCCCACCGTACGCCGCCAGCGCAGATCCAGCCGGTGAAACTGCAGCGACGCGTACTCGGGGCCGTTGACGGTCCACCCCAGCTGGTCGAGCGAGCCGAACGCGAACACCGTCGCCTGCCCCCCGGCCAGCGGGTGATCGGCGCGCAGCTGGTAGTCACCGTAACGGAGCGTGTTCTCGACGGAGATCAGCGAGAACAGCGCGCCCGTGTACGAGTAGCGCGCCGCCACCGCGACGGATCCGCGCCCGTCGTTGAACGGCGCGGTCATGATCCCGCCCGCGTCGTACACGGTGACGTCCACGGACGCGTGCACCCGATCCGCCGGCGGGGGCGTGGTGCGCGCGGCCATGATGCCCGACACGAAGCCGCCGTAGCTGGCCGGATAGCTGCCCGGATAGAAGTCGACGCCGCCGATCAGGTACGGATGGACCGCCGACGGTCCCAGGGCGAGGTGGAACAGCGCCGGCACGCGCACGCCGTCGAGATAGAAGCCGGTGTTGCCCGGGTTCGCGCCCCGCACCACGTAGATCGCCGCCGGCCAGACGATCTGCTGCACGCCGGGCAACGAGCCGATCACGCGCAGCGGATCGCCCGACGTGCCGGCGACGTTGCGCGCCTCGTCGCCGCTGACGTTGACCTGCGGGATCTCCGGGCGCGCCGAACGAATGGTGGTCTCGTACCGCTCGCCCGTCGGACGCGGCGCGAGGCGGAAGATCTCGACCGCGTCGGCCGCGCTCGCCGCGCCGGCGTCGATGGGGCGGTCGGCCGCGTCGTGCTCGGTGGTCTGGATCTGTACGTGGTGCCGGCCGGGCGCGACGCGCAGCTCGAATTGTCCCTCGGCGTCGCTGTCGCCGGCGGGCGCGCCGTCGACGGTGACCGCCGCGCCCGCCAGTGGGCGGCGCGTGCCTTTCTCCAGCACGCGGCCGCGCACGGTTACCGTCGGTGTAGCCGGGCGCTCGCCGGCGCCCGCATCCGGCGCGATGGCGGCCTCACCACCGGCGTCGCCAGCGGCGCTCGCGTCCGCGGCGCGCCCATCGGCCGTCGCGGCAGCGTCCCCGGCGCCGGCGTCGGCATCGGCCGCGAACGCGCGCGCGGCGGCGCCCAGCACCAGCACGACCGCTGCGATTCGCGGCGCGATCATGCGCTCAGGGGAGATCGCCGGCGTTGATGGTCGCGACCCACAAGCCGTCCTGCGGCGACGGGTTGCGCCCCTGCACCAGATAAACGACACGAACCGGGTCGTCCGCCGTGCGCCACGGCGACGGGATCACGGTGGGGTAGCCGCCCCCGTTGGGGATGTCGGGCGACATGAACACCTTGACCGCCGATGAGATGGGTTTCTTCTCGTGGCCGTTGTCGCGGTTCACCACGCCGAGGCGCGCGGTCCCGTCCTGCTCGCTGGCGTCGTAGCCGGTGATCAGCCAGCGGCCCCGGTCGATGGTCGGCCCCATGACGTGCTCCACGATCGTGTGCGTCAGGTTCGACGAATCGTGAACGTCCATCCAGACGAGGTCGCTGTCGATCTGCAGCTCCAGCTGGCTGGGGCCCACGAAGCGGGGCGCAGTGGGTGGGCCAGCGATCTGGTTGTTGCCAATCTCGCGCTGCGCGCTGCCGTCGGTGCCGGCGAGCCACAGGTCCGACCGGATGGCCGGATAGGGCGGCGACACCAGCCAGAACATCGCGGTGTCGTCCGGCGCGAAGCCCAGCGCGTTGACGTCGTTCGTCGCCAGCGTCGCGCACGGCCCGGAGCCGGCGGCCGGGTTCGTCAGATCCACCAGCAACAGCGGTCCGGGCGGCGGCGAAAAGATGTCAGCCGTCGAGTAGTCGGGCAGACGTTGCTCGTAGAAGAACGCCACCTTGCCGCGGTCGAAGCTCGCGAGCGCGTTCACCGCGGACGTGAACGGCGACGGACAGGTGACGACCCGTTGCCGGGCATCGTCCCAGACCAGCAACTCGCCCGATCCCGACGGGTCCCCGCGCTGCCAGACGGGCGGTGGCCGGAAGCCCAGCCCGTAATTGTCGTCCGGGGTCTTCACGCCGACCCGATCCGGCCCGGTCCCGTTCCGGACGAATAGCGCGCGCTCGCGCGGCGTTCCGGACCCGAACGGCCCGACGAAGAACGTCACGCCGCCGTCGGACATCGCGCGCCAGTAGCCGAAGTGATCGCCGATCCGCAAGACCTCTCCCCCCAAGACCCGCTCGTCGCGGACCAGGGTCGTCGAATCCATCGCGCCGGACGGCGTCGCGCCTTCGGCCCACGCGCCGCTCGTGAGCCCAGGCGAGAGCACTTCCGTGATGGCGTACGTGCTCGCGTCGATCGCAAAGATTCCCAGCGCGTCGGGCTGGGGCACGCGGCCGGCGATCACGTTGACGACGGCGCCGGGTTCGCCGAATGGATCCACGATGTCGACGATCGCCAGATCGAGGGGAATCATCTGCAGGGCGTCGTAACGGCCGGTCCACGGCGTCAGCCGCCGATCGGCGTCGTAACGCCACAACGTCAAGGTCTCGTCGCCGTTGACCGGGCAGGTCGTCCGCACCAGCGCGACGTCGTCGATCGTCGTCACCTGACCGAGCTGCCTGTCCTCGATCTCGAACTGCCAGATCTCCATCCCTCCCTGATTTGTGTAGAAACACTGGAACCGCGCGCGCTCGTCGGGCGTCTGCGGAACCGGCAGGTCCGCGTATGTCGAATCGTGTTGCGCGATCGCGCCGGTGCCGATGTCGATCGACCAGTAGCTGAGGTTGAGCGCGGTCCCGGTCGTATAAAGGACGAAGTCGCCGTTCGCGCCCCGGAACGCGAACGTCGGATCGCGCATCGACGCGAGCTGGATCGATCCGAAGCCGCGCGCGGCGGGCGTCCCGTCGTCGCACGCGGCCAGCGCCGCGCCGCACACGGCGAGACTGCACAATGCCGCGCGCGCGGCCGCCGCCCTCATTGCCGATCCTGCTGGGTGATCGTCGCGACCCACAGACCGTCCTGCGGCGACGGGTTGCGCCCGCGCACCAGGTAAATGATTCGCACCGGCCGGCCGTCGTCTTGCCCGCCCGGCGTGCCTCCGAAGGATGGCACGTCCGGCGACAGGTAGTACGACACCGCCGGCGAGATCGGACGCGTCTCGCCGCTGTCACGGTTGACGAGGGCAAGCCGGCCGGTCCCGTCCTGGCTGCTGTAGTCGTGGCCGGTCACCACCCAGCGGCCCATGTCCAGCGGCGGCCCGAACGTCCGCTCGGTGATGTAGTGCGTGCGCACCGGATCGTCGTGCACGTCGACCCACACGAGATCGGTGTCCAGCGTCAGCTCGAGCTGGCTGTCGCCCACGAAGTGCGGCTGGTCCGAAGGGGCGAAGAGCGCCCCCACGATTTCGCCGCTGCCGATGGCACGCGGCGCGCTGCCGTCGCGGCCGGCGGTCCACAGCGTCGCCTTTTCGCCGGACGGTTCCTCCAGCCAGACCATCGCGCTGCCGTCGGGCGAGAAGTCGGCGTAGCCCACGTTGTTGGTCGCGACGGTCCGGCAGGCGTTCCCGTCGCTCG
>Ga0207651_10000715_pt1 | contig 14221 bp, 17 predicted proteins | sample KBSM23metaG_FD_184328 | JGI IMG/M metagenome (GOLD analysis project Ga0207651, IMG submission 184328) | Miscanthus rhizosphere microbial communities from Kellogg Biological Station, Michigan, USA - KBS M2-3 metaG (SPAdes) (version 2) | ecosystem: Host-associated > Plants > Roots > Rhizosphere >... | reverse complement strand
CGGCGCGAAGCGAGCGCAGATGCTCGAGCCGCGCCGCGTTGCCCTGCCGCTCGGCCATCGCCAGATCCGCCAGCGCGACCGGATAGAAGTTGTCGTCGGCGAGCGCGACGAACCGGAAGCCCTGGCGGCGCAGCTCGATGATCTCGGCCACCACTTTGTCGACCGCGCGCTGCCGCGGCTTCTGCCCGTCGGTACGCCAGACCGAGCAGAACGAACAGTGCTTCGGGCAGCCGCGCACCGTCTGCACGGATCCCCACATGTATCGTCCCGGCGGCAGCAGGTCCCAGCGGGCCGGGACGAACTGGTCCGCGTCCACGCGGCCGCCTTCGTAGAGCCGCTGCAGCGTGCCGCGCACGGCATGCTCGATCACGACGGGCCACACGACGTCGCCGTCGCCGCGGACGACCGCGTGGGCGCCGCCGAGCTCGTGCGCTTCGTCGGGATACAGGGTGGCGTGGATGCCGCCGTAGACGACGGTCGCGCCGCGCGCTCGCAGCGCGACGCCGAGCTCGTACCCGCGCAGCGCATTGCCGGTGTGGATGCCGATGCCGACGACGTCGCCCGCCTGAACCGTCTCGAGATCGAGCTGCTCGAGCGTTTCATCGACGATGCGCGGTCGTCCGTACTCCGCCGGTGTCGCCGCGCCGAGGACGAAGAGCCATCGCGGCGTGATGACGCCGACGCCAAAGGCCAGGTGGCTCGGATTCACGAGGTGGACAGTCATCGCACTCCGTAATCGACGGAGGGCACCGTCGCATGAACCGGGAAACACTGAAAGATCACCACGCTTGACATCGTCACACTCCTGCACGGTAACGCGTCGGCTACCGAAAGCTCGGAGGCTGAGGCGACGTCGCGATGGCGTGGCACCAGTCTGGCGGGCGAATGTAGTCTATCGTACATTCCCCCGCCCGGCCGGCGCCGGTCCCCGCGAGCGCTACGCCGTCATCCTCGTCCGCTTCGGGCGCCTCGGCCGGAAGGCCGCACGGTCACCCATGGGTCTCGCATTCGGCCGGCCCTGATCGCGCACCGGCATTCTGTCCGTCGCGGCACCCGCGGGGAGGGTCACGCGCTCCAGCGGCGCCGCGACCACCCGCTGAATCTGCCGCAGCAGCGCGGCGTCCGCCGCCGACACCAGCGACACGGCGCGGCCGGTCTCGCCGGCGCGGCCGGTCCGTCCGACCCGATGCACGTAGTCCTCGGCGACGAGCGGCAGATCGAAGTTGACGACCAGCGGCAGGTGCGCGATGTCGAGGCCGCGGGCGGCGATGTCGGTCGCCACGAGCACGCGGACGCGGCCGGCCTTGAAGTCTTCGAGCGCCTTGCTGCGCGCCCCCTGGCTCTTGTTGCCGTGGATGATGCCGGTGCGCACGCCGCGCTGTCCCAGATCCTCGCCGACGCGGTTGGCGCCGCGCTTGGTCCGGCAGAACACCAGCGCCTGCCCGGCACCGTCCTGCGTGAGGATGCGCGTCAGTACGTCGCGCTTGCGATCGACGTGGACCTCGTGCACCTGGTGGGTCACGGTGGCGGCGACGACCTGCCGCGCCGAGACGTCGACGCGCACGGGATCGCGGGTGAACTCGGACGAGAGGCGGGTGATGTCCTCCGACAGCGTGGCGGAGAACAGCAGCGTCTGCCGCCGGCGCGGCACGACCGCCGCGATCCGCCGGAGGGCGGGAAGAAAGCCCATGTCGAGCATCCGATCCGCCTCGTCCAGCGTGAGCACCTCGATCGCCGAGAGGTCGACGGTCCGCCGCTGCAGGTGATCGAGGAGACGGCCGGGCGTGGCGACGACGATGTCGATGCCGCGCCGGAGCGCCTGCACCTGCCCGTTCATGCCGACGCCGCCGTAGATCGCGGCGACCCGAAGCGGCGTGGAGGAGGCATACGACGACAGCGCCTCGTGCACCTGCACCGCGAGCTCCCTGGTCGGGACGAGCACCAGCGCGCGCGGCCGGCGGCCGCCGGTGCGGGTGTCCCCTTTCACGAGACGCTCGATCATCGGCAGGCCGAAGGCGGCGGTCTTGCCCGTGCCGGTCTGCGCGCGCGCCAGCAGATCGACGCCGCTCAGCACGCGGGGGATCGCGTCGGTCTGGATGGGGGTGGGGGTCTCGTAGCCCAATCGTGCGAGCGAGGCGCAGGCCGTGGGGCTGAGACCGAGTTGCGAAAACATCAGAATTCCTTGACTGCCCGGCAGCGCCTCCCAGCGGCGCCGCGGGTAAATGTGTGGGCGCATCGCCGCCGACATGGCGGCCGTGCGTCATCCGAAACACGAAGCTTCGGGCGGATTCGACTCGGAGCTGGCTGGATATAAGGGGGACCGGGCCAGAAGGGCCGGGACGCCTACAGACCGCAGAGCGCGTGGGAGGATCCGACTGCCGACCATTCTATCACACGGCGGCCGGACCGACGGTTGAGGCGCTGTCCTACAGTCCGAGGCGATCGAAGGCGGCCTTGACGCTCGCGTAACACTCGCACGACATCGTCTCGAGCCCGCGGCGGTCGAGGATTGTGACCTTGGCGTGGGTATAGCGGATGAGCCCCGCTTGCTGCAGCTTGCGGGCGACGACCGTGACCGTCGGGCGCGACGATCCCAGCATCATCGCCAGGAACTCGTGACTCAGGCTGAACCGATCGGATCGGATGCGGTCGTGCGTCATCAGCAGCCACCGGCAGCAGCGCTGCTCGACGTGATGCAGCCCCATGCACGCCGTCGACTGCATCATCAGCGTCATCGTCGCCTGCGCGTAGCGGCTGACCGCCCGATACAGTGCGCCGTGCATGTCCAGCTCGCGCCGGAAGGACGCGGCCGTCATCCGCTCCGCGCTGGTGTCGGGCACCTGCACCATGGACTCGCCGGGCATCACGTCGCCGCCGAAGAACGCGGCGATCCCGATCATGCCTTCGTCGCCAACCGTCGCCACTTCGACGGCCGTGCCGTTCTCCATCATCGCGGTGATCGAACAGACGCCGCCGTTGGGAAAGTAGACGTGGCGGATGGGCGCGCCTCGTTTCAAGAGCACGCCCTTGACCGTCAGCGGAACGGTCTCGAGATGCGGACGAATGCGCGCGTAGTCTTCGCCGGGAAGCGAGGCGAGCAGCCGGTTCTTCGGTCGATCGGCCGGTTGCCGGCGCGAGCGGACAGCGGCTGGACGGCGAGCGGACGCGGAGCTTTTCCTGGCCATAAACATGCCTCGGGTGGTTCGGTGTGGCTTAGGAGAGGCTGTTGACCGGCCGGTTCGAGCGGCAGGCGGGCGGGCAGGCTCAGGAAAGCAACGTCACTGTATCACGCCGGAATGACGGTGTTCGACGATCCACTGATGGCTGACGAAGCCGAGGTCCGTCCGCCGATCGCGGCCGCGCAGCCACGCGACGAGTTTCGCGACCGCCCCGAGGATCCCGATCCCGGCGATCATCCACACCACGTTCATCGACCGGTCCGCTCGAACACGACGACTTGTGCGAGGAGCCTCGGCGTCGCGGCCCGGTCGGCCTGGGTCCACGACAGCGACTGCGGCGTGGACACACCGTCCGCCGCTGCGTTCGCCCACCATGCCGCCTCGACCCTCGCGGCGTCGGGCAGGCTGAAGCCGATCAGGTCTTCGATCTCGCCAAATGTCATGACCACGGTGTCGGCATACCGGTCCTGCAGGTACTTGTGCAGGGTCCGGTACTCGCCCGCCGTCGCCGTGCCCGCCTTCGGCAGGCCGACCAGCCCGAGGATCTTGTTCGATGACACGGTGTGCCTCTCAATCGTGCAAGCGCGATTCGTCTATTCGGCGGGGTCGTCGGTCGGAACGCACACGAGCTCTTCGTCGGCCAGCAGCGTGGACAGCCCGGCGACCGCGGCCTTGTGGCTCTCGAACCACCGCTCGATGACGATCGGCGGAAGCCGATCGCCGTCGACGAAGCGGCTCGACAGAGGCAGGTACCCGAAGCGATGCGTGACCGGATCCTCGAAGATGGTGTACTTCATGGTCTGATCCGTCGCTTCACTCATGCCCGGGCGGCGAAGGCCATGTCACGCACGTGACGCAGGATTTGCGGTGTGGGCGTTGCGGCGAACGTACGGTTGTAGACAAACCCTGCGGCCGTCCGCCCGGGGCCAGTCCACCCGCTGATCCGCCTGGTCGGATGCGGATGCGTTACGTTGACGTGCAGCGCCTTGTCGGCGGCCGTATCGAAGAACGCCATCGCGCAATCGCTGGCGAGCCTGTCCTGGTCCTCGACACGCCACAGCGCCGTGCCGATGGTGTCGACGCAGGTGTTCCACGATCCACCCATCAGGTTGCGCGTCAAAGACAAACGCCCCGGGCGTGCGCGTGGGGCCTGGTTTCCAAGTGAACTTCTCATGATCTCCGTCTCACCTTCACAGTCCTCATCAGTCCCGCTCCGCTCGGCAGTCTGGAGGATTGTTCTGCGAGCATACTGGTGATCCCTCACGCAGGTCTGTGCGATACGGCACAGCCTGCTCAGGTGTGCGAAACGTGACAGCGGCCGTCCGTCATGCGTGTCAGGCTCGAGCTGGTGAATACGCTCGATCTGCACGTCCACGAATTCGCGAGTGCGCCGCACGGCCCAGGCCGTGGCGTCGACGCGCCTGCGCTCAGCATCTTGACGCTCCTCGTCCTCGGCGTTGCCCTGCTGCTGCCGGCCATCGCGTCCGTCTTGCTGATGGCGGCGCCCGACACGATGACCGCGTCGACCTATTCGATCAGCGCGACCCTGCTGGTCGCGCTCGCCGCGCTGACGCTGCCGCGGCTGCCGGGACTGGGCCAGCGCCCGGTGACTTGCCCCGACCGTCCACTCATGAGAATCTGACGGAAGAGGGTCCCACGCCACGATCAGCCACACCCCGTAAGCGGCCCCCGCAAAAAGCGGCAGCCGCGACGAGCAAGCCGACGAGCCCCCCCGCGATCGCGGCCGGCGAGCTCGTCGACTGGACCGGCGTGCCGCTGCGCCGCCTCGAGTACGACCCTGCGTCGGTCATCTTCGCGCAAGGCGACCCGGCGCCCAGCGTGATGTACGTGGAGAGCGGCGCGGTGCGGCTGTCAGTGCTCTCGCACGCCGGCAAAGAGGCCGTCATTGCCGTCCTCGAGCCGGGTCACTTTTTCGGCGAGGGCTGCCTGGCGAGCCAGCCGCGGCGGATGGCGACCGCGACGGCAATGGCGCCCTCCACGATCGTCAGCGTCGAGAAGCCCGACATGGTCCGTCAGCTCCACGCCCGGCCCGCGTTCGCGGATCGCTTCCTCACGCACATGCTGACGAGGAACATCCGCATCGAGGAGGATCTGATCGATCAGCTCTTCAACTCGAGCGAGAAACGGCTCGCCCGTACGCTGCTGCTGCTGGCGCGCTACGGGGAGCCCGAAGCCTCGCATCGGTCGCTCCCGCGCGTGTCGCAGGAGACGCTCGCCGAGATGGTGGGGACGACCCGCTCGCGCGTCAACTTCTTCATGAACAAGTTCCGCAAGCTCGGATTCATCGAGTACAACGGCGGCCTGAAGATCAACAACTCGCTGCTGAGTGTCGTGCTGCGCGACTGACGCCGGAGACCGCACGAGTGACGAACAAAAGGGGGCGCGCCTGTGTCGGATGACGATCCCGTGGTCCATGCGCTACGCGAGCTGGTCGAGGCGCTCGATCGACGCACGGCCCCCGTGGAACGGCTGGGCGAGACGCGCATCGCCCTCGAGGCGGTGGCGCTCCGCACGGAAGCCGTGAAACGGATCGAGGAGCTGACGGCGGTGCGACGGCTCAAGCAGGAATGAGAGACGGCCGTCAGAACATGCCACCGTCCATGCCGCCCATCGACGCGGCCGCGTGCGGCTGCCGTTCCGGAATCACCGAGACGACCGCTTCGGTCGTGAGCAACAGCGAGGCAATCGACGCGGCGTTCTGCAGGGCCGAGCGGACGACCTTGGTCGGGTCGATCACTCCGGCCGCCACGAGGTCCTCGTAGCGCTCGGTTTGCGCATTGAAGCCTTCCGCGTCCTTCAGCTCCCTGACGCGCTGCACCACAATCGAGCCTTCGTGACCGGCATTGGCGGCGATCCATCGCATCGGCTCCTCGATCGCGCGGGCAATGATCCGCACGCCGATGCGCTCGTCGCCGGAGAGCTGGAGGTGCTGGAGCACATTCGCCGCCCGCAGCAGCGCGACCCCGCCGCCGGCCACGATCCCCTCTTCGACCGCCGCCTTGGTCGCATGCATCGCGTCTTCGACCCGCGCCTTCCGTTCCTTCAGCTCGGTCTCGGTCGCCGCGCCGACCTTGATGATCGCGACGCCTCCGACCAGCTTGGCCAGCCGCTCCTGGAGCTTCTCACGGTCGTAATCTGACGTGGTGTCTTCGACCTGCGTCCGCAGTTGCGCGACCCGGCCGGCGATCGACGCCGCGCTGCCGCCGCCCTCCACGATCGTCGTGGTGTCCTTGTCGATGGTGACTTTCTTGGCCTGGCCGAGGTCGTCGAGCGTCAGGCTCGCCAGCTTCATACCGAGATCCTCGGTCACCGCCTTGCCGCCCGTCAGGACCGCGAGATCTTCGAGCATGGCCTTCCGGCGATCCCCGAAGCCCGGGGCCTTCACCGCCGCGACCTGCAGCGTGCCTCGCAGCTTGTTGACCACGATCGTCGCCAGCGCCTCCCCCTCGATGTCTTCCGCGACGATCAGCAGCGGACGGCTGGCTCGCGCGGCCAGCTCCAGCAGCGGCAGCAGGTCTTTCATCGCGGTGATCCGCTTCTCGTGGATGAGGATGACCGGATTCTCCAGCACCACCTCCATCCGTTCCGGATCGGTGACGAAGTACGGCGACAGGTAGCCGCGATCGAACTGCATCCCTTCGACCACGTCGAGCGAGGTGTCCATGCTCTTGGCCTCTTCGACCGTGATCACCCCGTCCTTGCCCACCTTCTCCATGGCTTCGGCGATGATGCGTCCGATGGTCTCGTCGTGGTTCGCCGAGATGGTGCCGACCTGCGCGATCATCGAGCCGGTCACCGGCTTCGACATCCTCGCGAGCTCCGTCGTGATCGCGGCGACGGCCTTCTCGATGCCGCGCTTGACCGCCATCGGGCTGGAGCCGGCGGTGACGTTCCTCGCGCCCTCGCGATAGATCGCCTGGGCCAGCACCGTCGCCGTCGTGGTTCCGTCTCCGGCGATGTCCGAGGTCTTGCTCGCCACTTCCTTCACCATCTGCGCGCCCATGTTCTCGAGCGGGTCCTTCAAGTCGATTTCCTTCGCCACCGTGACGCCGTCCTTGGTGATGGTGGGCGACCCGAATTTCCTGTCGATGATGACGTTTCGTCCTCGCGGTCCGAGCGTGACCTTGACCGCGTCGGCCAGGCTGTTGACGCCGCGAAGAATCCCCTGCCGTGAAGCATCGCCGTAGACAATCTGTTTTGCCATGAGACCACAGCGTGACACGACGGTTGGGGCCTGTCTGTGCCGCACTGCACACCAGGCACCGCCACCACAGTGATGCTGAATCGCCTCGATGGCAGCGTGTGCACTTCGGAACAGCGGGGGGTCGACGCGGCAGCCTACGCTGGCAGCATGGAGCCTGTATCAACGCCAGAGCTTGTCTGGGAGCATCCGGGACGCACGCCGATGGCGGGAGCGATGGTCATCCCCGACCCGGACGCCGAGGTCCGCTGGCGGAACTGGCTGGCGCGAGGGGCGGCAAGCGATCGGCGGCTGGCGACGAGGACGCGCACGGTGATGCTGGTCGTCGCCGCCGCGTGGGCCGTCTGGTTCTTCGTTCAGCTCGGCTGAGCGGCCGCGCCTGTTGGCGGGGGCAGGTCGGAATGTACGATAGGATACAGTTGCCCGCCAGACTGGTGCACGCCTTTGGGGTGACGTCGCCTCAGCCTCCGAGCTACCGGCAGCGAATCGCTACGGCGCAGGAGTGTGTTGTATGTCGTCACCGAGGTCTCCGTCCGAACGGCTTGCGAACCTTTGCCTCGACGCACGGCTGTTGATCGAACAGGCCGGCGATCACGAGGCCCAGCTCGAGGCCCTCCTGGCCGCGGCCGAGGGCGATACCCGCCAGGCCGAGGCGGCGATGGCCCATTCAGCGGATCTGGGCATGGATGAGGTCCAGCACCTGCTCTCTCAACAGCTGCAACGAAGCTCGGCGGGCGTTGCGGCTGCCAGGCGGATCTGCGTCGGCGCGCATCAACAGCATGCCGCGGCGCAGCGTCTCCTCGCGGATCTGGAGGGCCATCAGATCGCCGACGCAACGTCCTCGAACGCGGTGCTCGTAGTGGATGACTACGGCGACGTCCGGGAGGTCCTGGCACGTGTGCTCGAGGACGCCGGATTCGTCGTCAGGACGGCCGCCAATGGCGTCGAGGCGTTGATTGCGGCCTATCAGATGCGGCCGGGTGTCATCGTCATGGACGTCTCCATGCCGGTGCTGGACGGGATCGAAGCGACCCGGCTGATCAAGGCTGTGGAAGAGACGCGCGATGCCCGGGTCATCGCGTACACGGGCAACCCGTCGTTCGACCAGAGTCCAAGCAGGACGTTGTTTGCCGCCGTCATCGCGAAACCGGCGACGCCGGCAGCCGTGCTCGCCACCGTCCAGCGTGTGGCCGGTCTTTAGCTGACCGCGGTCCCGGCGAGTGGCGCCAGGCGGTCAGCCTGGCGCCCTCGGCTCATGGACCGTCTACCGGCGGCCGCTCTTCGCGGGACTCTTGCGGGTCCTGCCGCTGGTGCCGACCGGCTGCAGATCGCCGGCATGCGCGGCCTCAGCCGCGCGCTGGTTGATGCCGCTTTCGGCCAGCCCCGACAGCTTCTTGTCGGCGGCCTTCTCTTCATCGAGCGTCTGCTGCAGGAGCCGTGCGGCATCCGTGTGGCCCATCGTCTCCGCCCACGCGACCAGGGTGCCGTACGCCGCCATCTCGTAGTGCTCAGCGCGCTGTCCCGCGGCGATCAGGCAGGCATCCATCGTCGTGTTATCGAAGTTCTCTTCCATGACCGACTTGCCTTCTTCGATGATGCCGGCGATGCCGTCACAGTGCTTGCCGCGCACCTTCTCGTCCAGGCTCTCGAACACCTGCTCCAGGCGCGTGATCTGGCGCTGCGTTTCCTCGAGGTGGGTCTCGAAGGCGTCGCGCAGCTTCGGGTTGGTGGCTGCCTTGGCCAGCTTGGCCAGGGCTTTGGTCAACTGCTTTTCGGCGTCGTACGCGTCGCGCAGTTCGTCAATGAATGCGTCGTGGAGCGTGCCTGCTTCGGCCATGTGGTTGCCTCCTGATCTACAAACGAGCATGTTGCGTACCGTCGAGGGGCGCGCGCGTGTCGAGAAAAATGGCCGAGCTCAGCGAGACATCGGGGCCCGCTTCACGCCGGGGCATCCGACGTCGTGCGCGCAGCGTCCGCGGCGGTTGGCGTGGGCTTGAGCAGCTCGGACACCAGTCCGCCGCTCCCGCGGTGCTCGAGCAGGTGCCGGTGCATGACGGACAACACGGCGACCGCCGGGATGGCCAGAAAGATCCCCGCCATCCCCGCCAGTTCGGCGCCGCTCAGAATCGCCAGGATCACCCCCAGGGGATGCAGATGGATCCCGCGCCGCACGAGTCGCGGAAAGACCACGTAGTCCTGGGCGAGCCGCAGGGCGCCGAGAAACGCGAGCACCCACACGGCCTGGGCCATCGAATGAAAGCTGGTGACCAGCGTCGCCCCCAGGGCAACGGTGAGCGGACCGACCAGCGGGATGAACTCGAGCAGGCCGGCCACCACACCAAAAAGGAGTGCGTACGGCACGCCTATCAACGCGAATCCGATCGTACACAGCACGCCGACGAGGAGGCAGGCCAGCAGCGCCGCGCGCATGTACGCGGCGAGCGCGTCATTGATGTCCTCGAAGACCTCGGCGCCGCGGCCGCGAAGCCGGCCGCGCGGAAGCGCCAGGAGAATGTTCCTGCGGAACGCCGCGGCGTCCTTGAGCAGAAAGAACGCCACGACGGGAATCAGCACCAGCCACGGCAGATACCCCAGGAGCGGCAGCATGCCGCCGAAGCCGTGACTCACGGAATCGCCCGCCGCGTCGACCGTTCGAGCAAACGTTCGATCGATGGCCTCGCGAACACCTTGAGGAAGATGGCCGCGATTGATCACGCGCTGCCAGGCCGCCAGGTGGTCGCGCGCGTAGGCCATATAGCTGGGAATCTGCCTGCCAAACTCCGTCAGCTGCGCGCCGAGCAGCGGCAGCAGGACATAGCTGGCGACGCCCACCGACGCGAACAGGGCGGCATACACGATGCCGATCGCGAGCGGACGCGGGATCGCCCGGGGACGCGCTCCCCGTCCGATCGGCCGGCACAGGAACTCCACGACGGGAGCGATGAGGTAGGCGAACAGCAGCGACAGCAGCAGGAGCAGGATGACGCCGCGCAGCGCGAACAGCAGCCAGAGCCCGGCCGCGACCGCCAGCAGCAGCAGGATCAGCCGCAGAATGGCCCGGGTCGGAGACGCGGGCGCCGGTTGTCCGTCGCTCAAAGACACAGCCTCGACTGATTGTCCCCGCCGGCGGGTGAAGGCGGCTGTCTCGAAGAGGACATCGAGCGATCGACGGCACCGGGTACGATCGGGCGGGCGTGCCTATGCTTCACGAATTTATTGCCGTCAATCGGGACGAAATCATCCGCCGGTGCCGGGCCAAGGTGGCGACGCGATCGATACCACCGCCGACAGAGGCGGAGATCGACCACGGCGTTCCGGTGTTCCTGGATCAACTGCGCGATGCGCTGCGTCTCGGCGAAATCACGAGCCCTGAGATCGGCAGGAGCGCGATCAAGCATGGACACGACCTCCTCCGGCAGGGATTCACCGTTTCGCAGGTTGTGCACGACTATGGCGATGTCTGCCAGGCCATCACCGAACTGGCGGTGGAACTGGACGCGCCGATCAGCACCGACGACTTCCGCACGCTGAACCGATGCCTGGACGACGCCATCGCGGGCGCGGTGACCGAGTACGGACGTGAACGGAATCAGTCCGGCATCGATGGAGAATCGGCGCGTGGGAGCGAACGGCTCGGGTTCTTCGCCCATGAACTGCGGAACCTGCTGAACACGGCGCTCATGGCGTTCGAGGTGCTGAAGACCGGGAATGTCGGGGTGGCGGGAAGTACCGGCACGGTGCTGCATCGCAGCCTCATCGCCTCACACTCGCTGGTGACCCGTTCGCTGGCGGAGGTCCGTCTCACGCAGGCCATTCAGAACCGGGAGCAATTCCCCGTTGCCGCGTTCATCGCAGAAATCGCGTCGGCGTCGGCATTGGATGCCAACGCTCGTGGCGTCAGACTCGTCGTCCCGCCTGTCGACGACGCCCTGGTGATCGCGGCTGACCGACAGGTGCTCGCCGCGGTCGTCGCAAACCTTCTGCAGAACGCCTTCAAATTCACGCGGCCGCGGACGAGCGTGACGCTCAGGGTGGGCGCAAGCGCGGCGCGCGTGCTCATCGAGGTGGAGGACGAGTGCGGCGGGCTGCCGAGCGGGAATGTCAACGAGCTCTTTCGCCCCTTCGAGCAGCGCAGCGCCGATCGAACCGGCCTGGGTCTGGGCCTCGCCTTCAGCCGCTGGGGCGCTGCAGCGAACGATGGCCGAATCCATACGCGCAACCTGCCGGGCCGCGGATGCGTGTTCATCGTGGACCTGCCGCGGCAGTTACTCCCCGCCGTCGTGGAGTCGCGGCAGGTGACGTCGTGAACGAACGCCGGGAGGACGTCGTCCCTGCGGTCGCGAAAGATCGCGCCGCCGCGGAGACGGCCAGGCGCGAGGCGGAACAGGTCAGGCGAGTCGCCGAGGAAGCGCGCGAAGTCCGCGATCGTCATCGCGACGCGGTCGAAACCGCTCGACAGGAGCGGGAGCTTCTGCGAGAGACCGCTGAGACCGCGCGCATCGCCAGCGAGGAGACACGCCTGGCAGCCGAGGCCGCGCGCACGGCGAGCGAGGAAGCCCGAGTCGCCACAGAGGCCGCGCGAGACGCCGTGGTGGATGCCGTCCGCGCGACAGCCGATGCGCTGAACGCGTCGCTCGAACAAATGCAGGTCGTCGAGGACTTGCGGAGGGCGCTCCGCGAGATTCGAGACGTGAACAAGATCGACCGCAACTAGTGAAAGCGTGACCGGGGCTACTGCGGCCAGGCGTCGCGTGGCAGCCCCGGCGCCAGCTTCAGCGCGTTCGCGTAGTACACCTTCTTCAGGACGGGGTCCGGCAGATCGATCCCGTACAGCTTCCAGAACGCGTGATAGTCGCGGTAGTAGTCGAAGTAGTCGTCCCTGGTTTCGAACACGCGCCAGTAGTACGGGTATTCCGACGGCTCGTAGGCGTCCTTGCCGAAGAGGATGCGGTCCTGGTACTTGACGAAGAAGTCGTGCGCCGCGCGCGGCTGCCTGCCGATGTCATAGAGGACCGCGCCGAGCTCGGCCGACAGGTTCGGCATCGCGTCGAACATCCGGCCCAGGCGCGGCAGGTCGTTGGCGTGCCAGCCCATGTGCGCCGCCACGAACTTCGTGCGCGGGTGCCGCGCGAACAGATGGTCGCGCTCGGTCATCAGCTCCTCGAACGACGGAAACCGATCCGACGGATAGCGGCGTCCGGGGAACAGCGCCAGTTCCAGCCACCGCTCGTTGTGATTGTCGATCGGTGCGAAGAACTGCTGCGGATCCGCGGTGTGGATGAAGACCGGCAGGTTCAGCCGTGCGCAGGCGTCCCACACGGGATCGAGATCGGGATCGTCGATCTTCAGGCGGCTGCCGTCGCGCTTCATGACCGAGAGGCCCAGCGACTTCGAGATCTCTCCCACGCCGACGGCTCCGGCCTTGAGGTCCGCCTCGAGCTGCGGCACGGCCTTATCCGCCCAGCCCGGGCCGACGTCACGGAAGTCGATGCCGGCGAGCACGCGCACGCGGTTCTTCTGCGGCGAACCGGCGATCGTCGACACCGCCTGCCGCAGGCGGTCGCCCGAGAGGTTGTCGGCCGCGACCATCAGGCCGACGTTGAGCTGATCGAGCTCCGACACCATGTCCGACAGCGACGCGGCCGATGTCAGGCGGCCCTGGGGATGGCCATGGAAGTCGATGGCCGGGTACTTCGCCCGCGGCACCGGATGCGCCGCCGTGACGAGCGTCGAGCGGGGCCGGTAATCGACGATGCTCGGCGGTGGCATGGTCGGGGCCTGGCAGTTGCCGGGCCGGACTTCGGTCATGCCGGGAGGACATTCCTCCCCGGCCTTGATGGGAGTGCCCTGCCCGCGCTGGGCGACGAGCGCGGCGCCGACGGAAAACGCAACGAGCGCGGTCACGAGAGAACGGCTGATACGCATGTGAGTGTGATTGTACCGTCGGCGCGCCCGTGTCGCGCCGCGCTTAAGGGCGAATCGCCTCCATGACCAGCCCGAGAGCGGTGTTGGTCGCGCGCCGGGCGGCGGCCTGCCCGCGCATGTGGCCCATGCGGACGATCACCACGTCGCGGCCGGGCACGATCCACGTGTTCTGCCCGCCGGCGCCGGCCGCGAGGTAGGTGTCCTTCGGCAGGTTCCATCCGCCGTCGCCGTTGACCCAGAACAATCCGCCGTAGACCGGCCGCTTCCACGCCGGCGCCGGCGTGCTCACGAACGTCGTCCAGCCCTCCGGCAAAATACGCTGTCCCTGCCACATCCCGTCCTGCGCGTAGAGCAGCCCGATGCGCGCCCAGTTGCGCGCGGTACCGTAGTCGTAGCCGGTCATGAGGAAGTTGCCGTACGGATCGGTCTCGAGCACCTGCCGGCGGATGCCGATGCGATCGAACAGCATCTTCTGCGGCCAGGTGAGGTACTCCTCGCCGCGTTTCTGCACGGCCAGCTTGATCAGGTACCCGATCGTCAGCGGATCGCAGTTGCGGTAGCGGCCATCGGTGCCCGGCGGGAACTCGAGCGGCCGCGTGATCGAGAAGTTGAACGCGTCGGTCGCCCCCGTGTAGATGAAGTAGTGATCGAGCACCGTGTCCTGCGGCGATCCGCCCGGTTCCTGGTTGCCGACGAACTTCAGCCCGCCGCTCATCTGCAGCAGATCGATGTTGCGGATCCTCGCGCGCGGATCGTCCGCGGCCTGGTGCCAGAGCGGCACCGGCGCCGGCTGATCGAGCCGGTAGGTGCCGTCCTTCACGAGCAGCGAGAACAGCGTCGACGTGATGCTCTTGCCCATCGACCAGCTCTCGAGCTGCGTGTCTTTGGTGATCCC
>Ga0207651_10000713_pt1 | contig 14248 bp, 9 predicted proteins | sample KBSM23metaG_FD_184328 | JGI IMG/M metagenome (GOLD analysis project Ga0207651, IMG submission 184328) | Miscanthus rhizosphere microbial communities from Kellogg Biological Station, Michigan, USA - KBS M2-3 metaG (SPAdes) (version 2) | ecosystem: Host-associated > Plants > Roots > Rhizosphere >... | reverse complement strand
CGGCGGGAGTCGAACTAGAGAACGCTGGTTCCGGCAACGTCTTGACGACGCACGACTTCTGATGACATGTCGTTGCCGGACCGTTGTTTACGACCCTTCGGCGTCTCCACCGCCATCTACTGGAGCTCACTCAGCTCGACCCGATTAATGGAGGCATTGTGGAGGCGGCGGGCATCCCTGCCCGCCGCCCGTCAACCTTCGGCCAACGAACCATCGCGGTGACTCACAGGTGGAGGTTTTGCAGGTTCGCCGCGGTTCCCCATCTTGTTGGCTGGCCTCGTCTTCTCGTATCCAATTCTGGGACAGCACGAGAACACGTTGGCAGGCCCGCACGGGTCCGGGTATCAGATCACCGGTAGGCTCTTTCCTCGATTTCACCTCCTAAGAGTCGACCCGGCAGAAGATCGAGTCCGATTATCTGACCACCACGTTCGACTCTGATCTCGCGGCGCCGGTCGCCTTTGAAGAGCTCGAATCTGTTCGCGAATTGATACGTCGTTTCGACCAGTTCGCCATCGTAGGCGACTATTACGTCTCCGGCCCGCAACCCGGCGTCGGCTGTGACGGAGCCGTCGATGACCTTGTCTACGACGACCTTGAACGCCAGCGAACGGCCGGCGACGTCGAGCAGCCGGCGTCCAGTCTCACGGCCATACTCGTCGTACTCGTAACGGATAGTCGAGTACCCGTACGCGTTCATCATCGGCCTGCCAGTCGTGTCGTATTCCGACCGTTCAATGGTCCTGCCGAGCGCATCGTACCTCCATCGTCGGCGACCGCTGCCCGGCCGCTTGCTGACGACAGGCATCGCACGTTCGTCGAAGTAAGCGATTTCGAGGAGCTTTCCATCGGAACCACGCTTGCGTCGCGCCGACGCATATCCGTCGATGGAATTGACCGGATGGTCTTTCTCGTCGAGGAAGGTGGAGTTGGTGACGTAACCACGATCATCGTACTCATAGGCGATCGCCGCATAGCCTTCCCTGTTCCGTACCGCTTTCCCTTCCACAGAACGGAACGACGTTCGCACCTCGCGACTCTTGCCGTCGAAGTCCGACCGCCTCACCGCATACCCACCGGCACCCGCGATTGGACGGCTCGCCTCGTCCCAATAAGCCTCCTCGACCCGGTTACCATTTCGGTCGTACGCAAACGTAGCACTCGCTAAGCCAGACCGTGTTTTCCGCGCGATACCGCTCGCATCCAGAAACGTTTCTTTCGAGATCTTGCCGAACTCTTTGTATTCCCGACGGACCGATGTATACAGGTCGCTCTGGTTACCTGGTTTGCCCTGCGGATCAAACCGCTCAATCGTGACGGGATTGCCGCGCTCGTCGTATGTGGAACGCAGGATTGACCAGCCGTCAATCGAATACGTGAGCTGACGCTGTTCGTTCAGGCACCGGTACTCGGTGTTGTTTCCGAATGCGTCGTATGCCAGCTGGATTGTCGAACAGCCGTTCTCTATGCGCGTCGGCTCGCCCTTGCTGTCGCGAAAGGATTCCTCCACGGCGAGCCCTCTTTCATCGAACGTATCCAGAACCTCGAACGCCAATCCTAATACCGGCGTGGGATTGAACTTCGGGTCCAAGAACCGGGTTAATACGCGCGTCGGCGTAAGCCATTGCAAGGTCTTCCTGGCGAAGCGTTGCGAACCACGAACTGGCTGCTGATCGGCGCCGAAGAGGGTCACTTTGGTAAGCCGACCGTGTTCGCCGTACTCGAATTCAATTCTGGCGCCTCCGATACCTGCCGCCGGCACGGGCTCTCCATTCGAGTCGTAGAACGTCAGCTGCGTGAGATTTCCTTCCTTATCGTACTGGTAGCGCCCGAGCGCGATGCCAAGGAGGTCGGTCACTCGTGCGCCCTGTTGATCGAGGCGTAGTTCCTCGGTGAGGTCGCCGAGCTCGGAGTGGGACAGTACGACCTTGAAGACACCATTGTTACTGGGTCGGTCCTCTCCCTGCGGTCCGAGCGGGAAACTCTCACGAGCCACCCCCCGCTCGTCACGTGTGACGCGGACTCCATATGCGCCGCTCTCGGCTGGCTGCGGCTGCTGCATCGCGTCCAGGTAAAACACTTTCTCGACGAGACCTGCGTTCGGTCCTGCTTCCACACGTCCGAATCGCAGGTATGCGATACCTGATGCCCGAATCGAGCGTGTGAATCCGTGGATCTTGTACTCGGCCGTGTCGCGAGTTGCGTAACGCAAGGTGTAAACGAGCCGGCCTGCAGCGGTGAACCCGTTCTGCTCGAGAATCCCTCCGGCAGCATCGCGAGTAAACGTTACTCGCGTTACAGTCATCATCTCCGATGTCAAAGGGTTCGCAGGGTCGAACGACTCCAACGGATTGAGGCTGCTCAATGACGTAGTCGGAACGTACGTAGTGACGGCCGGCGGATTGCCACTGGAGTTGACCAGACCTACTTCGTCGACAGGATTGCGTCGCCCGTGTTTGATCAGCGCCAGGCTCGTGTTGCGACGCGAGAACTGCGCGTCATCGAGAGGACCGTAACCTTCCGGCAGTCCATAGCGAATCTGGACATTTGCGAAATGCCCCACCTGGACTCGGTAATACGCGTCCCAATACCACACACTGCCTGCGGCGCCCGCGGCCACTAGCGCTGTGAGCATTAACGCCGCGGACGTGACGGGCCGGAAGATCTTGGACCGCTCGCTATGTTCGTCCGTTCGCGTCGTTGATGTCGGGCTTGGCTCGTCGACGGAAGGAATGAGTACGTGAATTGCAGCGGCAAGCGTGGTGAACTCGGCAGCGGAGGAAGTCCCATCCCACGACGTCAAGTCAACAGCTTGGCGGAGTTTGAACCCGAACGGCGGCTCGACATGGTCGATGAGGGCCGGGATGAGGGTATTACGCTGCTTGGCGTCGGAGGCCTCTTCGCGCACCCATTCGGAAACAACTGAGTGCCGCGACCAGAGGACCAGAACCGCGCCGGCGGCCCGGAGCCGATTCCCGATTCGTTCGTCGAACGTTTTGCCGGGGGCGATCTCGCGGTCCCACCAGACTCGCCAACCGAGCGACGTGAGCGCACGAACCACTCGTTCAGCAACAACACGATCTTCATCGGCATAGCTCACAAAAACGTACGTGCCGGCGCTCGCCTCCGAGTTCCCCAGGCCGCTGTTTTGCTTAGTCCACATCGATCGTCTTTGACATCGTCATGGGTGCCGGATCGAGTTTTCATTACCCACAGCGTGCGGAGTCAGTTACCCCCGATCACTAGTAAAGAAATGGATGAATGATCCCACCGGGGTTCGAGTCGCTGCGTAGCGGGCCCGATCGGGCGCCGGACGGGTCGTGCAGGTAGTAGTCGCCGTCGTATTTACTATCGTCGAGCCACCCGTACACCGTCTCGACGCCCGTGTTGCCCTGCAGCGCGACCGCACCCGCAACAGGTGCAACGAGGACCTGGGCCAGTTTCGTACAGAAGGCTCGGCCGGTCTGCCCCTTGGCCACCTGACAGGCGTGAATGTCCACCGAATCGAAATACGGGCTGAGCGTAGCCAGCTTCGTGACGTTACTGAGATCAAGGCCTTCCTGGCAGATCTGCAGGTACCCGGGTGCGCCGTGACAATAGATCATCAGATAGCGCCCGCTGCCGGCGTGTGCCGCCCATTTCGCGCTATCGGCGACCATTTCGGCAAGCGGGATCTTCGGGCCCACGAGCATCACGGTCGTGTCATCCCACGGGGCGATGTCGTCGGCATTGAGCCGGCTGTCTTTCCAGATCAGGACCCTCGACATCGAAACCTCCACTGGCCCAGAGGCCGTTCAGAAAATGCTCACCCGCGTGGGCGTAATTTGTTGCCCTTAGCTGAAGTGAACTTCAGTCCGTTCATCCTCACAAACGTGTTCGCCGCAGGATCTGAACACGTCACCCATTCGCCTCACGGAACTCTGACATGCGGGAGACGGTCTCGAAAAAACAGGGAATTGGCTAATTCCCTCAGGAAATGTGGTGGAGCCGGCGGGAGTCGACCATGTTTGGCCAGCCCGCAGGGCGAAGCCAACTTGGCTGGCTACGCCGCCGACATAGACCGAGCGTGGTCGATCGGTTTCGTCAACAGCCCGGCGGTTGCCTCACACGTCTGCCGCCTCCGCGCCGTGGCTCATTGATACCGGAATTTACTGGGACAACCGGCAAGCAGCCGTTTTGCTCGCATCAACGCACGGCATGTGCGCCGCCGTCGTCGTTGGTGTCGGGCGAGTATATATTCACTCTCGCAGCCAATGCCGCCTCGACCAAAAAGAGAATCGTTCTGAACGGGATCGCGGTACTCGTAGTGTCCGTCCTGGTGTACGAGTGGTGGACAGGGTCCCCTCCGTCAGCACCGGTGAGGCACGTCACTGCCGGGGGAGCTACGACACGCTCACGTCGGCGCAGCGGCGATTGGTGGACGATTGGGCGTATGTCACCCACTATATGCAGTCACGCACGCACTTGGCCCTGCAGAAGGATTCGACGATCTCGCGCCTGGTCATGGCGGCGGCGGTCGGGCGGATCGTCGTGACGCCGCACGTCGGCGGGCTCCACCACCGCTACGATCGCGCGGCCGCCTAAACGGTCGCTCGACGTCCAGTCACAGCCATCCCTGGCCGTCATCTACATCGGCCCACACACGCTTGCTCATCGCGTAGTGTCGTGAACGTTCGCACTCTTCGTGGGTGATCGAGGCGGATCGAACGGCGACACGGGACCGACGAGTTCACACAACACGCGCGAAATCTGGCACGGATCGACTTTGTGATAGCCAGAATTCCGCCAGTCCACGCGCGCCTTGGTCGATGAGGCGGAGGGCGTGACGTTGAGCAGCAGTTGAGTGGCCGTGCCGGATCGGTGCTGTCACACTCACCAGCGCGTGTCAGGAGGACCATTATCGTTAAGGCCGGCGAATCCTAGCGTCCGCGCGTACTGTCGCTGGTTGGACGCATGACGCTAGAATCACCGACGCCGAGCCGGGCTGACGATCATGGACCCTCGACGATGGCAGCAACTGAACGATCTATTCCACGACGCGGTCGGTCGCATTCCTGGCGAGCGACAGGCGTGGATCGTGAGTGCATGCGGCGGTGACGAGGAACTGGCCGCAGAGCTCGGGCGACTCCTTCGTGCGCACGAGCGGGCCGGCAGCCTGATCGATACGGCTAGTGCGCCGACTACGACTCGATTCGATACCGCGCCATCCGGATCGCCCATCGGCCCCCGGTTTTCCGGCTCGGAGCGATTCGTGTTGCGGCGCGTCCTGGGCCTCGGAGGCACGGGAGTCGTCTACGAGGCGTACGATCGGGCGCGCGGCGAAGTCGTCGCGCTCAAGACACTCCTCCGCGCCGAACCAGCTGCGATCTACCGGCTGAAGCGTGAGTTCCGCAGCCTCGCGGACGTGGCGCACAAGAATCTCGTTGCGTTGTACGAGCTCTTTGTCGAGGGCGAGCTCGGTTTCTTCACGATGGAGCTCGTCAACGGCCACAACTTCGTCGAGGCAATTCGGCCCAGAGGTGCGACCGATGCAACCGCCGACAGCGATGGGCAGCTCACGGAATCCGTTGACGCGGATCGGCTCCGCCTCCTGTTGCCGCAACTCGTCAGCGGTCTCGAGCATCTGCATCGACACAGGAAGCTCCACCGGGACATCAAGCCATCCAACGTGCTGGTGACGCCGGAAGACCGCGTCGTCATTCTCGACTTCGGACTCATCGCCGAGATGATGGGTCCCGTCACCGGGCAGGACGAGCGCATCGCCGGCACGCCCGCGTACATGTCACCGGAGCAGTCGAGAGGCGCCGGTGCGTCCGAGGCGAGCGATTGGTATGCCGTCGGCGCCACGCTGTACGAGGCGCTCACCGGCCACCTGCCTTTCGCGGGCAGCGTCAGCGACGTCCTCACCCGCAAGCTCGAACAGGATCCGCTGTCGCCGTCGGAAGTTGTCACGGGGGTCCCCGAGGATCTCAACGCTGTTTGTATGGGACTTCTGTGCCGCGACCCGAGCCACCGGTTATCGGGCCGCGATGCGATCGCACGAATCGGTGGTCAGCATGCGGACCCACGTGGCTTGCTCACCTCGTCGCCCGCGGCGGACATCACCTTTGTCGGTCGCGACTGGCATTTGAAGATCCTCCGCGAATCCTTCGAGGAGACACGACGAGGCCGCACGAAGTCGGTGTACGTGTGCGGTCAATCCGGGATTGGCAAGAGCGCGCTCGTGCGCACCTTCCTTGATCGCTTGCGCGTCTCCGACGGCGACGTCGTGGTCCTTTCGGGCCGCTGCTATGAGAGTGAATCGGTTCCGTACAAGGCGCTGGACGGCATCGTTGATAGCGTCGGTCACTACCTCGCCTCTCAGCCGCCAGCGCTGATCGACAAATTGATTCCACCTGACGTCTCGGCACTGACACGTCTGTTTCCAGTGCTGGGTCGCGTGCCAGGCGCCGTCTCTTCAGCTGTCTTACCGGAGGCGGATCCCGTTCATGTGCGGCGCCGAGGATTCGCAGCCTTGCGGGAACTGCTATCGAGAATGGCCGCCCTTCACCCTGTGGTCATCTTCATCGATGATCTGCACTGGGCCGACGTTGACAGCGCGGTCTTGCTGGACGAACTGCTCCGTCCACCGGCATCACCACCGGTGCTGCTGTTGGCCTGCCTCCGCACTGAAGAGATCGCCGCGAAGCCGTTTCTCAGCGCGCTGCTCGAGAAACGTACGAACACCATCGCACTCCCACTCTCGCCGCTGAATGACGACGAGGCCCGAACGCTCGTGGCATCGGTACTTCCAACCAACGGCTTTGTGAGCGCCGCGGACACCATACGGATTGTCCGCGAAGGAGAAGGCAGTCCATTCTTCCTCGAGCAACTGGCGCAGTACATCCTCGCCCACCGCAGTGACACGCCCACCGAGGGACCAACATTGGCCGAGATGATCGACGTGCGACTGCACGACCTCGCGCCGGGCGCGCGCGAGTTTCTCGAGACGCTGGCGATCTGCGGGCGACCGATGGACTCTGTTCTGGTCCGTGACGCGTGCGGCCTGACAGGCGATGAGCGGCCGCTGGTGCGGATGCTACGCTCGGCACACCTCATTCGAAGCAGCGGATCGGGCGATCGCATCGAGATGTACCACGACCGAATTCGCGAAGCATTGACCTCTCGGGTGGATGTTCACGGCACTCGACGTGTGCATCTGCAAATGATTCACGCGTTGGCGACCCGCGCGATTGACGACCCGGAAGCGCTCTTCGAACACTATCGAGCAGCCGGGGAACAGCAGCACGCATCCGTCCAGGCGGCGCAGGCGGCGGACAAAGCCGCGCGAGCGCTGGCCTTCGATCGCGCTGCCGAGTTCTACCGTCACGCTCTCACGCACGCGCCTGATAAGGAGTCTCACCTTGCGTGGAGAGAGGGTCTGGCGACGGCGCTCGCCAACGCGGGACGTCCGGCCGATTCGGCGCAGGCATACCTCGACGCCGCCGCGTATGCGGACGTGTCGAATCGCCGCGAACTTCTACGCCGTGGCGCGGATCAGTTCTTGATCGGCGGACACATCGATCGTGGCATCGGCGTCATGCGGACCGTGCTCGACGCCGAGGGACTGAGTTTTCCGAAGTCTGTGCGCGGCGCCTTCGTCTCATTGCTGGTGCGAAGGGGCCAGCTTCGATGGCGGGGCTTGAAATTCGTCGAACGCCCCGGCGATGCCATCGCGCTAGAAGATCTCAGTCGAATCGACACCTGCTGGTCGGTGACAACGGGTATTGCCATGGTGGATATCGTGAGGGCGTTGGACTTCCAGACGCGGCATCTGCTGCTCGCGCTCGACGCTGGGGAACCGTATCGGGTCGCTCGTGGCATGGCGGCGGAAGCCGCCTTCTACGCCACGCGGGGCGGCTCAGCGCGACAGCAGTGGGCGGCCCACGAACGGCTCGCGTCAGAGATCTCCGAGCGCGTCGGACATCCGCATGCCATCGCCTTCACGAGACTCATGTCGGGACTGGCGGCGATTTCGTTCGGTGAGTGGAAGAAAGCGTCGCAGGAACTCGACCAGGCGCTCACGCTGTTCCGCAACACCTGTGTTGGTGTGACGTGGGAACTCAGTAACGCGCACACCTTCCTGGTGGGATCCCTCCTCTATCAAGGTGAGTTCCGCGAAGCCGAGGCCCGGCTCGGAGACGCCATCGAGACCGCGCGACAGCGCGGCAATCTCTATCACGAGGCCGAGCTTCGCACGCGCATCTACAGCCTGCTGCTGCTCGTGGCCGACAAGCCTGATGAGGCCGAGCGACAAACACATGAAGTGATGCGGCGCTGGGGGAGCAGCGGGTTCTCGCGGCAGCATTACAGCCACCTGCTCGGGTGCACGGTCACAGCGCTCTACCGTGGCGACGGCGACCGCGCGTGGCGCCTGATCGTGGAGAACGACCGCGCGTTGAGGCGTACTTTGCTGACACGCATTCAGCTGGTGCGAATCGAGACCGCCTTCTTGCGCGGCCGCTGCGCGCTTGCGGCGCTTACTGCCGACCGAGCCACGCCGCTTGCCAACGCCGAGCGCCAGCGCCTCGTCTCGATCGCACAGAGGGAAGCGAGTCGCATCAGCCGCGAACACATGCCGTGGTCCGACGGGTTCGCGCTGCTCCTCGACGCGGCCGTCGCGTATCAGAACGGCGGCGCCGAACTCGCTGAGCAACGGCTTGCCGAAGCCGGTGACGCATTCGATCGCGTGGACATGAAGCTGTACTGGGCGGGTGCGCGCCGGCGACTGGGGCTGCTGCAAGGCGAACTCGGTCACGACCTCGTTCAGAGCGCCGAGGCGTGGATGGCCTCGCAGGCCATCAGGAATCCGCAGGCGATGACGCGGATGGTCGCCCCTGGATTCCCTGACGCATAAACCAGGCGAGAGCCTCCTTTTGTCTATCGCTTACTGTCCGAGAACTCCGCTGCCGTCCAGCCTTTACGCGGCTGTGCGCATCAGAAACACTATACGCGTTGCATCCATTGATGTTACGTGTGGTCTTGAATAGCCTCGACGAGTGACCTTCGTCGTCTCGCCGCTCCACTCTCTTCGCTTCGCGCTCGCGTCGCGCGCGTCTGCATCTCGAAATCCTCGCGCTCCGACACCAGCTCGCCGTGGTCCATCGATCGCGCCGCTCACGACTTCGTTTGACTTCGGCAGACCGGATGCTGTGGGCGTGGCTCTCGCGAGCCTGGCGCCCCTGGCGGTCGGCGCTTCATGTCGTCAAGCCGGAGACCGTCGTCACCTGGCATCGACGTGACTTTCGCCTGTTCTGGACCCGGAAAAGCCGCCGACGCACCGGGCGACCAGGTGTGCCAGCAGACGTTCGCGCTCTGATCCGCGAACGGTCGACCGCGAATCCAGGGGAGCGCCTCGGATTCACGGCGAGCTGCAGAAATTAGACCGTTTTTCATAAGTCTGTAGCGAGGCGGTAGCCGCAATGCCGCACGAAGTTGCGGCATTCCCGCGGCGTGAGCAGCTGAAGCGCCCGGGCGACGAGGTCGACGATCTGGTCGAAGGTGCGCGGTCGAGCGGCGCGCAGGAAGGCTCTCAGCTTCGCAAACGCGAGCTCGATCGGATTGAAATCCGGACTGTAGGCGGGAGAAAGCGCAGCCGGGCGCCGACGCGTTCGATGGCGACTTGCACCGCCGGCTGCTTGTGCATGGCCAAGTTGTCGAGCACGACGACGTCGCCCGGCTGGAGCGTCGGCACCAGGACTTTGTTCGACGTAGGCGAGCAACGTCGGATTGTCGAGTGTGCGGTCGAACACCGCCGGCGCGTGCAGACCGTCGATGCGCAAGGCCGCGATGACGTCTGCTGTGCCTATTGGAAACTCGTATTGTGACGAGTAAGGTGCGGACGTTTTTCCAATTGCCTCGACTCGTCGAGGCGGTCGTCATTTCGCCGTTTCACTCGGCGCGCTTTCTCGTAGGCTCCTGCGCATAGTCGCATCTGGGAGACTGGCGTCCCTCGACACCAACTCGCCGTAGTGAATCGATCGCGTCGTCAGCCTGTTCGCTTGAGGTCCGCAGGTCGGATGCTGTGGACGTGGCTGTCGCAGCGATAGTGCGGCGGCGAGTCCGCTTCTCCGCGTCGTGCAGCCAGCGACCGTGCTCGCGGGCCATCGGCGCCGCTTTCGCCTGTTCTGGACATGGAAGAGTCGACATCGGACGGGTCGTCTAAGAGTTGGACCCAGTTCGCGCATTATTTCGCGAGATGTCAATACGAACCGATCTGGGGCGCACCTCCATCCACGGAGCGATCCAGAAGTTGGGAATCTCAGTCATCAACCGGTTCGCAGAGACATTGGAGGCGGCGGGAACTCGCCCAAGGACCTCCGCTCCAGCAGACACGCCGTCAATCACTCGTTGTCGAAATTGCTAGGAAAATCGATCGACTCCCCTACGGGAGCCGTGTCTATTGGCCCACGTTCGGGTGCGCAAATGGAGAAATATTGGAGGCGGCGGGAACGGCAGGTGAAAACGCGCAAATTGTCTAACGAATTTGCAGATCTTGGTGGAGGCGGCGGGAGTCGAACTAGAGAGCGCAGATTCCGGCAATGTCTTGACGACGCACGACTTCTGAAGAAATACCCTTGCCGGACTGTGGTTTACGACCCTTCGGAGTCTCCACCGCAATCCACTGGGATTCACTCAGCTCGACCCGGTTCATGGAGGCATTGTGGAGGCGGCGGGCATCCATGCCCGCCGCCAGTCAACCTTCGGCCACGCTACTACAACCATCACGGTGACTGACGAGGTGGAGGTTTCGCAGATTTCGCCAGGCTCTAGCTGGTTGATTCGTCTTGCTCTCTCGTCTCTGGTGTTCCTCGGTTTTCGGTGGTGCGTGGGCGTTCGGGGACTGAAGTTTGACTGAACTCTCGCCTCATCGATCCTATTCGGCGATGGCCTTTCGTGGACGCCCGCCAAAACGCCCATTCGCTCGAGAGCTCGCGGCCTTGCGTGCGCTGCTGCGGCGCCAACCAACGCCGCAGCGGTCACCAAGTTCACCTGAGGCTTGGCGTCGACGCGTCTCGCAATCCGCACTTTGGCGACGCGCACCTCGGCTCGCGGCTGCTCTCTCGGATGGGCCTCGAGATACGCGCGCAACGTCCGAACGATCGCCGTCGTCGCCTTATGTGTGTCGAACCTTGTGCATAGACCGGCACGCCAGCCACGCAGGCACTGACCACGCCAATCTTCTCGTTCGAATACGACAGGAAAATGCGTTGCCATCATTCCACTCCAGCATCCCTGAGGATGCGATTCGCAAGCCGGCCGGCATCATGTTCATGCATGGTGACCCAGACTTCCTTGCCGCTCTCAGGATGGACGAACAGCACGTGGCTCCCTTTGCCCGTGCGCTTTTCGACGAAGCCCGCCGTCTTTAATTTGCGGATGACCTCTTCGTCGCGCCCTGTCGTTGGTAGGAGGGTACGAGTGACTCGACACAACCTGACATTCCCGTTGCCTCTATTCGATGCCGGCTATTTGCTCATTTACTCAGGCGATCTGGCCGCCGCACCTGGAAGCTCATACTCAGAGACTCCCTGGTCATCCGCTAAGATGGGTACCGTTGGGGAGGCTCATCGCTTGGCGTTTGGCGCGATCCGACGTAACTCGTCGAAGAAATTGAAGATGAAGACGACTTTGTTCAGCTTCGGCATCGTCTGAGCTTCCGATACGGCCGCTACAGCGAACCGGTCGCCGTCCGGGTGCAGGTCGACGTTGACTTGTCTGGGGCGCCGCATGAAGCGCGCCGGCGACCAGAGCCGCGGTTTCTCGGCGGCGAAGACGTCATCGTCCACGATGTACGGGACGACCATGATCCGGCCGTCGGGCGTACTGTAGAACAGCTCGTTTCGAGTTCGTGACCAAGTTGGATGAAGCAGAGGCACAACGCCGCCCGCAGTTGCTCCTTCTGTCGAGATTTGCCACTTTCCACCGGTATCGGGAAAGGGCCTCACGTACAATTCGTTGTGGCCAGACTCGTCGGAGGCGTACGCCACCCAGCGCCCGTCCGGCGAGAACATCGGATAGGTCTCGGAGGCGGGGCTGTTGAGGAAGGCGTAAGGCTTCCCGGGCGTCCATATCGATCTTTCGTTTTTCTCCATTGGCAGGATCATCACGTCATTGCCACTCTGCGGGCTGGCCTCGACGAACATCAAGAACTTGCCACTCGAATGCCACGAAGCGGGATACTGGGTGTTCTTGCTGTGCGTCAAACGCTGCGCCTCGCCTGCTCCATCGGAACGCTGCCAATACAGGTTGAATGCCGACTTGGTGTCCCGCGTTGAGCCGAACACGATCCGTCGCCCGTCTGGCGTCCACACCGGTTCCCGGTCGTCGCTTGGATCGAACGTCAGCCGGGCGAGTGCGTCACGCATCCAGTCGTAGATCCAGACGTTGACTTGTTTGCCATCGGAGATGTCCATCGCGAGGCGATGGCCGTCGGGAGCGAAAGAAGGATTGCTCCAATTCGCAGGTGTCGCTCGCAATTGCGTCGTCTTTCCCGTCCTGTCCATCCACGAGATCGGCATGTCATCGCTGACAGCCTGTCGCGGTAGATATACCAGCGTGCCACTGTCTGCGACCGCAAACTGAGCACCGGACGCGAGGTCGGCCGCGACTCCTTCCAGAACAGGCACAGGCTGACCGACGAGTTCGAGCCGATCGGAGTCGAACACGGCGGCGAAAAGCGTCCCCTCGTGCATGTAAATCAAATGACCGCTTGGGACGTACCGGCCGTGAAAATAACCGCCGCGGAGTAGTACCTTGCGCTCGCCTTTCGGCAGCCGTTGGACGACGATGTTCGCGCTCGCGAAACGGCCGGCTTGACTGGTGTAAAGGATGGCTTTGCCGCCAGATAGCACTTGCGGCCACCGGTGAATAGTCTCGCCTTCGACCTCGGTGACTGTTGTCAGCTGTTCCGGTTTGCCTCCTGCGGACGATACTCGCCACAAGCTCGTCCCGGAGCTAGGGTTGGGCGAGAATGTGATGGTGCCGTCGCTGGTCCATGTGCCGCCGCCAAGACCGTTCAGGGCATCAGCGACCGTGACGGCGTCGCCTCCATTCACCGAAATCTTCTTCAGCTTGCCGCCAGCGAAGAACGCGATTGACTGCCCGTCGGGAGAGAAGAACGGATTTCGCGCCGCATCGGTTCCGGGCAACGCCGTCGCCTGCAATTGCTCGAGCCTCCGGATGTAAAGCTGCGAATTTCCGCCGGCACTCTTTTGCGCTACGAATGCGAGGACTGTCCCATCAGGTGAGAGGACCGCAGCAGTCCCCTGGTCGGTGACCAGAGAAGCCTCGGCGCCCAAATCGACGCTCAGGCGCAACGGCACGTCAGATTGAATACTCGGCCACCGCGCGTAAAGGGCCATTGTTATCGCGACGGCTGCCGCAGCGACGGTCCACGGCAAGGCGCGAACCGAGACTCTTGCGGGGTGCGCTGACTTTATTCCGTCCACTGCGCCGGGATCGGCCGATGATCGGGTCAGCGCTTCGTCGAGTTCGAGCCGTGCGTCAGCGATATCCGCGAGACGACGTTTGCGATCTTTCTCGAGGCATCGGCGCAACAGCTTCCGGATCGACGCGGGTGTTTCAGCCGGCAGCGCATGCCAATCGGGTTCGCGATCGAAGACTGCTGCGATCGTGGCGGACGTCGTGTCTCCCCGAAATGGGCAGGCACTAGTCAGCATCTCGTACATTACACACCCGAACGACCACATGTCGGTCCGCTTGTCGACGGCCTGACCACGCGCTTGTTCGGGACTCATATATGCGGGCGTTCCCAGGATGACGCCGACGGTGGAAATCGACGCCGGCACCCGGGCATGTTCGGAGGTAGGGGCCAAAGCTTTCGCCAGCCCGAAATCGAGCACCTTGACTCGTCCGTCCGACGTGACCTTGATGTTGGCCGGCTTGAGATCCCGGTGAATCACCGCTTTCTCGTGTGCGGCTTCGAGCGCTTCGGTGATTTGCAGCGCTAGCTTGAGCGAGTCCTCGAGTGGGATCGGACCGCGCTCGAGACATTCCGCCAGCGTGCGCCCTTCGACGAGCTCGAGTATGAGAAAGCGCGTACCTTGATGCTCCTCGAGTCCATGGATCGCCGCGATGTTGGGATGGTTCAGCGAGGCCAGCAGGGTCGCCTCACGTTCGAGTCTGGCCAGGCGATCGATGTCCTGCGTGAACCCTTCCGGCAACGTCTTGATGGCGACATCACGAT
>Ga0207651_10000712_pt1 | contig 14261 bp, 14 predicted proteins | sample KBSM23metaG_FD_184328 | JGI IMG/M metagenome (GOLD analysis project Ga0207651, IMG submission 184328) | Miscanthus rhizosphere microbial communities from Kellogg Biological Station, Michigan, USA - KBS M2-3 metaG (SPAdes) (version 2) | ecosystem: Host-associated > Plants > Roots > Rhizosphere >... | reverse complement strand
CGCCGTCCCCGTGCCGAGGCCGTGCAGTGCGCGGGCGCGGGCCGAGGCGACGTCGAAGTGCGGCGACAGCCCGCGATACGGATCGATCTCGTGCGAGGGGAACGGCACCACGGCCTGGGCCGCGTCGGCATCGGAGATGCCTTCGAGCGCGGACAGGAAGAAGCGCGCATCGGAGGTGAGCTGCTCGACGTCGGCGTCGCTCGGCACGATCGCCACGACGCGTTCCTTCGCGGCCGCGGCCGCCGCGAACCACGCTTTCGCCGCCGCCGTCAGCCCGCTCACCGAACGGCCCGGCACACCCAGGCCGAGGCGGCCGGAGGCCGTCTTGAGCAGCGCGCGCAGCGTCAGGGAGGTCGAGGTTGACGACGAGCTCATGATCGAGATCCGGTGGAGCACCGGAACCTTCAATTATCGCATACCGGTCAGGGCATAAAGCCCTGACCCACCGAGCCCTCTTGGGAGTTGTGAATCTGGCTCACCCAGTCCTGTTGAGGAGTTGTGGGTCAGCTCTGAGGACCCGGTCCCTGGTCAGGAGTTGTGGGTCAGCCCTTTATGGGCTGACCTGACCTTCTCGATGATCGTGCTCGTTGAGTATCCCTGCTCGACCGGCTCGAGAATGACGCGACCGCCGCGGGCCTCGACGGTATCCCGCCCGACGATCTGATCGGCGGGCCAGTCGGCCCCCTTGACCAGGATGTCGGGCTGGACGCGGCGGATGATGTCCGCCGGTGTCTCGTCGTCGAAGATCGACACCGCGTCCACGCACGCCAGCGCCGCCAGCACCTCGGCGCGCTCGTGCTCCGGATTGATCGGCCGCTCGGGGCCCTTGTTGCGCCGGACCGAGGCGTCGGAATTCACGCCGACGATCAGCAGGTCGCCGTGGCGCCGCGCCGCCTCGAGGTAGCGCAGGTGCCCGGGATGCAGAATGTCGAACACGCCGTTGGTGAAGACGATGCGCGCGCCGTTCGCACGCGCGTCGCGCACGAACTGATCGAGGCCGGCGGGATCGAGGACCCGCCCCTTCATGGCTTCGGCTTGAACCGCATGTCGCCGCTGAAGCGCCAGGTGTGGCGCGGGCGATAGATGCCGACGTCCTTGGCGCGCGACTTCACCCGGAAGGTGTAGAGCAGGCGGTGATAGTCGTACGGGTAGCCGTCCATCTTGTGGACCGCGACGTCCATCTTGTAGGTGCCCTCGACCAGGTCGAGCGACTCGATCGAGAAGACGGCGTCCGCATCGCCATGAAGGCGCTCCGGAAGCAGCTCGTCGATCGTGGTGTTCGTGCCGTAGCAGCAGACGCCTTCGGCGTTGAAGATGCCGATGCCGACGACGAAGTCCTCCACCGGCAGCGGCGCGCGCAGCCGGACGCGCATCTCGACCGGATCGCCGGACTGAAAGACATGACCGGCCTGGCCGTCGGCGCCGAGCAACGCGACGTCCGTGATCTCCACCTCGCGCGAGCCCCAGCGTCCTTCCGTGGCGCGGAACATGTCGGCGGGGCCGGTCGCGGTCTCGACGGGATTGTCCGGCAGGACGGCGGACGCCGGCTCGTCGGGTGAGACGATCACCGTCGACGCCGACTCGCGCGCCTTGGCGTCACCCGCCGCCAGCTCCTGCTCTTCGCGCTTCTCGACGTCGGTGATGTAGGCGCCGACGATGCGCTTCGGATCCCCGGAGCCCTTGATGCGCCCGCGATCCAGCCACAGCGCCTCGTCGCAGAAGCGCTCGACCAGCCCGAGCGAGTGCGTCACGAGGAGGATCGTCTTGCCGCGGCGCTTGAACTCGGCGAACTTGTCGAGGCACTTGTGCGTGAACCCCTCGTCGCCCACGGCGAGCACTTCGTCCACCAGCAGCACGTCGGGATCGACGTGAATCGCCACGGCGAACCCGAGGCGCACGTACATGCCGGACGAGTAGGTCTTCACCGGCGCGTCGATGAACTCCTTCATCTCGGCGAACTCGACGATCTCGTCGAAGCGCCGCGTGACCTCGCGCTTGGTCAGGCCGAGCATGATGCCGTTGATGAAGACGTTCTCGCGCCCGGAGATCTCCGGATGGAAGCCTGCGCCCAGCTCGATCAGCGCCGAGATGCGCCCGTCCACGCGGACGCTTCCGCTCGACGGCTTCGAGATCCCCGCCACCAGCTTCAGCAGCGTGCTCTTGCCCGATCCGTTGCGGCCGATGACGCCAAGCGTCCGTCCCTTCGGCACCGTCAGGCTCACGTCGTCGAGCGCCGTGAACGTTTCGTCGGGCCGCAGGTTCTTGATCAGGCTGCGCGAGAGCAGCGCGCTCTTGAGCGTCGCGAACTGCTTGCGATGGCTGAATCGCCGGTAGATCTTCGACGCGCGGACGACGTCGATGGCCGATGTGCGCCCGTCGTCCATCAGACTTCCTCCGCGAACGTGTCGCGCAGGCGGTCGAACACGAAGTAGGCAAACAGGAAGAATGCGATCGACGCCGCGCCAAGTGCCAGCAGCCATCTCCAGTGGCCGAAGGGGCCCCTGAAGAAGAGCACTTCCTGGTACGAAATGGCCAGGTGCGTGAACGGGTTGGCGTTGAGGAACCACTTGCCGAGATCCGGCGCGTGCTGCCACGGGTAAATGATCGGCGTGGCGAAGTACCAGAGTGTGAGCACGTTCGACAGGATGTCGCGGATGTCCCGAAAGTGCACCGTCAGTGCCGCCAGGAGAAGCCCCAGCCCCGCCGTCACGATCAGCTGCACGAGCACGATCACCGGAAACCACAGCAGCTCCCCCGGGGTGACCGGCGCGTGCGAGTACAAGAGGAACAGCGCGAGGATCGGAAGACCAAAGAAGAAGTGGACCATGTTGGCCAGCGCCGTCACGATCGGAAGGACTTCCGCCGGGAACAGCACCTTCTTGATCAGGTTTCCGCCGGAGATCAGCACACCCGCCGATTCGTTCAGCGACGAGGCGAACCAGGTCCACGGCAGCAGACCGCAGAAGAGGAAGACCGAGTACGGGTAGGCGTCTGCGAACGGCTTGGGCTCGTCGCCGCCGGTGAACCGCGCCGGCATGATATAGGCGAACACCGTCGTGTAGACCAGCAGCAGCAGGAGCGGGTTGATGAAGGACCAGAAGAAGCCGAGCACGGATCCGCGGTATCTGGCCTTCAGCTCGCGCGCCACCAGGCTCTGGATGAGGCCACGATAGCGCGGCAGCTGCGCGAGGTTATGGAACATCGACCTGGAGGACCAGGACGGTGATGTTGTCGGGACCGCCCCCCTCGTTCGCCGCGGCGATCAGCCGTTCGCAGATCGTCTCGAGATCCTGCCCGTCGCCGAGAATCGTCGCGATGGTCTGGTGCGGCACGACGCCCGAGAGCCCGTCGGAGCACAGGAGGAACCGTTCGCCGGGCTGCGGCGACAGTTCGACGGTGTCGATCTCGGGATCGCTGCCGCCCGAGAGCGCGCGCGTGACCACGTTGCGCCAGGGATGCTGCCGCGCCGCGCTCGCGCTCATCGTCCCCGCGCGGACCTGCTCTTCGACCCACGAATGGTCGTCGGTGATCTGCGTCAGCTGGCCGGCGCGCAGCGCGTAGACGCGGCTGTCGCCGACGTGGCCGACGCACGCGCTCGTCCTGCCGGCGAGGACCGCGGACGCGGTCGTGGCCATGCCGCGCAGATCCGCCGAGTCGGCCATGGCGTTGGCGAGCTGACGGTTGGCGAGCTTGAACGCGGCCTTCAGGCGATTGGCTTCGAGCGAGATCTCCGGCTCGAACGGGAACGGCCAGGTGCGGTTCTTGTCCGCCCCCGCGGTTTCGGCGATGAAGGTCTGGATGGTGTCGACCGCGACGCGGGAGGCCACTTCCCCGGCGGCGTGCCCGCCCATGCCGTCGGCGACGACGTAAAGGCCGAGATCGGCGCGGCTACAGTAACTGTCTTCGTTGCTGCTTCGACGGAGACCGGGGTCCGTGCGGACGGCCCAGGAGAACTTCATCACCCCTGGGGCGGCGGCATCCGCCGGTGACGCACGCGCCCGGCGAACTCGGCGCGCGACGACACCTGGATGCGCGCGATCGACTTCTGCAGCGCCAGCCGCGCGCGCTCGTAGTCGACGTCCTTGGCCTGCGCCAGCCGCGCCTCGGCGCGCTTCTTCGCCTCTTCGGCGCGGGCGATGTCGATCTCTTCGGCCTTCTCCGCGAGCGTCGCCAGGATCGTGACGCGATCCGGCAGCACCTCGCAGAAGCCGTTGGCGAGCGACAGGAAGGTCTTCTCCTGTCCCTTCCGGTACCACATCTCCCCGATCGCCAGCGCCGCCAGCATCGGCCGGTGCCCGGGGAGCACGCCGAAGTACCCCATCGTGCCCGGAACCTCGACCTCGTCGACCTGCTCCTTGACGATGAGCCGGTCCGGCGTGACGATCTGCAGCTCGATCGACGTCGGGATGGGTGGGTGCGCCATGGTCTAGCCCTTCGCCATCTTCTCGGCCTTGGCCTGCGCCTCTTCGATGGTGCCGACCATGTAGAACGCCTGCTCCGGCAGCCCGTCGTGCTTGCCGTCGACGATCTCCTTGAAGCCCTTGACCGTGTCGGCGATCGGCACGTACTTGCCCGGCAGGCCCGTGAACTGCTCGGCGACGAAGAACGGCTGCGACAGGAAGCGCTGGATCTTGCGCGCCCGCGCGACGGTGAGCTTGTCCTCTTCCGACAGCTCGTCGATGCCGAGGATGGCGATGATGTCCTGCAGGTCCTTGTAGCGCTGCAGCACCTGCTTCACGGCGCGGGCGACGCCGTAGTGCTCGTCGCCGATGATGCGGGCGTCGAGGATGCGCGAGGTCGACGCGAGCGGATCGACGGCCGGGTAGATGCCCAGCTCGACGATCGCGCGCGACAGGTTGGTGGTGGCGTCGAGGTGCGCGAACGTCGTCGCCGGCGCCGGGTCGGTGTAGTCGTCGGCGGGCACGTAGATCGCCTGCACCGAGGTGATCGATCCGTTCTTGGTGGAGGTGATCCGCTCCTGCAGCTCGCCCATTTCCGTCAGCAGCGTCGGCTGGTAGCCGACCGCGCTCGGCATGCGGCCGAGCAGCGCCGACACTTCCGAGCCCGCCTGCGTGAAGCGGAAGATGTTGTCGATGAAGAGGAGCACGTCCTTCTTCTCGGCGTCGCGGAAGTACTCGGCGACGGTGAGGCCGCTGAGCGCGACGCGCAGCCGTGCGCCGGGCGGCTCCGTCATCTGCCCGTAGACCAGCGCGGCGCGCGACTTCGACAGGTCCTGCATGTTGATGACGCCCGACTCCTGGAACTCGAGCCAGAGGTCGTTGCCTTCACGCGTGCGCTCACCGACGCCGGCGAACACCGACACGCCGCCGTGCTTCATGGCGACGTTGTGAATCAGCTCCTGGATGATGACGGTCTTGCCGACGCCGGCGCCGCCGAACAGCCCGATCTTGCCGCCGCGCAGGTACGGCTCGAGCAGGTCGACGACCTTGATGCCGGTCTCGAACATCTGCAGCTCGGTCGACTGATCTTCGAGCGACGGCGCCTCGCGGTGGATCGACCAGTGCTCTTTCGACTCGATCGGCCGATCCGGGAAGTCGACCGGCTCGCCGAGCACGTTCATGACGCGGCCGAGCGTCGCCGGCCCGACCGGCATGGAGATCGGCGCGCCGGTGTCGGTCACCGTCATGCCGCGCCGCATGCCGTCGGTCGGCTTCATCGCCACGGTGCGGACGCGGTTCTCGCCGAGATGCTGCTCGACCTCGGCGACGACGTCGATCTTCTCGCCCGCGTCGCCGGCGCTGGAGGTGATGCGCACTGCGTTGTAGATATCCGGCAGGTGCCCGCCCTCGAACTCCACGTCCACGACGGGGCCGATGACCTGGACGACCTTGCCGATCTTGGTTCCCGCTGTCGTTGCTGTTGCTGTCGCCATATCTGTTTTCGTCCTTCCGCCTGAAGGCGGAAGCCACGTGTCCTTAGAGCGCGCCGGCGCCCGACACAACCTCGATGATTTCCCGGGTGATCGCCGCCTGGCGGACCTTGTTCATGTAGAGCGTCAACTGCTCGATCATCTCCGCCGAGTTGCGCGTCGCCGCGTCCATTGCGGTCATCTGCGAGGCGTAGAACGCGGCGTTCGACTCGAGCAGGCCGCGCCACACCTGGATCTCGACGTGCCGCGGGATCAGCGTGTCGAACAGCTCCGCCGCCGAGGGCTCGTAGAGATAGTCGATGCGTGGCGCGGCCGGCATGCCGTCGACGACGGGCCGCGGCGACGGCATCACGACGCCGGGCTGCGGCGTGGCCCCTTCCGCTTCCAGGCGCGGAATCGGCAGCAGCTGCTCGACCACGACACGCTGCGAGATCACCGACTTGAACTCGTTGTAGACGACGAACACGCTGTCGACCTTGCCGGTGGTGAACGCCTCGACCGCCGCGTCGGCGATGTTCTTCGCGTGCGCGAACTGCAGCCCGGCGAAGAAGTTGACCTGTTCGTAGAGGATCTCGAAGCCGCGCCGCGCGAAGTAGTCGCGGCCGCGCCGGCCGACCAGCCCGAGCGCCACCTGCCGCGACGGGTTCTCGACGATGAAGTTGCTCGCCGCCTTGATCGCGTTGGTGTTGAAGCTGCCGCACAGCCCGCGGTCCGCGGTGATCACGAAGAGCAGCGCCTTGCCGCCGGCGCGCGGCGTGCGGCGCTCGTCGAGCAGCGGGTGCGCGGTCGGATCGACGCGCGAGGCCAGCGAGTTCAGGACCCGCAGCATCTCGATCGCGAACGGCCGCGCGTGCTGGATGCGCTCCTGCGCGCGGCGCAGCCGCGAGGCGGCCACCATCTTCATGGCCTTGGTGATCTGCTGTGTCGACTTCACAGCTCTCACGCGGCGGCGGATGTCGAGAAGGGATGGCATCGCCTGCTTACGCCGCCGCGGTCTTGCCGGTCGCCGAGAAGGACTTGCCGAACTCCTCCAGCGCCTGGTTGAGATCCGCCTTCACCTGGTCGTCGATCTGCTTCTTCTCGGCCAGCGCCTTCATCAGCCCCGACTTGCGCGTGTCGAGGAACTTGTAGAGGTCGATCTCGTAGGCGCGCAGCTGCTCGACCGGGACCGCATCGAGATAGCCGTTGGTCGCGGCGTAGATGATGATGACCTGCTTCTCGACCGCCAGCGGCTGGTACTGCGGCTGCTTGAGCACCTCGACGAGCCGGCGGCCGCGATTGAGCTGGTTCAGCGTCGCCTTGTCGAGATCCGACCCGAACTGCGCGAACGCCGCCAGCTCGCGGAACTGCGCCAGGTCGAGCCGCAGCGTGCCGGCCACCTGCCGCATCGCCTTCACCTGCGCCGATCCGCCGACGCGGCTGACCGAGTTGCCGACGTTGATCGCCGGCCGGATGCCCTGGTGGAACAGGTCCGACTCCAGGAAGATCTGCCCGTCGGTGATCGAGATCACGTTGGTCGGGATGTAGGCCGAGAGGTCGCCCGCCTGCGTCTCGATGATCGGCAGCGCCGTCAACGAGCCGCCGCCCAGCTCCTTCTTCATCTTCGCCGCGCGCTCGAGCAGGCGCGAGTGGAGGTAGAAGACGTCGCCCGGGTAGGCCTCGCGGCCCGGCGGACGGCGGAGCAGCAGCGAGATCTCGCGATACGCCTGCGCGTGCTTCGACAGGTCGTCGTAGATGCACAGCGCGTGCTGGCCGTTGTCGCGGAAGTACTCGCCCATCGTGCAGGCGGAGTAGGGGCTGATGTAGAGCAGCGGCGCCGGGTCCGACGCGCCGGCGGCGACGACGATGGTGTAGTCCATCGCGCCGGCCTCGTCGAGCGTCCGCACCACCTGCGCGATCGTCGACTGCTTCTGGCCGATCGCGTTGTAGATGCAGATGACGTTCTGCCCCTTCTGGTTGATGATCGCGTCGGTCGCGACCGCGGTCTTCCCAGTCTGCCGGTCGCCGATGATCAGCTCGCGCTGGCCGCGGCCGATCGGGACCATCGCGTCGATCGCCTTGAGACCGGTCTGCAGCGGTTCCTTGACCGGGCTGCGGTCGACGACGCCGGGCGCGAGGCGCTCGATCGGCGACGACTGCTTGGTCACGATCGGCCCCTTGCCGTCGATCGGCTGGCCGAGCGCGTTGACGACGCGGCCGACCAGCTCCGGCCCGACCGGCACGGAAATGATGCGCCCGGTGCGCTTGACCGTGTCCCCTTCCTTGATCTCGGTGTAGTCGCCGAGCAGCACCGCGCCGACGCTCTCCTCTTCGAGGTTCAGCGCGATGCCGAAGATGCCGTGCGGGAACTCGAGCATCTCGCCCGCCATCGTCTTTTCGACGCCATGCACGCGCGCGATGCCATCGCCCACCGACACGATCGTGCCGACCTCGGCAACGTCGACGTCAACCGCGTACGACCCGATCTGGTCGCGAATAATCTTGGATATCTCTTCGGCTTTGATGTCCATATGCTCACTAACGCTGTCGGGCTGAGGAAACAGGGCCTAGGGATAGGGCCGAGGGACAGGGCAGCGGGCTCAGCGCGCGCCGTGTCACTGACCTGCCTCGACGAGCGCTTCCTTCATCTTCTGCAATTGGGTCGTGACGCTGCCGTCGTAGACCGTGCTGCCGAGGCGTGTGATCACGCCGCCGATGATCGACGGGTCGACCTTCGATTCGAGAACGACCGTGCGGCCTGTCGCGCGCTGTAGCCCCTGCTCCAGCGCCCGCAGCTTGTCGGCCGGGAGCGCCATCGCGGTGGTGACCTCGCCGCGGATCACCTTCTGGTGATCCATCAGCCGCTCGCGGTAGGTGCGCAGCACGTCGGGCAGCAGGACCAGTCGATCGCGCTCGGCGAGCAGCAGCATCAGCTTCGCCAGCGTCGGCGAGACGCTGCCCGCGCGATCGAGCAACGCCTTGACGACGGCGACCTTCTTCGACGCCGGGATCGCCGGGTTGCCGAGCGTCTGCGACAGCACCTCGTGCGAGCGGAACAGGGTCACGAACTCGTCGAGCTCGCGCTGCACTTTCTCGACGTCGGCTCCTTCTTTCAGCGTGACGTCGAAGAGCGCGCGGGCGTAGCGGCTGGCCGCCGCGCCGCTCGTCACTGCCGCACCTCTCGTGGCGAGGGGCTGTCACCGCCCGCGCCGCGGGCGAGCTGCTGGGCGTACCGGTCCACCATGCGCGCCTGGTCCTCGGGAGTGATCGATCCCTTGATGCGGTCGGAGGCGATGCCGACGGCGAGGTTCGCGGTCAGCTCGAGCAGCTCGCGCCGGGCGACGCGCAGGCGCATGTCGATCTCGCGCCGCGTGTGCTCGAGCAGCCGCTGCCGTTCCGCTTCGGCGGCCTCTTCGATGCGCGCGCGCTCGGCGATGAGGTCTTCCGCGCCGCGCTGGCGCAGGCCCTCGATCTCGGCGGGCAGCGCCTTCAGCTTCGCTTCGATCTCGGCCAGCGTGCGCGTCGCCGTCTCGCGGGTCTGCGCCGCGGTGACCAGGTCCTCGCGCACCTTGCCGATGCGGCTGTCGAGGTAGGCCGCGAGCGGCGCGCGCAGGAAGTAGACCAGCACGGCCACGAGGAGCGCGAAGTTGACCGCCTTCGCAATCGTCGGCATCCAGCCTTCGTCGTGCGCCTCTTCGCCTTCGGCGTGTTCCGGCGCGGCGGCGTGCTCGGGCTGGGCGGCGGCCGGACGCTCGGCCTGCGCGGCAGGCGCGTGCTCCTGCATGGCGAGCGGCCGCGCCGGTGACGCAACAATGGCCGCGACCGCGACGAGGAGGGCGGCCAGTATCAATCGATAACGACTCATGAACGGCTTATCTAATCCGTGTAGTCCGTGTGATCCGAGGCTACGGGTCCGGTGCCATCCGCGGCTACGACGCGCGACGGCCGAGGATCTTCTCCGCGGCCGCGGCGCCCAGCGCCTGCGCCTCGGCCTCCAGCCGCTTCTTGGCCTCCGCGGCGTCCGCGTCGAGCCGGCGCGTAGCCTCGGCGACCTGCGCTTCGGCTTCGGCGCGGGTCGAGGCCACGATCTCGGCGCGGCGGTTCAACGCCCCGCGGCGCATCTCGTCCATTTCGCGGTACATCTCGGCGCGCGCAGCCGTCGTCTTGCGGTCGAACTCCGCCGCCGCGGCCTGCGCTTCGCTCGCCGAGCGCTGCGCCAGCTGCCGCGCCGATTCGATCGCCTCCTCCCGTTTGCGGATGACGCCCAGCACCGGCCGCAGCAGCAGCCGGTCCACGACGAGCGTCAGCACCAGGATGAAGAATATGACCCAGAGAACAGAGAGATCCGGAAGCATGCCAAACGGAGATTTATACCATTCAGCGCAGGGCCACGGCAACCGGCGGGCCCGGAATTCCGGGCTTGACTTTCTTGACTTCGCCGACCAGATGAGCTGCGACGCCGCGCGCGGCGAGCGCCGCCATCGCCGCATCCGCGTGCCCGGGGGCGACCGCGGCCAGCAGGCCGCCCGAGGTCTGCGGGTCGTAGAGCAGCTGCACGCGCCGCGGATCGGCGCCGTCCGGTGACGACACGCCGCCGCCGAAGTGGGCGGCGTTGGTCCGGCCGCCGCCGGGCGTGTTGCGATCGACGAGGTCGAGCGCGCCGTCGAGCACGGGGACGGCGGCGACGTCGATCTCCACCACACATCCGCTGGCCCGCGCCATCTCCGTGGCGTGCCCCACCAGGCCGAAGCCGGTGATGTCGGTGCACGCGTGCACGGCGTCGGGCGGGAGCGCCGCCAGCGCCTCCGCCGCATCGCGATTGAGCCGCATCATCCACTGGATCGCCGCGTCGGCCACCTCGCGCGGCGCGCGCTCGAACTTGATCGCCGTCGCGATGACGCCGGTCCCGAGCGGCTTGGTGAGAATCAGGCGGTCGCCGTCGCGGGCGCCGGCGTTGGTCCACACGCGCGAGGGATCGATCTCGCCGGTCACGGCGTAGCCGAACTTGATCTCCTGGTCCTGGACGGTGTGGCCGCCGAGCAGCGCCGTCCCCGCTTCCTGGAGCGTCTGCAGGCCGCCGCGGAAGATCTGCTGCAGGACCGCGCGGTCGGCGTCCTTGGGGAACCCGGCGATCGCGAGCGCCGTCAGCGGCCGCCCGCCCATCGCGTAGACGTCCGACAGGGCGTTGGCCGCGGCGATGCGGCCGTAGGCGAACGGATCGTCCACGACCGGCGTGAAGAAGTCCACCGTCTGCACGAGCGCCCGCCGCTCATCCAGCCTGAACACACCCGCATCGTCCGCGGTCCGGTAGTCGACGAGGACGCGGTCATCGGACGAGACGGGCAGGACACCCAGCACCTGGGCGAGCTCGCCGGCGGCGAGTTTGCTCGCTCAACCGGCGCAGGCTGAATAGTCGGTCAGTCTTCGCATGTGGCTCCTTCGCTGTCGCTCGCTGATCGCTGATCGGTGTCGGTGCTGGGCGCGCTGCGCGCGCGGTGCTAACGGTGCTAGGGGTGCAAGGGTGCTAGAGGTGCTCCAGGTGCGTCGGGTGCCAGCACCTCAGCACCTTGTAGCACGGCGAGCGAAGCGCTCCGCACCAGCACCCTTAGCACCTCCCCGCACCTTTAGCACCTTTAGCACCGGCGCGCTTCGCTTCTCACCGACGCGGTTTACTCTCCCGTCAGCCTTTCATACAGCCGATGCAGTTCGTCTTCGTTGACGAACTCGATTTCGATCCGTCCGCCCTTGCCCTTGCGGTTGATCCGCACGCGCGTGCCCAGCGACATGCGGAGCTTGTCCTCGGCGGCGCGGGTGTGGACGTCGATCTTCTTCTCGGGCTTCTTCTCCTCCGGCGCGGCGGCTTTCTTGACGAGCGCCTCGGTCTCGCGCACCGAGAGGCTGCGCGCGATGACGTCGCGCGCGAGGCGCAGCTGCGCGGCTTCGTCGGGGAGCGCGAGAATCGCGCGCGCGTGTCCCATCGAGAGCGCGTTCGAGGCGACGTTGCCGCGCACTTCCTGCGGCAGGCGCAGCAGCCGCACGGTGTTGGCGATCGACGATCGATCCTTGCCGACCGCGTCGGCGATCTGTTCCTGCGTGAGATGGAACTCGTCGGCGAGCCGGCGGTAAGCGTGCGCCTCTTCGATCGGGTTCAGATCCTCGCGCTGGACGTTCTCGATGAGGGCGACGGCGAGCAGCCGATCCTCGGGGATGTCGCGGACGACGACCGGCACCCTGTGGAGGCCGGCCCGCTGCGCGGCGCGCCAGCGCCGCTCCCCCGCGATGATCTCGTAGCCCTGCTCGACCTTGCGGACGACGATCGGCTGGATGATGCCGTTGGCGCGGATCGAGCGCGCGAGATCGTCGATGCGCTCGTCGTCCATCTGGGTGCGCGGCTGGAACTTGTTGGGGCGCAGCAGGTCGCTGTCGACGTCGAGCGTGCGCTCCGCCTGCGCCGGCGCCGCGGGCGCGGGGGTGTCGGGAATCAGCGCGCTCAGACCGCGGCCGAGCGCTGGACGTTTCTCAACCATGGCTACTGTCCCTCGCTGCTGGTGACGGGCGCGGGGGCGGCGGACTCGCGCGCGAGCAGTTCGCGCGCGAGCGCGAGATACGCCTCCGAGCCGCGCGATTTGACGTCGTAGAGGATCGCGGGCAGGCCGTGGCTCGGCGCCTCGCCGAGACGGACGTTGCGCGGGATGACGGTGGCGAAGACGCGCTCCTTGAAGAACTCGCGGATGTCGCGCGCTACCTGCTGCCCCAGGTTCGTGCGCTCGTCGTACATGGTCATCAGTACGCCGGCGATGTCGAGCGACGGATTGAGCGCGCTGCGGACGCGGCGCAGCGTCGCGACGAGATCGGCGAGCCCTTCGAGCGCGAAGTACTCGCAATTGAGCGGAATGATCACGGCGTCGGCGGCGACCAGCGCGTTGAGCGTGAGCAGGCCGAGCGACGGCGGCGTGTCGATCAGGATGAAGTCGAAGCGGCCGCGCAGCGGCTCAATGATGTCGCGCAGGCGCCGCTCGCGGTTCGGCAGCGTCACCAGTTCGACTTCGGCGCCGGTGAGATGGCGATCCGCGGGAATGAGCCAGAGGTCCTTGACGCGGGTCTCGAGCAGGAAGTCCGCGGGGTCGATCGGGTCGGTGGCGGTGAGGGCCTGGTAGATCGTGCCGGCGGGCGCGTGCTGCCCTTTGAGGCCGACGCCGCTGGTCAGGTTGCCCTGCGGGTCCATGTCGACGAGCAGGATGCGCTGTTCCGCGATCGCCAGAGCTGTCGCTAAGTTGATGGCAGTAGTGGTTTTACCGACTCCGCCCTTCTGATTGGCGACCGAGAGGATCCGCGACATTGGTTGAATGACCTACAGCTGTTCCACGTGGAACAACCTTAGATTATCGCAGCTTCAAGGCGATGGTCAGCCCATAAAGGGCTGACCCACAACTTCGTCAGGTCAGGGTCAGGGCTTCAGCCGTGACCCGATGTGCCACAAGAGATGGTCAGCCCATAAAGGATGACCCACAGCTTCGGTTAGAACGGTCAGCACCACACCGAGCCCCACAACCACCAACGGTCAGGTGATAACTCAGGGGTGGGTGAGGGCTTCAGTCCCGACCTGATGTTCCCAAGGAGATGGCAGCCCATGAGGGCTGACCCACAACTATCGGTAGGTTAGAACGGTCAGCTCACCGGGCTGGCACAACTCCACCAACGGTCAGGTAATAACTCAGGGGGGAGACGGCAGCCCATCAAGGGCTGACCCACACCTCGGTCAGGTTAGAACGGTCAGCCCACACCGGGCTTCCAACTATCCAACACCGGTCGGTAGTAACTCAGGGGCGGGGTCAGGGCTTCAGTCCCGATCTGATGTGCCACAAGGGATGGTCAGCCCATAAAGGGCTGACCCACAACTTGTTAGAGCGGCCAGCCCATCAGGACTCCCCCAACTAGCCACCAATGGTAAGGCAAAGGCCAGAGGTGGGTCAGGGCTTTAGCCCTGACCTGATGTGCCACAAGGGAAGGTCAGCCCATAAAGGGCTGACCCACAATCTGTCAGAGCGGCCAGCCCATAAAGGACTCCCCCAACTGTCCATCAATGGTCAGGAATAGGGTCAGAGGTGGGTCAGGGCTTTATGCCCTGACCTGGTGTTCCACGTGGAACAATCAGTCGGATGAGGTTCGCGCGGCCGAGCAGCGGAGTGACCTCGCCGCCCACGTGGCTTTCGGACGTAAACAGCGCGAGAGATCCACCCGGCCTGGCGAAGGCGCGAGCGATGTCGAGCGTTGCCGCATCCATGCGGACGGCCCGCATCGAGACAAGGTCCATCGCGTTTCGGTACTCGGGCCGACCGACGACGTCCTCGAACCGCGCGGCTTCGACGGTCGCGTGCAACCCGACTTCCCG
>Ga0207651_10000691_pt1 | contig 14391 bp, 14 predicted proteins | sample KBSM23metaG_FD_184328 | JGI IMG/M metagenome (GOLD analysis project Ga0207651, IMG submission 184328) | Miscanthus rhizosphere microbial communities from Kellogg Biological Station, Michigan, USA - KBS M2-3 metaG (SPAdes) (version 2) | ecosystem: Host-associated > Plants > Roots > Rhizosphere >... | reverse complement strand
CGCATGGTCGATCCGATGATGAACCGAGCCATGGCCGAGACGGCCGCGTGGGCCGTGCTGTCGCTGCACCGGCGCGCGTTCGACTACGCGGCGCAGCAGCGCCAGACGCAGTGGCGCCCGCTGCCCCAGAAGCGGGCCGACGAGGTGGCGGTGCTGGTGCTGGGGCTGGGCCAGATGGGCCGCACGGCGGCGCTGCAGCTGGCGGCCCTCGGCTACCGCGTCGCCGGCTGGAGCGCCCGGCCGCAGGCGGTGCCGGGCATCGCGACGAGCGCCGGCTGGGCCGCCCTGCCGGCCGCCCTCGGCGTGGCCGACATCGTCATCAACCTGCTGCCGCTCACCGGCGACACGCGCGGCCTGTTCGATCGCCCCCGCCTCGCCCAGATGCGCCAGGGCGCCAGCCTCGTGAACCTGGCGCGCGGGGCGCACGTGATCGAGAAGGACCTGCTCGTCGCGCTCAACTCGGGCCACCTGGCGCACGCCGTGCTCGACGTCTTCGAGGCCGAGCCGCTGCCCGCCACGCACGTGTTCTGGTTCCACCCGCGCGTGACGCTGTGGCCCCACGTCGCGGCGCTGACCGACCTGCGCAGCGCGGCCGCCCTGGTGGCGTCCAATGTCGAGGCCGTCCGGCGCGGCGAGGCGGCGGCGCACCTGGTCGATCGGTCGCGCGGCTACTGAAACCGCCAGGCCTGGAATGTCCCGAGTGCGCCGCGCCGGCGCGCGGGTAGAGTCGTGCGGCGGCGCGAGGAGGCGTCGTCACACGGCATGACCGCGATCACGCGGCGCGTCCAATGCACGGCCGACGGCCGCATCCAGGGAGGGATTTCCAATGACCGATTCGACACTCACCGCGCCGCCACTGGCGCCTGCAACGGCGCCGGCCGGCCCGACCAACGTCGAAGAACTGGTGCGCTACGTGCCGGGCTTCCTGCGCGGCGCGCGCTGGTTCTGGTGGATCGCCGGCCTGTCGGCCGTCAACGTCGCGTGCGATCTCGGGCACGCCGGCATCAATTTCGTGCTGGGCCTGGCGTTCACCCAGCTCGCGCACGTGGCCTTCGCGTCCAACATCGCGATCGCGCTGGTCATCGACGCGCTGTTCATCGGCGGCTTCTACCTCGTCGGGCTGCAGGCCCAGAAGGGCCGCACCTGGGCCTTCGTGCTGGGCGGGCTGCTGTACCTGTGCGACGGGCTGCTCTACCTGAAGTTCGAGATCTGGATGTCGGTCGCCTTCCATGCGTTCGCGCTGTTCCAGATCGGCAAGGCCTTCATGAGCCTGCAGGCGGCAAAGAAGGCCACGGGCCTGCGCTGAAAGGCATCGGCGGCCTCAGGCCGCCAGCGTCGCCATGTCGATGACGAAGCGGTACTTCACGTCGCTGCGCAGCATGCGTTCGTAGGCGCTGTTGATGTCGGACATGGCGATCATCTCGATGTCCGAGACGAGGCCGTGCTCGGCGCAGAAGTCCAGCATCTCCTGCGTCTCGCGGATGCCGCCGATCAGCGAGCCGCCCAGGCGGCGGCGCTTGAAGATCAGGCCGAACACGTTGGGCGCCGGGTGCGCGTGTTCGGGCGCGCCGACCAGCGTCATCGTGCAGTCGCGCTTGAGCAGGTTGATGAACGGGTCGAGGTCGTGCTGCGCGGCGACGGTGTTGAGGATGAAGTCGAACGAGTTCGCGTGCGCCGCCATCGCATCCGCGTCCTTCGAGATCACGACCTCCCTGGCACCCAGGCGCTTCGCGTCCTCGATCTTGCCCGGCGACGTCGTGAACAGCACCACGTGCGCCCCCATCGCGGCGGCGATCTTGACGCCCATGTGGCCGAGGCCGCCCAGGCCGACGATGCCCACCTTCTGGCCGGGCACGACGCCCCAGGTGCGCAGCGGCGAATAGGTGGTGATGCCGGCGCACAGCAACGGCGCGACGGCCGCCAGGTGCTGCAGCTCGTGGGTGATCTTCAGCACGAACTTCTGCCGGACCACGATGCGGCTGGAGTAGCCGCCGTAGGTGTTCTCGCCGCCGAACACCGGGCCGTTGTAGGTGCCGGTGAAGCCGTTCTCGCAGTACTGCTCCAGGCCTTCGCCGCAGGACGCGCAGTGCTGGCAGCTGTCGACCATGCAGCCGACGCCGGCGATGTCGCCGACCTTGAAGCGGCTCACCTTGGCGCCGACCGCGCTCACCCGTCCGACGATCTCGTGGCCCGGCACGGTCGGATAGATCGTGTTCTTCCACTCGTTGCGGGCGGTGTGGGGGTCGGAATGGCAGACGCCGCAGAACAGGATGTCGATCTGCACATCGTCCGGGCCGGGCGCGCGGCGGTCGATGCTGAATGGGGCGAGCGGCGCGGTCGACGACGGCGCGGCCCAGGCGGGGGTGGCGGACATGGCGATGCCTTTCTCGGGTGGCGGCCCGACGGGCCTGCCGCGCGATTGTGCGGAGCGCCGGACGGCAGCGTTGCGCGCAGGGATTAGCGCCGGCCGGGCGCCGCCCGCCGCCGCCTTCAGCGATGCCGCCAGACCTCGCGCCGCTCGGTCGGCGGCGGCAGCGCCCTGACGCACTTGCCGTCGCCATGCCCGGTGTAGCCGCCGGTCGGGTAGCACAAGAGCACGCCGTTCGCGTCGACCAGCGGGTCGAGCTGGTCGCAGCAGCCCGCCAGCGTGTAATAGGCGACGCCGTCGCCGTAGGCGACCTGGTAGACGGCGCGCGGCGCGGCGGATCCGGACAGGGCGTCGTAGTCGGCCAGCCGGATGCGCAGCCACTGCGGCAGGCCCGCCAACTCGACGCGCGTCGACGGCGTGCTGCTGGCGCGGTCCGAGCCGTCCGGCGGCGCGATGGGCGCGGACTCGTTCTTGACGACGCGGCTGGCGCAGCCGGCGAGCAGGGCGAGCGTGACGGGCAGGAGCAGGGAGCGCAGACGCATGGGAAGGTCTCCTCGAGGCGCCGACGCCGGGGCAATCGCCGTGCGCGTCAGGTGCGCAGCACGAGGCCCGACTGGGCGCCTTCGGGCTTGAGCGCCTGCAGCATCATCAGCACGAGGCGGCGCAGCGCGTCCCACGGTTCGGCCGGCCATTGCGGATGGCGCAGGCCCTTGAGGACGCCGTCGCATTCGCTCGCGGCGCTGACCAGGCGCGCGGCCATGGGCGCGGACAGGCGCGGCAGCGCGCGCTCGAACAGGCGTTCGCGCGCGCCCCAGATGCGGGCCTCGCGCAGGGCCATCGGCAACGGCTTGCCGTCGGCCATCGCGTCCTGGATGCGCTTGAGCGCGCGGATGTCGTCCGACAGCTTGTAGTGCACGAAGACCGCGGCCTCGCCCTCGGCCTGCAGGCCGTCGAGCATGCGCAGCGCGCGCGGTACCTGCACGGCCATCACGGCGTCGCACAGGTGCTGCACGTCGTGGCGGGCGACGTCGAGCACCGCGTCCTCGACCTGCGCGAACGTCAGCTCGCCGGGCGGATGCAGCAGCCCGAGCTTCTGGATCTCCTGGTGCGCGGCCAGCAGGTTGCCCTCGACCCGGTCGGCCATGAAGGCCAGCGTGGCCTCGCCGGCGGCGCCGGCCTCGACGCGCTGGCCCTGCAGCGCGAAGCGCTTGGCGAGCCAGGCGGGCAGCGCATTGCGCTCGGTCACATCGGCCGCGACGCTGACGCCGGCGCCGTCGAGCGCGCCGAACCAGGCGGCCTTCTGCTGCTGCCAATCGAGCTTGGGCAGGTGCACCAGCAGGCGGCTGTCGGGGCCGGCCTCGCTCGCGAGCTGCTGCAGCGCCTCGCTGCCGTCCTTGCCGGGCTTGCCCGACGGAATGCGGATCTCGATCAGCTGTTGGTCGGCGAACAGCCCCATCGACTGCGAGGCCCCGAGCACGCCGCTCCAGTCGAAGTGCGCGCCGCTGACGACGAACACCTTGCGCTCGCTGGCCCCGGCCGCGCGCACCGCGGCGCGGATGGCGTCGGCGGCCTCCTGCGCGCGCAGCGGCTCGTCGCCATGCACCACGTAGACGTCGCGCAGGCCGCGCGCCAGGTGGTCGGCGAGTTGTTCGGGGCGGACCTGCATCGCCGCTCCTTCAGCGCCCGGCCTGCGACGCCGCCCAGTCGACGGCCGAGACCGACGACGCCGCCGAGGCCGGCGCGACCGCCTGGGCGGCCGCGCGCGCGGCCTGGGCGTGCGCCGCCGGGCCGGTGGGCTTGCCCACCGCCGACAGCACGCGCACCAGTTGGTAGGCCATGTCGGACTGCATGTCGCGGTACAGCGCCTTCTGCTCGGTGTCCTTGGCGAGCGCGTCCTTCTCGTCGTAGGTCATGTCGCGGAAGCGCTCGATGTCGGCCAGCGGCAGCAGCTCGATGCCCTTGGGGTCGAGCACGCGGTAGCGCAGCTTGACGTGCAGCTCCAGTTCGCGCACCTGGCCGAACGCGGTGGAGGCCTCCACGGTCGTCTTCTGCGTGTCCTCGATGGCCTCGATCACCACCTGCGAGTCGAGCACGCTGGGAACGATGTGCGCCGTGGACGGCAGCGCGCGGCGGATCTCGTCGGCCATCGTCGAGCGGTCGGCGAAGCCGGACAGCGCGATGCGCTCGTAGTTCAGCGGCTGCGCGGCGCGGCGATGGAAGCCGCAGCCGGCCAGCGTGGCGGCCGCGGCGACGGCCACGGCGGCCAGGGCGAGACGACTGGCCAGCGGGCGGCGAGCGCGCAGCCGCTCCGGAGCGAGCCGCCCAGCCCCTTCGTGGGGGCGACGAACGCAGTGAGTCGGGGCCGTCATTTCTAGACGACGATGTTGACGAGACGGCCCGGCACGACGACGACCTTCTTGGCCGGCTTGCCTTCCATCCAGCGCACCGCTTCGGGTGACGCCACGGCGGCGGCCTCGATGGCGGCCTTGTCGGCGCCGGCCGGCACGCGCACGCTGCCGCGCGTCTTGCCCAGCACCTGCAGCACCAGCTCGATCTCGTCCTGCACCAGCGCAGCCTCGTCGACGGCGGGCCAGCCGGCGTCCAGCAGCTGCCTGCCCTGCGCAGCGTAGCCCAGATCCGTCCACAGCCCCTGGGTGATGTGCGGGCAGGCCGGATACAGCGCGCGCAGCAGCACCGAGACGCCCTCACGCAGCACGGCGGCCGAGCCGGCGGTGCCGTCGATGGCAAAGCCCTCGAGCGCATTGAGCAGCTTCATCGCACCGGAGACGACGGTGTTGTACTGCATGCGCTCGTAGTCGTACGTGATCTGCTTGAGCAGCACGTGCACCTCGCGGCGCAGCGCCTTGGCCGGCGCGCCCAGCTCGAGCCCCGCGACCGAATCGGCGGCGCCCTTGACCGCCTCGCCGTTCTTCACGCCGAACGCCCACACGCGCTTGAGGAAGCGGTGCGCGCCCTCGACCCCGGAATCGTTCCACTCCAGCGTCTGCTCCGGCGGGGAGGCGAACATCACGAACAGGCGCGCGGTGTCCGCGCCGTAGCGGTCGATCAGGGCCTGCGGGTCGACGCCGTTGTTCTTGGACTTCGACATCGTGGTCATCTCGTAGGTGACCGGCGTGCCGTCCTTGAGCTTCGCGGAGAGCACGTTGCCGTGCGCGTCGCGCTCGATGTCGAGGTCGTGCTCCCAGTAGTAGTTCTTGCCGGCGTCCTCGGGCTTGTGGAAGTACGCGCCCTTGAGCACCATGCCCTGCGTCAGCAGGTTCTTGAACGGCTCGCTGAACTTGACGAGCTTCAGGTCGCGCATGACCTTGGTCCAGAAGCGTGCGTACAGCAGGTGCAGGATCGCGTGCTCGATGCCGCCGATGTACTGGTCCATCGGCATCCAGTAGTCGGTCCCCTCGGCCACCATCTTCTGGTCGTTGGCCGGGTCGCAGTAGCGCATGAAGTACCACGACGAGTCGACGAACGTGTCCATCGTGTCGGTCTCGCGGCGCGCGGGCTGGCCGCACTTCGGGCAGCCGACGTTCAGGAAGCCGGCGTGCTTGTTCAGCGGGTTGCCGGAGCCGTCCGGGATCAGGTCTTCCGGCAGCACCACCGGCAGGTCCTTCTCGGGCACGGGCACGACGCCGCAGGCATCGCAGTGGATGATCGGGATCGGCGTGCCCCAGTAGCGCTGGCGGCTGACGCCCCAGTCGCGCAGGCGCCAGGTCGTCTTCTTCTCGCCGAGGTTGGCGGCGGACACGAGTTCGGCCACGCGGGCGACCGCGTCCTTCATGCCGAAGCCGTCCAGCGCGCCGGAGTTGATGCACACGCCGCGCTGCTTGTCGCCGTACCATTCCTGCCAGGCATCGGTGGAGAAGGTCTCGCCGTTGACGGCGACGACCTGCTTGATCTCCAGGCCGTACTTCTTGGCGAACGCGAAGTCGCGCTCGTCGTGCGCGGGCACGCCCATCACGGCGCCGTCGCCGTAGCTCATCAGCACGTAGTTGCCGACCCACACGGGGACCTGCGCGCCGGTCAGCGGGTGGATCACCATCAGCCCGGTGGGCAGGCCTTCCTTTTCCTTGGTCGCGAGCTCGGCCTCGGTGGTTCCGCCGGCCTTGGCGGCCTCGATGAACCGGTGCAGCTCCGGATTGCCCTTGGCCGCGTGCGTGGCCAGCGGGTGCTCGGGCGCGACGGCGCAGAACGTGACGCCCATGATGGTGTCGGCCCGCGTCGTGAACACGTAGAGCTTGCCGTCGCCGATCAGCGCGCCGCTGTCGTCATGGATCGTGTGCGGGAACGCGAAGCGCACGCCCTCGCTCTTGCCGATCCAGTTCTCCTGCATCAGCCGCACGCGCTCGGGCCAGCCGGCGAGGTACTCGGGGTCGGCCGGATCGGTCACCGCCGACAGCAGTTCGTCGGCGTACTTCGTGATGTTGAGGTAGTAGCCGGGGATCTCGCGCTTCTCGACGAGCGCGCCCGAGCGCCAGCCGTGGCCGTCGATCACCTGCTCGTTGGCGAGCACGGTCATGTCGACCGGATCCCAGTTGACGATCTGCGTGCGGCGCTCGCAGATTCCCGCCTCGAGCATCTTCAGGAACAGCCACTGGTTCCACTTGTAGTACTTGGGGTCGCAGGTGGCGACCTCGCGCGACCAGTCGATGGCCAGGCCCATCGCCTGCATCTGCTCCTTCATGTGGGCGATGTTGGCGTACGTCCACTGCGCCGGCGGCACCTTGTTCTTGATGGCGGCGTTCTCTGCCGGCAGGCCGAAGGCGTCCCAGCCCATGGGCATCAGCACGTTCATGCCCTTCATGCGCAGCTGGCGTGCGAGCATGTCGTTGATCGTGTAGTTGCGCACGTGGCCCATGTGCAGCTTGCCGCTGGGGTAGGGCAGCATCGAGCACGCATAGAACTTCGCGCGGCCCGCGTCTTCTTTCACGCGATAGGCATCGGTGGCGCGCCATTGGGCCTGGGCGGCGGCTTCGACCTCGGAGGGAACGTACTTTTCATTCATGCCCCGATTGTAGGAGGGGCCGTGGCGCCGGCCCCCCCGCCGGATCCGCCATTTCCCGGTTTGCCGCTGTCGAGTGACGGCGCATCACGACTGTTACCGCACCGGCATGGACGGGCAGTGTGGGGAACGCGATGATCTCGCCCCATGAGAACCCGACTCCTGGCCGGCCTGGCCACCACTCTTTGTCATCCTGCGCGCAGTCGCAGGATCCACGCGGACCAGGGCGAGGCTTTCGCAGGGGTGGATCCTGCGACTGCGCGCAGGATGACAGGTCTCGTGGCCGCGCGCGCAGCCTGCATCGCGGTGCTGGCGCTGGCCGCCGGCGCCTGCCAGGCCGCCAGCGATCACGAGCGCGACGTCGGCGCGCAGCTGGAGCAGCTGTGCGATCCGCGCTCGCTGGCCGTCGTCGGCCGCTTCGTGAACGTCGCCAACTTCATGGAGCCCGCGCTGGGGCAGCCGGCCGATGCCGGCGCGATGGTCGCCGCGTCGGCCTGCCGCGCGGCGCCCGCGTACCGCGGCCGCCTCGTCGCCGCGGCCTATCGCTCGGGCCACGAGGACGAGCTGTTGCTGGTGATCGCGGTGATCGACGCCGCTGGCCAGGTCACTTCCAGTCTCAAGGCCAACCTCGACGGCGATCCCGCGGTCAAGATCGTCTCGGGCAGCCTCTGGCTGGACACCGCGGCCTACGACCTGGCGCCGGGCGTGCGCGCCTTCGGCCTGGACATCACCAGCGGCCTGCCGCGCGGCTGCGCCGGCGTCGGCTCGGGCGCGCGCCGCAGCCTGTTCGTGAGCCAGGGCCGGTTCATCCGCCCCGTGCTGCAGGACCTGCCGATGTCGGAGTGGGCGCTGATCCAGCGCGGCAAGTCGCCCTGCACGGACGCCAGCGCGCCCGACCTGACCATCACCGAGAACTTCAGCGCCACGCTGGGCCTGGCCCCGACGTCGACGCGCGGCTATCGCGACCTGGTCGTCACCGGCATGGCCACCCGCGACGATGGCCGCGTCGACGAGCGTCCGCTGTTCCGCTCGCTGCTGAAGTGGGACGGCCGCATCTACTCGATCGACGCCCAGCAGCAGGCCTGGACCGCCTGGCGGCAGTGAGCGCGCCGCGCGGGCGTCACGCCAGCGCGGGCTCCGGCGGCGCCGCCTCGACGACGCGGTTGCGGCCGCCCTCCTTGGCCTCGTACAGGGCCGTGTCGGCGCGCTTGTAGAGCGTCGGCCAGTCGCGGTCGGTGTCGACGCGATCGGTGATGCCGATGCTGATCGTGCAGCCGATGTCCTGGCCACCGGCCGGGATGCGCAGGCCGGCGACGGCGTTGCGCAGGCGCTCCAGCACCACCCAGGCGCCCGGCGGCTGCGTGCCCAGCATCACGAGCGCGAACTCCTCGCCGCCGATGCGCGCGAGCAGGTCGCTCTTGCGGATGTGGCGCTGCAGCGTCGCCGCCACCTCGCGCAGCACGGCGTCGCCGACGTCGTGGCCGTGCTGGTCGTTGATGCGCTTGAAGAAGTCGATGTCCAGGATCGCCAGCGACAGCGGCACGTGCATGCGGCGCGCGCGCTCCATCTCGCGCACCATGCCGGCTTCGAACTCGCGCCGGTTGTGCAGGCCCGTCAGCGCGTCGGTGCTGGCCTCGCGCTGCAGCCGTCCGCGGTAGGCGAAGCTCTGCGCCGCCAGCCGCTCCAGCAGGGCGCACGCCGTCCACACCAGCAGGACGACGTTGGCGAAGTGCGCCACCGCGTAGATCACGTCGGCCTGGTGCGGGTGCTGCGGCAGCACCAGCGGCACGCTGATCGCGGCCAGCACGATGTTGACCAGCGAATCGCTGGCGCGCGGCAATCCGATGACGCCGAAGAACATCACGATCAGCAGCCCCGGCATCTGCAGTGGCGAATCGGCGCCGAGGGCGACGCCAATGGCCAGCTGCATGGCGTAGATCGCGCAGTACATCACCAGCGCCTGCACGCGGAACGACAGTCCGGCGATGTGGCGAACGGCGGCGAGCAGCAGCAGCACGGCGCCGCCGCCGCCCAGGCGGACGCGGGCCACGGGGCCGAGATGCCCGGGCTCGCGCATCATGTCCCAGCCGACGAAGCCCGCGATCAACAGGACCGCGGCGACGACGATCGGCACCACCAGCGGATCGCGCACCTCGCCCTGCGCCTTGCGGAACGCGACGCGCTCCTGTTCGCTCATGTCCGGCAGCGCGAAGGTGGCGCGGGTGCGGGCGAGGAAGGCGGCGATGGCGTTCATGGAGCGAGGGGCGCGGGCGCGTCGCGGCCCGTCGAGCAGGCCAGACGGCCGTTGCCAGGACATCGGCCATCGGCGCCCTTCCTGAAGCGCGACGGGGCGCGGTCGCGCGAGGCGCGCGCCGCTTCCGTGCATTGCGTCGCGCCGACGCGACCTACGGCGAAGGCTGCGCGGTGAAGCCGATGTGCGTCAGGCCGGCGTCCTGCACCAGGCCCAGCAGCTCGGCCACGCGGCCGTAGGGCACGCGCCTGTCGGCGCTCAGCAGCACGTCGGGCTGGGGCTGGCGCGCGGCGGTCTGCCGCAGCGTGCGCACCAGGTCGTCGTGCGTGACCTCGGCGTCGCCGACGTGGAACCGGCCGTCCGGCGTGACGCCCAGCGCGAGCGTGGCGCCGCCGTCGTTGTTCTTCGCGGCGGCCACCTTGGGCAGCTCCATCTTGAGGCTGGACGTCATCAGCGGCGCGGCGATCATGAAGATCACCAGCAGCACCAGCATCACGTCGATCAGCGGCGTCATGTTGATGTCGCTCATGGGCTGCGACGTCGGGCTGCGTTCCAGTCTGCCAAATGCCATAAGTCTCGCGCGAAGCGCGCTCTCCAAGTCAAGCCCTCGGGAAGCGAGGGTCGCACCCGAGCCGAACCGAGCTCCCCCTCGGGGGGGGGCAGCGACCAGCGGGAGCGTGGGGGCTAACGTTTCGCGTCCAGCTGCATTTCGCGGACGTCGTGCGCGAAGCCTTCGAGCTCCGCCTCGCAGGCTGCCACGCGCTTGCCGAACACGTTGTAGGCCAGCACCGCCGGGATCGCCACCGCCAGGCCGGCGGCCGTGAAGATCAGCGCCTCGCCCACCGGGCCGGCGATCTTGTCGATGGTCAGGCCATTGCCCTCGGCCAGGCCGCCCAGCGCGTGGAAGATGCCCCACACGGTGCCGAACAGGCCGATGAAGGGAGCGGTGGCGCCGGTGGAGGCCAGCAGCACCTGGCCGTATTGCAGCTGGGCGAGCCCCGCGTGCAGCGCGTCGCGCAGGCGGCGCGTCAGCTGCGAGGCCAGGGCCGGCTGCGTCTCGAGCGTGCCGGCGGCCGGCTGCAGCAGCGCCGCATCCAGCAGCGGCAGCAGCACCGCCTCGCGGTCGGTGGCGACCAGGCGGGCGCGGCCTTCGGCCACGCTCGCGGCGCTCCAGAAGGCGGCGACGCCGCGCTGGATGTCCGTGTCGGCCCGGCGCAGCAGCCAGCCCTTCCACAGGATGATCACCCAGCTGCTGACCGACATCGCGAGCAGCAGCAACCCGACGGTGCGGCTGATGAAATCGCTTTGATTCCAGAAGCCTGCCAGGCCTTGCATCAGTTCAATCCCAGCACGTCGTTCATGTCGTACAGGCCCGGCCCGCTGTGCGCGAGAAAGCGCGCGGCCCGCAGGCTGCCCTGCGCGTACGTGGCGCGGCTGGAGCTCTTGTGGGTGATCTCGATGCGCTCGCCGATGCCGGCGAACAGGACCGTGTGATCTCCGATGATGTCGCCGCCGCGCACCGTCGCGAAGCCGATCGTACTGGGATCGCGCACGCCCGTGACGCCTTCGCGTCCGAACACGGCGTTATCGGCCAGATTGCGCCCGAGGGCCTTGGCGACGACCTCGCCCATCTGCAGCGCGGTGCCGCTGGGCGCGTCGATCTTGTTGCGGTGGTGGGCCTCGATGATCTCGATGTCGTAGCCCTGCGCGAACGCCTTCGCGGCCTGTTCCAGCAGCCGCATCACCACGTTGACGCCGACGCTCATGTTGGGCGACATGAACACGGGCGTGCGCCGGGCGAAGGCGCCGATGGCGGCCTTCTGCTCGGCGCTGAAGCCGGTGGTGCCGATGACCAGCGCGACGCCGCGGTCGGCGCAGGCCTCCAGGTGGCGCAGCGTGCCCTCGGGGCGCGTGAAGTCGATCAGCACCTGGCTCGTGGCCAGCACGGCGCCGAGGTCGTCCGTCACCGCGACGCCGGTCGAGCGGCCCAGGAAGGCGCCGGCGTCCTGGCCCCGTTGCGGACTGGCCGCGACGTCGAGCGCGCCCGCGAGCGCGCAGTCGGGCGCGTCGAGCACCGCCTCGATCAGCATGCGGCCCATGCGCCCCGAGGCGCCGGCAATGGCGATGCGCAGCGGCGCGGCGGGCGCTGCCGGCGAGCCGGTCGTCGACGCGGTCACGGCGTTGGCGTTTCCAGCGGCGGGTAGGTGCGCGTGGCGCCCTCCAGCGCGACGGCGGAGGCGGCCGGCGCGGCCACCGCGACGGGCACCGGCAGCGCCGCGCGCTCGGCGTCGGTCAGCTCCAGCTTGGGCGTGGAGGTGGGCAGCTTCTTGCGGCTGATCGCGGCGACGAATTCATCCTCCGTCGGCAGCGTCGGCGCATCGATCTTGAGCACCTGGTCCTTGTCGAACAGCACGGCGAACGCGCGCTGCTGGTCGTCGAAGCCCTGGCGCTTGAGCGTGAAGACGTAGTCCCAGCGATCGGCGTGGAACGGGTCGGTGATCAGCGGCGAGCCGAGGATCTCCTTGACCTGCGACCGCGTCATCCCCGGCTTGACCTGCGTGATCTGCTCGGTGGTGACGACGTTGCCCTGGATGATGTCGGGCTTGTACGGCGAGACGAAGGCGATGAATCCCTTGAGCGACGCCGGCTCGTTGAGGCTGGAAGTCAGGGAGTCGACCGTCGAGCACCCGCCGAGGGCGAGGAGGGCCAGCAGGCCGGACAGGAGGATGGGGCGGGACAAAACCAGGGTGCGCATCGACAGGGCTTGAAACCGCTGCCCAAACAGGGCAAAGGCTGGATATGATTGACCGATTCTAGTCTGCCCGCGACTTGCGAAGCAGGCCTTTGAAGTCCTTAACATGACTCACGCCGAAGAACTCAAGAGCAGTGGCCTCAAGGCCACCCTGCCGCGCATCAAGATCCTCGAGGTCTTCCAGCAATCCGCCGACCGCCACCTGACGGCGGAGGACGTCTACAAGGCCTTGCTCAACGAGGGTTCCGACATCGCGCTGGCCACCGTCTACCGGGTGCTGATGCAATTCGAGCAAGCCGGGATTCTCGCACGCAGCCATTTCGAGTCCGGCAAGTCGGTGTTCGAGCTCAACGAAGGCACGCACCACGACCACCTGCTGTGCCTGACCTGCGGCCGCGTCGAGGAGTTCTTCGACCCCGAGATCGAGGCGCGCCAGCGCGAGGTGGCGGCGTCGCGCGGCTTCGCGCTGCAGGAGCACGCGCTGTCGCTCTACGCGGTGTGCAAGCGCGAGAACTGCGAGCACCGGCCGGCGCCCAAGGCCAACGTGCGCCACCACGGTTAGCCCGTCGTTCCGCGCGCAGTGGAATCCACCCCTGCGGCAGCGCTGTTCGCCAGCGTGGATCCTGCGACTTCGCGCAGGATGACGAAGCGCTACTCGCTACCTTTGGCCATCGCGTCCTGATGGCGCTTGACGAATTCCTGGTAGGTGTCGATGCCGCGCAGCTGCAGGATCGTGTTGCGCACGGCCGCCTCGACCAGCACGGCCAGGTTGCGGCCCGCGTCGACGGCGATAACGACCTTGCGCACCGGGATGCCCAGGATGTCGTCGTACAGCGGCTCGTAGGGCAGGCGCTCGAACTCGCGCTCCATCGTCTCCTTGCGCACCAGGTGCACGATGAGCTTGAGGCGCATCTTGCGGCGCACGGCGGTCTCGCCGAAGATGGCCTTGATGTCGAGCAGGCCGATGCCGCGCACCTCCAGCAGGTTCATCAGCAGGTCGGGGCAGCGGCCCTCCAGCGTGGATTGCGAGACGCGATAGAGGTCGACCGCGTCGTCGGCCACCAGGCCGTTGCCGCGCGAGATCAGTTCCAGGCCGAGTTCGCTCTTGCCGAGGCCGGATTCGCCGGTCAGCAGCACGCCCACGCCCAGGATGTCCATGAAGACGCCGTGCCGCGTGGTGCGGTCGGCGAACAGCTGGCTGAGGTACGAGCGCACCAGGTCGATCACGTGGCCGGCCGAGGCCGAGGTCACGAACAGCGGGATCTCGGCGCGGTCGCACAGCGCCACCAGCTGGTCGGGTGGACGCTCGCCGTCGGCCACGATGATCACCGGCGGCTCCAGCGTCACGATGCGCTGGATGCGGCGCGCCTGCACCTCGACGTCGGCGTTCTCGAGGTAGGCGACCTCGCGGTGGCCCACCAGCTGCACGCGGTACGGGTGGATGTAGTTCAGGTAGCCGATCAGGTCGGCGGCCGAGCGCGCCTCGCGCACCGCGGCCTCGTCGAAACGGCGTTCAGGATGAGCGTGCCCCGCGACCCATTCCCATTTCAGCGCCGGCTGATGCTCCTCGAAGAGCGCCTCGGCACTGATGACGCGGGGTTTCATGCGTTCAGGCGACCGACTTGAGCGGTTCCCAGTCGGAGATGAGTCGATGCAGCGTCGCCGCATCGACGTCGCCCTTCAGGCGTTCGCGCAGCTCCCGATCCGACAGCATCTCGGCGATCTCGGACAGGATTTCCAGGTGGCGTTGGGTGGCGGCTTCCGGCACCAGCAGGAAGATCAGCAGGCCGACCGGTTCGTCGTCGGGCGCGTCGAACGGGATCGGCTGCTGCACGCGCAGCACCGCGGCGAGCGGATTCTTCAGGCCCTTGACGCGGCCGTGCGGCACGGCCACGCCATGGCCCAGGCCGGTGGAGCCCAGGCGTTCGCGGGCGAACAGGTTGTCGGTGACCGTCGCGCGCGCGATCGCGTGCTGGTTCTCGAACAGCACGCCGGCCTGTTCGAAC
>Ga0207651_10000685_pt1 | contig 14457 bp, 16 predicted proteins | sample KBSM23metaG_FD_184328 | JGI IMG/M metagenome (GOLD analysis project Ga0207651, IMG submission 184328) | Miscanthus rhizosphere microbial communities from Kellogg Biological Station, Michigan, USA - KBS M2-3 metaG (SPAdes) (version 2) | ecosystem: Host-associated > Plants > Roots > Rhizosphere >... | reverse complement strand
GTTGCGCGTCAATAGCACGTTCATCTTGGCGCGCTCTCTATCGTCGAAGGCTTGACGTCCGAATACGCCGTAGGATCGTTCGGTTGCCGCCATTTCGATCCAGCCTGTTTCGATGAGGCCCTTGTCCTTATTTTGTGTAGTCAGTGGGCGATCCTTCATCACCTCGAGCGCCGCGTCCCATACGGTGTCATAGGAACACGAGGGATAACGTTCTTTGGGAATCGATGTGCATGCGACAGCCGCGACGCACAGGGCGCAGGGGACGAGCCAACGGAACAATTGCACGGACATCCTCTTTGACGGGAGCGCTCCTAAGAGCGCCCCCCTTTGCTATCAGAAATACGTGGCGGCGGAAATCACGACCGCGCTGTCATGAATCCGTTCGCTCGTATTCGGGTTAAAAGCTTTGGGCATGTATTGATAACTGATTTTAAAAACCGTGTCCTGGATTGGGCGGTAGTTCAAGCCGAAGGAAATCTGTTCCAAGTCCCCGGCGCCCGTCTTGTAATCCAGGTTGGTGTTGACGCGGTCGTAACGAACGACGGCCGTAAACGTCGAGCCTTCACCAAACCGCTTCGGCGAAAACTTGGCCAGGAATTCCGGCATGAAATGATAATTGCCCTGAATGTAAAAGCCATCCATGCGCTGCGGGGGAGTCCCCGTTGGATTGATGTTATTGCTGATGCCTGTCAATATCGATCCTGGAGTGAATCCGATGGTATTACCGGGGATGGCGCGGGAATTATCTCGCGCATAGGCCCATGCGGCTTCTCCGATGACCTCAAACGGCCCCCGCTGCAACGTCCAATCGATCGCCACGATACTGAGCGGTTGATAGTTCGTGGGCGACCCATTTCCATAGTAGCCTGACCCGGCGATTTCGATTCCGAGCAAGGGACTGAACGCCATGCGACCCGTCACGGCTTTGCCATTATTGATATCGAGTCCGTCGTCAGCGGCGCATTTACGCTGGCGGGACCCGCGCGTTCCGTTGGCTTCATTGATCGTCGGGGTCCCATTAGTTTCATATCCGCACGGGCCGGTGGTGACATAGAATTCATAATCGAGCTTGCCGGTTCTGCCGGGATAGAATGTGCCGTAAAATCCTGCACCCGTCTCGGAAACCGTAGACGGGATGATAAATTGACTGACTAACGGACGATCGGTCAAATCGTTCAACGGCGAATCGTGGAGCAAGTTGAATTTGCCGATGGGTAATAGCAGAATGCCCGCCCGGAGGTTGAAAGGCTCCTTCACCAAATAGTCGATGTGGGCAAATTCCAATCCAAACTCAATGGACCGATCCGGTCCCCCTTCTTCTCGGATGCCGTGCTCGATCTCTATTTCAGCGGCGAACTTTACATGTTCCGTGATGTCAGCATAAATAAAAGGGACGAATCGCTGCTGGTCAAAAGTATTTGTTATGCCACCATATCCATTTTCAATACTGGCCTTGCTCTGGCTGCGATATTGGATATCCATGTATCCACCGACAATCGCTTTCGGCGCCGCGACGAACGGCTTGGCGTACACGAGACGACCAGATCCGGTTGAACCAAACGACAGCGGGGCCTGCTGCGTCGCTCGACGCTCCTTTCCGACTTCAGGGAGGGAGCCGATTCCGGGTTCGCCAGACGGTTCCGCGGGCCGGAGTATTTCCGGCCGTTCCACGTCCGGGGGCACGCCTTCCCTTTCACGCTTCTCACGATCCTGTCGAATCTGGAGCTCTTGCTCCAATCGTTGGAGGCGTTCTTCTAAAGTTTTATCCTGAGCAAAAGCAGGCATAGCCATCAATACACCAAGACCCAATACCGTGAGCCTGAGCCACGTCCCCATCGCAACCTCCTGTAATTGACTCGTTGACGTTGGGCGCGGGACTCAGCGGTCTCTGACCTAAAAATCGAGTGTCGAGGCACCTCTACGTTAAATTATCGAAGTCCGGCTGTTGACCATCCTTCAATTCCGGCAAACGGCAGTAGCACAATGCGCCGGCATCGTTTGCATTTGAGCTCAATGCCATCCTGTCGGAGCTTGGCCATAAGCTGCCCGCACTCGCACCGAGCCTCGGAACCACATTCGGAGTGGCCCTGAGCAGGTGTGGTGGTATCAGAAATCGGTGGCATCATGGCGCGTCCGTTCCAAATTGAAATTGAGAACGATTCTTAATATCCCAGGAGATGGAAAATTGTCAAGAGGAAAGTTTCGGATCGCCCACAGAAGAGATCATTGTTCCACTGCATCGTGCAGTTTCGTCGCTGGCCCCTTATAATGAGGCCATGTTGCAAATAGGGACCATTCTGAATGGGCTTTTTCTGGCAGGCGCATTGACGGGATGTGTGACGACCCTCGATCCGGTCTCGGATACGCCTCTGATAGCCAACGATCCGATTGTCGTGGGACGCGCGGTCACGTTGCTGACAGGCCCGACGAATCGTTGGTATGGACCGGAAGTGCGGTTTATTGAGCTGATCAATCGGGAAACCGGTCGCCGATATCAAGTGATGGTAGAAAGCGAGGATCGTCAGTTTGCTGTTGAAATGCCAGCGGGGGAGTATGAGTTAAGCCGGGTCCAGATCAGCGAAGGTCCTTTTATGTCGATCGCTGATCTCCATGAAGCGTTTACCGTGCAGCCGGAACGGATCAACTATGTCGGGACGTGGCGGTTTGGTGTGGATATGCCGAAGTATGGTCGGCAACTGTTAGTCTCGATCATCGAAGATCCTGATGATCGCAGTGAAGCGGCCCATCGGTTCGTCGAGCAACATCCTGAATGGTCTGATCGCCCGATCAGCACCGTCCTACCTGAGCCGGTGATATTAGAATCCCGTCTCTATGAAGTCGCGCCGTACCCTAGAATCCATCGTTATTTTCGTCGGCAATGGTGGTGAGGTTCCGCGGGATGTTCTCGCATCGTAAGCAACTTCAACTGTGGATGTCTGTGTGCTTGACCGTTGCCCTCTTGACTGGCTGCGTCTCGCAACCCATAGATTACGCTCCCGTCATCCTCAAGCGCAGCCAGATGCTGATGGGGACGTTGGTGTTCGTCACGGCCGTCGCCGGCCATGAGGCGGCGGCGCAGCAGGCGGCGCAATCCGCCTTTGCCGAAATCCGGCGGCTCGAAGAGTTACTGAGCACGTGGATCTCGACCAGTGAACTCTCGAAAGTGAACGACGCGGCAGGTCGCGCACCGGCACCTATTAGCGCGGATACCTTGTATGTGCTCGCACGGTCCTTAGAGGTGGCGAATCTGACCGATGGTGGGTTCAACGTGGTCATCGGTCCTGCCGTGCGTATGTGGAACGTCACCGAGCGAACGGATGTGCCCACGAAAGCAGAGTTGGAATCGGTGCGGCCGTTAGTCGATCTGTCGGCGCTCCTTCTCGATACTACCAAGGGCACGGCGTTTCTTGCGCGTTCCGGCATGCAGGTCGATGTGGGAGGAATCGCGAAAGGATTTGCGGCCGATCGGGCTGTCGAGGCGATGCGAACGGCAGGAGCGATCGCCGGGGTCGTCGCACTTTCCGGTGATATCAAAACGTTCGGACGCATGCCGGACGGTCAGGCTTTTCTCTTTGGGTTGCAGCATCCACGGCGCGAAGGCGAGTTGCTCGGATCGATTGAACTCCGCGACGAAGCGATTTCGACGGCCGGTGATTACGAACGCTATTTCGAGCGCGACGGTATTCGGTATCACCATATTCTCGATCCAACGACGCTGGAGCCTGCACGAGACTGTCAAAGCGTGACGGTGATTGCGAAGGAGGGGATCATGGCCGATGGGCTCGACACGGGCATTTTTGTAATGGGGGCTCGACGCGGGATGGAGCTGATTGAGCGCCTTCCTGACGTGGAAGGGGTCATTGTCGATCGAGAGGGGCAGGTTCACGTGTCGTCAGGATTGAAGGGCCGTTTACAGCTTACTGATTCAGTGAGTAAGTAATCGGGAGATTGAGGACCTGTTGCGCGCGACCCAGCGGTTGCGAAAGCGGAAAAGGCGACAGGCGTTTGACCTGCTCCAAGGCTTCCTGATCCAACAGGTCATGTCCGGAACTTTTGGCGATCGCGACGAGCAATTCCCCATTTTCCTTCACCGTGATCCGCAAGACGACGCGCCCTTCGAGCCCGTTCAGCCTCGCCACCGTGGAATACTTCTGCGACTCTTTCACCTTATTCCGGAGCGAATCCGTCAGCCAGCCGAAGTCCGGTTTATCGGTCTTTGCCGAGGAAGGACCGGTCTCGCGGATGGAACTCTGCGATGGCAGCCCTGATGTCATTGGCGCCTGGTCCTTCTCCGTTGGCACGGCCGTAGGGGGCGTCGCAGCTGCATCGGCGGAAGACTGGGAATCCGGAGATGGATGCGTATTTGGACGCGTCTCCTCAACCGGTGCAGCGGGAGGTGAGAGGAAAGGAGTCTCAGTTGGAACATCAGTGCGAGCCGATTCTGTTGCAGCATTGTTAAGGGGTACAACTTCGGTCTGCGACACCGGACTCGGCGGCGACTCTCGTCCCGGTACCGAGCGGCGCTCTTTAATGCGGGGCGACGCCGATTGCAGAGGTGGCGGCGCTGTCGTCGTGGGTCGAGGAGGTTCGTGAACGGGTTCAATGGCAGGCGCCACCTTCCGGGATGCTTCGACGGCATTCGGCTCTGACGCCAAGGGATCGTGAGACGAAAGCCCGGTCGGATCGGTGACGGAAACCTTCCACCGGAATGGATCGGGATGAGGGGCTAAGCGAAGATCGGAGAAAAGCACCACCGCGCCGCCGATCGCCAGAATGTGTAGAACCAGAGAAATCGCCCATGACTGGACGTAGGCGCCACTCTCGCCAGGCCGGCACTGGTCGGCGTTTACGATCGGACTACCTCGAGACTGACTTGTTGAAACCCCATGCCGCGTACGTCATCCACCACTTTGACGAACCGCTCGAGGATCGTGACTCGATCGGCTCGGACGACGACTAATGATTGGCGGGGCTGAGGATTCAAGGCCTGTTTGAGTCCGTCCTCGTCAATGGGTTGATCGTTGAGGAAGAGGCGACCTTCTGCCGTCAGCGTGATGATGAGCGGGGTGTCCTGCCGATCGCCGGCTTCCTTGGCTTTCGCCAGGTCGACGGGAATCTGACCGGTCGAAATGAAGGTCGCGGTGGTCAAGACGATGACCAACAAGACCAACATGACGTCTACCAAGGGAATGACGTTGATCTGATCGATCTCACGTTCCATGGCAGCTCTTAAAGATCGTCACCAATTCGTTGGCCCGCCGGCGAAGCACGTTGTTCATTACGACGCACGGAATGGCCACGAGCAAGCCCGCCGCCGTGGCTTTGAGGGCCAAGCTCAATCCGATCATGATCGTGCTGACCGCCATCGTGCCGGAAGTGCCCATCGTCTGGAAGGTCAGCATAATACCGAGCACGGTTCCCAGCAGACCGATGTAAGGGCGTTGGCGGCAATCGTGCCGATAATCACCAACCGCTTGGTCAACGCGATTTCGAACAGATGCAGGTCATGAAATTGCGCGGGATCCACGCGGCGATAAAAGAGCCAGCGTTCGACGGCCACGGCGACCGCCCAGATGCTCAGTGCGAGCAGCAGGCCGATGACGCCATAATCGATCACATTTTTTAGCGAGTCCATAGGTCCTCACCTTTCTTGACGTCTCGATGATCGCGATAGAGGGGGGATGGTCAGTGGCGACAGCTCGCGCACAGACCGTACAGTTCCAATTTATGGGTCTGAATCGTAAAGCCGTTACGGTGGGCGACTTCTTCTTGCAGTCGTTCGATATCTTCGTTGGAAAATTCCACGATTTTTCCACAGGACGTGCAAATGAGATGGTCGTGGTGCCCTTTGTGTGAAACGTTATCGTACTGCGTTTGCGTGCCGAAGTGGCGGGCCTGCGCCAGCCCGGCTTCGCAGAACAGATTGAGCGTCCGATAAATAGTCGCCAGTCCGATGTGGGGATCCTTTCTGGCGAGCTGCCGATACATCTGTTCGGCAGTGATGTGCTCGTTTTTAAGAAACATATCCAGAATCTGCTCGCGTTGGCGCGTCAGTTTCAGTTGATGTTTCGCCAGATGATCTTTGAGCGCTGAAATTTCTTTCGGGGATTTTGACATGCATGCTCCCGGGGGCATTGATGGCGGTATTAAAAACTAATTGAGGGGGGAGGGTCAAGCCTACAATCGCGATACGCGAGGCCGACAGCAAGTTTGACCTGGTTGTTGGCCGACGATTATAGTCAGGAAGGGACTTCGACGGAGGGGGTGATGGCCGTTCAAAAACTCGATAACTTTATTCAGGGGGCATGGCGCACGGCGCCTTCCAGCGAATGGTTTGAGAGCCGAAACCCCGCCCACCCCGACGAGGTGATCGGGCTCTTTCCCCAGTCGGGGGCTGAAGATATTGAAGCTGCCGTGCATGCCGCAACCCAAGCTTTCCCCGCATGGCGCGCGCTTGGTCTGGTGAAGCGGGCGGAGTACCTGCTGCGGGTGGCTCAATTGATGGAGGAAGACCGCGAAGCGTTGGCCCAGATCGTCGCACGCGAAGCAGGCAAGCAGATCAACGAGGCGCGGGCCGATGTCGTCGAAGCTATTCATACGGCCCAATATGCATTTGCGTACGGCCATCTTGGACAGTATGGCCGCGTCCTAGCCGATGAAGTTCCCACGAAGCGATGTTACGAAGTGCTGGAACCGCGGGGTGTCGTCGTGGCCATCACCCCGTGGAATTTTCCAGTCGCCTTACCGTTCTGGCTCACCGGCTTGTCCCTGGTGGTCGGGAATTGCGTCATCCTGAAACCTAGTGAATTAACGCCTCTCTGCGGAGCCAAAATCGCGGGGTACTTTGAACGGGCAGGCGCTCCGCCCGGCGTCTTTCAGGTTTTACACGGAACGGGAGAAGCGGTCGGTGCGCCGCTGGTCGCGCATCCGCATACCCACGTCGTGCTCTTTACCGGCAGCTATGAAGTCGGCGTACAGATCAAACAAGAAGTCGCGAAGCACGCGGATAAAGTGTGTACGATCGAGACAGGCGGAAAGAATGCCGTATTAGTCATGGATGATGCGAATGTCGAGATGGCCGTATCCGCGAGTGTGCTCTCGGCGTTTAAAACCTCGGGTCAGCGATGTGTCACCGCCGGGCGGCTGTTGGTCGATCACCATCTTGCCGATCAATTTGCCGATCGGTTTGTCGCCGCAGCGCAACGCGTTACCGTCGGGGAGCCGATGGACGAGCAGGTCTTCTACGGGAGCATGATCAATCGACAGGGGGTTGAGAAGGGCCGCCGCTTTAACGACGTGGCGCGCAAGGAAGGTTTTCGGATTTTACTGGATCGCAATAACGAGCCGCCTCCGACTCCTGATGGCTATTGGTTGCGGCCCTTCGTCTACACCGGTGCGTGGCGTCAGGACAGCGTGTGCCTAACGGAAGAAGCGTTCAGCCCGCATGTGGCCATCGTGCCGGTTCGTGGTGTTGAGGAAGCGGTCGAGGTCTACAACGATACGAAGTATGGTCTATCCGGGGCCATCATTACCGAAGATTACCGGAAGGCCCGGTACGCCGAAGAGCACATGCGCTGCGGCATTTTTTATTGGAACCTGCCCTGCATTGGGGCCGGCGTGCGGCTGCCGTTCGGCGGGGTCAAACAATCCGGGAATCTCATTCCCTCGGCGGCTGGATTGATTCCGGTGCTCACCCATCCGAAAGCCATCACGTACAATTTGGATACACACATTGTCATGGCGCAAGGACTGAAGGCGGAGATTCGATAAGCCGATGCGTAAACCCGATCAAATTACGATTGACCGTGTGCTGCTGCTCCACCTGCTTCAGTCGGCCGAACCGTTCGGCCTGCTCAATGACGTGAAATTGCAGCAGTTGGCGTTTTTGTGTGAATTGCAAATGTTCGCGAAAGGACTGAAAGGGTTCCACTTCGAGTTCTTTCGATATGCGTATGGGGCGTTCAGCAAAGATCTGGACAACGATCTCATGTCGATGCGGAGAAAAGAGCGCGTCGAAAATTTCAGTGTGTCGAGAGAAGCCGAAGATGTGATCGAATTGTTTCTTCAGGAAGCTGAGAAGACGGAGTCCGAGGCGAATACCCAGGTGCTCGACATTCTCAACGCCGTCATTGCCAATTATGCGCCGCAGGACACCGACAAACTCTCCAAGTCCGTCGAGGCCGTCGAAATCAGTTCACCCGCCGAACCTGAATTCAAACTCGCCATCGAAAATGTATCCTTCCACACGATTCTCCTCGTGCCGTCGCGGATTGAGACGAAAAGCGAGTTCACCTTGCCGGCAGGTGTGTTGGCGAAGTTGAATGCGGCGTTGGGTTATTGAGTCGTTCGTCACAAGGTAGCAGCACTAGCTAGGCAAGGTGGAAAGAGTGAAGATTGCTGTAATTATTCATTTGCGACTTACGGTCTAAAACGGTCTGAAAGATCGTCTTCCTGCTTTACCCGCGCATACGCTAGTACATCCTTTGGTTTATATGTAGCCATTGATGGCGATATACTCGCTCCGATGGGATTTCACCGGATCACGCTTTACGAGTCCATTCTTATCCAGCCAGCCGCCCTTTATTTCCAGCCTTGATCCATGTGGCGCGAATACACCACGAACTGCTCCAATGTACTCCTCTTGCTGAAGGTGGTCACCGCGCTTCGCACCTTCAACCCAAGGCGGGTAGTTGATGTGCACTTCAAGTTGTCGTGGTGGCCCTGAACCATCCTCCGTTTCATCAATCCAAATCTTAGCGTCGATAGCATCGAGCGACCTAGCCACACGCTCTGAGTCAAACGTGAGGGTTGTCAAAGGTTGTGCGAACTTGATGAGTTTCGATCTAAGTGCATCGATGACGTGTCGATTCGCAAGTTCGCCTATTTCACTGCCAAGACAGTACTGGGCGCGGTAACCCACGGGCGAGTTGAAGAAGCCGTCGTATGTATCAAAGTCTACTTGTAGGAGGAATATTGCCCGAACGCATCCTGAAAGCCTATCGTGTAGAAAGGGTTCGGCTTCGTAATTGAGGATCTTGCACGATGCGGTTAGGGTTAGAATTACATCATCGAACCTGCTTAACGCCAACAGCCTTGACCTCCGTTCTGCTGCTATGAGGTCTGTAAAGTCCCAAAGAGGGGCCATCTAGGCGACTCTGAATGGATTTAATTTCTCTAGGTGATGGAGTGAGTCTACAGTTTAAGCCTTCGAGATCATAAAAGGATGCGAAAATTGCTTGGGCTGAACTTTTGGGAGAGACTCACCAGCTAAATCTGCCCATTTGTACTGCGCCGCAGGTCATTGCTTACCCTCCACTGGTAGCTGATACAGCTCGCCATATTTTTTCTCCAACTGCTCTAGAAACGGCTCGGGGTTCAAGGCTTGTCCCGTCACGCGTTGCATCAAATGCTCGGCGGTGAACATCCGACCCCAACGGTGAATCTTTTGATTGAGCCATTTCTTAAGCACGATGAGTCGGCCGGCTTCGATTTCGGCGTCGAGGTTTTGAATGTCCCGATGAGCCTGATCGTAGAGTTGGGCGGCGTACAGATTGCCTAATGTATAGGTCGGAAAATAGCCGAATGCGCCGAACGACCAATGGACATCTTGGAGCACGCCTTCGGCATCATTGGGCGGGACGATGCCGAGATAGCTCTGCATTTTGTCATTCCACACTTTCGGAAGATCTTCTGCGCGGGTCCGGCCTTCGATGACATCCTGTTCGATCTCGAAGCGTACCATGATGTGGAGATTATAGGTCAGCTCGTCTGCTTCTACCCGAATCAGCGATGGCTTGGCGCGATTGATGGCGGCATAGAAATCATCTGGCGCGATCGTGCCGAGTTGTTCGGGAAACAGTTGCTGCAATAGTGGATAGAAACATCGCCAGAACGGACGACTGCGGCCGACGGAGTTTTCCCACAAGCGCGATTGGCTCTCATGAATGCCGAGCGAGAGCGCCTCGCCCAACGGTGTGCCGTAACGTGCGGGATCGAGCCCCTGATCGTACAGACCGTGCCCTCCCTCGTGGATACAGCTGAAGAGACAGGCGGGCAATTCTTTTTCATATACACGCGTGGTGACCCGCACATCCGTGGGATGAAATGATGTGGTGAACGGATGGGCAGATAGGTCTAATCGTCCGCGCTCGAAGTCATATCCCATCGCCGTCAGCACCAATCGCCCGAACTCCATTTGCCGATTCGTGTCGTACGGCATGTATAAGATTGAATCGTCGATCGAGACGCGCGACGTCATGACCTTATTGAGCAACGGCACCAAGCGCGCCTTCAAAACGGCGAAGATCGGCGCCAGTTGCGCGACCGTTGCGCGCGGCTCGTAGGTGTCGAGCAGGGCGTTATAGGGGGTGTCTTGATAACCGAGATATTCCGCTTCTTCTCGTTTGAGCCCGACGATCGTGTTCAAGTGAGGCAGGAACATGCGAAAGTCGCTTTTCTTTCTCGCATCAACCCAGACTTGTTGCGCTAATGAGGATTCGCGGCTGAGCCGTTTCACGAAATCCGAGGGCAGTTTTTTGGCGCGACTAAAATCACGCCATGTCTCTCGCAAGAGCGCGCGAGAGGATTCGTCCCATGCATCCCCCGGCGTGTCCACTGCTTCGCCGGTCGCCGGATCGACCCCTTGGCTCAACACCCGCTCGATGTCCGGCGACACAAGCCGATCGTGCGCCAGGGTGTGCAAGGTCGCAATCTGATCCGCCCGAGCCTGGCCGCCGCCGACGGGCATGTACGTTTCCTGATCCCAAGAGAGCAGAGAGGCCGCACTTGCTAGGTGTTGAATTTCGACCAGTGATGCCGTGAGCGGCGCTAACGTCGCGAGCGTTTTCATACACCTCCTCCTTGCAGAACTTATCGCAACACGAGATGATGGAGTCTACGGAAAGCGTGGGTATTTTGTCGAATTCTTCGTGACTGAGCAGAAGAGGACGCAATGAAAGATTTGGTCTTGCCGGATATCGAAGCCTATGCCGAAGCGCATTCGTGGTCTGAATCGCCGGTGTGCCGTGCGTTGCGTGAGGACACGTACCGCAACATGGAATATCCTCAAATGGTCGTCGGGCCGCTCGAAGGCGCGTTTTTGAAAATGATGACGCAGGTCGTTCAAGCCAAGCAGGTGCTGGAAATCGGAACGTTCACCGGCTATAGCGCGCTCTGTTTTGCCGAGGCGCTGCCGAGCGACGGCCGAATCATCACGTGCGACATCGACGACAAGGCTGTCGCGATGGCGAAGACGTATTGGGCGAAAAGTAACGAGGGGAGAAAAATAGAATCGCGTCTCGGCCCTGCGGTAGATACGTTGAAGACGTTGTCCGGATCGTTCGATCTTATTTTTATCGACGCCGACAAAATAAACTATGTGAATTACTACCGCCGGGCGTTGGAACTCGTCTCGGAGCGTGGAGTCATCCTGATCGATAACGTCCTGTGGTCCGGCGATGTGTTGAAATCGCGGGAGGTCGATAGTTCTACGGCGGCGATTCAAGAATTGAATCGACTCATCGCGGCGGACCCCCAGGTCAACGCTGTGCTTGTGACGATTCGCGACGGGATTTTTCTCATACGAAAGCGTCAGGCGAATGGCGGCTAGCGAGAAAGCGATCGCAGCGCCTCCGTCCGCGCTCGCCTATGCAGCTCTGACGACGGCGGCGATCGTATGGGGCGGCTCGATCGTCGGTCAAAAGTTTGCCTTGGGGTCATTTTCGGCAGTCGAAGTATCGGTTCTCCGAGGGCTCGGCGCGTTGGCGCTGCTGATTCCACTGTGGTGGTGGCAAGAGGGCGGTAAGGTCACCCTATCCCTGAAAGATTCAGCCATCCTCTCCGCGCTCGGCATCTGCGTATTGGGCAACCATCTCTTAACATTACTCGGGTTGCGGTACATCGGCGCGTCGACCGCGGGAGTGATTATCGGGGTCAGCCCGGTGGTGACCGCTTTTCTTTCCTCACTCTTGATTCGCGATGTGCCATTTCGCGCGGTCTGGGCAGGGTGCGTTGTCTCGTTTACCGGCGTCGTCCTGGTCTCCAGCTTTGAGAACGGCGATGGTGCAGGGGTACGGCCCATACTCGGAGGCGCCTTGGTGTTGCTCGGACTGGTCAGTTGGGCGCTGTACACCGTGGGCAGCCGACGTATTATGGAGCGGCTCTCCCCCCTCACCATCAACTGGACGACGTTATTTCTATCCATTGTGCTTCAGATTCCTCTGTTGTGGACCGATAAGAAGGTGATGGCCTCGGGCTTGGACGCTATCGGCCCGTCGGATTGGCTGGCGATGCTCTACTTGATCGTCTTTGCAACAGCGCTTGGACAACAAGCCTGGCTGTACGGTGTCAGGGGTGTCGGGCCGTCGCGAGCCGGCGTGTTCGTCAACTTGGTTCCCGTGTCGGCTATCTTCCTCTCGGCCCTCATTCTGGGGGATCGTGTCGGGATAAAAGAAGTGGTGGGAATTATCCTCATCTTGACCGGTGTCTGGCTGGTAAATAGGCCGGTGACTTCGCAGACTGTGGCTCAGCAAGAGGCGTAGATGGCGAGTAATACACAGTCGACCGCGCAGACCATTCTCATTGTGGAAGACGATGAGGATATGGTCACGCTGCTTCAATTTTTCTTGGAACGCGAAGGTTATCAGGTGGTCCTGGCGAAAGATGGACGGCAAGCGCAACAGCTTATCGATACGCTCTCTCCCCCGAAGTTGGCGCTCTTGGACGTCATGTTGCCCTACCATAACGGGTTCGAACTCGTCACGCATATCCGCTCGAAAGAACCGTGGCGGGAGGTGCCGATCCTCATGCTGACCGCGGATTCGGCCGAACGGGATATTGTCCGGGCCTTGGATGCCGGCGCTAACGACTATATCGTCAAGCCGTTCAATCCCAAAGAGCTTATGGCCAGGCTTCGGCGATTTCTAAAGGCCGCGTAATCACGTCGAGCAACGGTGAGAGGTGGGACTTCCGAGTGATGCCATCAGAATACTTTGGGTCGCGGGGGTCGCTGAAGTCGGGGTTGTCTTTGCCCTCCTGACCGTTGTGCTCATCCTCCACATCGTCAAAAGCATCCAGCTACGCCGCCGCGCCCGGTTTCACGCCGTCTGGCGGCCGCTCCTCGTACAAAGTTTGACGGACATTCCTAAAGCCGTTCCTCCAGTCTCTTCTCGCGAGACGATGATCTTTTTATATTATTGGAATTATTTTCATGAGTCGCTTCTGGGGCAAGACAAAATGAACGGACTCAACGAATTAGCGCGCTTGGCCGGCATGGACCGCGCGGCGGTGAAATTGTTGGGGGCCAAGAGCGTCAGCAAGCGGCTCATGGCGATCATCACCGTCGGTCACTTACAGGAGAGAACGGCGTGGAGCGATCTGTTGACGTTGGCGCAGTCCGCCCATCCGATCGTCTCGTTGTCGGCGGCCAGAGCCTTGATCCATATCGATCCCCAGGCCGCCTTACCGTTGGTCACGCAGTGGATTGGGACTCGCACCGATTGGTCGCCTCCAAAGGTCGCGGCTCTTCTTTACCAAGCAGGGTCCGAGCGGATCGCCCGACCGTTATCCGAAGCGGCCATGCGGGCTACTCCTGCCATGACCATACGGTTGTTGCATTTCCTGGAAGTGACGCGCTGCACCGCCGCTCTGCCGGCCGTTCGAACGTTGCTTACGCGTAAGGGGACGAAACCGGCCGTTCAAGTGGCTTGTCTCAAGTTGATCGGACAATTTCAGGATCCGAAAGATTTGGAAGTGGTGCGATCCTATCTCCAACACTCCGATGCCGCCGTCCGCGCGCAGGCGGCAGTGGCATTAGGCGCCAACGGCACGCCGGCGGATGAGAGCAGACTGGTCACTTTGCTCTCCGATGCCCAGTGGGAAGTCCGATATCAGGCGGCCGATGCCTTGGCGCATCTGCCATTCATGCGGCGGGAGCGTCTCGGCGAGATTCAAGCCGAACAAACCAATGCGCAGGCCAAGCACATTCTCGAACCATTTCTCATAGGAACTCGTCGCGCGTAACGCGGGTGTCGAGCCAATCTCGATACGCTTGCAGTGCGTCGACGGCTATTCCGTTAACGACAAGTAACCGTCGATATCGTGAATGAGTACACCGGCCAAGCTTTTGTGCGGGATGGCCAGAATAGTGGTCAGCGCCGAATGAAGATCGGAACGGGTTTTGCCCGCAAAGGTCAAACGTTCAGGCCGAATCGTGATGCGATGGGCGACGCGGAATCGCTCTGTCTGGTCCGGGGGCGGCGGCGCGAGCACGAGTCGGCGGCCATGCCTATCGAGATACGCTGTGGCCTCCGTCGACCGGCGTGCTCGAACGAGAGTTACTTGGCGGTCGACGGGTAGGGGCCGCGTCTCGACCGCCAGCCACACGGGAACCCCTACCGCATCCCCGTATCGTAGAAGGGGTTCCGTAATATCTTCTAGCTCCTCAAGATCCGTTCGATA
>Ga0207651_10000683_pt1 | contig 14478 bp, 14 predicted proteins | sample KBSM23metaG_FD_184328 | JGI IMG/M metagenome (GOLD analysis project Ga0207651, IMG submission 184328) | Miscanthus rhizosphere microbial communities from Kellogg Biological Station, Michigan, USA - KBS M2-3 metaG (SPAdes) (version 2) | ecosystem: Host-associated > Plants > Roots > Rhizosphere >... | reverse complement strand
AGCGGAGCAGCTCGCGTCCCGTCAGACGCGGGTAGAGGCCGGTGGTGTTGGTGAGGAAGCCGACGCGCTGGCGCACGGCCAGCGCGTCGTGCACCACGTCCATGCCCGCCACGCGGACGTGCCCGCGGGTCGGCACCAGGATCCCGATCAGGATCCGAAGCGTGGTCGTCTTGCCGGCGCCGTTGGGTCCGAGCAGTCCGTAGATCTCACCGGGCGCGACGGCGAACGACAGATCGACGACCGCCTCGGTCGCGCCGAACGTCTTGCACAGCGCATCGACGGCGACCGCGGGCCCGCTCATCCGCCCAGAATAGCGCGATGATCACTGGGGCAGGAACGGGCTGGGGCAATCGACCCCGAGGCAGTAGTAGTCGCGGTTGTCCGACTGGCGATCGAAGCGCCGCGTCTTGCAAGGTCCGGTGGTGACGGTCTTTGTCGCGCGGTCGTAGGTTCCCGTGCAGGCCGGGGGCGTTCCCCGCCCGTTCTGTCCGTAGGGACCGGCCAGCTTGTAGTCGATGTCCACGCGCAGCGGCGGTGAGACGCTGAAGTTATTCGCGAGGTCGGTGGTCGCGACCGCGATGCACGCCCAGCCCTCGCCGATGTTGTTGGCGTAGGTGTCGAACTGCTGGCCGAAGCACCAGTCGGCGGGGTCGATGTGCTCGACCGTCCAGATCGCGCTTTCGCTCCCCCCGGCATAGCCGATGGCGATCGTCGGCTGGTTACCGGGGCACAGGATCGGCGGGAGCGCGCCATCGGTTCCCCGCCGGCAATACGCCGCGGTGGGCGGCAGCGGCAGCGTTCCATCGGCCATGAAGTTGGCGATGCCCTTTGGCTTGACGGGGACCAGCCGGACCTTCAGGACCTGATCGTTGGTCATGGGCGGCTCGGTCGTCGGGATCAGCAGCGGGTTGATCGAATCACACCAGCCGTCGCCGTCCGTATCGACGATCAGCGCCTTGCTCTCGTCGTCCAGGACGTAGACGGCGGTCTTCTCGGGGTCGACCAGCGAGATCGGCACCAGCTTCAATCCCGCCGCATGGTTGCCGTCATCCTCGATGCGCGCGCGCAGGTCGAAGACCTGGGGAACGAGATCGGCGTCGCCCGGCATGTCGCCGAGGAGATTGTCGTTGCCGAGCGGGTCGAACTCCCACGAGCAGACCTTCATCTCCTCGACCCGGTACGAGCGCAGGTTGGGCGGATCCAGGTCCGCCACCGGCGCGATGTTGTCGACCGCGAAATTGTAGGCGAGCGTGCGTTCGTTGCCGAGCTCGTCGGAAGCGCGGAACGAGATGGTGGGATACACGATGCAGAGATCGTTCTTGCTGGGCGGATCGGGACAGTTGGTGAGCTTGCGCGTGTCGAACAGGACGCTGTAGACGCCGAGACCGTCGGGCTTGAGCTGGATGTTGAACAGCGCCGGGCGGGTGTCGTCGCCGACCACGGCGATCACCGACGAGTCCAGCACGCCCGACGGGTCATCGATGACCGCCGAGATGCGGACGATGTCGCCGACGATCTCACCCGGCGTCGGCGTCGTCGCCGTGATCGTCGGACCGTCCTCGTCGATGACGAACACGATGTGAAGGTCGATCCGTTTCCCGTTGCCGTTGGTGGCCCACACCGTGAGCAGCTGCTTGTCGACCAGCGGCGGCAGGATCATGGGCGGCATCGGATTGCGCAGGTCGATCATCCCGCGGTAGAGGTGGTTGGCCGGATCCCCGACAGGGTTCAGCGCGACGGGGTAGTTGGCGACGGTCGCGTGCGGGCCGTCGAGCGGTCCGAACTGCCCCGCGTCGGCGAAGACCTCGACGATGAGCAGCCCCTTGTACGGATGAAAGGGCTGGGGCGTCCGGACCACCAACAGCGGTCCGGCGTCGATCTGAAAATCGACGTGACCCTCGCCCTTGGCGCCGCTGGAGCTGACCGCCGTCACCGTCAGCGTGTAGAAGCCGGTCGGACGGTCCCCCAGGCTCATGCGCCCGACGAACGTGTCCGTTCCCTGCAGCGTCAGCTTCGTCGCATCGAGCTCGGCGGTGTCGCCCATCGCGGTCACCTTGGCCTCGACGCTGGTCGGATCGATCACGTCGGTGCCCTGATCGACGCGGATGCTGGTGACGACGTCGACCAGCGAGCCCGCCAGCGCCACCAGATCCGAGGTCGGCTGCTGAATCTCGACGATCACGTTGCCGTCCGGGGGCGGCGGCACGATCGAACCCGCCGTTCCGGTGATGACGATTCCGGTGCCGCCGTTGCCGCTCGTCTGGGGTGGGTTCTTGTTGGTTGGGTTCGTGCACGCGAGCGCGCCGAATGCGAGCGCGAACGTCCCGATCGATTTGGCGAACTGCAGCTGGTTCACTGCGCACCCACCACGGCGGGCGGGCACATCAGTTCGCCGTTGAAGCTGCAGCAGTCAACGACGGCGTCCTGCGCGATGTTGCAATCGTTGCCCGGGTTCGCGGGCTTGGCCGTGTACGGGCAAGGCAGAACGTCGCCGACCAGGCAGCCGTTGCAGACGTAGACCGGGAAGTCGAACGGATCTGATTCGATGTCCTGCGTGTTCGTGCTTCCGAAAATGCGCGTCCGCACGTTCACAACCATGGAGGTCGGCGAGATGCCCACGTCGCCCGTCGCCCGTACCTGCTGGGCGAGCGCGACCGGAAAACCGTTCACCGCCGTCGCCGCCTTGCCGCCGCCGGACTTGATCGTCACCGACCAGGGGAGGCTGTAGTGCAATAGTGCGTAGTCGGCCGCGCTCTTGTCGCCGTTGATCCGATCGAACAGCGCCTGGACGTTTGCCGGCAGGGAACCGTACTTCGATGGGCCGATGTCGACGGCGAAGCTGTGGACATCGATCTCGTTCCCGTCGGGGCTGCCTGCAGCGGCTCCCGGCAGGTTGTTCACCACCAGCGGAAACACCCAGTACGCCGACAGGGATCCCGCCCCCACCAGCGAAACGTCGAGGTAGCCGGTGCCTCGATAGACGGTCTCGTTCGTGTCGATCGTGCAGCCTGCATTGGGGACCTGGTTCTGCAGGACTTCGAACTGCCCGGGGACGCGCCCGCAGGCGGCGAGCCCGGAGACAAACACGAGGGAAAAAATGGCGAGGTCGGCAGCCCGCAGGCGAGGCTGATCAGGAATCATTCGCGCTCCACGTTGAGGAAAGGACGGTCTCGCATGGGACGAGGCTTCGTCTGACGACACGAAACGATCGCGCAAGTCGGTTGATGAGTATGCGCTCATCGAAGGACCCCGCGAAACATTCTCGTTCGTTTGTTTACGTTTTCGGCGCGAAGGTCAACAATCTTTACGGGCTCGACTAAAGGACGAAAACGAAGCGCGACCGTGTTGTAGGTTGGGTGCGCACTTCGCCCGACGTCAGGTAACCAATCACCCAACTGTCGGACAAATTATCTCAGCGGCCGCCGAATTTTCTTCCGACTAAAGGTTCTTTGCCTTACGGTCGATAATGAGTGTATGGCGGCCCCCTGGCCCGCGGTCGTCACGCTTCGTACTCACGAACGTTCTTTGCGGGTCTTGTTGCTCGGAAGGAGATCATCAATGCTCAAGAACCTGGTCAAGCTGTTCAAGGACGAGGAAGGTGCGACGGCGCTCGAATACGCCCTGATGGCGGCGGCCGTGGCGGGCGTGATCATCGCGGTCATGTTCCTGCTCGGCGGCAAGGTCAACAACGCCATCAGTAATGTGGCCGCGCACATCTAGTTCATTGAACGCTATCTCCCGTCAGTCGGTGTGAACCGGCTGCCGGGAAATGGCGGCGAAATGTCGCGAGGTCGACCGAAACGAATCTCACGGGCGAAAGGTAGTCCCATGGCGGAGACCATCAGGCGGCTATTCAGCGACGAAGAGGGGGCGACCGCAATGGAATATGCGCTAATGGCGGCTGCCGTCGCTGGAGTCATCATTGCCGTAGCGTTTATGGCGGGCGGCAGGGTCAAGAACTCGGTGAGCAACGTTGCGTCGCACTTTTGATTGATTGAGTTGCCGAACGGAGCTCAATCCGTCCGCGGTCGATGACGAAGCAGTCCGATGAAAGAGCTATCGTTCGCCCACCTGAGTCTGCTCGGAATCGGGCTGCTGTGCGCGGCGATCTGCGACCTTAGGATCCGGCGCGTTCCAAACGTCGTTTCCGCGTTCGTCCTGACGACCGGAATCGGCATTAGCTGGATCGACGACGGCTTCATTGCGGCTTTGAGCAGCCTGGGAGCGGCGGTCCTGGCGATCGTCTGCTTGTTCGCGCTCTGGAAGGCGAAGGTCCTGGGCGGTGGGGACGTCAAGCTGGCGGCCGCGGCGGCCGCGTGGGTCGGCCTGGCTCACTTCGTCTCGTTCATCCTGGTGACCGCGCTGGCGGGCGGTGTCGTGGGCGCGATCGGTTACCTGCTGGCCGGGTCGGCCACCCGCAAGGAGGTGCGCACGAACCTCGTCCTGGCGGGACTTCAGGGCCAGCTGCCTCCCGTCCCTTCCCACCGCCGCGGACACCCTTCGGTGCCGTACGCCGTGGCCATCGCCGTCGGATCGGCAGTCGCGATCTTCGTCGCCTAGGTGTAAAATCGGGCGCTTGCTGCGCCTCTGGTAGCTTCAACGAAGCTTCAACCCGTTGCGTGGTCTGTCGATGAATCCAATGCTCAGCGTCATCCCCATCGGGCGAGACGTTTTTCAAGGAGATGCCCTTGGCTATCAATGACACGATGGGCGGTCCGAATCGTTTGCGCAGTGCCGTGGCACCGCAGTCTCGCCGCTCGGGAACGCGTGCCGCGCTGTTCTGGGCGTTCGCGCTCGTCGCCGGCCTCGGCACCGCGCTGCTGCTCGCGCGCTACCTCGACAAGCGTGGCGGCGGCAGCGCCGTCGCGATGTCGGGCGTCGTCGTCGCGAACGTCGACTTGCCGCTGGCGGCCAAGCTGAAGATCGAAGACATGAAGGTGATCGAATGGCCGGCGGATCACATTCCGCCGGGCGCGATCAACGATCCGAAAGAGCTCGTGGGCCGCGTCCTCATCTCGCGCGTCCTGGCGCAGCAACCGTTGCTGCCCGGCATGCTGGCCGCGAAGAACGCCGGCAGCGGTCTGGCCGCGCTGATCCCTTCGAACATGCGGGCGATCGCGGTTCGCGTCGACGACGTCGTCGGCGTCGCGGGCTTCATCCACGCCGACGACCGCGTCGACGTGCTGGTGACGATGCGCCCGACGTACCAGGGCTCGGAATCGACCACCAAGGTGTTCCTGCAGAACATCAAGGTGCTCGCCGTCGGTCAGGAGGTCGACAACGGCGACAAGAGCCGGTTGCACGCCACCCCCGCGACGGTCGCGACGTTGCTCGTCTCGCCGCAGGACGCCGAACGTCTGGTGCTCGCGCAGTCCGAGGGGCGCATCATGCTGACGTTGCGCAGCTGGACGGATTCCACGCCGGTCGACACGAGCGGTGCCAGCCCGTCGGCTCTCGTGGGCAACGGTCCCGTCGCGCAGCGCGAGCCGTCGGCGCCCTCCGCGCCCGCGCGCCAGATGGGCGGAAAGCACGGCAAGGGCAAGGGCGCGGCACCGCCACCGCCGACGCTGACCGCCGCCGAGGCGCCGCCGGTAGACAAGGTCGAGATCCTGCGCGGCGATCGCTTCGAGCAGCGCAACTTCAACCGCGGAGAGAAGCGATAGTGACCCACCCCCGGCTGGTCGGAGCCGTAACAGCAGTCCTGGCATCACTGACGCTCGCAAACTCGGTTCACGCCGCCGGGGAGCACGCCACCAGCCCGCCCGCGATCCGGATCGATCGCGAAGTGGGCGCGGTGAAGAACCTCGCGCTCGAGACCGGTCAGAACCGCCTCCTGCTGCTGTCGGAGCCGATCGGGCGCGTCTCCGTCGCGGATCCCAAGATCGCCGACCTGAAGGTCATCACGCCCACGCAGCTCTTGCTGACGTCACGCGGGGTTGGGACGACCGACCTGACGCTGTGGAACAAGCGTGACGAGGCGCTGGTCATCGCGCTGCTGGTGACACGCAACCTGGATCGCCTGCGCTCGCAGCTGCTGGAATTTTTCCCCACCGAAAAGATCTCGGTGTCGGCGGCGGGCGATCTGATCGTCCTCTCCGGCGAGGTATCGGACGTGCGCGTGCCCGAACGCGCCGCCGAGGTCGCGCAGCTGCACGCCGACAAGATCGCGAACCTGATCCATGTCGTGGGTAACCAGCAGGTGCAGCTCGAGGTGAAGTTCGCCGAAGTTTCGCGGAACGGGCTGCGCGAGCTGGGTCTCAACATCTTCCATCAGGACGCCGGCGGCCGTTTCGTGGGGGGGATGACGGCGCCCGGGAATCCGGCCGACCAGTTTCTTGCGGTCCCTGGCACCCCGACGGCCGGCAAGCCGCCCGTGCCCGGGCCGGCTCTGGGCGGCGGCTTCTCGCTGTTCTTCTCCGGTCTGCCGAACTTTCCCTTCAGCGCGATCCTGACCGCGCTCGAGTCCAGCGGGCTGGCCAAGCTGCTGGCCGAGCCGACGCTGGTCGCGCTCTCCGGTCAGGAGGCGAAGTTCCTGGTCGGCGGCGAGTTTCCGATTCCGATGTCGGCCGGCCTCGGCGTCGTCACCGTGCAGTGGAAGAAGTTCGGCATCATCCTCAACTTCACGCCTACCGTCATCGCCGACGGCGCGCTGCACCTCAAGCTGCAGACCGAAGTCAGCGACATCGACGCCTCGCGCTCGGTCACCGTGGGTGGCTTCTCGATCCCCGGCCTGACCTCGCGCCAGAGCGAGACCACGGTCCGCCTCGCCGACGGGCAGAGCTTCGCGATCGCCGGCCTGCTGTCCGACCGGGTTCGCTCGAACATCGCCCGCATCCCGTTCCTCGGCGACCTGCCCATCATCGGGGCGCTGTTCCGCTCGGTTTCATACCAGCGCGACGAGTCGGAGCTGCTGGTCATCGTGACCGCCCACCTCGTCCGGCCGGTTTCGCCTCACGATGCGCCTCCGCTGCCGACCGATCACGAGGAGAACGATCCGAACGACATCCAGCTCTTCCTTTTCGGCTCGATGGGCGGCGGCGGTCAGGCGTCCAGCCGGCACGGGATGCAGCAGTCCATGAACGACAACAATGGCGGCAACGGCAGCGAGGATCCGCGGCGCCGAACCGCCGCGCGCGCGATGATGGATCGAGGGCCAAGCGGGGAGCTGGGCTTCATTCGCTGATATCATGTAGGCCACTATGTCGAGACCGACCGTCTTATTGCTTGCGATGGATGACTCCCAGCAGGCCGACGTGCGGCTTGCGCTGAAGGACATCGCTAACGTCGTTCGCTCCAAGACGCCCGCGGAGCTGATCGCCGACGAGTACCGAAACCTGAATCCGGGCGCGGCGATCGTCGCCGTGCGGCCCGACGCGCCCAACCGGTTCGGACTGATTCACAACGTGGCGGCGGCGGGCGGCGTGGTCATCGTGATCTCGCCGACCAAGGATCCGGAGATGATCCTGCGGTCGATGCGCGCGGGCGCGCGCGAGTTCGTGCTGGAGAGCGACCACGAAGAGCTGCGGCTGGCGGTGCGCACGCACGCCAAGATGACGGTCTCGGGTGGGGACATCGGCCAGGTCGTCACCATCTTCGGCGCCAAGGGCGGCGTCGGGTCGACGTCGATCGCGGTGAACCTGGCCGGCTCGATGCAGCGGCGCGGGCTGCGCGTCGTGCTCGTCGACCTGGACCTGCACCTGGGCGACGTGCTGTCGTTCCTGGACGTCGCGGGGACGTATTCGATCACCGACGTGCTCGCCAACATGAGCCGCCTCGATCGCGAGCTGCTCGCGACGTCGGTGACCAAGCACCGGTCCGGGATCAGCGTGCTCGCGCAGTCCAGCAAGGTGGAAGAAGCGGAGCAGATCAAGTCGGCGGACGTGACCGCGCTGCTCGAGTTCCTGCGCCGCAACTACGACTTCGTGATCGTCGATGGCGTGCGCGGCTTCGACGAGCTTTCGCTGGCGGCGCTGGACGGCAGCCAGCACGTCTTCCTGGCGCTGACCCAGGACGTCCCGGCGGTTCGCAACGGGCAGCGGTGTCTCGAGCTGTTCGGGCGCCTGCAGTACGACCAGGGGCGCATCAAGATCCTCCTCAACCGGTATCAGAAGGCCTCCAAGATCACCGTCGAGGTCGTCAGCGAGACGCTGGGACAACCGCTGACGCACACGATCAGCAACGACTTCATCCTGCTGATCGACGCCATCAACCGGGGCGTGTTGCTGGCCGACGCCGCCCCGCGCGCCAAGATCACCCAGGACGTCGAGGGGCTGATCCCGCACCTGCTGCCAGAGCGCACGCCGCGCCTCCGCCGGCCGAGCCTGCTCGGGACGTTGTTTGGCAAGAAGGTCGCCGATGGGACTACGTGATCGGCTGAGCAAGAAGCCCGAGCCCACCGGCTCGCACGCGACCGGTACGCACGCGACGCCGACGCGGCAGGTGGTGCAACTGCCGGGCGCCGGCAACGCCGATTCGTACCACGAGCTGAAACACGAGCTTCACCAGAAGCTGATCGAGAAGATCGACCTCCAGACCATCGAGAAGCTGCCGCGCGAGCAGCTGCGCGACGAGCTGCGCCTGATCCTGAACCAGCTGCTGGCGCTCAGCGATCTGCCGCTGAACCGCGTCGAGCGCGAGCAGATGGTCGAGGAGCTGCTCGACGAGGTCACCGGCCTCGGGCCGCTGGAGCCGCTGCTGGCCGACACGACCATCTCCGACATCATGGTCAACGGCTACGCCACCTGTTACATCGAGCGCTTCGGCAAGCTGGAGCTGACGCCGGTCCGCTTCCGCGACAACGCGCACCTGCAGCAGATCATCACGCGCATCGTCTCGCGCGTCGGTCGCCGCATCGACGAGTCGTCGCCGATGGCCGACGCCCGCTTGCCCGACGGCGCGCGCGTCAACGCCATCATTCCTCCTCTCGCCATCGACGGCCCGGTGCTGTCGATCCGCCGTTTCGGCGGCTCGCCGCTGCGGGTGAAGGACATGGTCGCCATCAACAGCGCGACGCCGGAGATGCTGGCGTTCCTGGCGTCGTGCGTGAAGGCCAAGCTGAATTGCCTGGTGTCCGGCGGTACCGGCACCGGCAAGACGACCATGCTCAACGCGCTGTCGTCGTTCATTCCGGAGAACGAGCGCGTCCTCACCATCGAGGACGCCGCCGAGCTGCAGCTGCAACAGCGGCACGTTGTGCGCCTCGAGACGCGCCCTCCCAACATCGAGGGCAAGGGCGAGGTGATCGCCCGCGACCTGGTGAAGAACGCCCTGCGTATGCGCCCGGACCGCATCATCATCGGTGAGTGCCGCGGCGGCGAGGTGCTGGACATGCTGCAGGCGATGAACACCGGCCACGAGGGGTCGATGACGACCGTCCACGCGAACACGCCGCGCGACGCCCTGTCGCGCGTCGAGGCGATGGTCGGCATGGGCGGCATTCAGATGTCGGAGGCGCTGATCCGTCAGACCATCGCGCGCTCGCTGAACGTCATCATCCAGCTCTCCCGCGGCACGGACGGCAAGCGGCGCATCACCAGCATCGCGGAGATCACCGACATCCAGGCGGGCGTGATCACCATGCAGGAGATCTTCAAGTTCGAGCAGCACGGCGTGGACGCCGCCGGCAAGGTCGTCGGCGACTTCCGCTTCACGGGCATTCGGCCGCGCGCGCTGGATCGCATCGAGCGCTACGGCATCAACCCCGCCGAGATCATCAAACCCTACCTGTGAGGACACGCCCGTGAAGTTCATCCTCATCGGCGTCTGCGCGGTCACGGTGTTCGTGCTGCTGGAGGCGCTCGTCTACACGATGCGCTTCCTCACCGATCGGCGGAACGACGAGCTGAAGCGGCGTCTGTCCAACCTGGGCAGCGGGATGGGCGGCGGGCCGCAGATGTCCGGCGTTCTGCGGATGGGAAAGCTGGCCCAGAGCCCCGCCATCGACGCGCTGCTGCGCTCGCTGAAGGTATCGGCGCGGCTGGAAGCCCTGCTCGAGCAGACCGAGCTGGAAATGACCGTCGCGCAGCTGCTCTCCTACATGCTGGTGGGGGCGATCCTGGGATTTGCGCTGGCCGTGATCGGGTCGGGCGGCATCACGTTCGTCATCATGCCGCTGCTGTTCGGCCTCTTGCCGCTGTTCTTCGTCATGTACAAGCGCAACCAGCGCAGCACCAAGCTTTCGCAGCAATTGCCGGACGCGCTCGAGATGATGGCGCGCTCGTTGCGCGCCGGGCACGCGCTGTCCGCTTCGTTCAAGATGGTCGCCACCGAGATGCCGACGCCGGTCAGCGTCGAGTTCGGGCGCGCCTTCGAGGCGCAGGAACTGGGCATGGCGTTCGAGAAGGCCGTCGGGGACATGACCCGGCGGGCGCCCGACAATCAGGATCTGAAGATCTTCGCGCTGTCCGTCATCGTTCAGAAAGAGACGGGCGGTAACCTGGTCGAGATCATCGAGAAGATCGCGGACACCGTTCGTGGCCGGGAGAAGTTCCAGGGCAAGCTGCGCGGGCTGACCGCCGAAGGCCGCATGTCCAGCTACATCGTCGGCGGGCTGCCCTTCGTCTCGGTGCTGTTCATGCTGGTCGGCAATCGCCCCTACCTGATGATGCTCTTCAGCGAGGACATCGGGCACTACATCCTCGGATACGGGATCGTGAGCTGGGTCCTCGGGTTCTTGTGGATGCGGAAGATGATCAAGGTGAAGATGTAATGGACCTCATCGCGGGCCTCAGTCCAACCATGATCGTGGCCGCCGTGGGCGGCGTGGTCGCGGTCGTCGCGATAGGATTCGGCGCGCGCGCGCTTTTCGGCGGCCGTCGCGACGAGGTGATCGAACGTCTCGAGCGCGCGACGGGCGGCGGGATGGACGGAAGCGGCATCCTGCCCGAAAACGACCGCCCGGCGCGGACGTTCGAGCGCATCGCCAGCTTGCTCCGGCCCTTCGCCCGGCTGGTCAAGCCCGCCCAGGGCGAGGAGCTGTCGCGAATCCAGCATTCGCTGGTTCACGCCGGCTATCGCAACGAGAACTCCGTCGAGATCCTGCTGGGCGTGAAGCTGCTGTTGCCGCTGATCATCATCATCATCCTCTGGCAGATCGACTCGCACCTCGAAAAGCCCTTCGACGTGCCGCCGGCGATCGCGATCGCCTTCATTTGCATCGCGTTCTTTTTCTTCCTGCCGAACATGTGGCTGAGCAGCAAGATCCAGACGCGGCAGCAGGCGATCAGCGACCACCTGCCGGATTCGATGGACCTCCTGGTCACCTGCGTGGAGGCCGGGTTGTCGCTGGACGCCGCGATGGCCCGCGTGGCCCAGGAGCTGGCGCTGGTGGCGCCCATCCTCGCCTCGGAGATGAAGCAGACCCTGCTGGAGATCCAGGCCGGCGTCCGTCGCTCGGATGCGTTCCACCGCCTGTCTCACCGGACCGGCGTCGAGGACCTGCGGACGCTGTCGGCGATGATCATCCAGACGGAGATGTTCGGTACCAGCGTGTCGCGCGCCCTGCGGGTTCACGGCGAGGGGATGCGCACGAAGCGCATGCAGCTCGCCGAGGAACGCGCCGCGATGGCGTCGGTCAAGATGACGGTGCCGCTGATCATGTGCATCCTGCCGTCGCTGTTCGCGGTCGTCATCGGGCCGGCGGTGGCGATGATCGCGAAGAAGATGGGCGGCGGCGAATGATGGCGGCCCGGATCGTCCCGCTCGGGCTGTTCGTCGTCGCCGCGGCGTGGGGGGCGGGCTGCGCGGACACGAAGGGGGCGCAACGGCCCGGGTCCGAAGCCGGTTACGCGGCCCGCGACAAGATCGCGCACGAGCTGGTGTCGCGCGGGGACTGGGCGCGCGCGTTCGCGATGCTCGACGAGCTCCACCGCGAAAAGCCCGATGACGCCGACGTCCTCACGCTGCGGGGAATCGTCTTCCGCGAGCGTGGTCTGTTCAACGACGCCGAGAGCGACCTGAAGGCCGCGCTGAAGCTGACGCCCGACTCGGCGGACACGCACGCCGCGCTGGGCATCCTCTACGACGTGCAGCTGCGTGGGGAAGCGGAGGCCGAGCACCGCGCGGCCGTCAAGCTGGCGCCCAACAACCCTGCGTATCTGAACAACCTCGGCTTCTCCCTGTTTCTGCGCCAGCACTTCAAGGAGGCGATCGCCGTCTACGAATCCGCGGCCCGGCTGGCGCCGCTGTCGCGCCGGGTGCGCACCAACCTCGGGTTCGCGTGCGCGGCGGTCGGGGATCTGCGGCGCGCGGCGCGCGAGTTCCAGATGGGCGGCACCGAGGCGGAAGCGAAGAACAACCTGGGCTTCGCCTACGAGCGCCGCGGCGACATGGCGAACGCCTACGACCTCTACGTGGAGGCGGTGCGGCTGGATCCCAAGGCCGAACGCGCGCGGTCGAACCTGATCCACGCCGCGGTCGTGCTGGGCCGTCCGGTCCCCCCCGAGGCGGCGCCGCCGGTGCAGACCGTTACCATTGACGGCACCGCCGCGAAGGATTCCAAGGACGACGCCGCCGCGAAGGTTCGACCCAAGGAGGAGGCACACCCGTGAAGCAGACGAAACGCTGGTTGTTGTCGCTGTCATTCATCTTGTCCGCGACGTCGCTCGTCGGTTGCGGGCGCGCCCACCTCAGCGGCCACTACGCGCAGTCCTACGTCGCATGGTTCACCGCGCAGCAGGTGAAACCAAAGGGCGGGGAGGAAGCGCGCAAGATCATCGAGAGCCTGGACGCCCCGGAAGCCGCGGGTGTTTCGAAGAACTACCGCAAGGCGCGCGGCTCCACTGACGAAGCAGGGGGTGGCTCGCGCATGCTGATGGTCGCTCCGTCGCGGGCGGCCGGCGGCGAGTCGTACATGCCCGCGCCCTCCGTCCCGCAGTAATATCCGCTTCGCTGAAAGCCGAGGTTGGCTCGTTCCGAGATCGGCAGTCCATCGTCCAACGAGACGATGCGCCTGTGGGTGCTGGCCGGCTGCATCGCGCTCCTTTGCGTCGCCGTCGTCAGCTTCAACCTACTTTACCTCTACCTCCCGAAAGACAAATGGGTGCCGCACGGCTACGCCCCGGACATCGGCGCCGCCTACGCCCGCGTGGTTCCGGTTCCGGACGTCACCATCGGCGCGCGGGCGTTTGCGCAAATCTCGCTGGGGCTCCAGGCGGCCATGTGGGCCGCCTTCTTCACGATCGTGGTTCTGCTCGGTCGCTGGGGCAGCCGCGCCGAGCGCACGGCGTATCGGCTGATCATCGTCGGCGGCGCGTTCGCCAGCTTGGTGCTGCTGCTGACACCGCCCACCCTCTCGAATGATCTCTACCGTTACGCGATGTTCGGCCGCATGGTCGTCACGCGCGGGCTCAATCCGTACGTCACGCCGGGAAACGCCCTCGCCGGCGATCCGATCGTGGCGCTCGCCGACGGCCGCGGGGTCCCGACGCATTACGGGCCGCTGTTCACGGACCTGTCGGTGGTGGCTGTGTGGGTGGCGGGGGCGGGGCCAATCAGGAACGCCCTCGCGTTCAAGGTGCTCGCGACCGCGGCCGGCGCGGTGTCCGCCTGGGCGGTCATGGCGCTCGCCCGGCAACAGGAGCGGAGCGGCCTCTTGCCGCTCGCGCTCGTCGTCATGAACCCGCTCGTCCTGCTCGAGACCGCCGGCAGCGGACACAACGAGACGATCATGATGGCGCTGGCGCTGGGGGGCCTGGTTGCGGCGGGAAAAGGTCGCGCGAATCTCGGGTTCGCCTTGCTGGTCTTTTCGTTACACATCAAATGGGTCACCGCCGCCCTGGTTGGTCTGGTCGCCATCGCGAGGCTGCGCGAGGTCGACGGGTGGCGCGCGCGATCGCGAGAGCTCGCCACAATGCTCGCAATCGCCGGCGGCATCACGGTCGCGCTCTACCTGCCTTACTGGGTGGGGCGGGGCGCCATCAGCGGCGTGCAGCGGCATCTCGCCCACGGCCACGGCGAAGCCGGGATCCCGGTCTTCGACAAGGTCTGCTTCGCGGCGATCGTGCTGACCGCCGTCGGCGTGGTCGCGCGGACCGGTCGTCGCCTGCTGCTGGAGATGGCGGTGCTCGCGTTCCTTGCGTTCATATTCCTGATGTACCCCTGGCTGCTGCCCTGGAACCTGATCCCCGCGATCATGTTGCTCGCGGTCGGTCCGTTCAAGCGCGTGAACGCGACGCTGTTCGCGGCGACGACGCTCGTCTCGCTGTTCGTGATGGCCCAGTGGGCCGTCCTGGTTCCGCGGCGCTGAGCCGAGCTAGGCGGCGTCGGGCCCCCGTCCCTCCCGCCCGTCTCAGAGCAACACTTCGCTCCGCTCGTCGGTCTGCCCGTAGCGGAGCTTGGATCGTTGCGGCCGGGATTCCAAGCTTGCTGCCGAAGCCCCCTCGGCCCCCAAAGTGAAGCCGAGCGGAGCGCCTAGTACCTGGCCCCAGTGAAGATGACCGGTTCAGGCGGCGGCCCGGACCGGTCGTTGGCAACTTCGGT
>Ga0207651_10000678_pt1 | contig 14547 bp, 14 predicted proteins | sample KBSM23metaG_FD_184328 | JGI IMG/M metagenome (GOLD analysis project Ga0207651, IMG submission 184328) | Miscanthus rhizosphere microbial communities from Kellogg Biological Station, Michigan, USA - KBS M2-3 metaG (SPAdes) (version 2) | ecosystem: Host-associated > Plants > Roots > Rhizosphere >... | reverse complement strand
GCGGACCAGAAGCGGATCTTCCTGCGCTTCGAGCGCGCCGCCGACGAGCGCCAGTACGCGGGCGCGGGGCTGGGGCTGTGGATCACCAGCGAGCTGGTCAAGGCGCTGGGCGGTCGCATCAGCGTCCACAGCGTCCGGGGCGCGGGGGCCTTCTTCACGGTCGTGTTGCCACGCCGGCCGTCGACGCTGGTGGAACGCCGCAGCGCCGGCCGTCCCGCCACCAGTTGAACAGTTGAGGTATAAATCCCGGCCCGATGCCGTCCCTGGATCTCGCGTCGTATCCGCTCGCCGCGCTGGCTGATCAGATCGGCACGCCCTTCTTCCTCTACGACGGGCGTGAGCTGGCCCGCCGGCTCGCCGACATCACGGCGCTGACCGCCGGCGACGCGCTGCAGGCGCGCTACGCGATGAAGGCGAATTCGTCCCGCAAGGTGCTGGAGGCGGTGCGCGCCGCGGGCCTGTGGATCGACGCCGTCAGCGGCAACGAGGTGCTACGCGCCCGGCGCGCCGGGTTCGCGATGGGGCCGCGGCCTCCGGTCGTCATGCTGACCGCCGACGTGTTGCGCGACAACGCGCTGACCGTGGTGCTGGAGCACGGCGTGATGCCCAACATCGGATCGCCGGCGATGATCGACGAGCTGCGCGGCGCGGGCTACGGCGGGCCGATCGCGGTGCGCGTGAACCCCGGCTTCGGTCACGGGCACGTGCAGTCGTGCGACACGGGCGGGCCGTCGTCGAAGCACGGCATCTGGCACCAGACGCTGAGCGCGCTGCGCGAGCGCGCCGAGGCGGCCCGGCTGCCGCTCGTCGAGCTGCACGCGCACATCGGCACCGGCCCGGACGTTCGCGAATTCGACGAGAACCTGCGCCGGCTCGTCGAGCTGATCGCGGACGTGCTGCCGCAATACCCCGACGTCGAGGCAGTGAACCTGGGCGGCGGCATCCCCCACCCCTACCGACCCGGCGCGCCCCGCTACGACCTGGGCGGCTTCCGCACCCTGCTGGTCGAGGCGGCCGCGCGCCTGGCCTCGGCGGCGCGCCGCCCGATCCGCGTCGAGATTGAACCCGGCCGCTATCCCGTCGCGGGCGCCGGCCTGCTGGTGTGCCGGGTCAAGGACATCAAGCAGACCGAGACCAACGAGAAGGGCCCCGGCCAGTCGTTCATCATGGTCGACGCCGGCTTCAACGACCTGGTGCGGCCGGCGATGTACGGCTCGTATCATCACATCTCGATCGTCGGCCGCGGCGCGGGACGCGCGGACGAACCGTTCGTGGTCGCCGGACCGCTGTGCGAGAGCGGCGACGTGTTCACGCGCGACGAGCACGAGCTGCTCGATCCGCGGCCGCTGCCGCGCCCCGAACCGGGCGATCTGCTGGTGCTCCACGACGCGGGCGCGTACGGCGCCGCGATGAGCTCGAACTACGTGTCGATCGGACGCGCGCCCCAGGTGTTCTGGGACGACGGGCGCGCGACGCTGGTCTCACGGCGCGAGACGCTGGACGACGTCGTGCGCGCCGAGTGCAACGAACCGCTGCTCTAATCGCTGCCCGCGCAGAGCAGGAACGACGACGACACCGGGATCGCGAAGCTCGCGGTCATGTGGCGGCGGATCCCGGCGCTGCTGGCGCAGTCGAGGGTGAGGTTGCCGATCGCCGTCGCGACCTGCGCCGGCGGCGGCGTGGCGAAGGAGGGCGCCGGCAGACCGATGCTGCCGCTGGCTCCGGTGATCAAGCACTTGCTGCCGTCGGGCAGGACGAGAGCGCCTGTCAGATCGATCGGGCGGAAGAGCACGGAGAAGCAGCCCGGCGCCATCGTCGCGGAGCCCGGGTCCGCGCAGCTGTAAACCTCGACCGATTCAACCGTGGTGTTGCCGCATCCTCCATAAACGACGCGCGCGTAGGCGCCGTCGCTCGGACTCAATCGGGTCGCGGCCGGAAACATCGTCTCGGTGATGTCGAGGGTCGAGTCGTCGGTCGCGACCAGGTACAGGCCGGTCGGCGAGGCAGCCAGCGACTCGACCTGCACCGTGACGTCGCCCCAGGTGTAAGACCCTTCGTACGGCGAACGTCCCGCGGCCCCGCCGCCGGTGCCGCCAATGCCGGTCGTACCCGCGGCCCCGCCGCCGGCACCGCCAATGCCGGTCGTACCCGCGCTGCCCATGCCGCCGGTCCCCGGATCCCCGGCCAGCGCGCCGCCGCAACCGACGGCGAGCAGGGCCAGACATGCGAACGCGCGCGCCATGACACTCGGTAGTGTACGGCGCGCGCGGAGATCCAGTCAGCAATCGTCGAAGGACCGCGTCAATTGCGCTGCCACGTGTAACCGTCGGGAATCAGGGCCACGCCGTCGACCAGCTTGATCACGTTGACGATGGCGGCGGCGTCGCCGGTGGTGGTGCGAAACGTGTCGGCCGAGTCGGCCACCCACGTGCCGTCGACCGTCTGAGCCCCCCCGCCGTTGTAAGGGGTCGTCACCCAGTGAAACGTCCCGTCGGCGCGGAACTCGCGCGTCGCGCTGGCGCCGTCGACGGGCTGGTTCGGATCGTCCAGGTTCTCGATCTTCACCGACTGCGTCCAGACGCCGACGATCCCGTCGTGACCGGCGGGCGCCTGCATCGCGTGCGTCGAGAAGACGCTGCCCGCGTAGTAAGTGAACGTGATGCGCTGACGCCCGGGTGCGTTCGTGTTGGTCACGGTGGCGGTCACGACGCCGTCCGACGCCGTGTACGGCCCGCTGACGTGGTCCTCCTCGTCGCGCGCGTCGGGCTTGTTCTCGTCGAAGGTCATGGTGCCGTCCGCCGTGAACGCCCACTGGTCCCTCATCTCCGTGGTGTCCGCGCGCAGGCGCGTCCAGGTCCCGACGAGGGCGTCGTCGCCACCCTGCGAATCGCAGGCGGCGAGGGCGGTGGTGGCGAAAGCGAGGGCAAGCAGCGCGGGGGTTTTCATCGTGATCTCCTTTGCCCGCGCGAAATTGCAACGCGCGTGCCCGCGCGTTTCCCCGTGTTTGCGCGGCTTTCATCGACGGCGGTCCGGACCGCGCGTCAGACGGCCGCCACTTCCGGGCGCCCGCTGGTGGAAATCGAACGCCCGCGTCAGGGCGGCGGCGAAATCGCCAGGCGGGCGACGCGCGTGCGGACCAGCGCGCCCAGCGTGTCCCATTCGCGGATGCTGCGTTCGTTCTGTCCCATTGCGGTCAGGATGCGCACGCCCTCGGCGCGCAGCTGATCGCGCGCGGCCAGGGTGCGGCGGATGCGCTCGGTCTCGCGCTCCCACTGCGTCTCCAGCGCTTCCAGGTTCTGGCGGCGCACCGCCAGGCCGGCGCTCCCCGGCGCGGTGACCTCCAGCTCCTCGACTTCGCGGCGCAGCGTCGTCAAGCGGTCCTTCAGCGCCACCAGCGGATCGTGCGCGCGCTGGATCTCGTCGGCCGTCTTGTGCAGCCGCGACAGCACCGCGGTGCGCGCCGCGATCAGCACCGTCGCATCGAGCGGTCCGTGCAAGTCGTCGGGGCTGCGCGCCCGGTTCAGGACCGCGTACGCCCGCCGGCGGCTCTCCAGGTAGTCAGCCAGATCGTTGGCGAGGCGGACCGTGCGCTCCTCTCGTTCGACCAAGATCTGCTCGATCTCGGCCAGCATGGCCTTCTGGTCCTGCGTGGTGCGGCCCAGCGTCCCATGCGCCAGCAGCTCCTGCTCCCAGTCCGCGTGCCGTTTCTCCAGCGCTTGCAGTCCGGTCCATTCTTCCGTCACCTGCCGCGCCAGGCTGATCATGTCGTCGGTGAACGATTGGGAGAGCGGCTCCATCGAACCAACGAAGAACAGATTCAGCTGCGCGTTGTCGGGCAAGCCCGAGCTCGGGGGCGCGGGGATCAGGCTGGCCTGCAGGACGGTGGTGATGCCGCTGTTGGGCTTCTCGAAGCCGAGCGCGGTCACCAGGTGCAAGCGGTGCTCGAAGTTCGTTTCGGCTTCGATCGAGCCGCGCATCGCCAGGCTGCGCAGCAGCGGCGCCTGATCGCGCTTGAAGAAGAATCCCGTGCGGCCGGTGGTCAGATCGCCGACGAAGCCGGTGGGCTCGCCGACCGAACGCTTCAGCGCCGCCTCGAAGAACGCGTCCAGCCCCAGCGGCTGCACAAGCTGGTTCAGCCAGCCCTCGCGCAACGCCAGCTCCACCGCCCGATCGGGCTGGGTGGCGGTCGGGTTGATCTGATCGGTCAGGCCGGCGGCCGTCTCGAAGCCGAACGCGCGCGCGGCCAGGCCGCCGCGCACGGACGGGTGCCAGTGGACGCCCAGGTCGCGAAACTGGCCGTAGTAGCGGAGCTCGAAGTCCTTGCCCCGGCGCATGATCGGTCCCGAGTGCACCAGCGAACCGACGTCGAAGAACGCGCCGGTCGCCAGCGCGGCCACGGCGATCGGCACCGCCGCCCGCGCGACGTTGTGCTTGGTGTGCTGCCAGCCCGCGTCGGTGTCGGGAAAGAACGGCTGCTGCGCCAGCAGCAGGACGGACAGATCGGAGATCTCGCGCGCCGAGAAGTTTGCCAGCAGCGACGACGCGACGGCGCTGCCCTTGCCGAGGCCGTTGTACTCCTCCAGCGTCGCGACCGGCTGCAGGCGCAGATCGACCAGCGACACCGAATCGGGCGTCACCGTGTAGATGCGGTTGGCGCGCACCGAATCCAGCCGTGTCATCTGCGCGACCAGCGGTTTGTAGATGGGATACGCGACGTAGAACGGCAGCAGGCTCAGCTTGTAGGTGGTGGTGTCGTTCAGCTCGCGTGGCTTGCCGACGAAGCGATCGATCTCGGACTCGAAGTGAAACAGCTCCAGGGTCTGGAGCAGGCGGAAGAATTCCCGGTAGCCGCTCTGGGCGATGCGGTCGAACACCACCGGGAGCTGCGCGAAGAAGCGGTTGAGATCGATCTCGCTGGCGGCGTTGCGCGCGGCGGCCGATTGCGCCGCGGCGGGACGGGCGGCCGACGCGACGAGCACGCCCACCAGCAGCGCGCACACGATCGACCTGCGTATCACGCGATCATTTTAGGCCGAAACGGCGCTCTCCGCGCGGGTGCGGCCGCGCGCCTCACCCGCTTTCTCGCCTACCTTCTCGCCTACCTTCTCGCCTACTTTCTCGCTACTTTCTCGCCTACCTTCTCGCCTACTTTCTCGCTACTTTCTCGCCTACTTTCTCGCTACTTGCCGCGTCATTCGCCCGGGCGGGCGAGGTACAGGACGCCAAGCGCGATGAACACGACGCCCGCGATCCGCCGCAGCCAGACCGGCGGAACCACGCGCGTCACGGCCGAACCGGCCAGCACGGCGATCGCCGAGGTCGCGACCAGCGCCAGCGCCGAACCGGCGAACACGGCCCACTTGGCGCGCGCGTTCGCCGACAGAGAGAGGGTGGCGAGCTGCGTCTTGTCGCCCAGCTCGGCGACGAAGATCGCGCCAAACGTCGTGGCCAGCGTCTTCCAGTCCATGCCCGGGACTATAGACCCCGACACGGCCGCGCGCAGTCTCCGCAGCGCTACGGCAAACCCGGAAACGCATTCACGTACTTGATCTTGAGATCGGGGAACGCCGTCACCATCTGGATCTTCACGTCCGGGAACGCGTCGACCATCTTCCACTTGCCGCACTTGTCGGGAAACGCGTCGACGACCTGCACCTTCAGATCGGGGAACGCGTCGACCACCTGCACCTTGAGATCGGGAAACGCGTCGACGATCTTGATCTTGCCGAACAGCTTCTTGCCCTTCACCGTGCAGTCGGGGCCGACCTTGCCGCCCGAGCCGACCGCCGACGGCATCGTGCCGGACGGATTCGACGAGAAGAACGGAACGAACGCGAGCAAGACGATCAAGCGTTTGAGCATGCGCACGACGATAACGCGTTCGCTCCCGCAGGCAAAATGCAGTCGGTGTTATGCTTGCCGCCTATTCGCAAGGGAGGCGTGACGATGTCCTTGCTTAAGACCGTGGCGCTGGCGCTGGCGACGATCGCGATCGGATGCAACACGCGGGCGCTCGATTCCCGTCACGGAACCGGGGGAAGCGTCGTCCTCAGCGGGAACGGCGGCGCCGCCGGAAGCACGGTGACCGACGGCGGCGGCCGATCCGATGCGCCTCGGGATGCGCAGGTCATCGAGATCATCGAGCGGCCGTACTGCGGCGACGGAATTCTCGACCCGGGCGAAGCGTGCGACGACGGCAACCAAAACCCGGGCGACGGCTGCACCGCGCTCTGTCAGATCCCCTGCCACTCCATCTGTGGCTCGTGCGGCGCGCCGACCCCGTGCATCACCATCTCGCGCGTGTGCGGCGACGGTCTGCTCAGCGCGCCCGAGATCTGCGACGACAGCAACGTGACGGACGGCGACGGCTGCGCCGCCAACTGCGCCGCGATCGAAACCGGATGGCAGTGCCCGGTCCCCGGGCGTCGCTGCGTGCCCATCTGCGGCGACCATCTGATGGTCGGACCCGAGACCTGCGACGACGGCAACACCAACGCGGGCGACGGCTGCTCCGAGATCTGCCTGATCGAACCAAGCGCCGCCGTCTGCGGCAACGGGATGCTCGAGGGTGCGGAGCAATGCGATCAGGGATCGGCCAACGGAACTTCGTCTTATGGCGGCTGCGCGACCGACTGCCGGTTCGGCGGCTACTGCGGCGACGGCGTCGTGAACGGCGTCGAGGATTGCGACCTCGGCGCCCGCCAGAACGTCACGACCTACGGCAACATGACCGGCTGCGGGCCGGGCTGCCGGTACCCGCATTACTGCGGCGACGGCATCGTCGACGAAAGCGAAGGCGAGCAGTGCGACTTCGCCATGGACAACGGGAGCGCGGCGTCTCAGTGCACCCGCGATTGCAAGATCTACATTCAATGAAGTGCCACGCGCTCGCTCTGGTCACGATCGCGATCGGGTGCGGCTCCTCCGCGCCCCGCGAGCATTTCGACGGTAGCGTCGACACGGGCGATGATCTCGTCGGCCACCTCTGCGGCGACGGCGTCGTCGATCCCGGCGAGCAGTGCGACGACGGCAACCGGGTCGCCGGGGACGGGTGCAGCAAGCTCTGTCAGCAGGAGTGCTCGTTCGCATGCGGCACGTGCGGCGCCCGTCCCTGCATCCCCGTTTGCCTTGACGGGATGCTCACGGTCTCCGAATCCTGCGACGACGCCGAGTCGGATTCCGGCGGCTGCCTCAACTGCCAGATGATCGAGGTCGGCTGGCGTTGCCCCGTTCCCGGCCGCCCCTGCGTTCCGATCTGCGGCGACGGCCGGGTGGTGGGACTCGAAACCTGCGATGACGGCAACGCGGTGGCGGGCGACGGTTGCTCCGAGATCTGCTTGCTGGAACCGTCGACCGCCGTTTGCGGCAACGGCGTGATGGAAGGCGCCGAGGAGTGCGACGACGGCCCGACCAGCAGCGCCGGCGGCTACGAGCAATGCGGGCCCGACTGCCGCTACGGCGGCTACTGCGGCGACGGCGTCGTCGATCCCGGCGAGCAGTGCGACCTGGGCGCCGGCCGTAACAACGCGGCGTACGGTGGCGGCTGCGCGTTCGATTGCCGCTCCCATTTCTGCGGCGACGGCGTCCAGGACGCCGACCAGGGCGAGCAGTGCGACTTCGGTCCCGACAACGGGCAGGCCGGCGCGCCGTGCTCGAGCGCGTGCAAGGTTCTGGCTTTCTGATCGCGCGGCTCTACGAAACGCAGAGAGCGCGCCCAGCAGATCAGGCGCGCGTCGAAGCGCCCCTGCGTTTCTTGCGTGGCGCGACGGATGCAGGTGACAACCGCCACACGCGATGCTGCGAACGCTGTTCCCCCTCGAGACCGCCGCCAGCTTCACGCTGCGCATCTTCGCCGGCGGCATCGCGTTCTGCGCGCTGGTCGCGATCGCGGCGCTGCTGCTGCGCCGCACGCGGCTCGCGAAGATCGCGACGGCGGGCGCGCTGCTGGTGGCGGGCGGCTGGGGGTTCCTGCACGCGACGAAGCCGGCCTGGCTGCGCGCCGCGCTGGCGACGCCGGTGCCCGTTCCGCGCAGCGACTTCGGCGGCTGGACGGCGCGCGCGCCGGGCCTGGAGACCGGCGACGTCGAGCTGACGATCGACGGCACCTGGATCGATCACATCGCGCTCTGCAGGCTGGACGCGCGCCGCTACCGCTTCAGCGTCCACTGGGACGGGACGGGCTCGCGCACCGTCGAGGACTGGCAGCGGGCGCTGGGCGCGACGCTGGTGATCAACGGCAGCTACTTCCTGCCCGACGGATCGCCGCAAACGCCGCTGCGCATGGACGGCCGCGCCGCCGGGCCGGCGCGCTACACGTCGATCCACGGCGCCTTCGTGGCCGCCGACGGCGTGGCGATCCTCGACCTGAAAGGGAAGGACGTGATGCCGGCGATCGCGCCCTTCCCGCAGGCGATGGTCTCCTACCCGCTGCTGCTCGACGAGTCGGGCGAGGTGCGCGCGCCGCCGTCACGCGACTGGCTGGCCAGCCGCACGTTCATCGCGCTGGACAACGAAGGCCGCGTGGTCGTCGGGACGACGCGCAGCGGGTTCTTCACGCTGCGTCGGCTGGGCGAGTACCTGAAGGCGTCGCCGCTGGGCCTGCGCGTCGCGCTCAACTTCGACGGCGGCCCGATCGCCAGCCAGATCGTGAAGGCGGACGCGTTCGAACGGGTGACGATCGGAAACGCGGAGATCACCGACGGCGGCGACGTCGCGCGCGTCTGGTGGCAAGCCCACCGGACGTCGCGCTGGCACCTGCCGATCGTGCTGGCGGCGACGCCGGTGCCTGCGGCTGGCGCGCCGGTACCCGCGGCTGGCGCGCCAGCCAGGCCCTGAACAGACGCGCCTCCTGCCGCGGGAAGTGCGCGGTCATCGGCGTCGAGCGGTGGTAACGCCGAAACGCGGCGACGAACGCGGGCGTGTCGGTGAGGAACCAGTCCTTGCTCTTCAGCGACCAGCGCACCAGCCGTTGAAAGCGGATGGTGGCGACCAGCAGGGCATTCGTGCGGATGCCGTCGCGTTCGGCGGTGGAGATCCTGCGGCGGCCGGTGGCGCGCGCGATCGCCGGGACCAGCCGCGCCACCGGATCGGGCGCGCGCATCGCCGCCGCCAGCCGCCGCTCGACCGCGACGTGTGAGGCGAGATCGCCGCGCGCGATCCGGGCTCGCGCGGGGCGCACGGCCGCCGCCACCGAAACCGGCGCGCTTCGTTTTCCCGCGAGGATCCGGCGCGCGCGGCGCAGCTCCTCCCGGATCAGCGGCGCGTCGCCCGCCCGCACCGTCCCCTCCATGCGCTCCAGCGTCACGCCGCGCAAGCCCGGGCAGCGCGGCGCGATCGCCGCGAGCATCCGCCACACCTCCTCGGGCACGGCGCTGTCGTGGCTGTCGAGCCGGACGGTGCGGCCGCCCGGCAGCCAGCCCGGCTGACTCTCGTTCCCGCCCGAGATGTGAATCTCGATGACGTGGCGCGGATCGATCGCGGCGAGGTAACCGTCCGGATCGCCGCCCAGGTTGCGCGCCATCGTGTGGACGTTGTGCAGGTCCAGCACCAGGTGCATCCCGGACGGGCCCAGGATGCGATCGAAGAACGCCGGCTCGTCGGCGAGGCGGCCGAACAGAAAGTACGTCACGCTGTTCTCGAAGCCGACGTCGGGCACCACCCGCTGCATGGCCGCGAGCTGCGCGCGCACCAGCGACGCCGACGCCGCGGTCATCGGCAGCGGCATCGGCGACGTGACCGCCTCGCCCACGACCGTCGTCGGGCCCAGGTGGTCGCTGTACCAGCGAAAGCCGAACCGGCGGTGCTCGAGGGCGACCTGGCGCAACCAGCGGCGCCGGCGCGGCGCATCGCCCGGCGCGGCGTTTCCCAGCGACATCCCCACGCCGTGCGCGACGAACGGCCGCCGCGCCTCGTCGCCCAGCGCGAGAAACCGCGCCCGATAACGGTTGGGGCGAAAGCGATCGTCGTCGCCGACCGCCCACAGCGTCTCGGGCGCGACCTCGAAGTAGTCGACGTCCGCGCGGAGGACGCCGCCCAGCTGTTCGAGGAACGCGTCCTCAGGTTGCAGCGTGATTCCGACCGCGACCATGGGACGGTTTCGTGTACACGTTCGCGAAGCGCCTGCCGAACGGGTTGACCAACTGCGCGCCCAAGCCACAGTCGATCATCCGGTCGACCTCTTTGCGGTGACGCGGCTCCGGTAGCGGCGGCGGTGCGAGCAGATCGGCGAGCAGCTTCTCGCGAAAGGCTCGTTTGCGGCGCACGGCCTCGAGCACGACGACCGCGGGCGCAACCTGACCGAGCGCACCGGGAAGTTCGCCGTCAGCGATCTGCTCGCGAAGCGCGTCGACGACGCCGCGGTTGCCGGACGACAGCAGCGCGACGCGCGGCGCGAGCCACGCGGCGGTGAGCGGGACGGCGGCGCGCAGGAACCGCTCGAGGCCGGCCTTGAAGCGCGCGCTGTCGAGCGCGGCCTCTCGAACGAGCCGGGGCCGCTCCCCGTCGATGAGCGCCAAAGCCGGCGGCTCCGCCTTCGCGCCCGCATTCGTCAGCAGCTGAACGCTGTCGCGATCCGTCGTGTAGCAGATCTCGACGAGCAACAGGCGGACGGCGAGCTCGTGATCCGCGCCGTTCCGGATCGCCTCGCGCGCGGTTTCGATCGCTTGCTCGTCGTCGAGCGACCGCACGGTCGCCAGCACCAGCGGACACCCGCGGCCGCGCGCCGCCCGAAACGCCTGCAAAAACGCCGACGTCTCCGAGGCGCGCGCCCCCGATCCGCGCAGGCCCACCGCGGCGCCCACCGCGATCGTCCCCAGGCCGCGCAAGAACTGGCGGCGCCTCATGTCTTGGGCTCGCGTTCGCGCTCGGACCGCAACCGCTTCACGAACGCGGCCGCGAAACGCGCGCCCAGCGGGGTCATGATCATGGCGGCCATCCCGCAATCGATCATCGGCGCGGCCTTCACTTTCTGCCGCACGCGGGCGGGAACGAGGATCCCCATCAGCCGCTGGCGCGTGAAAGTGTCCGTGGTGCTGCGCTTCGCCTCCAGCGCCACGACCGCCGGCGCCTTTCGGGCGAGATCCGTCGTCAGGCTGCCGTCCTGGATTCCCGTGCGAATCCGCCCCACGAGATCCGCGTCCTCTCGCTCGGCAAGCGCGGCGCGCTGCTCGAGCCAGGCGACGTCCAGCGACACCGCCTGGCGCAGGAACAGCTCGATGTCCTCCCGGAAGCGGGTGCGGCCGAGCGGCATCTGCTCGCCCAGCACTGGGTTCTCGCCGTCGGTCACCGCCAGCCAGGGCGGCGCCAGCTTCGGCCGATCGCCGGTCACCAGTTGCACGGCGTCGTTGTCCGCGATCACCTGGATGTGGACCAGGAGCAGTCGCAGCGCGAGATCCTGATCGTCGCCCTTCAGGATCGCCGTCTCGGCCGCCTCGAACGCACTCTGAGCCTCCGCGCCCCCGATGCTCGCCAGCGCCATCAGCTTCCCGTGGGCACGCGGTGCACGGAACGCCGACAGGAACCGCGCGCGCTCCGCCGCGCGCAGGCGCAGCGTGATGCCCAGACCGACCGCGGACCCGGCCAGGGCGACGCCACTGCCGAGGAACACGCGACGCCTCACGTCTTCCGCCCCCGTTCGTCGTCGACCGGCGGCAGCTTCGTGAACGCGTCCACGAAGCGCAATCCCAGCGGCGTGAGCATCTTGAACCCAAGCCCGCACTGGTCGATCAGGTCGCCCTTCCTGGGCTTTGGCGGCTCCGCTGGCGAAGGCGGCGGTGGCGGCGGCGCAGGCCGCAGGTCCGCGAACAGCCGGGCACGGTCCTTCTCGCGGCGGATCGCCTCCAGCGCCACGACCGCCGGGATCTGCTGGCCGAGATCTCCGACCGGCGCTCCCGCCGCGATTCGCCGGCGGATGGCGCGGACCTGAGCGCCGTGCTGCCGCGACGCGCGCGCGGCGCGCGGCTGCAGCCACGCCACGGTCAGCGGCACCACCTCGCGGAGAAAGTCGACGAGGCTCGGGTACGGCTGCGTGCGGTCCAGCTTCTCTTCCTTGATCAAGCGCGCCGGCGCGCCGTCCACCAGCGCGAGCGACGGCGGACCGACCTGCGCGCTCACGTTTGTCAGCTCTCCGACGACGTCGAGCACGTTGGTCACGCAGATCTCGACCAGCTTCAGCCGGACCGCGTCTTCAGACGCACCCTGTTCGATCGCGTCTCGCGCCTGCTTGAAGGCGTCCTCCTCCTCGCGCGAAAGCAGCGTCACGACCAGCATCGGCTTGCCCATGCCGTAAGCGTCTCGATAGAACGAGCCGAGCGACGATTCGGCCGCCCCCGCACGCCCGGGGCGCAGGCCGATGGCCACGCCCGCCGCCGCGGCCCCGACGCTCGCCAAGAAAACACGGCGTCTCATCCTGCTTCCGCCCGCTTGATTATCGGGCAGCTACGCCGCCGACTCAACCGTGCTCGGGCCGCGACCGGCGCGCCCGGGCCGCGTCCGAACCCCCATGAATCGCGCCCTGGCCGTTCGTCCCCGCCCGCACCCCGTCCGTTCGCCCCTGCCCTCTTGTACACCGCCACGCCGGCCCCCTAGACTGGCGCTCGTGGCAGATACCGCGCGTGGGCGTTTCCTGGGGGCGCTGAGCGCAAAACGCCGCGCCGACTTCCAGGCGCTGGCCGACTGGGAAAGGCGCCTGGACGCCGTGCTCGACGAGCCGGCCCAGACCTGGGGCGAAAACAACTGGCTGACGCGCGACGACTTCGCCGCCGAGGTCGCGGCGCGTCTGGATCGTGACGGCGAATCGGTCGCCAGCTTCTGGGACCACCTGCGCGCGTCGGACCTGTACCTGGCCTGCGGGTGCGCGCGCGGCGTAGCGGCCGCGATCGCGAAGTTCGAGCAGACGTTCGGCGGCGAGATCGGACGGACGGCGCGCCGCTTCGAACGCCGCGGCCTGGCCGCCGACGATCTGCACCAGCTCCTGCGCAACAAGCTGTTCGCCGCGCAGCCGGGGGAATCGCCGAAGATCGCTTCTTACACGGGCCAAGGGTTTTTGCAGAACTGGGTGCGCGTGACGACCACCCGCACGTTCATCGACGCCACCCGCCCGCAGGGAGACACGCCCGAGATCCCGATCGCCGACGAGCTGGTCGCGATGCTGCCCGAATCGGGCGCCGATCCCGAGCTGGAGCTGCTCAAGCGCCAGCACCTGGCCCACTTCAAGGCCGCCTTCGCGGAGGCGGTGGGCACGCTGGACGCATCGGATCGCGTGGTGCTGCGCCAGCACCTGGTCGAGCGCCTCACCATCGATCAGATCGGCGCGCTCTATCACCTGCACCGCGCCACGGCGGCGCGCCGCGTGGTCAAGGCGCGCGAGGCTCTGCTCGCGGCGACGCGTTCGGCGCTGGCGGCGCGGCTGGGACTTTCGGAAGGGCAGCTCGAGAGCGTGCTCGCGCTGATCGCCAGCCGGATGGAAGCCAGCGTCGAACGCTTGTTGAAGTAAATGTCCACCGCGAAGCCGGGCTGCCCGAGCGACGAGACCTTCACCCGTCTCGTCGAGGGCCTGCTTCCCGAGGACGAGACGCGCGCGCTGGAAGCGCACTGCGACGGCTGCCTCACCTGCGCGCGCCTGCTCGCCGAGCTGGCGCGATCGATCTCGCCGTCGGGCGGCGCGGGCGGCGGCCTGCTCGGCGATCGCTACCGGCTGCTGGAGCCGCTGGGCGCCGGCGGGATGGGCGTCGTCTACGCGGCGTTCGACACCAAGCTTTCACGCAAGGTCGCGGTCAAGCGGCTGCGCGAAACCGGCCTGGGCACCCCGGCGGAGAAGCGGCGCGGTCGGTTCATGCGCGAGGCGCAGCTGCTCGCGTCGCTGTCGCACCCGAACGTCCTCACCATCCACGACGTCGGCGGCGCCGATCGCGAGCTGTACGTCGTCATGGAGCTGGTCGACGGCGCGCCGGTGTCGCGCTGGCTGTCGGAGACGCGGCCCGGCTGGCGCGCGATCGTGGAGGTCTTCGAGCAGGCGGGGCGCGGGGTGGTCGCGGCGCACCAGCTGGGCATCGTCCACCGCGACATCAAGCCCGACAACATCCTGGTCGCGAAGAACGGCCGCGTGCTGGTGGGCGACTTCGGCCTCGCCGGGCTGGCCGGGAACCTGACGCCGGTCGCGGATCCGTCGCCGTCGCCGCCCGCGCCCGGTTCGCTGACCCAGACCGGGACCGTGCTGGGAACGCCCGCGTACATGTCGCCCGAGCAGCACGACGGCAAGCCGGGCGACGCGCTCTCCGATCAGTTTTCGTTCGCGGTGTCGCTGTACGAATCGCTGCATGGGCGGCGTCCGTTCGCCGGGCGCAGCGCCAGCGAGATCGCCGCCGCCACGCGCAGCGGGCAGCTGGCGCCGGGCGGTGACGGCGTTCCGCGCGCCGTCGACCGCGTGCTGTCGACGGCGCTGGAGCCGGATCCGGGCCGCCGGTACGCCTCGATGGAGGATCTGCTGAACGCGCTCGCGCGCGCGCACGAACGGCGCCCCGTCGCCGCGTGGGTGGCCGGCGCGGTCGT
>Ga0207651_10000674_pt1 | contig 14590 bp, 13 predicted proteins | sample KBSM23metaG_FD_184328 | JGI IMG/M metagenome (GOLD analysis project Ga0207651, IMG submission 184328) | Miscanthus rhizosphere microbial communities from Kellogg Biological Station, Michigan, USA - KBS M2-3 metaG (SPAdes) (version 2) | ecosystem: Host-associated > Plants > Roots > Rhizosphere >... | reverse complement strand
CGGGCCCACCTCGATGCGCTTCACCTGCGCTTGCAACGTCGTGACGAGGTGGTCGAGCAGCTCGTCGAAGATCGCGCGCTTCGATTCGAAGTAGAGATAGAAGGTGCCGCGAGCGATCTTGGCGGCCGCGATCATGTCGTCGATGCTGGTGTCGTGGTAACCCTTCTCGGAGAAGATCCGCCGCGCCACCGCCAGCACGGAGGCGCGTCGCGACTCGCGCAGGAGCCGCGCTCGTGAGACACGACCGTCGACTTTCACCATTTGTCGCAGCTCACCGGTCAACGCGGGGACGTTAACACGCTATCCGCCTGGCGCGGCCCGCAGGCGCTCAGGCCACAGCGCGGCGTCGGCGAGGTGCCGGCCGTCCGGCAGAACGGTCTTGTAGCGAGCCAGCGTGCGCTCCGCCGCCTCGATGGACGTCCGGGCGTCGGCCTTGGCGGCGCCCAGCAGCGCACTGAAGTAAGCGTCGTCCACCACGTCGGTCTCCAGCACGCCCGCCGTCTGGTCGAGCGCCAGCGCCGCCTCGAGATCGTTGACGGCCTCGGGGTAGCGCTCGAGCCAGGCGTACGCGGCCGCCCGGTCCACGAGCGCGGCGGGATCCTCGTCGTCGCGCGCTATGGCGCGGCTCGCCTCTTCCACCGCCTCGGCGTACTTTCCCTCCTGGATCAACTTCGCCGCGAACGTCATCCCGTAGCGCCCGGCCATGACGGGCGCACCGTACCATGCGCGCCACCCAGTGGTACTGTGCCGCCGGAAATGCGCCTGACCGTCGGACCCTTTGGGGCGAAGGACCTCTTCACCCTGGTGAACCTGCTGGGCGGCATTTTTTGCGTCCATTTCGTGGTCACCGGACAGCCGACGCTCGCCGGCTACGCGCTGCTGGCTGGCTACCTGCTCGGTGACACGCTGGACGGCCCGATCGCGCGGCTGACGAAGACCTCGAACAAGTTCGGCAGCGAGTTCGACACCGCCACCGACCATTTCGTGCAGGGCATCGCCCCCGCGCTGATCGTCTACGCCGTCTATGCGCGCGCCGGCCAGACGGTCAACGGCATCGTCTTGATGGCGGTGCTGATCACCTGCGCCACCGTCCGCCAGGCGCTGTTCTCGGTGGCGAAGATGGGCGATCCGCTGATGTACACCGGCCTGCCCCGCACGGTCAGCGGGTACTGCGCGATGGCTTACGTGCTGTCGTCGTTCTTCTTCGGGATGAATCCGGTGGGCTACACGCTGGGCGGGTTCATCATCCCGGCGCTGGCGTTGCTGAACCTACTGCCGATCCCCTACATGACCCACCGGGGCGGGCGGCGGATGCAGACGCACGTGAAGGTCCTGGTGATCGGCTTCCTGGTGCTGCCGGCGGCGACTCTCCTGTTCGCGCGGCAGTACGCGTTCGACGTCCTTTTCGTATTTACATTCGGCTACGCGGCTTTCGCCTGGCTCCCCATCTATCCACACGAGAAGAAGGCGTTTTTCGCGCGGTACCGGCAATGGACGACGGAAGTGAGCGCGAAGTAGGCAGGTCGCGAGCGGCCGGCGCTCGGTTGCGGGGGGAGGGAGGCCAAGTTAGAGTGCGCGCCCCGATGTCGCTCGGCCGTTTGTCTGTCGAAAGCCCGCGCCCGGAACCGCGAGCCCACTTCGACCTGATGGCGGGCGGCGAGGCCGCGTTCGCCCGCATCCTGAAGCGGATCGACCAGGCCGAGCGCAGCATCCTGGTGCGCTGCTTCGAATGGCGCGACGACGCCACGGGCCAGATGGTCGCCGCGGCGCTGCTGCGCGCCGCCGATCGCGGCGTCGAGATCAAGATCCTGAAGGACCGCGTCGGGATGGCCTACGAGCACCTGGAAGGAACGAAGCAAAGCTTCTTCCACAAGCGCATCGGCCTGATCCCGCGGCTGCAGACCTGGTCGCTGATGACCGTATACGGGCGCTGGGGATCGCTGCGGCAGAAACCCAGCCCGCTCGCGGACGCGTTGCTGAACCACCAGATGGTCAGCGTCAGCCACCGCCAGAAGCGCTTCGACCACGCGAAGCTGTACGTGTTCGACGACGAGATCGTGATCCTGGGTGGCATGGGCATCGGCGACGACTTCCGCCACCACAACGTCGACTTCATGGTCGAGATCTCGGGCGGCGGCGCGGCGGCGCGCCTCGCCGATCGCTACGAGGGGCGCGCGGCGTTCGATCCGGAGCGGGCGTTCGACTACCTGCTGCACTCGTTCAAGGGCGCGCCCAAGCAAGGTCAAAAGGGACAGCGGGTCGCGCTGGCCAAGCAGCGGCTGGCGCTGATCGCCAGCGCGCAGAAGCGCCTGACGATCGAGATGGCCTACTTCGGCGACCGCGCCTGCACGGCGGCGCTGATCGACGCGGTCAAGCGCGGCGTCCACGTCACCGTGCTGACGGCGGCACGCGCCAACATCATCGGCGATCTCAACCTGTGGACGTGCGCGAAGCTGCTGCGCCGGACGGGCAGCCCCGAAAACCTGCGCATCGTCCTGCACCCGCGCATGGTCCATGGCAAGGCGATCGTGGGCGACGGCGCCTGGGTCGACATCGGCTCGACCAACTTCACGTCGCCGTCGCACGGCGGCTACGAGGAGGTCGACCTGTTCTGCCGCGACGCCGCGTTCGCCAAGCGTGTCGAGGACGCGATCGAGCACGACATCCGCGACGGGAAACCGGCGACGCTGCCCATCCGCTACCGCCGTCCCTACGTCGTCGTCGAGCGCATGCTCGGGTCGTTTCACGGGCGCAAGAAGAAGTCGAAGGTCAAGGGGCGGAACAGGTAAAGGTAGGGGCGGCGTTGGGCAAGGGACGCGCGGCGGAGGGCATCGGGCGTCTCGCTCTCGTCGCAGCCGTCGGAACGTTGCTGGCGCCCGCGGCGGCGTCCGCGTGGCAGGTGTCCGATCCCATCCACCACAGCTGCCATGAACGCATCAGCGCCGCGGCGCTGACCGGCGTCGGTTACGTGCAGATGCCGCCGGTGCTGTCCGGCGCGGACGCGGAGCTGCGCGACGGCTTGCAGTTCGACGCCGGCCCCTACGACGCAAACATCTACGCGCTGTCGTTCATCATCGGCACGCGCTGGCCCGATTCGCAGGGCGAGCCCAGCTTCGATTTCTACAAGCTCTCGAACGTCCACAACGCTCCCGGCGATCAGGCGTCGCACTGTCTGCGCGAGGAGACCGACATCGGGGCGGAGACGGGCGACACGCATGCGCTGGCCGCGTGCCGCGCGCAGATCACGACGCTTTACTGGCAAGCGCTGGCGACGCTCGACCCGACGACGGGCGGCATCGATCCCGACGAGCGCACCTTGCAGCCCGAGTACCTGCCGTTCCTGGGCAAGACGCAGATCCCGGTGTCGGGTTTCTATTTCTTCGCGGGCCGCGCGGCGCACGCCGTCCAGGACAGCTTCACGCACACGTACCGGCGCATGGAGGAGCCCAATGCGGGCCACGCGATCACGTCCGTGTTCAACTGGGAATCGCAGGTGCGCGGCGACCTGGTCGAGGCGGTGAACGGGCACGGGCACGAGACCGTCCTCGACGACTGCGAGGACGACAACCCCAGCAACGCCGATCGTCTCGGCTGGGCAACCGACGCCACCACCGAGCTGCTCGCGGCGCTCACCACGCCGGGCACCGCCGCCGAACGGCAGATGCGGCTGGACGCGTTCTTCACCGACTGGATGACCTATGAACCAGGCTGCTCGATCGAGAATGACTACTGCGACAACCCCGTGCAGCTCTGGCTGCGCGCCAGCGGGAAATCGATGAACGACGACAGCGGCGGGTGCGCGCTGGCGGGGGGAGCACGCGCCGGTCTCGGCGCGCTGGCGGTCGCCGCCGCCGGTCTCGCCGCGGCGGCGGTGCGCAGGCGGCGCCGGCGCCTCGCCGCGCTGCTCGCCTTCGCGCTCGTGATTGTCGCCCTGGGCTCGACCGCCGCGCGGGCGGACGACGAGCACCGCGGCTGGCGCGTCGAGGCGCGCGCGTCGCTGTCGGTGCAGAACCCGGCCTATGCGTTCGGCGGCGCGGGCGCGTACGCGTGGCGGCGCTTCGAGGTGGGCGGGTTCGCCGAGGTCAACCCCTGGTACGACGCCAACCGCGAGATGATGAGCCTGGGCGCGACGAACTTCGGCGTGCTCGCGCACTACCTGCACTCACTCCGCCCCGACGTGCGCCTGCGCGTCGGCCTGGGCCTGGGCCTGTCGGTCCTGAACCAGGACCTGCCCGGCACCAGCGCCGGCAACGTCGGCATCTACGCCAACGTCCGGCTGCTCGGCCTCGTCTGGTACTTCGCGGACCGGACCGCGCTGACGATCGACGCGTTCGACCTGGCGCTGCCGACGCCGCAGCTGCGCGGCTGGCCGGTCATGTACGCGCAGCACCGGGTCAGCGTCGGGCTGTCGTTTTAGTCGCACGCGCACAAAAAGAAAACGGGCGCCAAGGCATCGGCCCGGGCGCCCGTCTGGTCTTCGCGCAAGGTGCTTGCGCGACGCTGAACTAGTTCGTCGAGATGTGGAGGTGCAGCGAGCTGTGCGCCAGCGAGATGTCGCCGCCCGGATCGAGCAGCTCGGCGCCGAAGAACGAGCCTTCGACGTCCGCGGACGAGAAGGTCGCGGTGCCGACGTTGGTCGCCGTCACGTTCCCGAACTCCTGCTTGAAGCTGCCCGACGTGCGCTCCACGCCGGTCGCGTGCCAGTCGACGCTGACGACGCCCGACGCGGGGAAGCCGCTGTTAACGACGTCCGTCATGTCGGCGATGTCGACCTCCAGCGACGCCGCGTGCGCCGTGATGTGAAGGGCGTTCTTCGGCAGGGTCCCCTGGATGGTCGCGAAACCGAACGGTCCGGACACGATCATGAACAGCGTGTCGACGGGGGCGCCCTTGCCCTTCACGCGGCTCGGGAAGATGCCGATCGACACACCGGTCGACGGATCGGTCGTGAACGCGCTCGCGAAGAGGTTGTTCGTGTAGATGTTCGTTATCTCAGCCGCACGCGCGTACGACGCAGAGAGAACCAGAGCCGCCGCCAGAACCAAGCCAGAGATCCTTCGTCGCATCAGTTACACCTCCTTCAAAAAGTTGGATTCCAGCTTACCAGAATCCGACGAATTCAAACGTCATAAGTGCTTGGAATTGCAGAATGGTGCACACCGCATCACTGACGCAACCGCGGCGCGCAACCCCGCGTAACCTCAGCCGTTAACAACGTTTACGCGCGCACGACGGGGTCGGCGTCGGGCCGCTTGAGCGCCGGCGCCTGAGGCAGCGCCGGCCGCGCCGCGGTCCCGGGCGTCCGCAGGTAGCGCGCGAGGCTGCGCAGCAGCTCGATCACGCCGATCGCCGCGGCGAACATCGTGAGCACGCCGCCGAGGCGCACGCTCACCAGCGCGCCGGCCAGCAACGCGATCTCGATCCCCAAGCTCGCGGCCCAGGAGAAGTCGGTGACGCGGCGGTTGGCGGCGTAGTTGTCCAGCGCGCCGCGCGCCATGTCGGCCGATAGAAGGATGATGAGCGGCATGGTCGGCAGGCGCGGGGTGCCGAGCGCGATCATCGAGACGATCGGCATCGCGAATCCGGCGACCAGGCGCACCGCGTGCAGGGCGCGAAACGGATCGGGCCGCAGCAGTTCGCGGAAGCCGACGACGATGTAATCGAGCGCGCTGTACCAGGTCATCGCGACGACGAACGCGAGCACGGTGACACGCGTGACGCCGGGCCCGCCGAACAGAGCGGCCGCGAGAAAACCAACCAGCACCGTCGCGGCGAACTCGATCGGCCGGAAGCGGCGGTAGCGTGTGAAGCGCAGGATGACCATCGTCAGCACCGCCGCCGCCAGCGGCACGCCGAACAGCGCCACCAGATAACCGCGCGCCGCCACGATGGGCGACAGCATGACGAAGCCGATGCCCAGCATCTGCACCCAGGTCTTGGCCTTCGCGACATTGGAGCTGGGCAGGCGGCGCCCGCGCAGCTCCAGGCTGGATCGCAACACGGTGACACCCAGCTCGCGCGACAGGATCGCCGCCGCGACCCACCAGGGAATGATGCCCATATCGGCGCAGATGCCGTACGAGACGACGATGAACACCTTGTCGGCGACGGGATCCAGCAGCGATCCCAGCACGGTCACGCCGTACTTTCGCGCCAGGTAACCATCGACCGTGTCGGTGAGGCCGATCAGCGTTCCCAGGATCACCGCGAAGATGCGCATCTGCTCGTCGCCGTACGCCAGCGCGCCGACGAACGGCAGGCCGATCAACCGGGCGATGGTGACCTGGTTCGCGGTGATGCGCATCCGCCGCGAAAGTTAGCGGCCCGACGGAGACGGGTCAACCGCTCAGCGGGGGATACCGTCGCTCGGCGCGGCGTCGGTCCTGACCGATTCGCAGTTCCAGCGCACGCCGGAGATCTGCCAGTCATCGTTGCCGCACGCGCCGTAACCGTAGGCGGACTCAGTGGTGCCCGCCGAGATCTCCAGATCGGCGGACCGCGCGTCCGGCTTGCCGCTGCGCCCGCAGCGAACCTCCCACGAAATCGCGCACTTGACCGGCCCGTGGCAGCAGTTGCGCAACTCCATGCGCAGGCCGCCCTCCTCGACGAGCTTCTGCTGCCGATACTTCATGCAGGCGTTCACCGATTCCAGTTTCTGGACCGGTGCCTTGGCCTTCGCAGACGCGTTTGCAGACTTCGAGCCCTGTGCCGCCGAGTGCCCGGCCGCGATCGTCGCCGCGACCAGCACCGCCAGCACCGCGAACAGCGGTCGCCGCATTGCTGCCTCCCGATCGAAGGACAACGTCGGGCGAACGAGGTTCCGCGCTTTTCAGCGGAGCATCGGCGCGCAACGCGATCAGGATTCAGGGAGCGGGATGAATTCCTGCTCGTCGCCGGGCACCAGCGGGAACGGTCCGTCGGGCGCGCCGCGCCGTTCGCGCCAGTCGCGCTTCGCCTGCTCGATGCGCGCCTCCGAGCTGGAGACGAAGTTCCACCAGATGTGGCGCGGCTCGGGGAAGGGATCGCCGGCGAGCAGGACGAAGCGGCTCGCGGCCTCGGCGCGGACGTGCGCGCGATGCCCGGGGCGGAACAGCAGCATGTGCCAGCGCGGGGCGCGCTCGGCGCCGCAGATCACCTCGCCGTCGACGACGTAAGCGCCGCGCTCGCCGGCGTCGTCGGGCAGCTCCAGCGACGCGCCCGCCTGCAGGCTGACGTCGACGTAAGCCAGCCGCGAGAACGTCTTGACGGGCGAGCGGCGGCCGAACGCCTCGCCCACCAGCACGCGAATGTCGGCGCCCGGCTGGCGCAGCACGGGCAGCGTGTCGCCGGGATGATGGTGAAAGGCGGGGGCGGTCTCCTCGTGCTCGCGGGGCAGACCGACCCACAGCTGGATGCCGTGCACGGTGTGGCCGCTGGCGCGCAGCGCCGGTCCCGTTCGCTCCGAATGCACGATGCCCCGGCCCGCGGTCATCCAGTTGATGTCGCCCGGGACGATCGGCTGATGGGACCCGAGGCTGTCGCGATGGACCATCTCGCCCGCGAACAGGTACGTCACCGTGGCCAGGTTGATGTGCGGATGCGGGCGCACGTCCACGCCCTGCCCCGGCGCCAGCCCCGTCGGCCCGAAGTGATCGAAGAACACGAACGGCCCGACGGTGCGGTGGCGCGACGCGGGCAGCAGCCGCCGCACCACGAAACCGCCCAGGTCGCGGTCGCGCGGCGTCAGGATCGCTTCCACCTCGGGGTCGACCGGCTCGGGAACCGGGGTCTCCTGGGGGTCCACCGTCGGGCGCCAGCTCATGGCCGAGCCAACATCGCCATCTTCGATGCGGGCGTCAATCTCGACGCACACCGACGGTTCGAACTATCCGGGCCATGCTCGTCCGGTTAATACTCTACGTCCTTAGTTGGAGGTCTTCATGCTCGCTTGCCGTCCCCCCCGGCCCGCGCGTTCTAGCCTTGCCTCGTCGGTTGCGCCCACGTTGCTGCTGTCGCTGGCGCTCGGATGCGGGCCGACCGGATCCAGCGGCACGGGCGCCGCGGGCACGTCGGGGGCGGGCACCTCGGGCGGCGCGGGCACGACGGGCGCTGCGGGCACGAGCGGCGCCGCCGGACGCGGCGGCACGACAGGCACCGCGGGCACATCGGGGACGACCGGCGCGGCGGGCAGCCAGGCCGGAACCACCGGGCGCGGCGGAACGACCGGCGCCGCGGGAAGCGCGGGCGGCGGAAGCGGCGGCAACAACGCGACGGCCGGAACCAGCGGCGGCGCCGGTACGACGGGCGCCGCGGGCAGCGCGGCCGGAACGACCGGGCGCGGTGGGACGACCGGCACCGGCGGCGGCGGGGCCGGCACCACCGGCACGGGCGGCACGACCGTGGCGACGACGTGCGGCGCCGGCCCACCCAGCGGGCCCGCGGGCGGCGCCAACTTCCCCTTCCCGCAGCACCGCGCGTCCGCCAACTGCATCTACCCGCCGACCTGCAGCGACGCCGACATGACGGCCGGCTGGACGGCGTACAAGCAGGAGCTGATCGTCGCCGACGGCAGCGACGGTTCGATGCGCGTCCAGCGGCCGTCGGACGGCAATGACACCGTGTCGGAAGGGATCTCCTACGGGATGCTGTTCGCCGTCTACATGAACGACAAGACCACGTTCGACGCCGTGTGGAAGTACGAGCAGAAGCACCTCAACTCCCACGGTCTGATGAACTGGCACATCGCTTCCAACGGCTCGACCGCCGGGATGAACTCGGCGACGGACGCGGACGAGGACATGGCGTTCGCTCTCGTGATGGCCGACAAGCAGTGGGGCGGCTACACGACGACCGCGACGAACATGCTGAACACCGTGGCGATGTACGACTTCGGCACGGACGGAACGATCAAGGGCGGCGACTTCTACGTCGCGGTCAACCCTTCCTACATCGCGCCCGCGTTCTATCGCGTGTTCGCCGCGTACGTCACCGACGCCACCCAGCGGACGCGCTGGACGACGATCCTCGACAAGAACTACGACATCCTGGCGATGGCCCAGAACGCAACGTCGGGCCTGGTGCCCGACTGGTCGGCGGGTCCCGCCACCAACACGAGCTACGGCTACGACGCCACGCGCACGCCGTTCCGTATCGCGCTGGACGCCTGCTGGAGCGGCGACATGCGCGCCAAGACCTTCTCGCAGAAGATCGGAACGTTCTTCGCGGGTATCGGCGTCGCCAACATCGTCGACGGATACAACGTCAACGGAACGAAGACGGGTGGCAACAAGAACTCGACGTTCATCGGCCCGGCCGGCGCGGCGGGGATGGCCTCGAACCAGGCTCAGCTGGTCGCGGACGCGTACACGCGGGTTTCAACCGACGCCAAGGCGACGGGCACCAACTACTACGATCGGTCGTGGGCGCTGTTCACCGTCATGTTGATGACCGGCAATTTCGTGAATTTCCAGTCGCCTTAGAGGCCGTCCTGCTAGAAGATCGCCGGGCGGCAGCGTGAAATGATCGGCGAGACGTTCGGCAACTACCGGGTGACGGAGCTCATCGGTGAGGGCGGCATGGGTGTCGTCTACCTGGCCGAGCACCCGGCGATCGGGCGGCGCGCGGCGGTGAAGATCCTCCGCCCGGGCCTGACCGACAACCCCGAGATCCTCAAGCGCTTCTTCAACGAGGCGCGCGCCGCGAACGCGATCCGTCACCCCGGCATCGTCGAGGTGTTCGACTGCGGGACGCTGGCGTCGGGCGTCTCGTACATCGTGATGGAGCTGCTCGAGGGCGAGAACCTCGCCGCGCGGCTCCGGCGCGTCGGGCGCATGCGCCACCCCGAGGCGCGGCGCATCGCCGCGCAGACCGCCAGCGCGCTCGCCGCCGCGCACGCCGCCGGGATCGTCCACCGCGATCTCAAGCCCGACAATCTCTACCTGGTCCCCGACGATCGCGATTCGTCGCTGGAGATGATCAAGGTGCTCGACTTCGGCATCGCGAAGCTCGGCCAGCAGGGATCGAACGTCAGCTCGGTGCGCACGCGGACCGGATCGGTGATGGGAACACCCGCGTACATGTCGCCCGAGCAGTGCCGCGGCACGCGCGAGATCGATCACCGCACCGACATCTACGCGCTGGGCGTGATCCTCTTCGAGATGCTGTGCGGGCGCGCGCCGTTCGTGTCGGAGGGATTCGGCGAGATGGTGCACCTGCACATCAGCGCGCCGCCGCCGCCCCCGCGGTCGATCGAGCCGGGCGTCCCGGAGGACCTGGAACGCCTCATCCTCTGGTGTCTCGCCAAGGAGCCGGACGACCGCGTCCAGACGATGACCGACGTTCACGCCGCGCTGACGGGACGGCCCACGCCGCCCGCGCGCGCGACCGCGCCGACGGCGCGCACGCCCCGGCAGCCGGGCCCGCCCCCGACGCCGACGACGTTCACGCAGGCGGGAACGGGCGCGCTCGCGACCGACGTGACGCCGCGATCGCGCCGCAAGGCACCGGCGATCGTGCTGGGCGTGGTGGCGATCGGCGCCGTCGCGCTGCTGACGCGCGGATCCTGGATGCCGCGATCGTCGGACACGGTGACCGTCGCGCCGGCCGCGACCGCGCCGGCCGCGCCGACGGCCGCGCCGGCCGCGCCCGCGAAGGTGACCGCGGCGATCGTGTCGGATCCGCCGGGCGCGCGCGTCGTGCGCGAGAAGGACGGCGCGGTCATCGGCATGACCCCGTTCCGCGAGACGTGGCCCAGCGGCGACGGCGTGCGCAAGCTGCGCCTCGAGCTCGACGGGTACCGCAGCGAATCGGTCGCCGTGCCGCTGGATCGAGGCGTCGACCTTTCGTTCTCGATGCACAAGGTCGCTCAGGCCGAGCCGCGCAAGCACCGCGACAAGGAAACGAAGCATCCGCCCGCGACGCACGCCCCGGCGTCGAAGGGCCCGGGCGCCCCCGCGGCGCCCGCCCCCGCCGCGAAGCCTTCCCGATCGGAACCCGTTCCGCTCTGACGCAACGACCAAGGCTGCGTCATTGCGTCGTTGCTTTCGGGCGGCCGGTGCCCGAGGATTCCGCGTCGTGCGCATCCTGACGGTCACGGCTGTGCTTTGCGCGCTGGTGTTCTCGACTGGCGCGATGGCGGCGGGCGAGGAGGGGGCCGAGATGAAGGCCCGCACGCACTTCGCGGCGGGCGAGTACAAGGAAGCGCTCGAGATCTACGCGCGTCTCTACGCGGAGACGATGCACCCGACCTACCTGCGCAACATCGCGCGCTGTCACCAGAACCTCGGCAACCCCGACAAGGCGATCAGCAGCTTCCGCGAGTACCTGCGCAAGGCGCACGACCTGACGCCCGACCAGCGCAAGGAGATCGAGGGCTACATCGCGGAGATGGAGCAACTCAAGCAATCGAAGGCGAAGCCCGAGCCGCCGCCCGCCACGCCGCCACCGGCGACCGCGCCGCCACCGGCTGCCGCGCCGCCGTCAGAGAGCGCGCCGTCGCTGGTCGGCCCGCCGACGGTGGCCGCATCGGGCACGACGAGCGACGAGGGCGGCGCGTTCTACACCCGCGCGTGGTTCTGGGGCGTGGTCGCGGGCCTCGCGGCCGCCGGCGTCGTGACGTTCCTCTGGCTGCGCGACAGCGGGCCGAACGCGGGCAATCTGGGAGCGCTCGACCTCCGATGAAGCCAACGCGCTGCTGGTGGTTGGCGATCGCGCTGGTGACGCTCGGCGCGTGCGGGCAAGACAAGACGACCGCGCTCGACATCAAGCTGGAGGTCACGGGCGCGCTCGATCAGGTGCGCATCGATTCGGTGACGTTGGGCCCAAGCGCCGTTTCGCTGACCGGCGAGCAGACGTTGTTCCCCGCGATGCCCAGCAGGATGCTCAAGTCGGGCGACGTCCTCACGCTCTGGTTCAAGGACACCACCGACAAGAAGACCGTCGTCGTCACCGCGACCGGCCGTTTGTGCGGCCGGGACGCGACCGCGCAGGTGCCGACGCCGGAGAAGACGCTCGCCAAGGGCGAGACCGTCCAGACGACGCTCGTGCTCGGGAACAACAGCGTCAGCTGCGTCGGCACGGGGAGGGGCGGCACCGGGGGCGGCGCGGGCGGAACCTCTGGCTCCGGCGGCGCGGCGGGCACGGGTGGCGGCGCAGGCGGAACGACCGGCGCGGGTGGAACGACGGGGGCGGGCGGATCGACCGGCGGCGCCGGTACCGGTGCCGGCGGGACCGCGGGGACGACCGGCGGCGCCGGCACGACGGGCGCAGCCGGACGCGGCGGCACCACCGGAACCGCTGGCACCACAGGAACCGCCGGACGCGGCGGCACCACCGGAACCGCCGGCACCACCGGCACCGCCGGGCGCGGCGGCACCACCGGCACCGCTGGCACCACAGGAACCGCCGGACGCGGCGGCACCACCGGGACCGCAGGCACCACCGGCGCGGCCGGGCGCGGCGGCACCACCGGAACAGCGGGACGCGGCGGCACGACCGGAACAGCAGGCATCGGCGGCCCCTGCGCGACGACACCCGCCGCCGCGATGGCGCAGGTCGGCGCCGCCAGCGGGGTCACCTCTTGCGGTTACACGTTGTCGGGAGGCGCGCCCGATTACACGCTGACCGGGTTGGATCTCGTCGCGCTCGCCAACACCACGGCCTATAGCAACAGCGCCAATTGCGGCCGCTGCGTCGAGCTGGTCCGCACGGCCGGGGCGAACACGTACCGGGTGACGGTCACTGTCGTCGGATCGTGCGACGCCGCGCAATGTTCCGGTCCTGCCGCCCTTCCCGGCTTCGGCGTCACGCCGACGGCGCTCCAGGTCCTGGGCGCCAATCCCCAGCTGCAGCTTCCCCTGACCGGCGAGACGCTCACCTACAGCTTCGTCGCCTGCCCCGCGCCGACCAATCCACCGATCCTCGCGAATGTCAGGATAAACAACGGCGCGCCGGGGGCCGTGTTGTTCGTCCGCCAACGCTACGGGATCAAGAGCGTCACGCTCGAGGACCAGGCCGTCGGCCAGCCGATCGATCTGTCGAGGGGAAACGACAACTACTGGGCCACGGCCAGCGGCGTCCTCCCCGGCTCGGCGCCTATCTTCCGCCTCACCGACGTCAACAACAACGTCATCATGTTCAGCAACATCCTGCTGATAAACGCACCGGCGTTCGCGTCGACGGCCGTGCAGTTCCCGACCTGCACGACGCCCTAGCGGCGCGACTAGCGGCGGGGCGATTCGCCGCGCGGGTCCGTGAACAGGCGGCGCGCTTCCTGGTCGGGATCGGCTTTCTCGCGACGAGCGAGCCAGTAGCGCACGAGCATCGTGACGCGCTGGCCGGGCGCGAGGTCGACCAGCGGGCTCAGCAGCTCGAGCTCGACATAGGGCTCGGCGCCGTCGGGGCTGGTGTAGATCTGCGCGTTCACGTTCCCCGCGTGGGGCGCGCTGCGCGCCACGGGCGCCGACCCGCCGCCGGAATCGAAGGACGTCCCCATGTTCGTGATCACCAGGTCGCGCCCGGCGCCGATCCACGCCAGCGACGGGGCGTTGGTCGCGATCATCGTCTTCTCGGTGGTGTGGCGGGCCAGCGACAGATGGAAGTCGTCCACGCGCAGGTCATGCGGCTGCGCCGGCATCAGGCTGGCGTAGGTGCTGGCGTCCGACGGCAAGGGCGCGAACATGCGCTCGGGCGACGCGAGCTGCGTGATCGTCCAGACCGCCACGCGAACGGACGGCCCCTCGACCTTCTCGTACGTCGTGTCCACCATCAGGACGTCGTTCACCAGATGGACCTTCCGCCGCACGCGCATGCCGTAGGCGGGGTCGACGGCCGACACCATCTCGATCTCCTGCTGAGTGACGGTCGCCGTGTAGGGCCGTGCGTCGAACGTCGCCGGCGGCGGCCAGCCCTTCCCGGCGATGCGCTGCCATTCCGACTGCGGCGCCGGCCAGGCCTTGTCGCCGCCGTAGTTGATCCAGCCGTTCTCGTCGGGGCGCAGATCCTTTCCGGCCGCGGGATGGATCCACAACGGATCGGCCGCGCCGGCAGCATCCCCCGCGAAGCCGAGCCCCATCACCCGGCCGATGGCGGGGACGACCACCACACGGAGGTTTCCGTTGTCGAGGGCCAGCGCGTCCCAGCCCTTGAACTTCACGTTGAGATCGACGTGCACCGGCGTCATCGGCGGCGTGCCGCAGACCCTTGCCGGCGGCGCGCTCCGGCAGGCGGACAGCAACGACAGCGCCGCGACCAGCGCGCTCGCCGAGCCGACCCGCGTCGCCGCGACGGCACGCACCGGCCCTAGGTCTTCAGCTCGGTAGACTCGTCGGCGACCTGCTGGCGCGGGGTGGGCGCGGCGGGCGCGGTCGCGCGCTCGTCGATCAGTGCGAGGGCGACCGCCAGCGCGCGGCGCGTCTTCTCCGTCGTCTTGTCGTCGGCGCGGATACGCTGGTACGCGCGCACGATCTGATCCTCGTAGTCGGCGACCTTGGCTTCCAGCTCGGCGATGCGATCGCGCTGCTGCGCCAGCTTGACGTCGCGGTTGCCCAGCTCGACGCGCGCGGCGTCGAGATCCGCCTCCAGCCCCGACAGCCGGCGGTAGGCCTGCTCGATC
>Ga0207651_10000673_pt1 | contig 14612 bp, 17 predicted proteins | sample KBSM23metaG_FD_184328 | JGI IMG/M metagenome (GOLD analysis project Ga0207651, IMG submission 184328) | Miscanthus rhizosphere microbial communities from Kellogg Biological Station, Michigan, USA - KBS M2-3 metaG (SPAdes) (version 2) | ecosystem: Host-associated > Plants > Roots > Rhizosphere >... | reverse complement strand
CGGAATATTTAAAGAGGTTGACTGGATTGTGTCGATGGCCAAAATGAAAACGCATCATTGGGCAGGGGTGACGCTCTCCATGAAAAACCTATTCGGCGTGATGCCGGGTATTTACTATGGTTGGCCTAAGAACGTCCTTCACCAGGCGGGCATTGAAAATTCAATTTTGGATATCAACGCGACCTTGAAGCCACACTTTGCCATTGTCGACGGCATCGTTGGCATGGAAGGTGACGGCCCCATCATGGGCACGCCGCGGAACGTTGGCGCGCTGGTGATGGGACGGAATCCGACGGCGGTCGATGCCACTGCGGCACGAATGATGGGGATCGATCCCCGCAAAATTACATACCTGGCACAGGCCGACGATTGGCTTGGTCCGATAGAGGAAGCATATATACAGCAGACCGGCGAAACCGTCGCGTCGGTCCGAACCAATTTCGCGCTGATTGAAAAGATCCCAGCTCATCGTGGTATTCGCCTGGCATCGTGAAATTGAAGTATGGCGGTTCTCTTCACCATCTGATTCGAGGCGTCGATATGAAACTACTTCATCACATCATGTTAACTGCTTCAATCATCATATGTCTTGGTTTCGGTGTCGCCGATGTGGGGTTTCCTGAAACTGAAATGGCGTCCCAGTTTAGGGATCTCAAAGCCATGCAGATGGAACTTCACACTCTTCCAGCCGACAAGCAGGAGCTGCTTCAGCCGAAAGTACGCCAAGCCGAACTTCAAGCGTGTAGGAAATTGAGAGAAGAGCAACGGAAGGGAATCCGTCAGGAAACCTATCGTCAAGAGGGGGGCGCTGAACTCTTAGCTTTTGTTCTGCAATTCGATCGCTACTGCGAGACACTTCAATAACGACAAATCGTTGCTCTGGACCAGTTACTAGCAGCATTTAGGCTAGGCCTGCCGATCATGGAGAGTGTACACGAACAGAGGATTCAACAGGTTGGAGGGAAAATCCCTCGCTGCTCCGATGGAATGCAGACTTTTGGACAGAAGGCCGTCGCTTTTGGACCCCTTAGAGAACTGCTATTTGCGTTCTGTGGCATTTATCTAGCCAGTCTCATCGCATTGTTTTGCATCGGCCTCCGACCCGTTGTTCCGTGGAGTCTAGCACTGGTCATGCTTTTCATCGGTGCACCATTTGGGATGCTATTTTTCTGCTATTCAAAAGGGAGGAACCACATTTCCCTAGACTTTGCCCTCTCGCCTCTAGTGCTGTTTCTCTACAGCTACTTGATATGGTGGCCTATCGTGGCGGTATTGATACTCTTGCTCAGTAAGAGGGGAAGGATCCGTTGGGAGTGGAAACTGATGCTATTCGGTATCGCCACAATGATTCTTGGATATGGTGCGTTGTGGAACATCAATTATCTCCTGGCACGTTTCGTACCTGCCGTCTACGACCCTTCTCTCCGGGCTTTCGACGAATGGTTCTATTCTTGGTTCATATCTTCCGTTAGTTACACGGGCCTCTTTCCTTTCGTGCACAATTCGGTGCTCATTGAGTTACTGAACAACGCTTATACCATACTGTTTGCTGAAGTAATCCTCGTGCTCTTGCTCATCTGTCAGACAAGAGATGCGGCCAAGGTGTCGCAATTTTTAAAAATCCTGTTCGGATTTTACTTTAGTGGTGTCTTGTGTTTCCTTTTCCTCCCTGCTATTGGGCCGTGCCTTTACTATCCCGATTCAGTTGATCCCACTCGGGCCGATCTTCGATTTGTGTCCGGCATGCTTCATGATTACAGGTCGGCGGTCCATGGGGGAGTACTGGAAGGCTATGGATATTTCATCGCTATCCCGAGTTTGCATGTCATGATTGCCATATTTCTACAAACTTGTTTTTCGGCTTACCCGAATTTATTTCGATTGTTTTTGCCGATAAATTTCATGCTGATCCTGAGCACTTTCCTGCTTGGATATCATTACGTCCTCGATGCTTTCGCTGCAGTGATTGTCATGGGCATCTGGATGCTAGTGAAGCAGAATAAGGCCTTTAGTTTAATGAGGCTTCGGGCAACGCATTAGCTTAGCCGCAGTAGGCCTTCCAGTGCGTCCTCTCAATCACTTGTTTGCCCGTGGTCTGGTACGACGGTTAAACCGTCCTCGGAATGGTCACAGGGTGCTCCTTCCTTCTCGCTCAAGATCTCAGATTCCCCAATGGTCATCTCAGTGAAGATTCCACACCGTACGCTAATGAATTGCGATGGTGCGATAGATTGTGGAGGCTTCGGCAAAGTTTCCTGCTTTCGCATGGTTTCTTCGCCGCCGCCGCCGATCGAGAGGAATGAGGTTGTAGGAGATCCGACCGACTTCCAAGGTCCCTCGACCCGTTGAGCGGGAGAGAACATCAGCCGGCTATGAAAACGCTGGATGGCGGAATTGAGCATGTCGCTGTTGAAGTCCTGTACCGGTGACCTCAGCATCCTGCTCTCGAAACGTTGCACCATGGAACTTCTCATGCGGCTGTCGAACCGCTGAATGGCTGAATCGTTCATGCGACTATTGAAGCCCTGAATTGCAGAGTCTCCAAATTGTTGGACGATCTGATGCCCTCCGGCCGTCGCATCATTCATGAGGGCAAGTCCTAGGACCAAAAACGCCAGGCCGCTACTCTTGTAATTATTCGGCATTGCTTTTTTTACTTCGCTTGATCAATTTGAGGAGGCAGTCGAGCCCGAGCCTGATTTATTACCTTGCTCTCTGTCGAGGATTACTGAGCGAGGCGCCGCTTTCGGAGCGACCACCACTTAACGAACGCTAGTCCGCTGAGTGCGGTTCCGGCTAACACAATCGAAGACGGTTCGGGATTCATGATGTGCGAAGAAGGTGGATCAGCAGCACCCGCTGGATCGGCTACGGCGAGATGACCATTGATTAACGCGAGGCTAATACCTGTTACCGTCGTAGGGACAAAAACAGGGGTTACGATATTCACTGGTACATTCATACTTCCAGTCGTTGTCACAGCAACCGGGATGGCCGGTGTGATAAGGATAGCGGGCACCACGGTATTCGTTGATGTCGGTGTGGGCTGCGTTGATCCGATACCGGGTTGAAAACTCCCTAGCACCGTAATAGGTGAGCCGATACTTGGCTGAAAACTTCCCAATGTCACTAAGGGAACGCCAATGCTTGGGGCAAAGCTTCCCAGGCTGGTTATCGGTAAGCCGATACTAGGTTGAAAAGTTCCCAGTGTGGTCACCGGTGTCCCGATGGAGGGTGTGAAGCTTCCCAAAAAGGTATTCGGTGTCCCAATACTTGGTTGAAGCGTTCCAATGCTTGTTGGAAACGGTTGAGAGATCTGGATCACCTGCGTGGCGGGTACCACCGGAGTGACGAACTGTACCGACGGAAACGGAATAAACGTCGAGTTGACAAGTGGCTGGCTCGTGGCTGCGCTGGAAAACGGCGAAAAGCTGTTAATGCTGCCTTGGTTTGGTAAGCCATTCGTTGCGCTGATTGCGGGAGCCGCGGTTATGACTACTATCAACAACGCGACGCCAAGGACCATATCAAATGCTCTTTCTCATTTAATAACGAACATGGTGCGTTATTACCCCACTTTTGAGGCTGCGTGCTATCCGTAATTAGGGAGGAGTCTTATCGGTCTTTACTGTGGAGCTTGGGACGGAAGTACTCGTACATGAGAGGCTTTACGACTCGGAGCCCAGCCGGGCACAGAATAACGTGCAGGGTGCTTCCGATGCTGGCTGTTTGCCGACCTATTTTACCGGGTATCAATCCCTAAATGACTCTCGTCTTGTTACCAAGCATCAATCGCTCGCCAGCCGCCCACTGCCCAAACCGCAGGATATGAAAGATTCCGGAGTAGCGGTCTGCGGATATGGGATCCGATGTCGCCCAGACGGATCCCAATCTTCACAAAGGCCGGCAGACGCTAGCCAGGATCTTCTTCATAAGTGTGACGGCCAAGCGGGCACATCTCGTTTCCGGTCGCCTGACAGAAGGACTGCAGTGGCCGGCCTGATTGATGGCAGCCTGAATTACCCTCGAGGATTAGAGATGAAGGCACTGCAGCAGTTTCGGCAAGGGATATGAAAGGGGAAAAGTGAGAAGACGCTTTTTTATTATCGAGGAAGGACTCTTTGAGCAGAATCCTTAAGGCGTCTGGATAGTCTTTCTCGCGAGATGGTAGGAAAGTTGTCTAAGAATTCCCCAAGTGACATACCATCCTCAAGATTTGAAATCAGTGCCTTGAAGGGAACGCGAGTCTGGCTAAATACTGATGTTCCGCTGACGATGTTGGGTTCAATCGTAATGGGTAATTGTTGAAGGTCTTGATGATCGAGGACTAATCGCATAGCTTCATACTAAGTCTCAAAGAGATAAAGGAAAATTTAAACACTACTAATAAGGACTCACAACCCCCTCACGACGCACAAACAAAGCTACGCAGTCCCATTCCTACGTCTCTCGTAATTTACATGTGTTCAATCATGTCGGCAGAACGCCTGGCCTGCCAACATGGATACGCTTCACTGTGCTCACAAGTGCTACTGCGCGTCCTGCTGCAGATACTTGTGTACGAAAGCGATGGCCATGCTGCCCTCACCGACCGCAGACGCCACGCGTTTGATCGAGCTCAACCTCACATCCCCACAGGCGAACACACCAGGGACGCTCGATTCGAGGAGGTAAGGATTACGGCTGTGCGGCCAGCACCCGGCCTTCACCACGTCGTCACCGGTAAGAACATACCCTCGTTTGTCGCACGCAATATCTGCCGGCAACCATCCGGTCTCTGCATCGGCTCCGATGAAAACGAAAAGGCCACCACAGTCGTGTCGGCGCACCTGTGCGCTCACCCCATCGCGTATGTCGATCGCCCTTAGATGGGTGTCACCGTGTGCGGCGACTACTTCTGACCCCACTTGGACCGTCACATTCGACTTTCCACCGAGCTGCTCAATCAGGTAGCGAGACATGCTCTTCTCCAGGGCATCGCCACGGACGACGAGCGTAACCCTGCGGGCATGATTGGCGAAGTATAGAGCGGCCTGGCCGGCAGAGTTTCCTCCACCGATGAGGTGGATGTCGAGTCCATGGGTAGCGCTCGCTTCGCTGCGTGCCGCACCATAGTAAATACCTCTGCCGATAAGCTGATTGAAGCCCTCGATCGCGAGGCGGCGCCACGTGACGCCAGTGGCAAGAATGATCGTCCGCGCCCGGACGACATCGTCGCCATCGAGGGAAACCTGACGCGTTTTCGGATCGAGGCGAGTGACAGAGCGCGTGACCAGAATTTCCGCCCCCATGCGCCTTGCCTGTTGCAGTGCGCGGCTCGCGAGCTCGTCGCCCGAGACGCCGCTGGGGAAGCCGAGATAGTTTTCGATGCGCGAGGACATGCCAGCCTGACCTCCTGGAGCCTCGCGCTCCACCACTATAGTGCGCAGTCCTTCGGACGCGCCGTACACTGCTGCTGCGAGGCCGGCCGGCCCACCCCCGATGATCATGGTGTCGTATTCAGCGAGACGTGCCTTGGTTTGCAGGCCAAGGAGCTGGGCAAGATCCCGTGTCGCGGGTCGACTGAGGAGCATCCCGTCGGCCAGCCTGAGCACAGGGCAATCGTCGTCCGAGGGGCGGGTTCCGGGCCACCGCGTTGACAGATCAGGCGCATCGGGCGTCATCCAGTCATAACTGATCTGGTTGCGCGCGAGGAACTGGCGCAGCGCGTTGGTGGCGGCGTCCCATCGGTGACCGACCATTGTGACGCGCGCCTTGGGTGGTTCAGCAGCGATATCCTGAAGCCCGCCGATGCGGTCGAGTGCGAGGGATCCGACCTTCACAGAGAACTCCGGCGCCGCCGCCGCCATCGCGTAATACTGCTTCGGATCTACACGCAAGGCGCGCGAGGGCTCTGCCGCGCGATAGCCCGCAATAAACGGCGTGCCGAAGGTCATCGGCACTTCGCCGAAAATCGTGCCCGGAAGGCGCCAGCCCAGCGTCCGTTCGATGCCGTCGATCATCTTCACAACCTCGATCTTGCCGGAGAGGATCGCGTAGAGGGCACGGTCTCCACCTTCAGAAACAGCGAATTCTCCGGCACTGAGATGCAGGTCGGCAGACGTCTGCGCGAGACGCTCAAGTTCGGTGACAGGGAGTATCGAGAACAGCGGAATCACCCGGATGTCGTCAATCGTCAGCATGGTTTCATTGAAAGGAGAAAGATGGAACAGACCGCTGTAATGGACTACACATTTTATCTATCCAAGCCTAATCCCCAATTGGGTATATTTCTTCACGCCAGATAATCGACACCGTAGTCAAACTTTTCTCTAGCGATCAGTTTCGATCCCCATTGTCTTGGCGGGTTTACTTTTCGTCCCGGATCAGTGCCTTCGCTTTAGCTCTGAGTTCAGGTGTCACTTCCGAATCACATGCTGCTTGTGGTGTTCCATAGCGTTCTTCAGGACTTCCTCTTCAGTGTTCTGCGAACGAAATGCTTCCATCCGGACGACGGATCAACCTTGGCAGACTCGATGACTTTACACATGTGGATGCTTCGTTTTCGAGCTCATCCCTGAGAAATGGATCGGGAAATGAGGGAAAGTCTGGGGAAGCTCGAAGAAAGAGTCAATCACTCTTCCCTCCAATGTTTATGCTACACAGTCTGACACGTCGGGTTCACCAACGGCAACAACTCACCGGTATAGGCAGCAATTGGGGCTAAAACGGCGTGCCAAACCAGTGCTCGCGGATCTGCTGAATCAGAGCCTTGAGCCCGACAAGACGGCCAAACGCTTCGTGGGGTTCAACGGTGATCGAATTCGCGCCCGCTGATTAAGAAGTCGCTATTCTAGGAATAAACGTGCTACTCGATTTTCACACTTATTCAGGTTGATCACTAAATTGGTCACTGAGCCGACACAACGGTTGGAACCAAATTGAATATCAAGAGAATGTTGGGGTGAATGACGGGGTTTCTTAACCCGGAAATACACCGGATCAGAAGCATATATTTGCCCAAAAGCATGTCCATGCCAAATGGCAAAGTATTGCTGTAAAAATCATCAGAGATTATCGATGAAGTTAGCTAATGACAGCGGCGATTGGAAAAGACGTGCACCATTCGCTGTGAGAGGACCAGAAGGCAAATGGGAATCGCTAGCTGAACTCCCCGAGAGAGAATTAGCATCCGCTCCCAAACTCCACTTCTTTTTTTCTTGTCGGCAGGCACGATTTGCATCCCGGTGGTCGACACCCGCGTTCCGACATTCTGTACAATAGTTCCGACGGCCATCAACAGGTCGTCGGGACGGGATGTAGATGCACGCGCACGCAGAACATACGGCAAACCCAGCGATTTTTCCGACATAAGGCGAGCTGCAAGAGAAGATGAGCAAACAAGCCAGGCGTCCCGAACTGAAGGTGGAACCGGAACCACGGAGACCAGCATCGACCAAGAAAAGCCGAAGTGATTGATTAATGTGGAGCCGGCGATTGGAATCGAACCAACGACCTGCGGTTTACGAAACCTGACCAAGCCCCTACCCACCCCGCACCAAGAGGACCTAACCCCGTCAAAAAACAAGAAAGAGGAGTAGTGGATCATCAGGTTCGTTCATGCCTGTTTGGGCTGTTCTGGTAGCACGGTGGTAGCAAAATGAGTGTGTGGATCGGCAATGGATCTAACGCATAAATGACACACGTCATCGTGGATTAGAGCGTTACCGGTTGCGACCTACCGCCCGGCGAGAACGTCATAACGGAGGAAGTGTGAAGGCCAAGGACCGCGTCCGAAAGCACCGAGATAAGCGGCGAGCCCATGGCTGCTCGCGCCTCGATCTGTGGGTCGAGAGTGCTCTATTCAATGATCTGTGCAGCCTGGCCGTATATCGGCAGGTCCCATTGCGGCAAATCATTCAGGAGGCCTTGAAAGACACCGTCGGAAGATATGCCGGTGTCCTCGACGTGCTCAAACGGCATCGTGGAATGTGATCGTGACCGGTTATGGGGGCCGTTATGATGAGGACTGAGAACAGACGAAAAGAGACCGGGCGGAAGGCCCCATCCTCGGCGTGGAAGCCGGGTCAAAGCGGGAATCCTGGCGGTCGACCGAAGGTTTCAGCAGAGATTCGCGACCTGGCTCGGGATCACGGCGCTAAGGCCATTGAGCGACTCGTCGCTTTGATGCATTCCAAGAATGAGAGTGTCGCGGTTCGGGCGGCAGAGGCTTTATTGGATCGAGGATATGGTCGTCCCGTACAAGGAATGGAACTAAGTGGAGCAGAGCGCCCCGTTCCTCGGGTGATTCACGTCGAGTTTGTGCCGCCACCGAAGAGGGATGAACAGTGTTCCATCGCACACCGGCCTTCGATCATAGGCCTACCTGCGCTAAAGTAATTGCCACCTAAGGATATAGGGGTCTACCATCGATACCGCCATCCCTGCTCATCATGTTGCCTCAAACAATTTCAGGCGGTCCTGGTAGCAGCAACTCCTTTAGGTGAGCCGAGTGATGGGGCGGATGGATAATATCCACCTCGCGCCTTGAGAAACGAACCGATCATATTCTAGTTCTGCCATAAGTTGGATCGATGCCACTTTTACTTCGCCCTCTCCAATACCAAGACGGAGGGGAACCGATCGGTGTCTACTGGCGGCTTGGCTTTCGGAATAAAAAACCAATCCTATCGGAACGAGAAATTTGATTTATCGTTCGTCTTTGGGAGAATCATCCTCACTCTGTTTTAACCAAAGTTCCAGAAGTCTTGTCTCGCGCTCAGACTCCGAAGTGCGCTCTAAAGCGAACGCACCTGTCAAGCGATCTTCATAAAAAGCGCGTTGCTTCGCGTAGCTTTTCTTAAAGGCTGCGGTGGTAAGGGTTTTCCAATTGGCATCGGATATACCAGCATACGAACGCAATAGGTTAATCTCGATGGCTTGGAAAGCAAAGACTTTAGCTAAAGCCTTAATAACCTTTGCACTAGAAATTACTTTTGGACTTTTTTCAGCCATAGCTAATCGTTTCGGTTATATGCCAAGGAAAACATTACCTTCTTTGTGTGCGTCATCTGAGAACGGTGCACCGCCGGCGTTCCTAGCATTCTAAACGTGACGCGGAACCTCGAAGTCGGAACGATCAGTTCCGCACGCCGCTCCAAACTTTTCCCGGATCGATGGTCTTGTCAGGATTGAGTGTCTTGGCCTTTTCCAACAGGACAGCCGTCGCCTCCGGATAAGCTGGATCAGCAATACAGCAATCATCGACCGGACAGACCGCCGTGCATTGAGGTTCGTCAAAATGGCCGACACACTCGGTACAGCGGTCATGGGTGATGACATAAATATTGTCTCCCTCTCCTTGGCCGTCGCCCACATGGTTTCCCTTCGCCTCCGCGTCGCCGCGAGTTTCGAAGATGGCCTCGTTCGGACATTCTGGCAGGCAGGCTCCACAGTTGATACATTCGGCGGTAATCAGCAGTGCCATGACGCTCACCTCCTTCTTTTCAACGAAAGAATAGATACTAGCTGGGGAAGATCGATTCGTGGCAGCCCGATTTACAAAGGTGGCTTGTAAGTCGGACTGTTGAACTTTTAAGTCGGGATGGTGTTGAACTCGAGAATTGGGTCCTACCAAGCCATCTCATCATACGGCATGGTAACAGTAAACACCTCGCATTGATACTCAGGCTTGCCCTTGCTGTTTCGGGGAGCTTTCGTACGGCTTGCTTTCCCCAGAACCCGGCTGTGGACCCAATTGTTTCAGATCCTGTTCGATGTTGACGAGTTGCTGCTCAAGGTGACCATTCAGAAAATCGGCACGCTTGACCGCCAGGCTTAACTTATCAATGGCAATTTCTCCGTATTCGATCGCATTGTCGATCGTTTCCAATTCTGCTTCGCCCGCCGCATAACTCTGCGGAGGCGTCGTGAGGCCTTCGCGAGCACATTTTGAAGGAATGTAAAGCCGTGCGGCGCGACATTCCGTTCATTCTGCTGACCGGCTACGGTACACTTGAACCTTACCTGCGCTAAAGTAATTGGGGCATAAACTCGCCGAGCATTCAATTGTGATATGTGCTTATTGGGACCACAGGTCTTGCGTGTGGCTGTTACAAAGATTGAACGACGTAATATCCAGTGTCTTACCGCCAATAGGCGGCAGACGGTTATCATATTCCACGACATCGCACGACATTGATGGACGATGTTGTTCGAGTGGTGTCTAATGCTCAATCGACCGCGTAAAAGACTGAGTGACGTGTTTCCCAAATCGACTAGGAGAAAAAATGATGCGTTGGAAGTGGATATTCATGGGCATCGTGCTGTCGTTGCTCTCCGATCATGCCTCGCCCGCCGATCGCCGGCCGAACGACGATGTACATAAAATCATGGTGCAGGGAGAAGTCTTAATGCACGATGGTAACAGTCTTATTGTCAGGGATTCGAATGGCAAAGAAGTGGCGCTCAGGATTACCGCCGGCACACTCATGCCCGGCTTAGAAGGCGCAAGGTTTCGGGCCGGCGATCAGGTGGAAGCGCAGGTCACGAAAGACCGAGAAGCAGTGGTGGTCCGCCCAAAACCCAAAAAATAGAATTTCAGCAGGGATGAAAGGAACAAATAATCAAAGGCACTGCCATAGGACCGTACTCCTCAGTCCATCAACCTCGGCGTTGTGAGGTCAAAGCGGCAATTGCGGCGGCCGGCCGAAGGTGGCAGCAGAAATCTGGGGGCTGGCTGGCGATCGCGGCGCGGTTCTGCTGCTGAGACGCGGCGGCGGAGACGCTCTTGGATCGAGAATATGGCCGACCGATGCAGTGTACGGAGGTGATCGAGAAAGAGAAGACCCAGCTCCCCTGAAATACCCACTTCTTCCCGTTTGTGGTGCGCCAGGATCACCTTCAGTCGTGCCTTTACATTTTTTACCCATTGTTCGAAGCGCATACCAACGGGGCATTGTCCTACCACCTCGACTTAGTGCTTGCCCTAACTACACTTGCTCGCCCGGTGCTTTTCAGCAGGAGACTATAGGCGCGCGGTCGTCGGTAAACAGTCCTCCCACTCACCTACTTCTTATAGGAAGAAAGCGTGCTTCTTATAAGCATAAAGCCTGCACAGTTTCTTCCAGCGCCTTGCGCAGAGGAGATATCGTCGGTTGTTTGAGTCATGTGATGTGAACGCTTTAATGATCCGCTTGATTTCGCCATTGGTTTGACGGCAACGGGAGATCGATGCGCGACTGTTCGATGATTCGATGGTTGCCCTCACCGGCCCTGTATGCGCTGCAACAGCACCTCAGACGAAACTGAAAGGGGTTGTGGGGACTTGACGGCCGCAAGGTCAGGATTATCTATCGGGCAGAACGGATTCACCACGCCATTACCGAAAGGAGGACACCATGGCACTTGCATCGGTCGATGTGGATCGTTTACTTCAGGATACGCTTCGCAACATGAACGCGGGGTGGGCGCCGCCCTGCAATGCTTACGAGGATGAACAGGGATTTCATATCCAGATAGCACTACCTGGAGTGGATCGCCAGGACATACAAATCCTCTTCGAAGACGGCGTACTGACCGTCAAAGGCGACCGCAAGGAGCGCAGCGTAGATCAGGCTCGTCGGTACTTCGCCCAGGAAATTGGGTGGGGCGGGTTTACCCGATCCTTCCGACTTCCGTCCTATATCGATCCCGATAAGGTGTCGGCCTCATACAAGGACGGCGTCCTCGTGTTGGGGTTGCCTAAGCGCGAAGAGGCGAAACCGCGGCGCATTGAAATCAGCTAACGAGACGCGGGCATATTGTCGGTCGAGGTGTAACCTGGGGCGAGATGCCTTCCATCCCGCCCCAGTTCTCCTCACGCTGGTGAAATGGGGTGGAGAGAACCCCCGGACGACGAGGCGCCCTGGCGCGACTCTGGCAGGTGGGAAATGCCAGAATCCGCCTTCTGATCTTGATACCAGGCTCTTGAGAAAAACGGCTAGCGTTTTTTCGTCGCTTCCTGACCGGCTTCCTTACGCGACTCTTTCGGATTCTGAGTCCCCTCTTTGCTCGTGCCCATGGCCTCCTTGCCCGTCTCCACGTACTCGCGAGCGGTTCGTCCGGCCTCGCTCATCGCATGACGGCCAGTCTCCATATCTTCCTTCCCGCGCTCAACGGCCGTGTCCCAGACCTCACGTCCGCGCTCCGCGACCTCATCCGTCGCTTTCGACGCATACCGGCGTATCGCGCCGCGGAGGTTCGAACCCGTTTGTGTCGCGAGCAGCAGTCCGACACCGCCCGCAAGGAAAGCACCTACTACGATATCCTGTCGATAGAGCTGGATCGCCAGGATATGGATATCTTGTTTGAAGAGGGCGTATTGAGAGTGAAAGGCGAACGCAAAGAACCCCAATGCCGATACTGCCCGGCGATATTTTCTCCATGAAATGGGATGGGGTGCGTTCAGCCGGGCGTTCCGCCTGCCCTCGTATGTTGATCCGGGTAAGGTCTCGGCCACGTACAAAGATGGCGTTCTCATGCCGGGCTTACCGAAGCGGGACGAGGCCAAGCCTCGACGGATTGAGATTTCCTAAAGATTCTTAGGCCGCTTACGGCGACAAGGCACGCCGACGGTAATGTTTTCACCCACGAGCGCACCCCACTGATTGCCATCGAGAAAGATTTCCACTACCACTGCATATCGTTCATTCATAGGCACCATGAGTGATTTGCAAACAAAGTTTGAGAAGAGAGATCGAGAAGGATGAGGTCAAACAGTATTGGGCTTTCGCCAAACAGTCAGTCAAACCCTACCGCCAACAAGGATTCGGCCTAGAGGAAGGATGGTCAACCCTAGGAGGACTTGGCTGGCCATCACATTTCAGTGGTGGGGAGCGCACTCACTGAAACGTCTTTCTTCCTCATAAGAAGGATTGTAAGCCGTAAGGCCGTGAAGAGCCCATCCTGAAAATGAGGAATGAAAAGTCGGTGTTGTCCCTACGAGACAGGTTCATGTTCCGTGTTGGTCGCGTATGCCATGATTGTTTTGCGTAGCATGTAGAATACCGCTTGGCGGGGCGGGCCGCAGATGTCGGAGGACGATACACTTCAAGGCGGGGGCAATGACGAAAGCGGGACCAGACACCGACTGGCTTACTTGTACCCTTAGGCGAAACGGGTTGGCGTCTCGCTCGTGTCTGCTGCTGTTGTTCCTTCTTCCGCTCGCCTGTGCTGAGCCCTTGTTTCCGCCTGCAGTGCTGAAGGGCGTCGATTTCACATCCGAGTTTGTGCTGTCCACCTCGGAAGTCGATACGCATATGAAAGGCCGCATCGTGTTAATAGGCGGCCGCATGGTTGCCCTGCAGCAACAGAGCGGCAGACTCCAGATCATGGCCCATGAGCTACGGTTTGAGAAGGACCCGCTGTTAGGTAGGCTGGTGGAAACCGGTGCTCCATTGGGAACAATCGCAATCGATTACCCTGCGAACATTGAGCACCGGGCGCTGGAGCGCGGAAACAAATTTCTGGCCATCGGCGGGGTTCAAGGAACGACTAAAGTGACTATCGAAGGTATGCTCAGGGTAATTCCACTTCTCCGTGCCGACCGGATACTATCCGCTTCGTCATGACGTTTACTGTGTCCCAACACAATCATGATGCAGGACTGTACATTGCACCAATCGCGTCTGAGCTAGGGTCAATGGTCACTGTCCGAAGTTGTTGCGCCATCGTTGCCATAACCCTGTTCACTAAGGCCCTGGTAGGAGTGTAATGGAATGAAACGCACAGAGGCGGGAGGCGCATCTCCGGCTCCTTTTAATCTCTGACTAACACCCAAGTGGTCCGCCGGAGACGCTGGGTGAAGGCGAGAGGTCGCGCAAGGGCCACTGCCCAATGTCCTCGGCCAAACCGTCTAATGTAGGCGTGGGAGAATAGTAGAATAGGCGCCCTTCCAATTTCTCTTGGCGGCTATTATGCTTTAGATTCATCCTATCGCTGGAGGCACTATGGTCACAGTCACGATGGAAGATCGCGTAGCCCGGAGTGCATTGACCGCGTTGAAGTTCGTCCTGAACAACGGCGACAACTATCATTTTGATCAGCAGACTATTTCTGATGTGAGTAAAGCAATTGCAGCTCTGCAATGTGAAGTCGCTACAGTCAGACTCAGGCAGAGCGCGTAAAATTATCCTCGGTGCCATGAAAGCGAGCAAAGCCGCGGCACTCCGCGATACCTGGAGAAGACTCCAGCTGCCTAAGTGCCCTCATAAAACGCTATCGCTTGAAGAGGACGAGGGCGGACATCCCACCGAAAATTACATCTGTGACAGATGTGGAGAAGTGATCTGTAAAAAGCCGAAATAAGCACATCTATCTGGCGCTCCGTCAGAGGAACTTTCACAGTGTGATGATATCTGTGATGCCGAAAGGCGTTGAGCGGACGGATAACGAGGATTAGATTCTACCCGGCAGTACGTCCATCCGACGAAGCCAGGGAAGGTCACACAGTGGGCGGGCCATCCGTCGAACGACCTGCGCCTAGAAACACAACGCGAATCGTGTGGCGGAAGTGAAAACTATCGTAGTAGGCAGGATGTGGCGCTTTCTCACACACGAACGCTGTGGAGTATGCCTCGCAGTTAAATGCGTCG
>Ga0207651_10000667_pt1 | contig 14642 bp, 16 predicted proteins | sample KBSM23metaG_FD_184328 | JGI IMG/M metagenome (GOLD analysis project Ga0207651, IMG submission 184328) | Miscanthus rhizosphere microbial communities from Kellogg Biological Station, Michigan, USA - KBS M2-3 metaG (SPAdes) (version 2) | ecosystem: Host-associated > Plants > Roots > Rhizosphere >... | reverse complement strand
GCGACGACACGATCCTGGTGAGAGACCCGTTCGCGGGTTAGTGCCGCACCTCGAAATCGTCATAATCGAACAGCTCGACATCCCAGACGTGGACGTCCTCGACCCGGGCGGCGGGCGGGCCTTGGCGTAGCCGCTCGATAAGCTGCCGGATCGCCGCCTCTTCACCCTCGATGTGCATGTCGACCCGGCCGTCGGGGCAGTTGCGGACCCAGCCGGTCACGCCAAGCTCATTGGCCTGATCCTCGGTCCAGCCGCGGAAGAACACACCCTGCACGCGGCCGGTCACGCTGACGTGCCGCGCGACGAGCGTCATCAGACCGTCGAAATGTCGGGTGCGTCCTCGGCCTTCATGCCGACGACATTGTAACCCGCATCGACGTGGTGGATCTCGCCGGTAACGCCGGCCGCAAGGTCGCTGAGAAGGTACAGCCCGGCCCCGCCGACGTCCTCGATCGTCACGTTGCGGCGGAGCGGTGAATTATATTCGTTCCACTTCATAATGTAGCGGAAGTCGCCGATGCCGCTTGCCGCCAACGTCTTGATCGGCCCGGCCGAGATGGCGTTGACGCGAATGCCCTCTGGGCCGAGGTCGGCGGCGAGATATTTGACGCTGGTCTCGAGCGCCGACTTGGCGACGCCCATCACATTGTAGTGCGGGATCACCTTCTCGGCCCCGTAATAGGTCAGGGTCAGCAGCGACCCGCCTTCCCCCATCAGCTTGCGGGCGCGCTGGGCCACCGCGACGAAGCTGTAGACCGAGATGTTCATGGTCATCAGGAAGTTGTCCATCGACGTGTCGACGAACTTGCCCCTGAGCTCATTCTTGTCGGAAAAACCGATGGCGTGGACTACGAAGTCGAGGGCCTTCCACTGCTCCTTGAGCCCATCGAATGTCTTGTCGAGCGCCTTCATGTCCGAGACGTCGCAGTCGACCAACAGCTCCGATCCAAGCTCGGCCGCCAGCGGACGAACGCGCTTCTCGAGCGCCTCGCCCTGGTAGGAGAAGGCGAGCTCCGCGCCCTGGTCGCCCAGCGACTTGGCGATGCCCCAGGCCAGCGAACGGTCGTTGGCAAGGCCCATGATCAGCCCGCGCTTGCCCTTCATCAATCCACTCAAAGTTGCGGCCCCTCTCTCTGCAACACGGGTTCGACGTCCTCCCCGGGCTCCGGCTCCGCGACTTCAAGCTCGTCGGTGTAGGGCCCGGTGTAGATCTCGCCCTTTAGCGCGGTGGCGCCGCTTTCTGCCAGCGCCGCGTTGAGTTCCGCGCCAATGACGACGCCAAGGCCGACGACGAAGAAGAAGATCAAGGCAACCATCACGCCGGCGAGGCTGCCGTAAGTCCTTGTATAGCCGCCGAACAGGCTGAGCGCGGGGGCGATCAGCTCGACCGTGCCGAGCCACCAGGCGGTAATGAAAATGGCGCCCGGCCATTTCTTGCAGCCGCGTCCGCGATAGCGGGCAGGCGTCAGCGCGAAGAACAGGCCGTAGAAGGTGGCGAACAGGGTTGCTGCAGGCACCAACCGGTAGAGACCGAGGTCGTGACCGATGTTTTGGGCGAGCGGGAACCATTGCATGATGAAGTGATGGGCGAGTGTCATTGCCGCACTCACGGCGAAGGCGAGCATGAGGAGCAGCACTGCGCCGAGGATCATCAGGATCGAGCCGAGGCGATATTCCCAGAAGGGCGCGCAAAACTTCACGCCATAGGCGCGGCGCAGGATGTCGCGGATCGTCTCGATGAAGCTGGTGGCCGTCCACAGGCCGACGATCGCTCCGAACCACAGCAGGTTGCCGGTGCGGATCGTCAGCACCTCCATAACCGGCTCGCGAAGGGTTGCGGCAACGTCCGGCGGCAGCCGGCGCAGGATGTTGGTAACCGTCAGAACCGCGTCCTGGCTCTGGCCAAGCAGGTGAGCAACCGCGGCCGCCACGATGAAGAAGGGAAACAAGGCGACGATCGAAAGATAGGCGAGATTGCCGGCGTGGATGAAGCCGTCGTTATAAACGCCGATGGCGACGCGCTTGACCACCTCCCACGGGGTAAGCTCGGGCTTGAGCTTCTCCTCAACCTCCGTGCCGAAGGCCGCGCGCATCGTCGCCAGCCGCTTGCGCCGTTCCTCGGGCGATAGCGGTGAATGGTCCCTCATGCCTCGAAGAGCCTAGACGCCCAAGCCAGCCCGTGGGTTGCCGGGCGCTGTCCAACTCTCGACGAACTTCTGAAGCTCGGAATCGTCGCCGGGGACGTCGATCTCGACAGCGACAAGCTGGTCGCCGCGCCTTCCATCCTTGGCGGCAAAACCCCGCCCCTTGAGGCGCAGGACCTTACCCGACGTGGTCCCTTTCGGGATCGTCAGCATCACCGCGCCATCCGGCGTCGGCACTTTCACCTTGGCGCCGAGGACGGCCTCCTTGAGCGTTACCGGCAGCTCGAGCCGGATGTTGGTGCCCTCGCGGGTGTAGAAGCGGTGCGGCGCAATCTCGATGGTGACGATGGCGTCGCCGCGGCCGCCCGGCCCTTCCTCGCCTTTGCCGGCAAGGCGGATTCGCGTGCCGTCCTCGAGCCCCTGCGGGAGCTTGAGGTCGATCGTCTTGCCGTCGGCCAGCGTAATCCGCTGCGGCTTCAGCGCCACGGCATCCTCAAAGGAAATCTTGAGCCGATAAGCAACGTCTGCGCCCTTCTGCGCGGCGCGTGAGCGCTGTCGGAAACCGCTGAACGGCCCGCCACCGCCGCCGCGCGCACCCGATGCCGCCCCGAACAGACCCTCGAACAGGTCGCTGAGGTCGGCCGCGTCGGCTCCGCCCCCACCGCCGAAATTGAAGTTCTCAAATCCGGCGCCGGGATGTGCGCCGCTGCTTCCCGCGCCCGGCGAATAGCCTCCGAAGCCGCCCCCGAACGGCATCTTCGGATTGCCTTCCTCGTCGATCTCGCCGCGGTCGTAGCGGGCGCGTTTGTCCTTGTCGGACAAGAGGTCATAGGCCTGCGTCACCTGCGCAAAGCGCTCGGCAGCCTTGGGATTGTCTTTGTTGCGGTCGGGATGAAGCTGCTTGGCGAGGCTGCGGTAGGCCTTCTTGATCTCGGCTTCGCTAGCGCCCCGCTTCAATCCCAAGCGCTGGTAGAGGTCGAGTGCCATTGCGCTTCCATGCCGCAGTCATTCATCGCTGACCAGATGGGTTGCGGCAATCGCGAGGCCAAGCCTAAGGCGCCGAAGAGATGACAGATCCCTTCGCCCTGTTCGACGAATGGCTGGCCGAGGCGCGCGCAAACGAGCCCAACGACCCGGAGGCGATGTCGTTGGCAACCGCCGATACAGAAGGAAAACCGTCGGTCAGGATCGTCCTGCTCAAGGGCCACGGTCCTGAGGGCTTTGTCTTCTATACAAACCAGCAGAGCCGGAAGGCCGAGGAGCTGGGGGCAGATCCTAATGCCGCCTTGCTGTTCCACTGGAAGTCCCTGCGCCGGCAAATCAGGATCGAGGGCCCCGTGAGCCACGTGCCCGACGCAGAATCCGACGCCTATTTCGCGACCCGAAGCCGCGATTCCCAGCTTGGCGCATGGGCATCTGACCAGTCCCGGCCGCTGGCCAACCGCGCCGCTTTCGAGACGAGGTACGAAGCGATGCGGGCGAAATTCGAAGGACGAGACGTGCCGCGCCCACCGCACTGGGGCGGCTATCGCGTGGCGCCTGAGCGCATCGAATTCTGGACCGACCGGCCCCACCGGCTGCATGAGCGTCGGCTGTTTGTGCGTGAGGGCGACGGCTGGAGCGAAGGGTTGTTGTACCCATGACCACCGCCAAGATCGCCGCGCAGCACTCGGCGCTGTCTACCCGCGCCGCGCTGGCCAGCGTTTGCGTGGCCCTGGCGCTGCTCGTCGCCAAGGCCTGGGCCGCTTATCAGACCGGATCGACGGCCATGCTCGGCTCCCTTGCCGACACCGCGCTCGACGTCATCGCCAGCCTGACGACCTTGGTCGGCGTGCGGATCGCGGCCATCCCCGCCGACAGCGACCACCGCTTCGGGCACGGCAAGGCGGAAGCCTTGGTCGCGCTGGCGCAGGTCGCCCTGATCACGGTGTCGGCGTTCGGGATCGCCTGGCGCGCACTTGACCGGCTCATCAACGGCGCCGCAACCCAAGCGATGGTCGACGGCATTGCGGTGTCGCTGCTCGCGATCGCGCTGACCTTCGCCCTGCTGTGGTACCAGCGCCGGGTGATAGCGCACACCGGATCGGTCGCGATCAAGACCGACAACGTCCATTACCAGTCGGACCTGCTGCTCAACGGGTCGGTGATCGTCGCTTTGGTGCTAGACCAGGCGCTTCATCTAACCGGCGCCGACGCGCTGTTCGGCATCGGCATCGCGCTGTGGCTCGTCTGGGGAGCCCATCGCGCCTCGCGAGAGGCAATTGCCCAACTGATGGATGAGGAATGGCCCGACGAGGAACGGCAGGCGTTCCTTACCGCCGCAGGCACCTATCCCGAGCTGCAAGGGCTGCATGACTTGCGCACCCGCAAGAGCGGAACTCTACGCTTCGTCCAGTTCCACGTGTGGGTCCCGGCTGACTGGACCGTGCAGGAAGCGCACGACCGGCTCGATGCGGTCGAGGAGGAGCTACAGCAGCGCTTTCCGGGCACCGAGATCCTGATCCACGTCGATCCCGAGGGGCAGACCGACCGAGAGACGCTCCTTCCCCAGGCCCTTACGGAGCAGGCGAAGTGACCAGCATTCCTTTCTTCCAGGTCGACGCGTTCGCCGAGACCCCGCTGACCGGCAATCCAGCCGCGGTGATGCCGCTCGACAAGTGGCTGCGCGACGACGTGATGCAGGCGATCGCCGCCGAGAATAATCTAAGCGAAACAGCGTTCACGGTCCCGAGCGACGCTGAGGAGTACGACTTCGACCTGCGTTGGTTCACGCCGACCGCCGAGGTCGACATGTGCGGCCACGCGACGATCGCGTCCGGGCATGTCTTGATGACGGGGCAGTCGGTGCGTTTCTCGACCCGGTCTGGACTGATGGCCGTGACGCGCCGCGGCGAGCTGCTCGAGCTCGACATGCGCGCGGCGAGGCTGACCGAGGTCAACGAGCCGGAGCTGTGCGCCGCGCTTGGCCTTCCGGACAGTCCGGCGTGGCTGGCAGACGGCTATAATGATGCCGCGATCATCGAAGTCGCCGACGAAGCCGCGGTCCGGGCCGTCGCGCCCGACTTCGCGGCACTGAAGCAAATCCATCGGATGGCCGTGATCACTGCGCGTGGCCAGCAGCACGACGTCGCCAGTCGCGTATTCGTCCCTTATCTCGGAATCGACGAGGACCCTGTGACCGGCTCGGCGCACGCGGCGCTGGTGCCTTATTGGGCGGAGCGGCTTGGCCGCAGCGAGTTCACCGCTCTCCAAGCCAGCGCCCGCACTGGTGTGCTGCAATGCCGGTTGGATGGCGAACGCGCGGTGCTCGGGGGCCGCTGCCACACGGTGATTGTCGGCCAGTTCCAGCTTTAGCCGGCCAGCTTCGCTTCCAGCGCATCCAGCAGCGGCAGCTGGCTGGGGAGCATCATTGAGCGCGCGAGGTCCAGCGGCATCCACCGCGCTTCGATAGCCTCCGGGTATCGCTGCATCCGTCCGCTGCGCGGCGGCCATTCCATCTCGAACTCGATCGATTTGATGCCAGCCGGGTCGAGATCGCCTTCGGCAGCGAAGGCCTCGACGATCTTGCCTCCGGCCTGCTTCACCGTCGCGAGATTGAAGGGCACCGCCGCGAGGCGAGTTCCAGTCTCTTCCTCGAATTCCCGCAGCGCGGCCTCCGCGGGCCTCTCACCCGGTTCGACCATGCCCTTGGGGATCATCCAGGCGCCCGCGTCCTTGTTGCGCCAGAACGGCCCGCCGGGCTTGATCAGCAGGACCTCGGTTGCACTACCCCGCTGACGATACAGCAGGATACCCGCGCTATGCGGCGGCGGCATCGACCTCGGCGTATGCTGATGTGGTCTCGGCAATCCATCCGCCGCCAAGCAGGCGACTGCCATCGTACACAACGGCAGCCTGACCCGGGGCAACGCCATATTCGGCCTGGGCTAAGCGGATGCTGTCGCCATTTCGGACAGCGACAACCGGCGGTGCCAGCGATCGCACCTTCACACTGACGTCGCGTTGGTCCTCGGCAAGCCAGTTCCAGTCGGCGACACGCATCTCGCTCACGGCAAGCGCCTCGCGCGGGCCGACGACGATGCGCGCACTCTCGGGCTCGATGCGGACGACATAGAGCGGCGCCTTCTGCCCCCCCACCTCGATCCCGCGCCGCTGGCCCACGGTAAAGTGGACGACGCCACGATGGCGCCCGAGCACGCGTCCAGACAAATCGACGATGTCGCCGGATGCTTCGGTCTCCGGCCGTAGCCGCTTGACCAGCCCGGCATAATCGCCGTCGGGGACGAAGCAGATATCCTGGCTGTCGGGCTTCGCCGCCACTTCGAGGCCGAGGCTTGCGGCGATCCGGCGCACTTCGTCCTTGGGCAGGTCGCCCAGCGGGAAACGCAGGAAGTCGAGCTGGTCGCGCGTCGTTCCATAGAGGAAGTAGCTCTGGTCGCGCCGAGGGTCGGCGCCCTTGTGCAGCTCGACGCGGCCATCGTCGACGACGCGCCGGACATAATGGCCCGTCGCCAGGCAGTCGGCGCCGAGCTCCCGCGCGAACGCGACAAGGTCGACGAACTTCACGCCCTGGTTACAGCTCGCGCAGGGCACGGGCGTGCGCCCGCGCGCATATTCATCGACGAAGCGGTCGATGACGCCGCCTCGAAAGCGGCCTTCGTAGTCGAGCACATAATGGGGAATGCCGAGGCGTTCGGCGACCTGGCTCGCGTCGTAGATGTCCTGGCCGGCGCAGCAGGCGCCCGAGCGCCGCACCGCCTCGCCGTGGTCATAGAGTTGCAGCGTCACCCCGACGACCTCCGCGCCGCTCTGCGCGGCGAGCGCGGCCGTGACCGAGCTGTCGACGCCGCCGACATGGCAACGACTATGCGGGCCTGCCCCGCGGGACGGCCGAGCTGGAAATCTATCTGCATCAGAAACGTGCTTTCAGAGGTCTTTACCCGAATTTCACTCCTCGCCGCTAGAGAGGGATGCCTGAGAGATTGACGAGGGGGCAAAGTTTGGCGCGTCACGAGGGCGATGTTCGTGCGAACGGGCAGGAGCCGCTCAGCCTTAGCGAGTTACTCGCGCTGCTCGGCGACGCTGCCGAGCGCGAGGGGCGCTCGAGGGAGGATGCGATCGCTTGTTATCTCTCAGGCGCTGACGGCTGGCGCGAGGCCGTCAAACTGCTGGGTGGGACATTCGCGGAAGGAGAAGCAAGGTTAAGGGAGCGTCAGCCGGACTAACCGGCGCATTAACCAGCACGCTTCAGAATGTTTTCAACGGCCGCATATTAAACATGGCCCAGTACCAATGATTAAGCAGGTGTGACTGAACAATGCTCGAGAACCAGAAGATCCGTCCGGCGCAAGTCATCGGCCCTCTTGGAGAGCCGCTGACGCTCGAGTCATTGCCGCCACCGAGCACGACCCGCTGGGTTGTTCGCCGCAAGGCCGAGGTCGTTGCGGCCGTCGCCGGTGGCCTGCTGAGCGTCGACGAAGCCTGCAAACGCTATACGCTGAGCCTCGAGGAGTTCACGAGCTGGCAGCGCGCGGTCGACCGTAGCGGAATGCCGGGCCTGCGGGTCACGCGACTCAAGCAGTATCGCGACCAATACGAGCGTCAGCAGCGTTATTGACCTCTGCGGGAGTCGTTACGGCTCTCTAAGAATCAAGCATTTACCGCAAATTCTGGACAGACCCTTCCGAATCCGGAACAACCGGACGGCATCACGCGTCTGTGATGCCGGAACGGCGCCCATTGCCTGAGGGGCGACCGAATACAGGAGGGAAGTAATGGGTATCATCATCTGGCTGGTCGTCGGCGGCATTTGCGGTTGGCTTGCGAGCATGATCATGCGGACGGACGCTCAGCAGGGCGTCATTCTCAACATCGTTGTCGGAATCGTCGGCGCAGTTATCGCCGGGCTGCTGTTCGGCGGGGGCGCATCGCTGAACAACGGCATTACGATCGAGACATTTCTCTATTCGCTGATCGGTGCAGTCATCCTTCTGGCGATCGTCAACCTGATTCGTCGGGGTACGGTCCGCTAGGACTCTCTCAGCTGAGGTTCATTGAAGGCCGCGCAGTCCCTGCGCGGCCTTCTTCATTTTCGGATCACTGAAGTTCAAAGGTCATCGCGACATTGGCCTGGAGCTTCTGCTCACCCGGATCGATCGCAGTTTGGTCCCTTTCAGCCCTGGCCGCCATGACCATCGGCGGCATTGGCGGCGGCGGGGCATAGCCTCCGCTTTCCGAGACCGAGACGACGCGTGCCACGCGCAGCCCGAGCGAGCGAGCGTAGAGCTCGGCGCGCGCACGGCCGGCGGCCACAGCCTTGGCCCGGGCTTCGTCGAGCGCTGCTTCGGGATGCTCGACCGACAGGTTCGGGCCGCTGATCTGGTTGGCGCCCTCGGCAACCAGCGCGTCGAGGATCTTGCCGGTGTTTGCGATGTCGCGGAAGCGGACTGTCACCTGGTTCGACGCCGAATAACCGCTGAGCTTCGGCGGCTGGTTAGGCGTGTAAATATAATCTGGATTGAGGCTGATGTTGGTGGTCTGGGTGTCGCGGTCGGCGATTCCGGCCCGGCGCAGGGCCTCGCGGACCCGGGCCATGCGTGTCGCCGTCTGCTGGATCGCGGCGGTCGCCGTCGATGCGCGCGAGACGACCCCGGCCGAGATAGTCGCCAGGTCCGGCACGCGCGTAACGTCGCCGGTCGCGTTGATGTCGAGCCTGGTCCCGGCAATCGTCTGATTGATCGTCGATTGCTGTGCGAGCGCCGCCGACGGCAGCGCCGCGACGCTGACCAGCAGCGCCGCCGCCAAAATCCTTTTCATGCCTGTTCCCCTGGCAAGTCGTTCCACGCCGCGAACGCTTGCGCCGCAGCCATGGCTGATTGCTGAACGGTCGATCAGACCCGGCGTCGGCCGGCGATTACACGGTAGATCAGAAGCAGGAGGAACGCGCCGACGATTGCGGCGATAAAGCCCGCCCCTTCATTCTCGCTGTACCAGCCGACCATGTGGCCGATCCATCCGGCGAGGAGCGCGCCCGCGATCCCGAGCAGAACGGTAATGATGCATCCGCCCGGATCACGTCCCGGCATCAAGAATTTGGCGATGGCTCCGGCGATTCCGCCGATCACAATCCAGCCGATAATTCCGTAATGTTCCATGGACGACCTTTCCCCATTTGTCCTAAGAGGGTGTTCAACCAGACTTCATTTCAGCCGTGCAACGCACGCTTTGCGAATTGGCTGCCACCGTTGGTCGAAACCCACTGGCGGCAGACCAAACAACAGCCTCTGTTGCGCGCGGTGACTTATTCTTATAATACAGTTCGCCTACGGGGTAACCGAGACTCGAAACGGGTATGGACAGCATGAACAGGGAAACGTCGTTCCACTCCTCAGACACGCTCGTCGTAGTCGACGGCTCGCGCCGCCGCCGCCAGCTGATGATCGCGGGAGTCATCGCAGCGGTCCTGCTGATCGTTGTCCTACTGGCCGTTTTCGCGCGCGGCGGCGGCGACAAGCCGGCTAAGCAGGCCGGCCAGGGCGCGGGACAGGTCCCCACCGTCACCGTGATCGTGCCCGGCCAGAGCTCGGTCGGTCGCGTCATCACCGCCAGCGGGCCGCTTGCGGCGCGCCGCGATCAGCCGGTCGGCGTTGCCGGTTCCGGCGGGCGCGTGGTGCGCGTGGCGGTCGACGCTGGAAGCTGGGTGCGTGCCGGCCAGGTGCTCGCCGTGGTCGACCGTTCCGTTCAGGCGCAGCAGGCCGCGCAGCTGGCGGCTCAAGTTGAGGCGGCGCGCGCCAATGCCGCCCTCGCCCAGTCGAACTACGAGCGCGCTGTCGCGCTTCAGGGTCGCGGCTTCGTTTCCAAGGCGGAGATCGATTCCAAGAAAGCCATCCGCGATGCGGCTTATGCCCAGGTTCGCGTCGCGCAGGCGCAGCTCGGTGCGACCCGCGCCCAGATCGGCCAGCTCAACATCATCGCCCCGACCTCGGGCCTGGTGCTCTCGCGCAACGTCGAGGTCGGCCAGATCGTCAGCCCGGGATCGGGCGCCCTGTTCCACCTCGCCGAGGGCGGACAGGTCGAAATGCGCGCCCAATTGTCACAGCAGGACCTCGCCCAGATCCACGTCGGCATTCCAGCGGATGTGACGCCGATCGGCTCGGACGCCAGCGTTCACGGCAATGTCTGGCTGGTTTCTCCGACGATCGACCCGCAATCGCGCCTCGGCGAAGTCAGGGTCTCGATACCTTATTCACCGGCTATCCGCCCGGGCGGGTTCGCCGACGTGCGCATCACCGCCGGAACGACGACGGCGCCGATGCTGCCGCAGAGCGCCGTGCTGAGCGATGACAGGGGCAATTACGTATACGTCATCAACGCTAAGAACCAGGTCGAGCGTCGCGACATCAAGATTGGCGCGGTCAACGAGAATGGTGTGACGATCGCCGGCGGCCTGAGTGGCAATGAAGCAGTCGTGCTGTCGGCCGGCCCGTTCCTCAACCCCGGGCAGAAAGTGAATCCCAAACGTCAGGCCGCGCGCTGAACGCCAGGAAAGCAGTAGCTCATGAACTTCCGTAACGTCTCCTCCTGGTGCATCCGCAACCCGGTCGGCCCCATCGTCCTCTTCGTCGGCCTGATGCTGGCTGGTCTGGTGTCGTTCGCGCGCATGCAGGTGAACAACGCGCCCGACATCGATTTCCCTGCGGCGATCGTGTCGATCTCGCAGCCCGGCGCTGCCCCGAACGAGATGGAGACACAGGTCACGCAGCGCGTCGAATCCGCGATCCGCGGAGTGAACGGCGTTGAGGAGATCAACAGCTCGGTCAGCGAAGGCAACAGCTTCACCTTCGTGAATTTCCAGCTCGGGACGCCGACCGATCGCGCGGTGAACGATGTCCGCAATGCCATCTCGCAAATCCGCGGAACGTTGCCGGAGGGCATTCTCGAGCCGCAGGTCACTCGTGTCGACGCCGAGAACGAGCCGATCTCCTACACCGGTGCGCAGACCACCGACATGACGCTGGAGCAGCTCAGCTGGTACATCGATAACACGGTCGCCAAGCGGCTGCTCGGGCTCGAAGGCGTCGCCGCCGTTCAGCGCGTCGGCGGTGTTGACCGGACCATTCGCGTGATCCTCGACCCCGCCGCGCTTCAGGCGCAGGGCATCACTGCCGCGCAGGTCAACCAGCAGCTTCGCGCGAGCAACATGAACGGCGCAGGCGGCCGCGCCGAGATCGCAGGCTCGGAACAATCCGTCCGCATTCTCGGCAACGCCCAGACGGCCTACGCTTTGTCGCAAACTGAAATCGCGCTGCCTGGCGGCCGCCTGGTCAAGCTCGCGAACCTCGGCGAGGTCAAGGACAGCAGTTCCGAGCAGCGCTCGATCGCCAAGCAGAGCGGCCGGCAGGTCGTCACCTTCAGCGTGCAGCGTGCGAAGGGCTCGTCGGAAGTCACCGCATACGACAACGTTTGGAAGGAGATGAAGAAGCTCGAGAAGGAGAACCCCAAGGTTCACTTCACCGAGATCTTCACCAGCGTCGACTATACCAAGGCACAGTATAAATCGGCCATGGAGGGCCTGATCGAAGGCGCGGTTCTCGCGGTCTTCGTGGTGCTGCTCTTCCTCCGCGACATTCGCGCGACGGCGATTTCGGCAATCTCGATCCCGCTGTCTGCGATCCCCGCCTTCTTCTTCATGAGCATGATGGGAATCACGCTCAACTTCATGTCGACGATGGCGATGGGCCTTGTCGCCGGCGTCCTCGTCGATGACGCGATCGTCGAGATCGAGAACATCGTCAGGCACATGCGCATGGGCAAGTCCGGCTACCAGGCCGCGCTCGACGCGGCGGACGAGATCGGGCTCGCCGTGCTTGCGACGACGATGGCGATCGTCGCGGTCTTCTTCCCGGTCGCGCTGATGCCCGGCATCGCCGGCCAGTATTTCAAGGCATTCGGCTTCACGGTCGTTCTGTCGGTGCTGATGAGCTTGTTCGTCGCCCGTATGATCACCCCGCTGATCGCCGCTTACTTCCTTCGCTCGCAGGGCAAGCAGCCGCACGCCAACTGGCGGTGGATGACGCTATATCTGAAGGTCCTGAACTGGAGCCTGGATACGTCAAAGGCGCATGCGCGGCGGGCCAAGATCCAGCGCATTCCGCCGCGTCTCGTCTATTTCGGCGTTCCGCTGGCTATCGCGGCGCTGCTGATGATCGCCAATGCAGCCAGAAAGTTCATGACGGCGAATCCGGACGCACCGCCCAGCGTTGCATTTACGATCATCGGGGCGCTGTTCGGATTCATCTTCGTAGGGCTGCTGCTAGTCGGGCTTACAATCCTGATTGGCTATGTCTGGGGGCTAATCCGGGGCTTTGACGATAGCCAATTTGCGGAGTGGAGCCGGTCCATCATCCGGCTTGGCTGGGCAAGCATGTTCGACCACCGCTTCGCAATGGTCGGCGCGGGCATTCTCACCCTGTTGCTGAGTGGGTTCCTGTTCAGCATGATCCCGCAATCCTTCTTCCCGCCGCAGAACAGTGACTTCTCGCGCGCCAACATCACGATGCCGCCGGGCACTACGCTGAAAGAGACGGAAGCCGTCGTCGATCGCGTCGCCGCGATTATCGAGAAAGACCCGAACGTTCAGAGTGTCTTCGAGCGCATCAACGTCGGCGAAGGCCACGTGAACATCGTGCTCAAGAAGGACCGGCCGCTGAAGAGCACCGAGTTCGAGCGTCACCTGACGCCGACGATGGCGGCGATTCCCGACGCTCGCGTCAGCTTCCAAAGCCAAAACGGCGGCGGACCGGATGGCGACTCCCGCGACATCATGCTTTTCCTCGGTGGCGAGGATCCCGCCCAACTGACCACTGTCGCGAACAATATCGCGCGAGAGATGGCGACCATCCCGGGTCTCGTCGCCCCGCGAGTCGGCAGCAACCTCGCGCAGCCCGAAATCACGATCACGCCGCACTTCGACCTCGCGGCGGACCTTGGTGTGACGACCGCCGCGCTGAGCCAGACGATCCGCATCGCGACTCTCGGCGACATTGAGCAGAACAGCGCCAAGTTCTCGCTCAGCGATCGCCAGGTGCCGATCACCGTCTCGCTGTCGGAGAATGCTCGCCGCGACATCTCGACGCTTGAGAACCTGCCGGTGCCGACGACGCGCGGTGGATCGGTTCCGCTGAAGTCGGTCGCGAAGATCGGCTTCGGCTCCGGTCCGACAACGATCAACCGCTCCAACCAGCTGCGCCGGATCACCATCGGCGCCGACCTTGCTCCGGGCGTGGTCGAGGGCGACGTCTGGGCGAAGGTGAAGCAGCTGCCGAGCTACAAGAACCTGCCGCAGGGCGTCGAGCAGATGAACCTTGGCAACCAGAAATGGCAGGCGGAGCTGCTGTTCAACTTCGCTGTCGCGCTGATTTCCGGCGTGCTTCTCGTGTTCGCCGTGCTGGTGCTGCTGTACCGCCGGTTCCTGGCGCCGTTCGTCAACATGGGATCGTTGCTGCTCGCTCCGCTGGGGGCTGCGGTGGCCCTGCTCATCGCCGGCCAGCCGGTGTCGCTGTTCGTCCTCATCGGCATCCTGATGCTGTTCGGAATCGTCGCCAAGAACTCGATCCTCCTGGTCGATTTCGCAGTCGAGATGATGAACCACGGGATGGAGAAGAACGAGGCGATCTGGGAGGCCGGTCACAAGCGCGCGCAGCCGATCGTCATGACCACCGTGGCGATGGTCGCCGGCATGCTGCCGACCGCGATCTCGATCAGCGGCGACAACAGCTGGCGCCAGCCGATGGGCATCACCGTGATCGGCGGACTGATCTTTTCGACCTTGCTGACGCTTTTGCTCGTGCCGTCCTACTTCTCGATCGCCATCTCGATCGAATCGCGGATCGGCAAGCTGTTCCATCGCTTCGTCGGCGCCGACGCCCATCGCGAGAACGTGGCCGTTCCTGCCGAATGATGCGCCGGGGATTGTGAAACCGGGGACCGGCTCGTCTATTGAGCCGGCATGAAGACGATGGCCAGCACCGCGATCTCCCGCTTCAACCCGGCCCAGCCGGGGGCGCAGGGGATGAAGGTCGTCGCGACCGGCCTGCTGGTGGTCATGGCGGCCGTTTTTGCCATGACCCGCGCACTGCAGCCGGCCTATCCGTGGCTGGGCTTCGTCAAGGCCTTTGCCGAGGCGGCAATGGTCGGCGGCCTTGCTGACTGGTTCGCGGTGACCGCCTTGTTCCGCCACCCGCTTGGCCTGCCGATCCCGCACACCGCGATCATTCCGCGCAACAAGGATCGCATCGGCGAAACGCTAGCCAACTTCATCCGCGAGAATTTCCTCGTCCCCTCGGTTGTCGCCCGGCGCATGCAGCGGCTCGACGTCGCCAGCGCGGTAGGCCGCTTCCTCCAAACGCGCGCCGGGGAAGGAACGCGCATCCGCGCCGGTGCCTCGCGGCTGATCGCCGACGTCTTCGAAAGCCTCGATGACGAGCGCCTCGGCGGCAT
>Ga0207651_10000665_pt1 | contig 14669 bp, 15 predicted proteins | sample KBSM23metaG_FD_184328 | JGI IMG/M metagenome (GOLD analysis project Ga0207651, IMG submission 184328) | Miscanthus rhizosphere microbial communities from Kellogg Biological Station, Michigan, USA - KBS M2-3 metaG (SPAdes) (version 2) | ecosystem: Host-associated > Plants > Roots > Rhizosphere >... | reverse complement strand
GGCGGCGTCGGGCGCCTGCATCTTCAGGAGCGCGTCGTAACCCTGCATCGCGCCCGCCAGATCCGCCTTCTTCACCGCGATGGTCGCCAGGAAATAGCGGGCCTGAAAGTAGTAGGTGTTGGTGGTCGGGATCGACGAGAACACCAGCGCCGCGTCGTCGAGCCGGCTGCGGTAGTAGTAGTACTTGCCGCGCACGTAAGGCGTCGCCGGCTCCATCAGGTTCGGCGGCAGGTTCTGCAGGCGCGTCAGGTAGCCATCGACGTTGTCGAAGTCGCCGGTGCGCAGCGAGATCTCCACCAGCCGCTGCAGCGCCTGCTGCTCCTGCTTCGAACCGGTGTTCTTGGACACCGCTTCCTGCAGGTAGTGCTTCGCCGAATACAGGTCACGCGCCTGGAACAGCGACTCGCCCAGCAGCAACAGCGCGTCGTCGTGCGCGCGCGTGTTCGGGTATTTCTCGACGACGTCCAGCAGGATGGTCGCCGCCTCTTCGTAGTTCTTCAGGCTGTACAGGACCTGAGCGTCCAGCACCCGGCGATCCGCTTCGTCCGCCTGCACCGGCTGCGTCTCGCGCAGCTCCATCGCCATGATGTGGACGCGCTGGTCGAGGTCGATCAGCTTCTTGAGCGTGTCGTCCACGTCGTCGGCACGCGCCGACCCTGCGAAGCCCACAACACTGAACGCAAGCGTGGCAGCTAGCAGGCTCCGGTTCGTCATGAAGGTCTTTACTTCTTGGTGGCCGTCGCGGCCGCGCCACCTTCGCCGGCCGACATCACGTTGACACGGAAATCGATCGCGGGTTTGTCGGAGAGCTGCGTGGTGATGTTGCCCTTCTCGTAGCCGACGACGGTGATGTTCGTGCTCTTCGACTCGCCCGCCACGAAGGTGTGGCTGGACTTGACGTTGAACTTGTAGCCCTTGAGGTAGCTGAACACGCCGAAGCCGTTTCCCTGATAGACCAGCGCGACCGACAGCGTGTGCGACCCGGGCTGGATGGCGCCGTTGTAGACGTCGAACTCCTGCAGGTCGGCGAGGCCGGCGTCGCTCTTGGCGGCGATCTGCACGCCGTCGAGCGCGAAAGCGGCCTTCACCAGGCGGAACGAGCTGCCCATCTCGTTCTTGTGGTGGATCAGCGCGCGCGACGCTCCGATCACGCCGCCGAGGACCGTCTCCTTCAATAGATTCAGACGCGCCTTGGTGCGGAAAATCTGTTCCTTCAGCTCGTTGACGTTCTTCTCGAGTCCGCGCAGCCGCACGGTGTACGCGCCCTGGTCGCCGCCGCCCCCGGTACCGGTGGCGCCCGCGGCGTCGGCGGGAGGAGCGCCGGCCGGTGCAGGCGCGCCTGCGGCGGGAGCCGCGGCGGCAGGGGCGTCGGCGGGCGGTGCCGCGCCGGCCGCCGGTGCACCGGCTGCTGCCGTGGCCGGAGGCGCGTCGGCGGCGTTCGCCTGCGTCGCCAGCAAGGTCGACACCAACAACATCAGCAGTCCCCAACGCAAAGTCCCGATCCCGAGCGATGTCATGTCGTTACTCCGTCAGGGCGAAAGGACCCACCAGCAGCGCAGTTACGGGGTCCGAAGAGGTCACGAATCGAAGCAGCGTTTTTATCAGGCTGCGCAAGTATGGTCAATCCCATCGCCTTTTCTGTTTTCCCGGATCCCGTCGAAAGCAAAAAGCTAAGTCGATTGGGTTCGCGCCGGCAGAGCCCGCCAGATTGATTCGAGCAGCTCGGCCGTTCCCTCGCCGGTCGCCGCACTGATCGCCGCCAGCTTGATGCCCCGGCGCGCGAACGGGGCGGCAATCCGCTTCACGCGTTTGCGGACGTCGGGCAGGTCGATCTTGTTGACGACGACCAGCTGCGGGCGCGCGGCCAGGGCCGGATCGTAGAGCGCCAGCTCCCGGTTCATCGCCTCGTAATCGCGCAGCGGGGTGCGCCCGACCGCGGTCGCGTCCAGCAGGTGGACCAGCAGCCGGGTCCGGTCGAGGTGGCGCAGGAAGCGATCGCCCAGCCCGGCGCCCGCGTGCGCGCCCTCGATCAGGCCGGGGATGTCCGCGACCACGAACGAACGCTCGCCCGACAGCCCGACGGTCCCCAGGTTCGGGACCAGCGTGGTGAACGGGTAATCGGCGATCTTGGGACGCGCGGCGGAGATGCGCGCGATCAGCGACGACTTGCCGACGTTGGGAAACCCCAGCAGACCGACGTCGGCGAGCAGCTTGAGCTCGAGGCGGACGGTGCGCTCCGCGCCCGGCGTCCCCGGTTCCGATTTACGCGGCGCCCGATCGGTCGACGTCGCGAAGTGCATGTTGCCGCGCCCGCCCTTGCCGCCCTGGGCGACGACGAGGCGCTCGCCGTGCGCGCGGAGATCACCGATGAGCGCGCCGGTCGCGTCGTCGAACACCTGCGTGCCGGGCGGGACGCGCAGCACGACGTCCTCGCCGCCGCGGCCGTACCTGTCCTTGTTCGCGCCGTTGTCGCCGGAGGGCGCGTCGAACTCGTGGCGGTAGCGAAAATCCAGCAGCGTCGACAGCCCCTCGTCGACGACCAGCACGACCGACGCGCCGTCACCGCCGTCGCCGCCCGACGGGCCGCCCTTGGGCACGAACTTCTCGCGCCGGAAGGCGATCGCCCCGTTGCCGCCCGCGCCCGCCTTCACGCGGATCGTCGCTTCGTCGACGAAGTGCATGGAGGACGCCGCCGCCCGAACGTCGGACGTCGCGCCTCGCTAGGCGACGATGCTGGCGATGGTGCGCGGGCCGGAGCGCGTGTACTTCACCGCGCCGTTCACCAGCGCGAAGAGCGTGAAGTCGCGGCCCATGCCGACGTTCGCCCCGGGATGAATCACGGTGCCGACCTGACGGACCAGGATGTTGCCCGCCAGCACGGCTTCGCCGGCGTGACGCTTGATGCCCCGGCGCTGCGACTGCGAGTCGCGGCCGTTGCGGGAGCTGCCCTGACCTTTTTTGTGCGCCATTGCTTTAGCCCTTCGTCGACAGCCTTCGTCTATTTGGCGCCGCCGGCGCGGATCGCGGTGATCTTCAGCGCCGTGTACGGCTGGCGGTGACCCTGCTTGCGGCGGTAGCTCTTGCGGCGCTTGTACTTGAAGATGATGATCTTCTTGCCCAGGCCCTGATCGACGATCTCGGCCTCGACCGTGACGCCCTTGACCGTCGGCTGCCCGACCTGGACGCCGCCGCCGTCGTCGGCGAACAGGAGCGGACTCAGCGTGACCTTCGCGCCTGGTCCTCCCTCGAGCTTTTCGACGCGCAGGGTTTCCCCTTCGCTGACACGGTACTGCTTACCCCCGGAAGAGATGACGGCGTACATTGAGATCAGGTCCTCGCTGGAAGCGGCGTAGTTTATGGAGCGCGCTTCCCTTGTCAAGCCAACAGCTTGCGGAGGATCTCGTTGACCGCCTTGGGGTTGGCCTTGCCCCCGGTTTCCTTCATGACGGCGCCCACGAAGAAGCCCATCAATTTGGGGTTGGCCTTGAAGTTCGCGGCCTCGGTGGGGTTGGCGGCGATGACCTTGCGGCAGGCCGCCTCCAGCTCGCCGCCGTCGGACACCTGGGCCAGGCCTTCCTTTGCGACGATGTCCGCCGCGGTCCGGCGCTCGGCCCACATCTTCCCGAACACCTCCTTGGCCAGCTTCCCCGACAGCGTCCCGTCGTCGACCAGCTTCACCAGCCCGGCCAGCGCGGCCGGAGGCACCGGAACGTCCGCGTCGCCCAGCTTGCGCGCGTCGCCCACCACCGCCAGCACTTCATTGATCACCCAGTTCGCGGCGCGCTTCGCGGGCGCGCCCGCCGCCACGGCGGCGTCGTAGTAGCCGGCGATCTCGCGCTCGGACACCAGCACGCCCGCGTCCTGCGGCGACAGGCCGACCGGCCCCGCATAGCGCGCGAACCGATCCTCGGGCAGCTCGGGCAGGGTCTTGCCCAGCGCCGCCAGCGCCGCGTCGTCGACGACGACGGGCGGCAGATCCGGCTCGGGGAAGTAACGGTAGTCGTGCGCCTGTTCCTTCGAGCGCATCGACTGCGTCACCCCGCGCGCCGCGTCCCACAGGCGGGTCTCCTGCACGACGCGGCCGCCGCCGTCCAGGACGGACGCCTGGCGCTTCACCTCGTGCTCGATCGCGTCGCGCACGTTCTTGAACGAGTTCATGTTCTTGATCTCGGTCTTGGTTCCGAACGCCGTCGTCCCGCGCTTCCGCAGCGACACGTTCGCGTCGCAGCGGAGCGAGCCCTCCTCCATGTTGCCGTCGCCGATACCGAGGTAGCGCACCAGGGTGCGGAGCGCGCGCACGTATTCGGCGGCCTCGTCGGCGGAGCCGATCTCGGGCTCGCTGACGATCTCGCACAGCGGGACGCCGGCGCGGTTGTAGTCGACCAGGCTCTTCGTCGCGTCGGCGTGGATGTTCTTGCCCGCGTCCTCCTCCAGGTGGATGCGGGTCAGCCGCACCGCGCGCGTCTCGCCGTGCAGGCGGAACTTCACGGTGCCACCGTCGCAGATCGGCTCGTCGAACTGCGAGATCTGAATGTTCTTGGGGAGGTCTGGGTAGAAGTAGTGCTTGCGCGTGAAGCGGCAGCGCTGGCGGATCTTGCTGCCGACCGCCAGCCCCAGCCGCACCGCCGCGTCCACCACCCCGCGGTTCAACACCGGCAACACCCCGGGCAAACCCAGGCAAACCGGATCGGTCAGCGTGTTCGGCTCGGCACCGAACGCCGTCGACGACCAGGAGAAGATCTTCGACCGGGTCGCGAGCTGCGCGTGCACCTCGAGGCCGATGACGATCTCGTAATCGTCGAGGCTCACGACGCGGTCTCCGGCGGCAGCTGCTGGTGCCACTTCGTGCGCGCCTCGTAGGCGCCCGCGACGCGGAAGCAGGTCTCCTCGCCCAGCGCCGGCGCGATCGTCTGGAGGCCGATCGGCAGACCCGCCTTGGTGAAGCCGCAGGGCTGGGACAGCGCCGGAATACCGGCCAGGTCGGGCCCGACGGTCAGCACGTCGGCCAGGTACATCTGCAGCGGATCGCTCGTCTTCTCGCCGAACTTGAACGCGGGGATGGGCGAGGTCGGGGTGACGATCGCGTCGCAGCCGGCGAACGCGGCCTGGAAATCATCCGCGATCTTGCGGCGCGCGCGCAGCGCCTTGCCGTAGTAGGCCTCGTAGTAACCGGCGCGCAGGACGTAGGTGCCGAGCATGATGCGCCGCTTGGGCTCGGTGCCGAACCCTTCCCCGCGCGTCTTCGTGTACATCTCCTCCAGCGACCGCGCGTCCCCGGCGCGGTACCCGAACCGGACACCGTCGTAACGGGCCAGGTTGGACGACGCCTCCGCCGTGCAGATCAGATAGTAGGTCGCGATCGCGTACTTCGTGTTCGGCAGCGACACCTTGACGATGCGGGCGCCGGCGCGCGCGAGCTCGTCGAGCGCGGCGCGCACCGCCGACTCGACCTCCGCGTCCATCCCCGGCTGGAAATACTCGTCGGGAACGCCGATGCGCACGCCCTTGAGCGGCTCGGGGCCGTCGCCGCCGGTCCGCGCCGCCGCCCGATACGCGCCCACCGGCGCCGGGATGCTCGTCGCGTCGTGCTCGTCGACGCCGGCCATCGCTTCCAGGAGCGCCGCCGCGTCCTCGACGGTGCGGCCGAACGGTCCGGGGTGGTCGAGCGACGAGGCGAAGGCGATGACGCCGTAGCGCGACACGCGACCGTAGGTCGGCTTGACGCCGACCACGCCGCACAGCGCGGCCGGCTGCCGGATCGAACCACCCGTGTCGGTGCCGATCGCGCCCGCGCACAGCGACGCGGCGGTCGCGGCCGCCGATCCGCCCGACGATCCACCCGGCACGTGCGCGTGCGACCACGGGTTTTTCACCGGCTTGAACGCGCTGTTCTCGTTCGACGAGCCCATCGCGAACTCGTCCATGTTCAGCTTCCCCAGCATCACGCCGCCCGCCGCGGCGAGGCGCGACGTCACCGTCGATTCGTAGGGCGGGACGAAACCGCGCAGGATCTTCGAGGCGCAGGTCGTCTCGACCCCACGCGTGCAGAAGATGTCCTTCACGCCCAGGGGAACGCCGGCCAACGCGCCCGGATCGCGGCCCGCCTTGTACGCGGCGTCGACGGCGTCCGCGCGCCGCCGTGCGCCCTCGGCGTCGACCAGGAGGTAGCAGCCGAGCGCGCCGTCGAGGCGCGCGATGCGATCGAGGTACTGCTCGGCGACGTCGCGCGCGAGCAGCTTACCCGCGCGCACGCCGTCCGCGATCGCGACGGCCGTCGCGCCGCGCGCGTCGATTGACGTCACGACCCGCCTTCTCCGTCGGCGCCCGGACCGGGGACGATTCGTGGAACCTGGAAGAAGCTGCCGTCTCGGCGCGGGGCGTTCGCCAGCGCCTCGTCGGGCAGCAGCGACGGCTTCACCTCGTCCGCGCGGGTCGGGCAATCGAACGGCACCGCGTGCGTCATCGGCTCGACGGACGTCGTGTCGAGTGCGCGCAGGGCATCGACATACTCGAGGATCGCACCCAGGTTGTCGGTCATCGCCGCGACCTCCTGCTCGGACAGACGCAAGCGCGCCAGCAACGCGAGCTCACGGACCTCGTCGGCGGTGATGCGAGACATGAAGGCCGGATTTCATACCACGATTCGATCGGGAACCCTGGGAGGGTTCCCGGTCCCTCCCGCGCTGATGCGCGGCGAGCAAAGCTCGCCGGCTCCTCACGCGATTGCCCCGGCGAGCCGGTCGCGCGGCAGCTTCAGGGTTAGCCCGAATTCGCCACTGGCCGCGCAACGCGGTATAGTGTTTGGTCCGATATGACGCCTTCCGGAAATCGTTTTCGGGCGCTGTTCGTGTGCCTGATGCCGGCCCTGTGCCTGGCGCTGGGCTGCGACGGCGGCGGGCGCATGCCGGACGCGCAGACGCAACCGGCCGCGTATTCATCGGAGCTGTCGGTGCGTTTCGAGGTCGGCTCCGATCGCCAGGCGACCGTCTCGGTGCTGGGATTCCGCGCCGCCGCCGCCGGGCCCGAGGCAGACGTGCTCGGTCTCGTCGATCCGCTCGCGGCCGCCGCGCCCGATCAAGGATGCGTGCTGCGCGACGTCGATCTCGCGAACCGCGCGCTGGCGACACGCGGCTCCTCCGTCGATCTCGAGGAGCTGGGGGGCGTCGGCGTCGGCCTGGGCGCCGCCGGTTCGCCGCAGACGGTGATCCGGACGTTTCCGCGCGTCTACCCTGACGTCGCGGGCGTGGTCGGCGGCGTGGTGGGAGAGGCCGCGCCGCAATCGATCGCGTCGCTGCCGGAGCACGTCAGCGTGTTCTCTCCCGACACCGAGCTGCCGGTCGCCGAGCTGGCCGTGCCGGCGCTGCCCAAGCTGCTGGCGATCAACGGCTCGGCGCCCACCGCCGGCCTTCGCGTCGACGCGAGCGGCGGCCTCACCCTGTCGCTGGCCGCCGCCGCGGGCTCGTTCATCGAGCTGCGTCCGTTCGGCGCGACGGTCGTCGTCAGCTGCGCGGTTCCCAGCAACGCCTCGACGGAAGCGGTCATCTCCGTTCCCCGCGCGCTGCTCGCCCACCTGCGCTCTCGCGACACGGCCGGAACCAGCACCGTCGGGCTCTCCGTCGAGATCGCGCGCCGCCTGCGCGTGCGCGAGCCGCTGGTGATCACGGGGACGCGCGTGTCGGTCGAGGTCCGATCGACGCTGGCCGTGGAGCTGCGCCCGTGAGCGGCACCGCGCGGGACACCCGCAAGCACCCGCGCTACACACTCGAAGTACCCGTCATGATCTCGGACGCGGCGAAGCGCGTGCGCAAGCCGATCCGGTTCTCCTCGGGCGACATCTCGGGCGGCGGGGCGTTCCTGCGTTCCGACCTGCTGTTCGAGGTCGGCGAGATGTTGGTGATGGAGTTCGACCTGCCCGGCGGGCGTCACATCCGGACCCAGGGACGCGTCGTGCGGGTCGCGCGCGGCGGCGCCAAGGACCGGTACCCCGGCATGGGCCTGGAGTTCATCGACCTCTCGCCCGACGATCGGGCCGCCATCGCGCGCCTGACCTGACCGGCCGTCGTGCCCGAATCCCTCGACGAGTTGACCTACGACTACGAGGACGAGGGCGTGCTCGTTCGCAAGCAGATCGAGCGCGCGGTCCTGACCAAGGGCAGCTGGGCGACGGTGATGTTCCTGTTCCAGGAGCTGGATCGCGCGAAGGGCAAGTTCCGGGCGCCCAAGATGGCGATCGTCCGGTTCAAGAAGAGCAAGGGCAGCTACCGCAAGCAGTCGTCGTTCAACATCTCGAACGAGAAGCAGGCCCGCCAGATCACCGAGGTCCTCGAGGGCTGGTACCCCAAGATTGCGGAGATGACATCCGCGTCGCAGGACGAAGACGCCGGCGACGACGACGCCGAAGCCGAAGACGAGTGATCGCCGTCATCGTCAACCCGCGATCGCGCGCGAACCGCCGCAATCCTCGCATCGCGGCCGAGTTCCAGGCGATCGTCGGCGATCGCGGCCGCATCTACGCGCCCAAGAGCATCGAAGAGCTCGACGCCATGGCGGTCGAGATCCGCCGTTCGCCGCCCGCCGCCATCGCCATTCACGGCGGCGACGGAACGCTGCACAAGACGGTGACGGCGCTCGCGCGCGCATTCGCCGACGAGCCGCTGCCACCGATCGGGATCCTGTGTGGTGGGACGATGAACGTCGTCGCGACTTCGTTGCAGATCCGCGAGCGCCCGTCGGTGTTCTTGAAGTCGATCGTCGACGCGGACCGGACGGGCAAGCCGCTCGAGACGATCAGGCGGCGCTGCATGCGCATCGGCGCCGAGCTGGGATTCCTGTTCGGCAACGGCATGCCCGCCAACTTCCTGACCGAGTACTATGGGGGCGGCGAATACGGCCCCGCCCGCGCGGCCTGGTTGCTGATGCGGGCTTTCTTCTCCGCGCTCTGGCACGGCCCGTTCATCCAGCGCCTTTTCAAGCGTTTCGAGGGTTCGGTTCGTGTCGACGGGACGGTGCTGGAGCAGACAGCGTTCATCGGCCTGTTGGTCGGGACCGTCCGCGAGGTTGGGATGGGCTTCAAGCTCGTCCACCGCGCTGACGACGACCCGGAGCGCTTCGGTGTGCTCGCCATGCATTCGGGGGTGCTATCACTGGCGCTCGACGTCCCGGCCGTGCGAACCGGGCGTGGCATCGCCGCCAGCCGGGCGTACAGCGCCGTCGCCTCGCAGATGCACATTCAATCCAAGAACGGCAGCATGGCCTACACGATCGATGGGGATCTCTACCGAACGGACGAGCCGGTCGCGATTTCGCTGGGTCCTCACATCGACTTTTTGAAACCGCCCTCCGCGTTGATTGTGCGACCCCGCGGCGATACCATGGGCGCTCAGCGATGAGCTCGTCGTTTCCGTTGGACGGGATGAGGTTACGGTTCGCCGGGGACTCGAACGTGGGCATGAAGCGCGCCCACAACGAGGACTCGTTCTACCTGCCCGAGAGCGAACGGCTGGCCATCGTCGCCGACGGCATGGGCGGCCACGCCTCGGGCGAGGTGGCCAGCCGTATGGCGGTCGAGACCATCGTCGGTTTCTTCAAGGCGACCCAGGACGACCAGCAGCTGACCTGGCCGTTCAAGATGGACCACGGTCATCGCTACGACGTCAACCGCATGGTGACCGCGATCAAGCTCGCCAACCTGAAGATTCACGAGCAGGCGCAGAAGGACCCGCGCTGCCACGGCATGGGCACCACCGTCGTGTCGACGCTGTTCCTCGACCGCGCCCTGATCGTCGGCCACGTCGGCGACAGCCGCCTTTACCGGCGGCGCGACGGCGTGATGAAGCAGCTCACCGAGGATCACTCGCTGCTCAACGACTACATCAAGATGAAGAACCTCTCGCCCGACGAGATCGCGGCGTTCCCGCACAAGAACGTCATCGTGCGCGCGCTCGGGATGAAGGACACCGTGCAGGTGGACGTGCTGGTCGACAAGCCGGCGCTGGACGATCTCTACGTCATCTGTTCCGACGGCCTGACCGGCATGGTCAAGGACGAGGACATCGAGGCGATCGCGACCGCCGACAACGACCTGGATGCCATCTGCGAGCGGCTGATCACGACCGCCAACAAGAACGGCGGCCTCGACAACATCACGGTCGTCGCCGCCCGCGTCGAAAAAGACTAGTTGGGCGCACGCGGCTAGACGGCGACGGTGCCGCTGGGCGTGACGATGGCGTCGGCGACGGCGCCCGTCGCGACCGCGCCCGGCCAGATCACCGCGCGCGCGACCTGCGCGCCCGCGGTCACGCGCGCGCCCGCGCCGACGACCGCGTCCGGACCGACCACCGCGTCCGCCTCGACGACCGCGCCCGCCTCGATGCGACACGGACCGACCACGCGCGCGCGGCCGTCGATCGCCGCGCCCGCCTCGACGCCGACCAGCGGCCCGGGCGGATCGCGCAGCAGGGCCGGATCGCGCAGCAGGGCCAGGTTGCCGGCCAGGTAGCGCTCGGGCGTCGAGTGCTCCGCGAAGTAGCCCGCGTGTGTCACCGCCGCGATCGTCTCGCCGGCGAGCAGGGCCGGGATGTACGCGTCGCGGATCACGTCGGAGACGACCGGCTGCAAGCGATCGAGCAGCGCGGGTTCCAGCACGTGCACGCCGGTGAACATGCGCTCGGTGACCGCGCCCGCGGGCGGCCGCGGCGAGCGCGCGTCGAGAATGCTGACCACCCGGCCCGACGCATCGACGCCGATGGCGCCCCACCTCCGCGGCTCCGGATCGTCGCGCAGCAGCATCGTCGCCACCGCGCCGCCGCCCGTGTGCGCCGCCAGCAGCGCGGGCAGGTCGAGGTCGGCGACCACCTTCGCGTTCATCACCAGCAGCGGCCCGGCCTCGAACAGCGGGCGCGCCTTCGCCAGGCCGCCGCCGGTGCCGAGCAGCTCGCTCTCGACCGAGTAGCTGATGGCGATGGAGATCGTCGCGCCGGGATCAGACAGGGACCTACTGACCACGCGTTCACCCAGCACCGCCTGAACCATGTCGCCGCGGTGGAACACGTTGACGACGGCGCGGCCGGCGCCGGCGCGCGCCGCGGCGTGCAGCCCGAAGCGAATGGCCGGGTAGCCGCACACCGGCACCAGCGGCTTCGGCGCGGCGAGGCCGAGAGCGCCGAGCCGCGTCGACCGGCCGGCCGCGAGCAACATGACGTTCACCCTCCGAATATCGCAGCCGTGGTATGTCAGACGCCATGAAGATCTGTGTCATCGGGACTGGTTACGTGGGCCTGGTCGCCGGCGCCGGCTTCTCCGACATGGGAAACGACGTCACCTGCTGCGACGTCGACGCCGAGAAGATCGAAGGCCTCAAGGCAGGCGTGATGCCCATCTACGAGCCCGGCCTCGACAAGCTGGTGATGCACAACGTGGCCGAGGGACGCCTGACGTTCACGACCGACGTGGCCGGCGGCGTCGCGGGCGCCGAGGTGATCCTGCTGGCGGTGGGCACGCCGCCCGGGCCCGACGGCTCGGCGGACCTGTCGTTCATCTTCAAGGCCGCCGAGCAGGTCGCCGCCGCCCTCACCGGGTGGGCGGTGCTGGTGACCAAGTCGACCGTCCCGGTCGGCACCGGCGACAAGATCGAGGCGATCGTCCGCAAGCACGCGAAGCACGAGTTCGCCGTCGCGTCGAACCCCGAATTTCTCAAGGAAGGCGACGCGGTCAACGACTTCATGAAGCCCGACCGCGTCGTCATCGGCGCCGACGACAAGCGCGCGGTCGATACGCTGCGCGCGCTGTACGCGCCGTTCACGCGCACGACCGATCGCATGCTGGTGATGGACCGCCGCTCCTCCGAGCTGACGAAGTACGCAGCGAACTCGATGCTGGCGACGCGCATCTCGTTCATGAACGACCTCGCCAACCTGTGCGAGCTGCTGGGCGCCGACATCGAGCTGGTGCGCAAGGGCATGGGCTCGGACGGCCGCATCGGCCCCAAGTTCCTGTTCGCGGGTCCCGGCTTCGGCGGCAGCTGTTTCCCCAAGGACCTGCGCGCGGCCGTCAGCACCGGCAAGGAGGTCGGCTACGACCTGCAGATCCTGAACGCCGTCGTCGCCGTCAACGAACGCCAGAAGAAGAAGCTGGGCGAGAAGCTGCTGGCGCACTTCGGCGGCAACCTGAAGGGCAAGCGCATCGCGGTCTGGGGCCTGGCGTTCAAGCCCGGCACCGACGACACGCGTGAAGCGCCCGCGCTGGTGCTGGTCGAGCAGCTGCTCGCGGCGGGCGCCTCGGTGTGCGCGACCGATCCGGTCGCCATCGACGTCGTGCGCAAGCAGCTGGGCGATCGCATCGAGTACGAGGAATCGAACTACGCGTGCGCGAAAGGTGCCGACGCGCTGGCGCTGGTCACCGAGTGGCACGAGTTCCGGCGCCCGTCGTTCGAGCGGCTGAAGACGCTGATGAAGCAGCCCGTCCTGTTCGACGGCCGCAACATCTGGAACCCCTCCGAGGTCCGCGCGGCCGGCTTCACGTACTACGGCATCGGCCGCGGCAAGGGCGGGTCGGGCGGCGCGTAGCGAACGAAGGGCGCCCTCACGCCGGCGCATGGCGCCCGCAAGCGGCTTGCCCTCACCCTAGCCCTCTCCCGCAAGCGGGAGAGGGGATCGGATCTCCCTCTCCCGCTTGCGGGAGAGGGTCGGGGTGAGGGTCCGCGCCTAGGCGTTACCCGCCGTCACCGATGGTGAGATCGGGATCGGGCCGGAACCCGTGCGCGGGCGCGGGCGCGGGCGGGCGTCGCCGGCGTTCTCGGCGGCCGCGACGCTGGCGTCGATCTCGGGCGGCACGTACGACGCCGACGGGCGGCGCCGCGGGTGCGTGGTCTCGTAACGGCCCGCGGCGATCTCGACGCGGTCGGGGAACAGGCGCAGCACGCCGATCAGGCCGACCGCTTCGGGCGGCATCGCGTACGACTGACCTTCGTAGACGACCGAGGCGCGCGGGCCGACCAGCACGGGGACGCGCAGCGCGAGGTCGCGCGGCTGCAGCTTCAGCGGCCGCAGCCGCTGCCGTTCCTCCGCCAGCAGGATCGCCGGCGCCTTGCCCGACACCTCGTTCTGCGGGCGCGCGTTGTAGTCGCGCACCCACTCGCCCAGCTTCTCGGCCGCGTCCGCCTCGTCGGCGACCGTCGCGTTCTTGAAGAACGCCAGCTTCAGCCAGTTGCCCAGGTTCGTGCCGGGGCCGCGCTCGGCGCCGCGCCGGGCGCGCACCTCGACGCCGACGCCCATCTCCAGCGCGGCGTACGCGAAGCCCTGATCCCACTCGGTTACCTGGCCGTCGTCGTCGGCGCGCACGCCGATCGGGCGCGGCCGGTCGAACGCCGCCAGCAACGGCACGCCGCCCATCGCCGCGTGGTGCGCCGCCAGCGTGCGCACGCAGGTCTCGACGCTCTGGTCGGGAACGAGCGACGCGACCACGAAGCGCGAGTACTCCAGCCGCGACACGAAGAACGTCAGGGTGCGCTCGCCGCCGTCACGGAAGCGCACGTCCACCTGACCGAACCCGTGCCGCGCGATCTCGCCGGGAACGCGATCGTGATCGGAGAGCGGCCGCGTGCGCCGCGGACGCACGCTGGCGATCAACGAATAGAGCGCGCTCTTGCCGCCGTCGTAACCCGCGGCGCGCGCCCGCGATACGATCTCGAGCGATCGCAGGTTCGGCTCCTTCAGCAGGAGGTCGACGACGAATGCTCTGAAGGGCTGCGCCTTGGAGGGGCGGCCCACACCTCGTTTGCCGGTCTCTTTGTCTTTGTCCACGCGCGATCTACGAACGGGACGCTATTTGGATACACGGAAATTTCTGCGCTGGGCGTGCGTAACGCACACTGCGCTTTTCCAGCCGGTTGGAAGCAATTCACGACCGAATCAGGGCGTCGTTTTCAATGCACGGCGCTCATCGCGCCGCTCGATCGCCAGCTCGATCAACCGCGTGATCAGCGCGCTCGGGGATAACCCCGAGGCCTCCCACATCTTCGGGTACATCGACACCGCGGTGAACCCGGGGATGGTGTTCACCTCGTTGACGTAGAGCGCGCGGCCGTCGCGCGTGGCGAAGAAGTCGACGCGCGCCATGCCGGAAAGCTCGAGCGCACGGAAGGTCGCCACCGCCAACGTTTGCACGCGGGCGATCGTCTCGGGCGGCAGATCGGCGGGGATCTTCCAGCTCGCGCCGTCCGGATCGACGTACTTCGCGTCGTACGAATAGAAGCCGTCCTTGTGGTGGACGAGGATCTCGCCCGGGATGGACGCCTGCGGATCGTCGTTCCCGAGGACCGCGCACTCGATCTCCCGCGCGTCGACCGCGCGCTCGATCAGCACCTTGGTGTCGAACGCCAGCGCGGCGCGCACCGCGCGTTCCAGGTCGCCCGGACCGGCGGCGCGCGACACCCCGACCGACGAGCCCGCGTTGGCGGGCTTCACGTAGCGCGGATAGCCGAGATCGGGCAGCGCGCGCAGGGCGCCCGCCGGATCGCGCCGGAATGCGCCCGCCGTGACGATCCCGAAATCGACGATGGGGATGCCCGCGTCGCGCAGCAGCCGCTTGGCGACGTCCTTGTCCATCCCGATCGCGGAGCCGAGCACGCCGGCGCCGACGTACGCGATGGACAAGGACGTCGCCAAGCGGCT
>Ga0207651_10000656_pt1 | contig 14713 bp, 15 predicted proteins | sample KBSM23metaG_FD_184328 | JGI IMG/M metagenome (GOLD analysis project Ga0207651, IMG submission 184328) | Miscanthus rhizosphere microbial communities from Kellogg Biological Station, Michigan, USA - KBS M2-3 metaG (SPAdes) (version 2) | ecosystem: Host-associated > Plants > Roots > Rhizosphere >... | reverse complement strand
GCACGCGCTGTTGCAGCAGACGCCATCAACGCAGTAACCGCTTGCGCATTGACTCGGCGAGGTGCACGCGCTGCCGTTGCCGGCGCCGTAGCTTGCGGTCGCGCGCGGTTGCGCGCCCAGCGTCCCTAGCAAGACAAAGAGGAACAGACTCACCCAGCGCCCACGTGCACTCACCACGGTGACCTCCTGCGCAAAACGTCCGCGACCGGCAGCTCGACGACCGAACCAACCCACCTTCCAAGACGCGCGCCTGTACGTTTTGGCAACCAACCAGACCCCTCTTGAATGACGGAAGTCCGGCGTTAGCGGTGCGCACGTCCGCGGGAGCGGCAGAGCAACCGCAACGATCCCAAGCCGTTAGCAGCGGAAAAACAAACAGCGGTCAGCGCATTCGCCGCCGCGAAAAAAAACAACGACTGCTCAGCGCTTTGTTGCGCCGCTTACGCCCGCCGATTCGAAGGTCGCCATCTCGGCGGCGATGGCGATCGCGGCGTCGACCAGCATCATCGCCAGCGCGGCGCCCGTTCCTTCGCCCAGACGCAGGTCCAGATCCAGCAGCGGCTTGGTGCCCAGCGCCTGTAGCACCAGCCGGTGGCCCGCTTCGACCGAACGGTGCGACGCGATCAGGTAGCCGGCGGCGTGGGGCGCGATGCGCACGGCGGCCAGCGCCGCGACGCCGGCGATGAAACCGTCGACGAGGACGGGCACGCGCGCGGCGGCCGCGCCCAGCACCACGCCCGCCAGGCCGGCGATCTCGAAGCCGCCCACCTTGGACAGCGCGTCGATGCCGTCGTTCGCGTCCGGGTGGTTCACCTCCAGCCCGCGCCGGACGACGTCGACCTTGCGCTTGAACGTCGCGTCGTCGATGCCGGTGCCACGGCCCGTGACTTCCTCGGGCGGCGCGCCCGTGAACACGGCGGCCAGCGCGCTGGACGCGGTGGTGTTGGCGATGCCCATGTCGCCGATGCCGATCAAGCCCACGCCGTCGTGCGCGAGCGCGTCCGCCTGCGCCGCGCCGGTCGACAGCGCCTCGACCGCCTGGGCGCGCGTCATCGCCGGCCCGCGCGTGAAGTTCGCCGTCCCGGGGCCGATGCGCCGCACGCGGATCTCGGGGCGCGGCGGGGGCGGGTGCGCGACGCCCATGTCGATCACGACGACGCGCGCGCCGGTCTGGCGCGCCAGCACGTTGATGGCCGCGCCGCCGCGCGCGAAGTTCAGCAGCATCTGCCCGGTCACTTCCTGCGGGTACGCGCTGACGCCCTCGGCGGCGACGCCGTGGTCGGCGCCCATCACGACGATCGCCTTGCCGGGCACGCGCGGCAGCGGCGCGCCGGAGCCGCGGATCGCCGCCAGCTGGCAGACGAGATCCTCCAGCCGACCCAGGCTGCGCTGCGGCTTGGTCTTGCGGTCGAGCAGCCGCTGCGCCTCCGCCGCCGCGTCGCCGTCCGTCGCGACGATGCGCGCCGCCAGCGCGCGAATCGCGGATTCTTCTGCTGATTGCGTCACTGGCCCTGCTGTCCCGCTTGCTCCGTCCCTTCCTGATCACGGGGCGGGACCTCGAACATTCGAAGTTTCGGCTCGATGCCGAAGAGCACGCCGTAGCGATCGTCGCCCGACAGGAAGCCGAAGATACCGACCACCGACAGGTCCAGGTTCGGCGAGGCCGACCAGGTGATGCCGGTGGTCGCGTGCAGCTGGTTCGGATCGTGCGAGAGGAACCACGCGGCGGCGAGCTCGCCCGTCCACTGGAACCGGTTGTGCGCGTCAAGCTCCAGCTCGAGATCGATGCCGGCCTCGGCCCCGTACTGGCGGCTGCTCACCGCGTCCTGCGCCGGCTCGACGAAACCGCCCAGGTTCACGACCGCGTTCAGGGCGATCAGCCTTCCGCCCAGCACCAGCAGCCCCTCGCCGCCGAGGCCGTGCGCGCCTCGGGCCACGGGCAGCTTCGGGCCGAGCTGGATCCCGATCGCGCGCGCGCGCCGCCTGACGTAGTCGTGATCATTCCAGATCCCGATCTTCACCGACGGCCACAGGCTGTCGGGGACGGAGTGGTCCAGCGCGAACGAACCATTGTCGGGGCCCTCGACCGCGTAGGCGCCGTCCAGGTCCAGCTCGATGTTGTGATAGACGCCGAAGTCCAGCTCGAAGTCCGGGATGACGAAGCGCCACGGTCCGGGACTGCGGATCGCGCCGAACTCCAGGTCGACCTCGGCGACGCCCGTGTCCTCCCACTCGAGATCGGTCGGCTCGAACCGCGGCCGCGGCCGCGCGCTCACGGCGGCGGGCACGGCGATCGTCGCCGCGATCAGCGCGGCGGTGGTGACGATCGGGCGGGTGGAAATCGCGGGCTTCGTGGTCGCTAGCGCCTCTTCTTGGTGGGCTTGCTGATCTTGGTCGCCTTGCGGGCGGGCTTGCGCGGCGGCTTGCGCACCTTCTTGGCAGGACGGCGGGGCGAGGCGCCGCGCGCCGGCGGTTTCGCGGCGCCCGGCGGCTGGTGGCAGACGGCCTCGATGTTGTTGCCCTCCGGATCGAAAACGAAGGCGGCGTAGTAGTTCGGGTGGTAGTCGGTGCGCACGCCGGGCGCGCCGTTGTCGGTGCCGCCGGCCGCGAGCGCCGCGGCGTGGAACGCATCGACGCGCGCGCGGTCGGTGCGGAAGGCGATGTGCGTCGGATGCGGCGCCTTGTCCGTCGCCGAGATCCACAGCTCCGGCTTGCCGGGCTCGCCCAGCCCGGCGCCGCCGGGATATTCCATCGCCACCGTGTAGCCGATGGGCGCCAGCGCCGCCTTGTAGAAGGCCAGCGCGCGCGAAAAATCCTGAACGCGCAAGCTGACGTGATCGAGCATGCCGGCAGAATACCCAATTCGCGTGGACAAATCCTAGAACGCGAGCCCGGGATACTTGCCCGCGCTCCGGATCGCCGCCGCCGCGCGCGCGACCGCGTCGCAGGTCGGGTGGTCCGCCAGCGTCAACGTCTGGATCGGCGCGGCCGTCTCGGGACCGACGCCGGGGAGCAGCGCCTTGGCGGCCGTCCACTGCCAGCGCCGCACGTCGCCCAGCAACGGTCGCCGGATGATCATCTCCTTGCCGAACGCGAACGCGGGGCGGCGGTACTGCGTCTGCTGGGCGACGCGCAGGACATCGACCAGCCGATCCGTCTTTGTGTCGGGCGGGCAGACGACGACCAGGCTCTCGTCGACGAGATCGGCAGGATGAAGAAGACGGTAGTTGTTGCGCATCACCACGATCATGTCGTGCCACGCGGTCAGGTCGCGGGGCGCGCCGTCACCGAGCAGCATGGTGTTCGAGACCGACACCACCTCGGCGTGCGGGATCGCGTCGGGGCCGTCGAGGGCCGGGGTGGGCAAGCGGTTGAGGGTCAGCGCCGCGGAGACCGACGGAGGCCAGGGCGCGTCGACCTCGGCGCGCAGCGGCGCGGCGGCGAGGTACAGCGCGCCGGCGGCGATCACGCAGATCACGGGCCAGCGCCACTGGATCCGGGTGGGAAGCGCGCGGAAGTGCGCGCCCGCCACCGTGACGATCGCGAAGATCAGCGCGCCCACCTGGCAGAGGGCGCCGATCAGCGCGTAGCGATCGAACACCTCGACCGTCTCCTCGATGCCCTTCGTCACCATCATCGCCTTCATCTCGGGATCGATACCGGCGACGCCCGCGAGCGTCTTGATCATCAGCGTCGCGTACTGGAGCGCCCCCAGCAGCAGCGGGGCGAGGCCGGCGCCCGCGAAGACGACCGTCGTGATCATGAACGGCCGCGTGGGCAGCTTCAGCGCCGCGCCCGCGTGCAGGCCCGCGGCGATGGCCGCCAGCGCGACGACCGGCCCGAGCAGCAGGATCCCCAGCGGCTTCGCGTTCCCGAACGCCTCCAGGCCGGCGACGACCAGCCGCACGGTCTCCGCCGGATCGTCCGTCGCCAACCCGCGCAGCAGCGACGTGCGCCCGATGCGGATCGCCGCGACGACGACGGCGCCCAGCAACACCGGCCCCGCGGCCGCCACGATCGCCAGCCGTCCCGACGTTCGCTGCCGCACCGCCAGCGCGATCAACACCAGCTCGCCGACGCCGATCACCGCCGCCAGGCCGATCATCACCCAGAACAGGGGCGTCACCTGCGCGACGTACTGCAGGAGGTTGATGTGCGTCTTCTCCATGGGCGGCTACAGCATCACCGACCGCGCGTACGATTCGGACACGCGCAGGTAGTAGTAGGCGAGCCGCCCGAACGACAGGCCCAGCAGCGTCAGCGAGATCAGCAGGGCGATCCGTCGCGCCATGCGGCGACGCTACCACCGATCAAAACGGGATGCCGACGCCCAGCGTCCCTTCCAGCAAGACGTCGTTGTTCGGCGGGTTGTCGCGGTTGTACCAGAGGCCGATCGCGCGAGCGGACACCTCGACGAGGAACATCCGCGTGCGCACCAGCTCGACGCCGACGTCGGCACCGTACGCGATCGCGCCCAGGCCGTTCATCTTGGCGCCGCCCACGCGCACGCCGACGTACGGGTTGAGGAAGCGACGCCGCCCGCCGCCCAGGAAATCGGAGTAGAGGCCGGTCGCGAACGTGTAGAGGTAGGAGCGCGGGTCCCCGCCGCGCGCCGCCAGCACCTCGAAGTCGAAGCTGGCCGCGCGCGAGAACATCAGCGTCACGCCGCCGCCGGTCCGGTCGGCCGCGCGCCCGCCCGCGTCCACCAGGTGTAGCCGCGTGGCGTGCGGAACGATCGTGAACTTCAGAGCGGGCTGCGGGTGCTCGTCGGGGCTCATGGTGACGGAGATGGTCAGCGTCGCGCGCGCCGCCTGGTCGGCCAGCAGGCGCTGCGCGCCGCGCAGCCGTTCCAGCTCGCCGCGCACGCGCGTCATCTCGTGCTCGATCTCCAGCACGTCGGACAGCTTGCCGTCGGGCTGGCGGGCCAGATCGCGCAGGCGTTCCAGCGTCACCTCGAGGTTGCGGATGGCGACGTCGCGGTCGAAGAACTCGCGCGTGACGTCGTTGTCCTCGACGTGGCTGGCCTCGATCGCGGCGTGCCCGCCCAGCCAGTCGATGAAGGCGGACGTCGCCGCGGGCGGCAGGCGCAGCACGGTCGTCGCCTGCCGGTGCTGCGCGTCGCCGCTGACGTCCTCGCGCGCGATCGTTCCGCCCACCTCGGCGGCGTGGACGCGGATGGCGGCGACCAGCCCGGTGACGTCGCTGGTGACGGCGGTGACCTCGCCGGCGATCGTCCGCATCTCGGCGGCGGGGGTGGCGCCGGAGGGGGCGCCCGTCTCTGCTGGACCGGATGGCGGCGGCTCGCCGGCGGACAGGCCGGCCGACGGCGAGCGCGCGGCCGTGCCGCCCGTGCCGCAGCCCAGCAAGCACAACGACCACGACAGGATCACGACTCGGCGGCGCGGGATATCTCGCATGTCCGAAGAACGCGCGGCCGGAACTCGACCTTACACCGCGGCCTGTTTGTAGCTGGACCGCGGCCTACCGGTGGGATTTCGGCGCCTTAGCTTCGGTGCCGAGGGGAGCCCCATGATCCTCACCGAGCTGATCACCATCCTGGCGCTGATCCTCGTGAACGGCGTGCTGGCCGGATCCGAGATCGCGATCGTTTCGCTGCGGCACACGCGGCTGCAGCAGCTGGTCGAAGCAAATCGCGTCGGCGCCAAGACCGTCTCGGCGTTGCGCGCCGAGCCCGAGCGGTTCTTCGCCACCGTCCAGATCGGCATCACGTTCGTCACCACGACCGCGGCCGCGTTCGGCGGCGCGCGCATGGCCAAGCAGTTCGAGCCGCTGCTGCGGCCGCTGCCGCTCATCGGCCGCGACGCGGAGGGCGTGGCGCTGGCGCTGGTCGTCGTGCTCGTGTCGTTCCTGTCGCTGGTGCTGGGCGAGCTGGTGCCGAAGTCGCTCGCGCTTCGCCACGGCGAGCGCTACGCGCTGGTGGTCGCCAAGCCGATCGCGCTGCTGTCGCGGATCGCGAAGCCGATCGTCTGGTTGCTCACCGCGATCTCGAACGTGATCCTGCGGCCGTTCTCGGACCGGACCAACTTCACGGAGGCGCGCATCTCCAAGGAGGAGCTGGAGCAGATCGTCGATGAGGCCGCGAAGGCGGGCGCCATCCACCAGCACGCCAGCGAGCTGGCGACGCGGGCGCTGGACTTCGACCGGCTGACGCTGGCCGACGTCATGCTGCCGCGCGCGCGCGTGGACGCGCTGCCGCTGCGCGCGACCATGGATCAGATCCGTCGCTTCCTGCTGGAGGAGCGCCGTTCACGCATCCCCGTCTACGATCGCGCGCAGGACGACATCGTCGGCTACGTCAGCGCGAAGGACATCGTATCGCTGGCGTGGGACGGCGGGCCGGTCGTGCTGGCGGACCTGCTGCGCAACGTGAAGTTCTTTCCCGAGACCGTGTCCGCCATCGAGGTGCTGCGCTACATGCAGCGCGAGAGCCAGCGCATCGTGATCGCGCTGGACGAGCACGGCGTCGTCTCGGGGATGGTGACGTTCGAGGATCTGGTGGAAGAGCTGGTGGGCGACATCTTCAGCGAGCACGAGGAGGGCATCCCGCCGATGACGCGCGAGCCGGACGGCAGCGCGGTGGTGCGCGGCGATACGCCGATCCGGGACGTGAACCGGGAGCTCGGGATCGCGCTCGACGAGCCCGAGGGCGTCACCACCGTCGCCGGGCTGAGCACGGCGCTGGCGGGTGGCGGAATCCCCAACCGCAACGCGCGCTTGGCCGCGCGGGACGGCTCGGTGCTGATCGTGCTCGAGGCGTCCTCCCAGGTGGTCAAGCGGGTCCGGATCGTCCCGCCCAGCTACGTAACCAACCACCCCCCTCCGGCGTAGTAAGGGCATGCGTTCAAATCGCGCGATTTTCTGGGTCGTTTCGGTGGTGGCGCTGGCCGGATTTGCCGCGGCCTATCGCGGCAACGTGGCGGCGAAGCCCGCTGGGCCCGACAAGGAGAGAGTCATGTCGACCAAGAAGTACACGAAGCCGCCCACGGCGGAGATCAAGACCAAGCTGACGTCCGAGCAGTTCGAGGTGACGCAGGCGGCCGGCACGGAGCCGCCGTTCCAGAACGCGTTCTGGGACAACCACAAGCCGGGCCTGTACGTCGACGTCGTGACGGGCGAGCCGCTGTTCAGCTCGACGGACAAGTTCGATTCCGGGACCGGCTGGCCCAGCTTCACCAGGCCGGTCGAGGCGAACCGGGTGACGCAGAAGTCCGACGGCACCCACGGCATGCGGCGGACCGAGGTCCGTTCGCAGGGCGGCGATTCGCACCTGGGGCACGTGTTCGACGACGGGCCGGCGCCGACGAACCAGCGTTACTGCATCAATTCGGCGTCGCTGCGCTTCGTGGCCGCCGACAAGCTGGAGGCTGAAGGGTATGGCGCGTACCGCGCGCTGTTCCCGCAGGCGGGCGCGCAGGCAGCGCCGCAAGGGAAGACCGCCGAGACGAAGACGCGCGAGACGGCCGTGCTGGCGGGCGGATGCTTCTGGGGCATGGAGGAGCTGCTGCGCAAGATCCCCGGCGTGATCGAGACCGAGGTCGGCTACACCGGCGGCAAGTCGGCGCACCCGACGTACGGCGACGTTCACGAGGGCACGACCGGGCACGCCGAGGCGGTGCGCATCGTGTTCGACCCGAGCAAGCTGACGTACGCGGACCTGCTGGAGAAGTGGTTCTTCCGCATGCACGATCCGACGACGAAGAACCGGCAGGGGAACGACGTCGGGTCACAGTACCGCTCGGCCATCTTCGTGACGTCGCAGGCTCAGCGGAAGGTCGCCGAGGAGGCGAAGGCGCACGCCGCCAAGTCGGGCCGCTGGAAGAATCCGATCGTCACGGAGATCGTCGAAGCGGGGACCTGGACGCCGGCCGAGTCCTACCATCAGGACTACCTGGAGAAGAACCCCGGCGGCTACACCTGCCACTACATGCGCGACTAACGTTTAGCTGCCCTTCGCGCAGTCGTACCTGACGACGCTGGCGCTGCTCGCTGGGATGTTCGGATCGGCCGAAACCTCCAGCGTCTTGCCGGAACAGCCGGCAGTCGTCTCGAGTTGCCAGCACGGGGCGACGCCGCCGTTGTCGGCGCACGCCGGCACCGTTGATGGCCCAACGGTCCCGGCGGTCAACTCCACCTTGCAGTCGGGTTGACCCGCGGAATTCAACGCGACGGGTCCGGGGATGCAAGTCGGTCCGAGGAGCCCGTTGATTATCGTCGCGACGCGCGCGAGGCCGGGCCCGAAGCTGTCGTCGCAGACGGACAGTTGCACGCCGTTGGTTCCGAAAGCCTCCGCGAACTGCGCGGTGCGGACGCCCGGATCGCCAGTGCGCCCGTCCGCCGCGGTGCACGCATGCGTGATCGCGGGCCAGGGACAGGAGTCCGGGTAGCACGTCGTGTCCGTCGAGGGAGGATTGGTCCAGTGGACGGCGTACGGCGTGGGGGGGCCCTGGATCGAGGCGACGGCCACCTTCGACGGATCGGCCTTCAGCGACTTGATGCGGTTGGCGGTGTCGAGCGTGCTCAGCAGGTAGCCTTCCAGCTCATTGGATTCGCAGCCGCCAGAAGGGCCGCCATCACGGGACTGACCGTCGTCATAGACGACCGCGGCGTTCAGATCCCCGTTGGGTGCCTTGCGATCGGGGTGCATCGGAGATCCCCCGGCCCGCCGGCAGAAATGGCCGAACTCATTGCAGCGAAAGTTGATCGGGGGCCCGAGCTGCGAGTTCAGGCCCGTGTTGGCGTCCGTGTCGAAAAGCGGGATACGCCTGTTGGGGCCATCGCCCGTCGACGCGGAGCAGTCGTCCTCGTTTGTCAGCATCACGACGGCGAGCGCGGCCTCGTCCCGCAGGAAGGTACTGTTCTCGGCGGGCGGCGGGCCCCGACCGTCGACGCCCAGCGCACGCTCGATGGCTGCGAACTGGTGCTCGAACCCGCAACCCGACTCGCCCAGCGCGGCGATACAGCCGAACGCGTCCTCGATGTCCCCGGTGTAGTTGGCGTACCCGTTGACGTTCGAGATGAAGGTCGCGCCGAGCTGAAGGTTCGTCCCACTGCAGGTTCCCCGCGCCGTGTACTGGAAGATTCCGTTCTTGCCGCCCGTGGCATCGCAGCCCGGGATCGACCCATCGCCCGCTCCCATGTCCGCCGACACGACGCCGATGTGCAGGTTCGGGAGACCGGCGGGGTCCGCTTGCAGCGTCGCCATGAAGGTCGGAAAATTCCTGATCAGGTTGTTCTGCGCGAGCGCCATGCCCGACGAATCGTCGATCAAGAACAGGATGTCGACGTTGCGGTGCAGCGGATCGAACGAGCCGATCCACCGGTTGGGGCGCACGCCGGCGTCGTTGTCGGGCGGGTGTAGCTCCGCCGTCTTGCAGGCGCCGAGTGCCAGGCAAGGCAGCAGCGCGCCGGCGAAGACCAGGGAGCGGGTCGGCAAGGGTCGCCTCGAAGAACGGGACAATGTTCGCATGTTCGGCCTCCGTTTGCGGGGAATCAGTCGGTCGAACGGGACCTGCGAGAAAAATTTTCCCGCCGCCGCCCCCGCTCCGACTAATTGAACAGCCGCATGTCCACCCGCTGGCCGCTGCCGCTCGTCCCCTGCGCCTTGCTGGCGGCCAGCGCGCCCGTGACGGCGCCCGCCGCGACGGCCATCCAGCTACGAACCACCGGCGAGCTCCCGTTCACCCCGGAGGAGCTCGAGCAGGCGGCGGGTGCTCGACTCGCGATGAGCGCGGACACCGGCGCGGCCGTCGTGATCGTCGGGCCGGCGGACGCGGCGGGCGTTCAAGTTCGAATGGGAGATCGGCGGACGGTCGTTGTCATCGGCGCGCGCGCCGGGCTGGCCGCGGCGCGCATCGTCGCGCTCGCGATCGCGGAGCTCGCGGCCGAGGCGCCCGCCGACGCCTCGACTGAGCAGCCACCAGAACCCCAAGCACCGTCCGCGATCGCGGCGGCGATTCCGCCCCCCGCGTCTTCCCCGCCTCGTCCGCCTGCGCGGATCTCGGTTGCGCTCGGGGGTTCGAAGGGACTGGACGCCGCCGAGCCGTTCACCGGGACGTGCGAGGCGGACGTGACGGTTCCGTTGGCCCGCTTCGACGTGGTCGGGACGCTGGGTGTCTGGGATGTGCCCACGCGCCACGCCGGCCTGGCCGACGAGGCGTCTTTCGTCGCGGGCGTCGTGCGCGCGAGCGCGGGCTGGCGGTCCGGCCCGTGGCAACTCCTTCTCGGGCCCTTCGTCGCGCCCTATCGCCTGGAAGGCGGCGTCGACCACACCGGGGTGCTGGCAGGCGGCGGCGCGATGCTGCGCGTGGGACGGCGGTTCGCCGCCGCGCCGAAGGTCCAGGTGTTCGGATCGTTTCGCGTGGACGCCTTCGCCAACCGCGTGCGCGTATCGGTGGTCGGCGCCGAAGCGAGCTTCGCGAGCCCGCGACTGGCCGCCGGCGCCGCGGTCGGCGTCGGTTGGGATCTGGGGAACTGATGGAATCGCGGCGACCGCTCGTCCGCGTTGCCCCGATGTCCGGCGAGCCGCCGGCCGGCGCCGCGCGGACGGCGGGTAGCGAGGATGACCGCGCGCTGGTCGGAGCGGCGGCCAAGGGTGACGCCGCTGCGTTCCGCGAGCTCTACCGCCGGTACCTCCCGATCGTCCACGCGCGGGTGACGCTGATGGTCGGGCCCGGGCCCGAGCGCGACGATCTGGTCCAGCAGATCTTCCTCGACGCGTATCGGGCGCTGCCCCGGTTCCGCGGCGACGCGCGGTTCGGGACGTTCCTCAATCGCATCGCGATCAACGTCGCCTGCGATCATCTCGAACGGCGGCGCCGCAGCCGCGCGCGGTACGAGCCGCTCGCGGAGGCGCTACTCGATCGGCTGGTGGCGCCCGACGCGTCGGCGGAGTCGCGGGCGAGTCAGCGCCAGGACCTGGCGCAGGCATTCGAGCACCTGGAGGCGATCCGCCCGAAAAAGCGGATCGCCTTCGTGCTGGTCGCCGTCCAGGGGTTGTCGCTCGACGAGGCGGCCGAACTGCTCGAGGCCAATGCGGAGGCGGTCAAGCAGCGCGTCCTGCACGCCCGCAAGGAGATCACCGCTCGAATTGCCAGAGCCGCCGCGCGGGCGCGGCCACGCGAGGGAGATCGATGACCGACGTACGACATGGCAGCAAGCAAGCGTCCGAGGAAACCGCGGACGTGGTCGAAGCGCGCGTGATCGCTCCCCTCCGGAAGGCGCGCCTCGAGCCAGACGATCTGCAGTTGGCGCGTCTCGGTGCGGCGTTCGACACGGCCTTGCAATCCGCCGCGGTGCGGAGGGCGCGGCCGCCGGAACCCGCGGGCCGGCGGGCGCCTCGCCGAGGCGCGATCGGGGTCGCGCTCGCGGCCGCTGCAGTCGCTGCGCTGATCGCCGGCCCGTGGCGGCACCGAGCACCGCCCGCGGATGCGGCAAGGACCGGGGCGACACCGTTGCCGATCGCCTATGAAAACGACGGCCGCGCGCTTGCGGCGCCAGCGCCACGAACGCTGGTGGTGCCGGCCGGCGTGCGCCAGCGGGGTCGGATCGGAGAGCGTGTGCGCTTCACGCTGGTGGGGCCGGGCGAGGTCTCGGCATTTGCGGTCGGGGGCGGCACCGAGATCGATCTCGCGAGCGGGCGCCTCCTCGTCGACTACGACGGACACGGCGGCCAGACGCTGCGCGTGCGGTCTCCCGGCGCGGTCACGACCGTCGTCGGCACTCTGTTTGCCGTCGAGGCGCGCGGGCGGGCGTCGCGTGTCGCGGTCGCGCGCGGTTCCGTGGCGGTCGAAGGTGCGGGTGCCCGCGTCCGGCAGATTGGCGCCGGGCGTAGCTGGCTCACCGAGGCGCCGGACACCGAGCCGATCGCGAGCGACATGGCCGCCGACCTCGCCGCGCAGGATGACGCCGCCGCTCCGGCCGGGGTCATTGGCGAGCTCGCCGACGGAGCGCACGACGCGCAGCTGCCGTCCAGCGCCGCCGCAGCGGCCGCTGACCGCGACCTACCGCGCCGCCCACCGCGGCGGCCGCTCGCCGCGCGCGAGGCCGAGACCGCGTACGCGGCCGCCGAGGAGCTGATGCGTACGGGCTCGACGACGGCTGCGCGGAGGGCGCTGCTCGATTTCGTGACTGCGCATCCCCGCGATCCGCGCGCCGAGCTCGCGCTGCTGGACCTGGCGCGCCTGGACCTGGCGGCGGGGCACCCGATCGCGGCGCGCGCTCACGTCGCGAAGCTCCTCGCAACGACGAAGGACGTCGCTCTCATCGACCTAGCCCATCAGGTCGAGCGTCGGATCGAAGCCGCAACGGCGACCAGCGGCGAGTGATCCGGGGCGGCTAGGTCCGTCCGTAGATCTCGCGCTCGTCGCGTACGGCGGCGCGGCCCTTGTCCCACAGTGCGGCGACGAAGATCGCGATAGCGATGACGGCGTCGTGCCAGAACGTCATGCTGCGAGGCGCGTGAGCGGTCACCAACGTCTCGACGAACAGCCCGACCGCCAGCACGGCCGTCAGGTAGCGAATCGAGGGGTTGAAGATCGTCAACAGCGACAGCGCGACCGTCAGCGCGCCGCAGATCATCGCCGCGTAGCGCTGCATCGTCGGATGCGGCCAGGCGAACGACGAGAGGAACAGCCAGGTCCCGATCAAGACGTTGAAGATGCGTATGGTCATGGCCTGCCTCCTGACCTCGTGCTTGAAACCTAGGGCTGGAAGCGGCCCTGTCGAGGGGACGCCCTGATTTCGGGCACGGCCGAGCTTGTATACTGCGGCCGGATGTTCACGGGTTTGGGGGCGCTCGCGTTCTTTCTTTCCGCCGCGGCGGCGCCGAAGGCGCCGGCTCCAGCGGGGCCGCCCGCGACGGCCGCGACACCCGCGGCGGCCCAGCCCGTCCGGTCGCTGCTGCCCGAGCGGCTGCCCGCGCGTTACCTGCGCACGCTGGCCCACGATCCGGGCGGCTACGATCCGATGCGCTCCGACGGCGTCGTGATCGATCTGCTGCTGGGCGATCTGCTGTTCCATTCGCCGCATATCCTGGGCGCCGAGGCGCGCCGTCAGGGGCTGTCGTGCCACGTCTGCCATCCGAACGGCACCACCAACGCCACGCTGACGATCGAGGGCGTCAGCGATCGCCCTGGAAACGTCGACCTGACGACGGCGCACTTTCGCGCCGGCGCCGACAACCGCATCGCGGACGCGGTCAACACGCCGTCGCTGCGCGGCGTTCGCTTCACGCCGCCTTACGGGCGTGACGGGCGGACCGCGTCGCTGTCGGAGTTCGTGCGCGACGTCGTGACGAACGAGTTCGGCGGCGCGTCCCTGCCGCCCGCGCACCTGTCCGCGCGGGTGCGTTACGTCCAGGATCTCGACTTCGTCCCCAACGCCAACCTGGACGCGCGCGGACGGCTGACCGCGCAGGCGAGCGCGAGCGCGCGGCGCGGCGAGATCCTGTTCACGGTGGCGCGCGCCGGCTTCGACGGCGGCAGCTGCGCGACCTGCCACGTGCGCACGTCGTTCTTTCGCGACGGCCAGGTGCACCGGCTGTCGTCGGGCCGGCTGCCGTCGCCGCACGCCATCGAAGACGGCTTCGAGACGCCGACGCTGCTCGGCACCGCCGAGAGCGCGCCGTACTTCCACGACGGGCGGCTCGCGACGCTGGGCGACGTGGTCGCCTGGTTCGACCGGACGTTCCTGCTCGGGCTGACGGCGATGGAGCGCGCCGATCTGACGGCGTACCTGCAGGCGGTGGGCGCCGTCGATCGCCGCGAGGACGAGCGATCGCGCGCGCGGCGGATGATCGACACGTTCGTCTACTTGAGCCTGCTCGTCGACGGCGAGGCGCGCGACGACCGCGCCGTCTGGAACGCGGCGATCGACGCCGTGCTGGCCGAGATCGCGCGCCACCCGCGGGCCGCGGCCGTCGAGCCCACGATCGCCGAGCTGGAAGGCCGGCTGCGTTCGCTCGCGTCACGCGCCGGCGCGGGCGCGCCGCTCCCCGTGCTGCGGCCCGAGGTGCTCGAGACGCGCCGCCGCCTGATCCGCCTCGCCGCCGACTGGGCGGGCGCGCTGGCCGGAACAATGATGCCGTGACGGCGATGCGAGATCGCGCGCAGGAATTGATCGACACGCTGGGCCTGATCCCGCACCCGGAGCGCGGCCACTACGTCGAGACGTATCGCGCGGCGCTCGCGGTCGATGGGCTGCCGCACGGGGGCGCGCGCGCGGCCAGCACGGCGATCTACTTCCTGGTCACGCGCGCGCAGCCGACGACTTACCTGCACCGGCTGAAATCGGACGAGCTGTTTCACCTTTATGAAGGCGGCCCGCTGGATGTCCTGCTGCTGGGCGCGGGGGGCGGCGAGGTGCGGCGGCTGGGCCTGGACGTCGCCGCGGGCGAGCGGCCCCAGCTGGTGATCGCCGCCGGCACCTGGTTCGCCGTCGAGCTGGCGCCCGCGGCGACGCACTGCCTGTTCGGCTGCACGGTCGCGCCGGGCTTCGACTTCGCGGACTTCGAGCTGGCGCAGGGTCCGGAGCTGGCCGGCCTTTACCCCGAGCACGCGGTGCGTATCGCACGTATGTCGCGATGATCGATCCCGTTTGCGGCATGACCGTCGAGCCGGCGAGCGCGGCCGGCAGCCACACGCACGCGGGCGAGACGTATTACTTCTGCAGCCGCCACTGCCTGGAACAGTTCAAG
>Ga0207651_10000644_pt1 | contig 14797 bp, 12 predicted proteins | sample KBSM23metaG_FD_184328 | JGI IMG/M metagenome (GOLD analysis project Ga0207651, IMG submission 184328) | Miscanthus rhizosphere microbial communities from Kellogg Biological Station, Michigan, USA - KBS M2-3 metaG (SPAdes) (version 2) | ecosystem: Host-associated > Plants > Roots > Rhizosphere >... | reverse complement strand
GAGCTCCTCGCGGCGCTTCAGGAAGCCGTCGATGCGCTTGAGCTGCTGCAGGCCCAGCGCGGCCGCGATGTCGGTCAGGTTGTACTTGAAGCCCGGCGCGACGATCTCGTAGTACCAGCTGGGCACCGTGGCCGTGAAGCGGTCGAACGCGTCGCGGCTCATGCCGTGCAGGCGCATCACCTTCATGCGCTTGGCCAGCTCCGGGTCGCGCGTGACGATCATGCCGCCCTCGCCCGTGGTCATCGTCTTGTTGGCGTAGAAGCTGAAGACGGTGATGTCGGAGTCCAGCGTGCCGACCAGGCGGCCGGCGCTGAGCGTGGGCAGCGCGTGCGCGGCGTCCTCGACCACCTTCAGGCCGTGCTTGTTCGCGATGGCGAGGATGGCCGGCATGTCGGCCGCCAGGCCGGCGTAGTGCACCGGCACGATGGCCTTGGTGCGCGGCGTGATCGCCTCCTCGATGGCCCAGGGCGCGATGCACAGGGTGTCGGGATCGACGTCCACCAGCACCACGTCGGCGCCCAGGTAGCGCACCACTTCGGCGGTGGCCGTGAAGGTGTGCGTGGTGGTGATGACCTCGTCGCCCGGGCCGATGCCCAGCGCTTCCAGCGCCAGGTGCAGGCCGGCGGTGGCGGAGTTCACCGCGATCGATTCGAGCGACGGATCGCCCAGGTACTCGGTGAACGCCGCCTCGAAGCGCTTGGCTTTCGGGCCGGTGGTGACCCAGCCTGACTTCAGGGTGTCGACGACTTCGGCGATCTCCTCGTCGCCGATCTCGGGCAGGGCGAAGGGGAGGAAGGGTTTCGTTGCTGCGTTCATGGGCCCGATTGTCGGTCATCGGGACGCCTGCGCGAAGGTCAGTACTTGTTGAACGATTCGGCCGGCTGCGCCTGCTCGCGCCGCGCGCCCATCCAGCGCGGCGAGCGGAACCTGACGATGCGCCAGTAGATGTCCAGGTAGACCAGCACGAACGCGGCCAGGCTCAAGGCCAGCGCCGGCGTGTTGCCCCACCAGATGGTCGCCGGAACGACGGCGACGGCGTTGAGCAGCCACAGGTACGGCGAGGTCCCGGAGTTTCCGCGCGTCGAGCCGCGCGCGCCCGACTCGTCGAACGGGCCCTGCTTGAGCCGGCGATAGATCAGCGTGTGCAGGTGGCTGCCGTCCGGCTGGGTCATCGAGCGCTGATGGATGAAGCGGCGGCGATACATCGTGAACAGCGTCTCGAAGACGGGATAGGCGACCAGCATCAGCGGCGCCAGCATCGAGACCTGCGGGTGGCGCGTGGTCAGCAGGATGCCCAGTTCCGCGGTGATGAACCCGAGCAGGTAGGCCCCGCCGTCGCCCAGGAAGACCAGGCCGCGCGGATAGTTCCAGAGAAAGAAACCGAACGTCGCGCCGACCGTGGCGAGCGCGATGGCGCAGACCAGGTCGTCGCCCACGCGCCAGGCGATGAAGGCCAGCGAGGCGTTCATCATCATCGTGCACATCGACGCCAGGCCGTTCATGCCGTCGATGATGTTGACCGAGTTGGCGATGCCGGTGACGGCGAAGATGGCGCCCACCGCGCCGAGCCACATCAGGCCGTGCGAGGCGAGCAGCGTGTCGAAGGGCAGCCAGCCGGTGTGCGTGAACTTGCCGCCCAGCAGCAGGACGCCCAGCAGGCCCGACAGCGCCAGCGCGAGCATGCGCCGGCGCGGCGAGATCGACTTGGTGAAGTCTTCCCAGATTCCGGAGCCGAAGGCCGGCACCGTGCAGGCCAGCCCCAGCGCGAGCTCCCAGTCGAGCTCGCCACGCATCCAGGCCGCCGTGGCCGAGCCGCCGACCAGGCCCGCCAGGATGCCGACGCCGCCGACGCGCGGCACCGCCTTGACGTGCATCTTCTGGGGCCCGGACAGGTCGTGGTCGGCGGACCAATGCGCATGGCGCTCCGCCGAGGCCACCACGAGAAGCATCGCGATCGACGAACAGACGAGCGCAACGGCGAGGATCCAGATCATCGCGGGATTCTACGGGTTCCAAAACTATCTTAACTGTCGTGCAGATCCCTCTTTGGGGGGATATTGACGCCGCCGTCCGAACTCGGCAGCCGCCAGCGAAAGGCGCGACTTTCAGGTTTCCGACCGCTCGATCTTCAGCGCGTCCAGGAAGCGTCTCGCGAGCACCGGGTAGGTGTGCCGCGCGAGCACATACTCGCGTCCACGCTGGCCCATCACCGCACGCGCGGCCGGCGCCAGCTGCATCATCCGGAGCAGGCCGTCGGCGACGGCGCGGGCGTCCTGCGGGGCCACCGTCACGCCGCAGCCCGCCTCGGCGACCGGGTCGTTGCCCGCCTCCACGGAATGCAGCACGGCGCGGCCGGCCATCATGTAGTCCATCAGCTTGTTGGGCGCGATGCCGAAGCGGTAGATCGGCACGCGCTGCCAGCCGATGTAGGCGATGTCGACCTGGCCCAGCAGCGCGGGCACCTGCAGCTTCGGGATGGGCGCGAGCATCGTCACGTTGGCCAGGTGCTCCTGGCGCACGCGCTCGTGCAGGTGCGCGCGCAGGTGGCCGTCGCCCACCAGCACGAAGCGCAGCTTGCGGCCCAGCGGATCGTCGCGCAGCAGCGCGGCGGCGTCGAGCAGCGTGTCGAGCGCGTTGGGCTCGCCCATCGAGCCCGCGTAGCCCACCACCGTCTGGCCGAGCGCGCGCGCCGTGGCCAGGGTGCCGGCCACGTCCTCGCGCAGCGGCTGCGGCGCGGCCGCCCAGTCGTCGGGCGAGATGCCGTTGGGCACGATGGCGAGCTTGTCCAGATCCAGCCCGCGCGAGGCCATGTAGGCGTGCACCACCGGCAGCATCGAGACGACGACGTCGGCGTCGCGATAGGCGTCCGACTCGGCCTTGGCGCACAGGCGCGCGAACGGGTGGCCGGGCGACATCCCCGACAGCTCGATCGGCGACAGCGGCCACAGGTCGTGCACCTCGAACACCAGCTTGGCACGGGCCCGGCGCGCCATGCGCCGCGCGACCCAGATGTCCATCGGATAGGTGCTGGACGCGATCACGACGTCGGGCTTCATGTCGCGCACGATGCGGTCGGTGTCGCGCCACACCTGCTGCAGGAACTGCCAGATGTTGCGCACGCGGCCCAGGCCGTTGCCCTGGTAGGCGCGCGTCGGGTACCAGCGATAGCCGATGCCGTCGACGGATTCGTCCTGGGGCCTGCTGCCGATGGCGGGCTGGCGCGCGCGGACGTGCGAGTAAGAAGCCGCGAGGATCTGCACGCGGTGGCCGGCGCGCACCCACTCGCGCGCCAGGTAGTACGGGCGGAACTCCATGCCCAGCGCGGGCGTGCCGGCGTAATGTTCGATGTAGACGATGTTCATGGCTTGGACGAGGACGTGATCTTCTGCAGCCGCGCGACGAAGGCGTCGACGCTGGGCCCGAACAGCGCGTTGGCGCCGACCCAGTCGCGGTTGGCGACGGCAATCGCGGAGGCGTTGGCGGCCAGGCGTTCCAGCGCTGCGGCCGAAAGCGTGGCCTGGCCCTCGGGCACGATCAGGCCGTTGGCGCCGTCGCGCACCAGCTCGCGGTTGGCCGGCAAGTCGGACAGCAGCGGGATGCAGCCGTGCGCCATCGCCTCGAGTACCGAGACCGAGACGGAGTCGCTGCGCGGCAGGCTCACGTACCAGCGGGCGCGGTCGTAGAGCGCGGCTTGCGCCTCGGCGCCGAGGCGGCCCGTGAATTCGATGCGCTCGGCCAGCCCCAGCGCCGCGGCCTGCTGCCGGAGCGCCTCGGCGAGCGAGCCGCTGTTGGCGACGACCAGGCGCGCCGCGGGCCACGACGCCGCGATGCCGGCGAACAGCGCCAGCACGCGCTGCGGGTCGTAGATGTCCTCCAGCCCGCGATTGGCGAAGAACAGGCCCGGCTCCTTGACGGACGGCGCGGCCGGCAGCGCGTCGAGGCCGAACGGGAACGTCATCACCTCGCGCGCGCCGAGCTCGTGCATGCGCTGCGCCATGTGCGCGGAGTCGCTGGTGCAGACGGCGGCGTCGCGCAGCACGCGCGTCGTGACGGCACGCAGCACGGCGCTGCGACGCGGCGCGACGAGGATGTCCGAGCCCCAGGCCGAGGCCGCCAGCCGCGCGCGAACGCCGCACTTGCGCGCGAGCCAGGCGAGCGTGCCGTGCGAGGTCAGATAGTGCGCATTGATCCAGTCGGCATCGACGCCGCGCAGCCAGGGCACCAGGCGCGGCAGCGTCTTCAGCAGCGCGGCGTTGCCGCCGGAGAACTTCGTCGCGTGCCCCAGCACCAGCGTGCGCTCCGGCGCGACGAGCGCGGCCAGGGCCGGCGCAAGGCCGCGGCTGGACGCGACGTGCAGCTCCACGCGCGGCGCCAGCGCCCGCGCCCACTTCAGCAGGTGCGGACTCTCGCCGTCACCGAACAGCACGACGCGCAATGGGGGCCGGCCAATGCTCACCGCGGCCCCTCGAGGTCGTCGATGGACTTCGGCGGCACGGCCCAGGCGTCGTAGAGCACCTGCAGCTCGGGAAAGCGCACCAGCGCGCGCTCGTCCGCGCGCCGGCTGTCGCCCACCACGCGCGCGGGCCGGCCCTCCAGGATCGCGAAGTCGGGGAAGCGGCCGCGCACGAAGCTGCCCGCGCACACGAGCGTGCCGCGGCCCAGGTGCGTGCCGGCCTCGATCAGGCTGTGCGGTCCGACGAAGCTGTAGGCGCCGATGTGGACCGGGCCCGCGATCCAGCCGGGGCGGTGGCCGCCGGGCGGCACCGGGAACGTCACGTAGGCCGGCCCCAGCAGGCGCTGCGAGCGGTGCGAGCTGTGCGTGACGATCGCGCAGTGGCTGGTGATCTGCACGCCCTCCTCGATCGTGATGCCGCCGCTCGCCTCGATGAAGTTGAACGCGCCGATGAAGACGTTGTCGCCGAGGACCAGCTTGTCCTCGTGCTCGATCACGCTGGCGCTCGAGATGCGCGTGTGCGGCAGCAGCCGGCCGCCCTGCGCCTCGCCGAACACCGGCTGCCAGATCCAGCGCCGCAGCCACTTGCGGCGCAGGCGGTTCAACGTGGTGCGCATCGTCATGCGTGTTCCCTCTCGGTCAGCGGCCAGGTGGCCAGGCGCACGAAGTAGTAGCCGAAGTACAGCGTCATCGCGATCGAGACGCCCCAGCCGGCACCTGCCAGCCCATCCAATTTCAACCCCGCGGCCAGCGCCGCGACGAAGGCAGCTTGTCCGACCAGGGCCAGCCGCAGCGCCCAGGCCTGTGCACCCCACGCGAGCGTGACGACGGCCAGCGGCGCGGCGACGAAGTGCACGCCGATGTAGAGCCCCAGCGTGCGCGCGAGCTCGCCGGCGCCGCGCCATTGCGCCCCGAACAGGCGCTCGAAGGCCCACGGCGCGAAGGCCCACAGCAGCAGCACCAGCGGCGCGGCGAGCGCCGCGAGGCCGGCCATCACGCGCCGCACGGCCGCGCGTCCCTCGCGCGTGACGCGCAGGGGCGCGTGCGCGTCGGCGTCGTGGTCCACCGAGGCGCCGTGCGCGGCCAGCTGCGGATAGAGCGCCTGCGACACCGCGCCGCCCACCAGCGTCGCGGGCGCCTTCAGGTAGCGCAGCGACAGGCCCCAGAAGCCGGCCGCCATCGGGCCCTGCCAGGCGGCGATCATGCCGATCGACACCGTGTCCTGCAGCGCGCCCATGAAGGCATGCGGCGTGTTGAGCAGCGGGAAGTCGCGGAAGCGGCGGGCGAGTTCGCGCCAGCGCCCGGTTGCAGGCCGTGCCTCGTTCTGCAAGGGCATGCGCAGCACGGCCGCGGCCGCGGCGGCGGCGGCGATCGGCGCGACGATCAGGCCCTGCACGCCCGCGCCCAGCAGGGCCGCGCCGGCCTGGGCGAGCGAGGCGCCGCCGTACTGCACGACGCGGGCGACCGCCAGCGCGCGGTACGCCTGCGCGCGCGTGGCCCACAGCGTCGCGAGCGACAGCCAGCCCAGCACCGCCACGGCCACCGGCAGCCAGGCCGTCCAGCCGTGCGCCGACCACGCGAGCCAGACGGCGGCCCCGAGCGCGCTCGCGAGGGTCACGCCCGCGAGCACGCGCAGGCACAGCGCGCGCAGGGCCGCGGCGTCGATGGCGTCGCCCACCAGCGGCAGCGCGAACTCGTAGCGGGCGCAGGCGACGACCGCGAGGTTGGCCGAGACGGCCGCGAACAGGTGGTAGACGCCGAACTGCTCCGGCGTGTAGAGCCGCGTGAGCCAGGGGCCCAGCAGCAAGGGCAAGGCCTGCGCCAGGGCGCCGCCGGCGACCAGCGTCAGCACGGCGCGCAGCAGGCCGCGGCGAGGCGCCGTCACGGCAGGATCACTGGGAGCGGACGCCGACGGCGGCGGTCAGCGCGGCGACCACGCGGTCCATGTCGGCGTCGGACAGGTCGGCGCTCATCGGCAGGCTCATGACCTCGTCGGCCGCGGCGATGGCCTGCGGGCAGCTCGCCGGGTCGCCGTACTTCTCGTACGCAGGCTGGCGATGCAGCGGACGCGGATAGTGCACCGCGGTGGGCACGCCGGCCTCGGTCAGCACCGCCTGCACCTGCGCGCGATTGGCCACGCGCACGGTGTACTGGCCCCAGACGCTGTCGCGATCCGGGCGCACCGTCAGCGTCGTGAGGTTCAACGGTGCCAGGCGGCGGTGGTACTCGGCGCCGAGCTCGCGGCGGCGCTGCAGCTCCCAGTCGAGCCGGCCGAGCTTGGCCAGGACGACCGCGCACTGCAGCGTGTCCATGCGGCCGCCCACACCCACCCGGGTATGCGTGTAGCGCGCGCTCTGGCCGTGCACGCGGATCTCGCGCGCGGCCTGCGCGAGCGCGTCGTCGCTCGTGAAGATGGCGCCCCCGTCGCCGTAGCAGCCCAGCGGTTTGCTCGGGAAGAAGCTGGTGCAGCCGAGGGTGGACAGGTTGTTGCTGCGCCTGCCCTTGTAGGTGGCGCCATAGCTCTGCGCCGCGTCCTCGATGACCGGCAGCCCGTGGCGCGCGGCGACCTGGTTGATCTCGTCCATGTCGGCGCACTGGCCGTACAAGCTCACGGGCATGATGGCCCGCGTGCGCGGCGTGATCGCGGCCTCGATCTTCGAGGCGTCGATGTTGCAGGTGTCGGGCTCGATGTCGACCCACACCGGGACGCCGCCCAGCAGAACGATGGTCTCGGCCGTGGCCGCGAAGGTGAACGGCGTGGTGATGACCTCGTCGCCGGGCTTCAGGTCCAGCGCCATCATCGCGATCAGCAGCGCCTCGGTGCCGCTGGCGACGGTGATGCAGTGCTTGGCGCCGGTGTGCGCGGCCAGCGCCGTCTCGAGCTCCTTGACCTCGGGGCCCATGATGTACTGGCCGTGGTCGAGCACCTTCTGCATGCGGCGGGCGATCTCGTCGCGCAGCACGGCGTACTGGGCCTTCAGGTCGATGAACTCGATCTTCTTCTGCGGCGGGAGGGGTGCGTTCATGGCGTGTTTTCCAAAGAAGTCAGATCAGTGCCAGCACGCGGCCGTCGAGTCGATAACGATCGCCGCTGTTCGGGCAGGCGGCTTCGGCCTGGCCCTGGAGCGGCAGTTCCAGGCGTTCGCCGAAGCGGCTCATCCAGCCGATCTGGCGCGCAGGCACGCCCACCACCAGCGCGAAGTCGGGCACGTCCTTCTGCACCACCGCGCCCGCGCCGACGAACGCGTGGCGGCCGATGGTGACGCCGCACACGAGCGTCGAATTGGCGCCCAGCGTCGCGCCCTGGCGCACCAGCGTGCGGCGGTATTCGTCCTTGCGCACGACGGCGGCGCGCGGGTTGTAGACGTTGGTGAACACCATGCTGGGGCCGCAGAACACGTCGTCCTCCAGCGTCACCGCGTCGTACACGGACACGTTGTTCTGGATCTTGACGTTGTTGCCGATCGCCACGTCGTTGCCGACATAGACGTTCTGGCCGAACGAGCAGCCCGCGCCGATGCGCGCGCCGCCGCTGATGTGCACCCAGTGCCAGACGCGGCAGCCGTCGCCCAGGACGGCACCGTCGTCGACGATGGCAGTGGGATGGATCGTTGTCGTCATGTCAGTCGATTGCCTTCTGTGCCGGCGCTGCCGCTCGTGCTCCCCCCGGAAGTCCAAGGGAGCGCTGGATCCGGCTCTGCCGGGCCAGTCGCGGAGCGCCCCCTCGGGGGGCAGCGAGCGCTAGCGAGCGTGGGGGCATCAATATTCCAGCGGCAGGTTGATGCGGCGGCCGTCGCGTGCCGACAGGTACATCGCGATCAGCAGCTCCAGCGACTTCAGGCCCTCGCGGCCATCGGTCTCGGGCGTGGCCTCGCCGCGCAGCGTGTTGATGACGTTGTCGTAGTACAGCGGGTGGCCGAAGCCGTAGACCGACGTCGTCTGGTAGCTGGCGGACTCCACCTCGGCGTCCATCTCGTGCTTCTCGGCGAAGTTCCAGTGCTGGATCTCGTTGACCGCCAGGCCGCCGACACGCACGGAGCCCTTCTCGCCGAGGATGGTGATCGAGCCTTCCAGGTTCTTCGGGTACGTGAGCATCGTCACGTTGATCGTGCCCATCGCGCCGTTGCGCCACTTCAGCGCGGCGACGCCGGTGTCCTCGACCTCGATGTTGCGCGCCAGCGTGCCCGTATAGGCCATCACGCTCTCGATCGGGCCGCCGATCCAGTCCAGCAGGTCGACGTAGTGGCTCGCCTGGTTCATGAAGGCGCCGCCGTCGAACTCCCACGTGCCGCGCCACGCGGCCGAGTCGTAGTACTCCTGCGGGCGGGTCCAGAACACGTTGACGTTGACCATGTAGATGCGGCCGAAGCGCCCGAGCTCCATCGCCTTCTTGAGCAGCTGCAGCGTCTTGTTGCGGCGGTTCTGCTTGACGACGAACAGGTGCACGCCGGCCTCGTCGCAGGCCCGCACCATCGCCAGGCCGTCCTGCCAGCGCGTGGCCATCGGCTTCTCGGTCATCACGTCGAAGCCGGCACGCGCCACCTGGATCACCTGCTGCGAGTGCAGGCCGCTGGGCGTGGTGATGATCACGCAATCGGGCGTCTCGGCGGCCAGCATGGCCTCCAGGCTCGGGTAGCCGCGGGCGCCGGTGCGTGCGACGGCGGCGGCCAGCTTGGCCGGGTCGGTGTCGACCACCGCCATCATCTCGGCGCGCTCGGCGTGCACCTTGACCGACTCCATATGGTTGGCGGCGATTCGGCCGCAGCCGACGAGCGCGAAGCGCACCTTGCGGTCGGTGACGGGAGCGTGGCTGGGACGGAGGCTGTGAGGGGACATGTGTAGGCGGAAAGGCCAGGCGCGCGGAAACCGCGCCCGATTTGAGCAATCCACGATTTTAGGTCACGCGACGCCCCGAACACCGATCCGCGGCCCGGCCGCGGCGGAAGAACGTAAAATTGCGGGTTCACCCTTCCTTTCGCACCAGATCGCTCGCATGGACACCACCCCGCCCACCCCGCCGCTCGACGAGAACAAGCTGATTGCGGAGCGTCGCGAGAAACTGGCCGCCATCCGGGCACAGGGCGGCGTCGCGTTTCCGAACGACTTCAAGCCGGCCGACCGCGCGGCCGACCTGGTGGCGAAGTACGGCCAGCTGACCAACGAGGAACTGGAGCCGCAGGCCATCACGGTCAGCGTCGGCGGCCGCATGATGCTCAAGCGCGTGCAGGGCAAGTCGGGCTTCTGCAACCTGCAGGACGCCTCGGGCCGGATCCAGCTTCAAGTCAAGATCGATCTCGTCGGCGAGGAGACCTACAACCAGTTCAAGCACTGGGACCTGGGCGATATCCTGGGCGCCGAAGGCACGCTGTTCGTGACGCGCTCCGGCGAGCTCACCGTCAAGGTCACGACGCTGCGCCTGCTGACCAAGTCGCTGCGCCCGCTGCCCGACAAGTTCCACGGCGTGTCCGACCAGGAGGTCAAGTACCGCCAGCGCTACGTCGACCTGATCACCGACGAGGAGGCCCGCAAGCGCTTCCGCGCGCGCAGCGAGGCGCTCGGCTCGATCCGCGGCTTCATGATCGCCAACGGCTTCATGGAAGTCGAGACGCCGATGCTCCACCCGATCCCGGGGGGCGCCAACGCCAAGCCCTTCGTCACGCACCACAACGCGCTGGACCAGGCGATGTACCTGCGCATCGCCCCGGAGCTGTACTTGAAGCGCCTGATCGTCGGCGGCTTCGAGCGCGTGTTCGAGATCAACCGCAGCTTCCGCAACGAAGGCATCTCGGTTCGGCACAACCCCGAATTCACGATGATGGAGTTCTACGCGGCGTACTGGAACCACCACGACCTGATGGACTTCACCGAGCAGGTGCTGCGCCACGCCGCCGTCGCCGCGACGGGGTCGGCCGCGCTCACCTACGCCGGCAAGGAAATCCACCTTGACAAGCCCTTCGCCCGCCTGACGGTGCGCGACTCGCTGGTCCAGCACTGCGGCCTGACCATCGCGCAGACCGAGGACACCACCCTGCTGCGCCAGCGCATCCTCGCCGCCGGCGAGAAGGCCCCGGCCCATTGGACGCTCGCCGAGCTGCAGTTCGGCCTGTTCGAGGCGGAAGTCGAGGCCAAGCTGTGGCAGCCGACGTTCATCATTGACTACCCGGTCGAAGTGAGCCCGCTGGCGCGCGCCTCCGACACCAACCCCGCCATCACCGAGCGCTTCGAGCTGTTCATCACGGGCCGCGAGTACGCCAACGGCTTCTCCGAGCTGAACGACGCGGAAGACCAGGCCGCCCGCTTCCAGGCCCAGGCCGCCAACAAGGACGCCGGCGACGAGGAGGCGATGTTCTACGACGCCGACTTCATCCGCGCGCTCGAGTACGGCATGCCTCCCACCGGCGGCTGCGGCATCGGCATCGACCGCCTGATGATGCTGCTGACCGACAGCTCCAGCATCCGCGACGTGATCCTGTTCCCCGCGCTGCGCCACGAACAGTGAACTGCTGCTCAGGCCGCCCGGCTTGATCGGAATCCGATCAAGAAAATTTACCGGCGGCCAATTGACCGCCGGCGAGGCCAGGGTTAGTGTTGCCACTCCCTTCCCGCCCGGAGGTCTGCCGTGTCACCACGCCTGCAGGAACTCGACGAGATCGAGACAAGCATCTGGAGCGAGCTCGAGCGATGCGTGGCCAGCCGGCCGCGAGCCGAGCCCGGCGAGGCGGATGCAGACGAGCCGCCCCATGAGTGGCGCGTGGCCGTGCTGGCCACCGTCGACGACGGGCAGGCCGACGCCCGCAGCCTGGTGCTGCGAGAGGTGGACGCGGCCGAGCGCCGCCTGATCTTCTACACCGACGCGCGCTCGCCCAAGGTGCGCCAGATCGAGAAGGCGCCGCAGGGCACGCTGATCTTCTACAGCCGCGCACTGGGCTGGCAGCTGCGCATGCAGGTGCGGCTGCACGTGCAGACGGCGGGCCTGGCCGTGTCGTCGCGCTGGGCCAAGCTGCAGACCTCGGCCGGCGCGCGCGACTACCTGTCCGTCGCGGCACCGGGTCGTCCGCTCGACGCGCCGCTGTCCGATCTGGGCGTGCGTGGTCACTTCGCGATCATCGAGGCGATGGCCGAGACGGTGGACTGGGTCGAGCTGCATCCCGAGGGCCACCGGCGCGCCGTGCTGGGCGGCCACGAATCGCACTGGGTGCAGCCCTAGGAGTCCGCGCCCGGCCAAGGGTTTTCTCCGGCGGCCGATACGGGTCGTTACGCGAAGCGGGTCGCCGGCGGAGGCATGATCTCGGGCATGCATCGTCCGGGTTTCCTCAGCCACCACGGGGCGCGAGCCGCCCGCGCTCTTCCTGCCGCCGCCCTCCTCGCCGCGCTGCTGGCCGGCTGCGCCGTACGCCCGCCGGCGCCACCGCCGGCGCCGGTCGCGCGCCGGGTCGAACCGCCGACCGACCCCAGCCTGCCCGCCTCCGCGGCGCGCGCGCTGGCCCAGCGTTTCGCCTACATGCATCCGATCGGCCACGGCGCCGGCCACCTTCAGGTGGACGATGCCGACGACCTGGCCGTCGTGCTGGCGCCGATCGGCCAGGCCAATGACGCCATCGTCGCCCTGCTGGTGACCGGCGCGGGGGGCGACTATCGCGTGGTCGCCGCCAGCAAGGTCGTGGCACCCGGTTGCGAGACCTGTGCGACCACGGTGGACATCGCGCATCACCTGCTGTCGGTGCACGTGCTGCACCCGTCGGATCCCGAATTCGAGCGCATCACATACCAGTTCGGGTATCGCGACACCGACGACGGGCTGCGCCTGGTCGGCGTCACGGCGGCGCAGCCGGCCGGCGACGACCCGATCGCACACAGCTATGCGCTCAGCACCAACCTCGTCACCGGGGCCCGGGTCGACACGCTGGACGCGACGCAGAGCGACCCGTCGCGCCGGCGCGAACTCCGCACCACGGTGCCGCTGCGCCCCGCCATCGCGTTCGACGCCTTCGCGTTCACGCCGCAGGCGTTGGGACCGGAGCTGCGACGCCACCCGGTGGCCGCGTTCGAGCCGGCCGAGCCGCTGCCCGCCTCCGCCGCTGCGCAGCTGCGTACGCACTTCGCGGGCATGGCCGTGCAGGCGTACAGCACGGGCGCGCTGCGCACGGACGGCCTGCGCGACGTCGCGGCCGTCATGACGCCCGCGCCCGGCACCGACGGCGAGCCCGTGCTCGCGCTGCTGTTCGCGCAGGGCGACGGCGGGATGAGGCTGGCCGCGACGAGCGGCCCGCTGACACACAATTGCCGCGGCTGCGACGTGCAGGTGCAGATCGCCCACAAGGCGCTGGTCGTGCAGACGACGGTCGCCGACACCTCCGGCACGCACATCGTCGGCTACCAGTTCGTGGCGCCCCGCTCGGGCGCGCCGCGCCTGGTGGGCGTGCGCACCGTGCTGGCCAGCCGCGACGCCTCGGGCGACAGCCATCGCTACGTCAACACCGCCAACCTGGTCACCGGCGACAAGCTCGACGTGATCGAGGACGTCGTCCATGGGCACCGCAACCGCGTGGAACGCGCGAGCAAGGTCGCGCTGCGGCCGCCCATCGCGCTGGCCGGCTTCGCGTTCGATCCCGCGAAGCTGGATGTCGAAACGCGGCGCGACTTCAATCCCTGAACGTCGGCGGCGCGGTCAGCGGTGCTTGAACTCGGGCTTGCGCTTCTCGAGGAACGCGCCCATGCCCTCGCGCTGGTCCTCGGTGCCGAACAGCGAGTGGAACAGGCGGCGCTCGTAGGCGATGCCGTCGGTCAGGCCCGTCTCGAACGATCGGTTGACCGCGTCCTTGGCCATCATCACGCTGGGCATGCCCAGTCCGCACAGCAGCTCGGCCACGGCCAGCGCCTCGGTCATCAGGCTGTCGGCGGGCACCACGCGCGAGACCAGGCCCGCTCGCTCGGCCTCGGCGGCGTCCATCATGCGGCCGGTGAGCACCATGTCCATCGCCTTGGCCTTGCCGATCGCGCGCGGCAGGCGCTGCGTGCCGCCAGCGCCCGGCACGATGCCCAGCTTGATCTCGGGCTGGCCGAACCGGGCGGTGTCGGCGGCGATGAGCATGTCGCACATCATCGCCACCTCGCAGCCGCCGCCCAGCGCGAAGCCGGCCACCGCGGCGATCACCGGCTTGCGCACCTGGCGCATGGTCTCCCAGTTGCGCGAGATGTGGCCCTTCTTGAAGGCGTCCATGTAGTCGTACTTGGCCATGATCGAGATGTCGGCCCCGGCCGCGAACGCGCGCTCGTTGCCGGTGAGCACGATCGCCCCGATCGTGTCGTCGGCGTCGAAGGCGAGCAGCGCGGCGCCGAGTTCGTCCATCAGCTGGTCGCTCAGCGCGTTCATCTGCTTGGGGCGGTTCAGGCGGATCACGCCCGTCTTCAGCGGGCCAGTGCCGACGGTCTCGGTCAGGATGGTTTCGTAGGTCATGCGGGTCTCCTTGATGAATCTGTGAATGGATCCGGCGCGCCCGAGCCGGTCGTCAGAACGCGTCAGATGAAGGCGCAAATGCGAGACGTGCTGGTGGCACGGCGAGCATTTGCAACGCAGAGCTGGCGCGTTCTGACGGCACGAGCGGGTGTGTCGGATTCATTCGCAGATTCTCGCGTTCAGCGCTCGCCCACGGGGGGCGGCGGCGGGAAGGCTTGCACTTTGGGCGGCGGGGTCGGGGGCCGCTCGCCGGCCGCCTGCAGCGGCAGGTCGTCGAGCGCCAGCAGCGCCCAGGTATGGTCGTCGACCTTGACGAGGATCTGCACCGGCAGGTATTGCAGCGACGGCGCCGTCCAGATGTCGAAAGGATATTCGTTCGGCCGCCGCGGGCCGTCCAGCAGGGGCTTCAGGTGCACCGCGTCCAGCGCGCCGAACGCCAGGTTCAGCGGCTCCTGGCCCACGACCTGGTAGGTCCAGCGCCGCAGGTTGTTGGGCAGCGCCAGCGGAATCTGCACCACGCGGCCCGGCACGAGCCAGTCCGGGTGGTTGTAGAACATCCAGACGAACTGCACGAACTGGCTCGCGCCGTCCTGCGTCTGCGGCAGCCTGGCCACGCGCCGGCCGTTGTTGAGCGTCACGTCGTTGTCGCCGAACTCGATCCTGCGCGCGCGCGGCGTCGCGAACATGAAGCTGAACGACTCGTCGTAGTGGCGTGGCCGCAGGCCGTCGGCCTCGATCGTGCCGTCGCTGTACATGTGCTGGTCGATCAGCGGCGAGATGTGGACGTCGAACTGCACCTGGTAGCGCGAGCCCTCGTGCCGCCATTCGACCGTCGCGTTGCCGTAGATGTGGGCGCCGACGCCGCGTTCGCCGGTCAGCGTGTAGGT
>Ga0207651_10000641_pt1 | contig 14829 bp, 15 predicted proteins | sample KBSM23metaG_FD_184328 | JGI IMG/M metagenome (GOLD analysis project Ga0207651, IMG submission 184328) | Miscanthus rhizosphere microbial communities from Kellogg Biological Station, Michigan, USA - KBS M2-3 metaG (SPAdes) (version 2) | ecosystem: Host-associated > Plants > Roots > Rhizosphere >... | reverse complement strand
GACCAGGACCGGGCCGGTCTCGGTAAGCATCACCTCGGTGTGGGCGGGGCCGCAGCGGATGCCGAGCGCGTCGAGCACAGATTCGACGTAGGGGACGACCTGGTCCTGCTGCTCGCCGTGGCGCGGCAGCAGCTCCTCGTAGTCGTAGATGAAGTTGGCGCCGCGGCGCAGCTTGTTGTCGCGCCAGACCTCGGAGACGTGGTGGACGCCGTCCCAGCTGATCGAGTTGACGAAGAGCTGGGTTCCCTGCAGCAGCTCCTGGACGAGCAGCTGCTCGTTGGCGCCGTGCAGGGCGTTGGGACGGCCGAGCTGGGCGGCGAAGGCGCTGACGATCGCGGCCGCGTCGGCACAGATGCTGACCCCGTCGGTGCCGGCGCTGTCGAGCGGTTTGACGACGACCGGCGCGCCGCCGCGTTGCTCCGCCCAGGCGACCGCCTCCCCCGCGTCCGCGGTCTTCAGCGCTTCGGCCGTGCGCAGGCCGGCGCGGCGCAGCGCCTCGTTCATCGCGTTCTTGTCGCGGCGGGCGGCGCTCAGCTCGCTGCCGTTGGTCGGCAGCCTGAGGCGCTCGCTGAGCGCGTCGGCAAGGGGGACGCCCGGCTCGGCGCCGACGACGACGAAGGCGGGGTCGTGTGCGGCGAGTCGCTCCGCGGTTGCCTCCAGGTCTCCTTCGTGGATGACGTTCTCGACGAAGTCCCCGGCCCGGAAGCCACGCAGGTAGAAGTCGGGCAAGGTCGGGCTGCTCTGCACGTGGACGACCGGCAGGCCGGCGGCGGCGAAGCGCGGCGCCAGGCGCGCCCCGGTCGAGTAGGCGTCGACGACTACCGCCGCTCCCTGGACGGTCATGCCGTGGCGACGAGGACGAGACGGTCCTCGGGGCGCTTCGGCCCACCGGCGAAGTTGCCGTAGTGCTCGACGTCGCGGAAGCCGGCCTTCTCCGCCATCCGCTGCAGGTCGTCCGCCTCGTACATGCGGATACGCGAATCGACCACGTCGTCGCCGTAGACGTAGTGCACGTGCAGCATCCCGGTCGTGAAGTCGACGTCGAGCGTTTCCTTGACCCCGTTCGTCTCCCGCTCGACCACGCCCTCGTCGGTTTTCAGCCGGAAGCGCGAACGCTCCAGATCGGAGAGCTCCATCGCCATCTTGCCGCCGGGCCGCAGGGCGTCGTGGTAGGCGCGCAGCATGGCTTCGTCCTCAGCCACGGTCGCCCCGAAGCCGAAGCTAGAGGAGAGGCTGACGAGGCCGTCGAAGCCGCGCAGCTCGTCGGGCAGCGGCTGCATCAGGTCGGCGACGACGTAGGTCGGGCCGGGGTACTCGCGCTGCGCTTCGGCGATCGCGATCTTCGAGATGTCGACGCCGACGGCGTCGATGCCGTTGTCCGCGAGGGCGGCGACGAAACGGCCGAGGCCACAACCGGCGTCGAGCACGCGGTCGCCCGGCTTCAGGCCGAGCAGCTCGATCGCCAGCGGCGCCTCCTCCTCGCTCGCGTCGTAGCGGCCGAGCCGCTCGGCGACGCGCATGTAGGCGGGCCCGTAGGTGTCGACCTCGTTGAGGAGCGGCGCGTGATCGGTCATGAGCTCCAAAAGCGTACCGACGTTCCCCCCCACTGCTGACTTCGTCTTTTTGGGTGATATAGCACCGGAAAGGACGAAGTCAGCATGGGAGGGCGGGGAGGGTCACAATCCCCGCGGTGGAGCCCGGCCAGGCGACAGACGAACCGGCGCTCAGCGTCGCCGGGTTGCGCCGGGACTACGGCGAACGGACAGCCCTCGACGGCGTCGGCCTGGAGCTGGCGCGGGGCCAGACGCTGCTCGTCCTCGGGCCCAACGGAGCCGGCAAGACGACGCTGCTGCGCATCCTCGCCACCCTGCTGCGGCCGAGCGGCGGCGAGGTGCGGGCGTTCGGCTGCGCGCTGCCGGACGAGGCTTGGAGACTGCGCGGCCGGATCGGCTTCCTCGGCCACGAGCCGCTGCTCTACCGCGACCTCAGCGGCCGCGAGAACCTGCGCTTCCACGCGCGCCTGCACGGTCTGCCGCGGGACGAAGCCGAGGCGCGGATCGCGACGCTGCTCGCGGCGACGGGGATGGAGCGCCGCGCCGAGGAGCGGGTCGCCGAGCTCTCGGCGGGGATGCGGCAGCGGCTGGCGATCTGCCGCTGCGTCCTGCACGAGCCCGAGCTGCTGCTGCTCGACGAGCCGGACTCGAACCTCGACGCCGAAGGGCGCGAGCTCGCCGGCGCCATGATCGGTCCCGCGGAGGGACGCACCCGGGTCGTCGTCAGCCACGACCCCGAGCGCTTCGAAGCCGAGGCCGACCAGGTGCTGCGCCTCGAAGCCGGCGGCAGGCCGGTCCTCGCATGACCCGCTCGCGAACCGCATTCGCGGCGATCCTCGCCAAGGACCTGCGCGGCGAGCTGCGCACGCTGCAATCGCTGCCGGCGATGGCGCTCTTCGCCGTCACCACCTTCGTCGTCTTCCGCTTCGGCCTCGACCGCACGAGCCTCTCCGGCAGCCTCGCCTCGGGGGTGCTCTGGGCGACGCTGCTCTTCGCCGCCCTGCTCGGCGTCAACCGCCTCTTCGTCGCCGAGCGCGAAGAGGGAGGCTTCGACGCGATCCGCCTCGCCCCGATCGATCGCAGCGCCCTCTTCGCCGCCAAGGCGACGGCGCTGCTCGTCTACCTGCTCGCGCTGGAGCTGGTCGTCGTACCGGTCTTCGCGATCTTCTTCCTCGACTCTGCCGCGGCGCTCGGGCCGCTCGTCGCGGTCCTCCTCCTCGCCGACCTCGGCCTCGCCGCCACCGGCACCCTGATCTCCTCGATGGCGGTTCACTCACGCGCCCGCGATTTGCTCGGACCCCTGGTTCTGCTGCCGCTGGTGGTGCCGCTGATGATCGCCGCGACGGGCGCCAGCGAGCCGCTGCTCGCCGCGGGCGGTCCCGGTTACCATCGCTTCGGCACCTGGCTCGCGGTGCTCTGCCTATACGATTTGGTCTTCCTCCTCGTCGGCTACGCCGTCTTCGACTTCCTGCTGGAGGACTGAGCGTGCGCCGCTCCGACCGCGCCAAACGCATGTACGGCAAAGGACTCAGACAGCTCTCGATCGCGACCGTCGTCGCCCTCGCCGCCAGCCTCTCGCTGGTCTTCTTCTATGCGCCGCTCGACGCCGACCAGGGCTTCATCCAGAAGATCTTCTACCTGCACGTGCCGCTGGCGATCACCGCCCTGGTCGGCTTCGTCGGCGGCGGCGTCTTCGCGGTCCTGCACCTGCGCAGCGGCGACCGCCGCTGGGACGCCTGGTCCTACGTCTCGATCCACATGTCGGTGATCTTCGGCGTCGCCGTGCTGATCACCGGCTCGATCTGGGCCAAGGCCTCCTGGGGCCACTGGTGGGTCTGGGACGAGCCGACGCTGGTCAGCTTCCTGATCGTCTTCCTCATGTATGCGACCTACTACCCCTTCCGCTACGCGATCGAGGATCCCGAGCGCCAGGGCCGCTACGCCTCGGTCTTCGCGATCGTCGCCGGCGCCTTCGTGCCGCTCAACTTCATGGCGGTGCGGCTCGCCCAGAGCCTCGTCCACCCCCGGGTCTTCGCTACGACGAACGGCGGCCTGCCCGGCTCGATGATGCTCACCTTCCTCGCCTGCCTCGCCGCGGTCGCCCTGCTCTGGGTGACGCTGGTGAAGCTCGAGCTGACGACGAAGAGCGCCTCGGGCCAGCTGAAGCGGCTGCGCCGGGCGCTCGACGCGCCGGCGCCCGGCGGCGGCTCGCGGATCGCGCCGGAGGTGAGCTAGATGGTCGGCCTGCTGGCGAGCGCCCCTGCCCTGCCGCTCGACGAGGCGGGCAAGTACGTCGCCGGCGCCTACCTCGTCTTCCTCGTCCTGCTCGTCGTCTACGTGGCGATCATGGCGGCGAAACTGCAGCGGATGGAGCGGGACCTGAGGGATCTGGCCGCCATCGCCGAGGAGCGGAAAGCGGAGCCCGAGCGGGAGCGGGTGAGCGCATGAGCGAGCTTCTTGCTCTCGGCGTGTCGCACAAGACCGCTCCGCTCGACCTGCGCGAGCGGCTCTCTCTCACCGAGGGGCGCGCCGTCGGCGCCCTGCGCGAGCTGACCGAGGCCGCCGGCATCCACGAGGCGGCGGCGATCTCGACCTGCAACCGCACCGAGCTCTATCTCGTCGTCTCCGACCCGGTCGAGGCGGAGTCGACCGCGCTGGGCGTGCTCACCCGCAAGGCCGAGATCCGTCCCACCGAGCTGCTCGGCCACCTCTACTCGCTGCGCTCGGGCGAGGCGGTCCGCCATCTCTTCCGGGTCACCGCCGGGCTCGACTCGATGATCCTCGGCGAGGCCGAGATCCAGGGGCAGGTCAAGCGCGCCTACGAGCTGGCGCTGGTCGAGGGCGGCACGGGCCCGATCCTCAACCGCCTCTTCCGCGGCGCCCTCGCCGCCGGCGGCCGCGCCCGCGAGGAGACCGGGATCAGCGAGAAGAACGTCTCGATCCCCTCGGTCGCGGTCGAGCTGGCGCGGCGCACGCTCGGCGACCTCGCCGACCGGCGGGTGCTGGTGATCGGCGCCGGCGAGACCGCCGAGCTGGTCGCCCGCGCCCTGGTGCGACGCGGCGTCTCCACCGTCTTCGTCGCCAACCGCCACTACGACCGCGCGATCGGCCTCGCCGAGCGCTTCGAGGGCAACGCCGTCCGCTTCGAGGAGCTGCCCGAACAGCTCGAGCACGCCGACATCGTCGTCTCGGCGACCAACTCCCCCCATCACATCGTCGAGCGCGACGAGCTCGAGCACGTGATGTCCTCGCGCGAGGGGAGGCCGCTTCTGCTCGTCGACATCGCGGTCCCGCGTGACATCGAGCCGGCCTGCCGCGAGATCGCCGGGGTCAGCCTGCACGACATCGACGACGTCCAGCAGATCGTCGAACGCAACGCCAGCGGCCGCGAGGCCGAGGCTCGGCGCGCCGAGCGCCTGCTCGGCGCCGAGCAGGACCGCTTCGAGCGTTGGCTCGCCTCGATCGAGGTCGTGCCGACGATCGCCGCGCTGCGCGAGCGCGCCGACGACGTGGTGCGCCGCGTGCTGGCCGAGAACGAGGGGCGCTGGGAGGAGCTCGGCGAGGCCGACCGCGAGCGGCTGGGCACGATGGCGAAGGCGATCGCCTCGCGCCTCCTGCACGACCCCACGCTGCGGCTGAAGCGAACCGCGGGCAGCGACGAGGGCTACCTCTACGTCAGCGCTCTGCGCGAGCTCTTCGGGCTCGACGCCGAGACCGAGCCGGAAGTCGAGGGTGAGAGCAACGTGACCGAGCTGCGGCGCCGGCGCAGCGGCGAGTGAGGATCGCGACCAGGGGCAGCGCGCTGGCGCTCGCCCAGGCTGGCCAGGTGGCGGCGCTGCTCGGGGGAGCGAAGCTGGTCGAGGTCTCCTCCGACGGCGAGCCCGGGGACAAGTCGCGCTTCGTCCGCGGCGTCGAGCGGGCGCTGCTGAACGGCGACGCCGAGATAGGCGTCCACTCGGCCAAGGACCTGCCCGCCGATCTGACCGAGGGCCTGATGCTCGCCGCCGTGCCGGAGCGTGAGGACCCGCGCGACGCCTGGATCGGCACCGGCTCCTCGCTCGACGACGTGCCCGAGGGCGCCCGCGTCGGCACCGCCAGCCTGCGGCGCCGCGCCCAGCTCCTCGCCGCCCGGCCCGACCTCGAGGTGCGGGAGTTGCACGGCAACGTCGACACGCGCCTGCGCAGGCTCGCCGAGGGCGACCTCGACGCGATCGTCCTCGCCGTCGCGGGACTGCGAAGGCTGGGGCGCGGCGAGGAGATCGCCTTCGCGCTGCCGGAGGAGTCGATGACGCCGGCCGCCGGCCAGGGAGCGCTGGTGCTGCAGATCCGCGAGGGCGACGAGGCCGCGCTGCGCGCGGTCGACCCCCTGGTCGAGGAAGCGGCGCTGCGCGAGCTGACAGCCGAGCGCGCGGCGGTCACCCTGCTGCAGGCGACCTGCGCCAGCCCGATCGGCGTCCATGCCCGGGTCGACGGCCGAGGCGACCGGATGCGGATCGATGCCTTCGTCGGCCTTCCCGACGGCAGCGAGTGGGTCCGCGACCGCGTCGAGGGCGACTCGACCGAGCCGACCCTGCTCGGCGCCGAGCTCGCGCAGCGCCTGCTCTCCACCGGCGCCCGCCACATCCTCGACCGCGCGGAGGCGATGGCCCCATGACCCTTCCGGTGCGCTTTATGCCACCCATGACCACACAAGGCGCACCGGAATGAGTGCGCGGGCGAGAGTCGTCTACCTGGTCGGCGCGGGGCCTGGCGACCCGGGGCTGATGACGGCTCGCGCCCTGGAGCTGATCGCTTCGGCCGACGCGGTCTTCCACGACCGGCTGATCCCGCCGGGAGCCCTCGACGGCGCGCGGGAGGACGCGGAGCTGATCTATGTCGGCAAGGCGCCCGGCAGCCCCTCCGTACCCCAAGAGGAGATCGGCCAGCGCTTGATCGAAGCCGCCCAGGCCGGCAAGAGCGTCGTGCGGCTGAAGGGCGGCGACCCCTTCGTCTTCGGCCGCGGCGGCGAGGAGGGGGAAGCGCTGCGCGCAGCCGGGATCGAGTTCGAGGTCGTCCCGGGCGTCACCGCCGGCGTGGCGGCAACCGCCTACGCCGGGATCCCGGTCACCCACCGGGACGACGCCTCCGCCGTCGCCTTCGTCACCGGCCACGAGGATCCCGAGAAGGAGAAGAGCGCGATCGACTGGCAGGCGCTCGCCTGCTTTCCCGGCACGCTCGTCTTCTACATGGGCGTCAAGCGGCTCGCCGCCAACGCTGCGGCGCTGATCGAGGCGGGACGCGACGCCGACGAGCCCGCCGCCGCGGTCGAGCGCGGCACGATGGACGGGCAGCGCACGGTCGTCGCGACGCTGGGAACGCTGGCCGACGCGGTCGCCCGCGAGGGCGTGGCCGCCCCGGCGCTGATCGTCGTCGGGCCGGTCGTGAAGCGCCGTGAGGAGCTGGCCTGGCTCGAGCGGCGCCCCCTGCACGGCCGCCGCGTCGTCGTCACACGCGCCCGCGCGCAGGCGAGCGGGCTGGCGGCGACGCTGCGCGGCCTCGGCGCCGAGGTGGTCGAGCTGCCGGCGATTCGGATCGAGCCGCGGATCGGCAGCGAGGAGGTCCGTGAGGCGACCCGCTCGATCGCCGACTATGCCCTGGTCTGCCTGACGAGCCCCAACGGTGTGCAGCTTCTCTTCGAGGCGCTGGGAGTGGCGGGCCTGGATGCCCGGGCGCTCGCCGGCGCGACCGTCGCCGCAATCGGCCCCGGCACGGCGCGGGCGCTGGCCGAGCATGGCATCGAGGCCGACGTCGTCCCCGAGCGTTTCGTCGCCGAGGCGCTGGTCGAGGCGCTCGCCGGCATCGACGTCTCCGGCCGTCGCGTCCTCGTCGCCCGCGCCGCCGAGGCGCGCGACGTGCTCCCCGACGCGCTGCGTGAGCGCGGCGCCGAGGTCGACGTCGTCACCCTCTACGAGACCGTGCGCGAGGAGCCCGGCGAGGCCGCGGTCGCAGCCGCCCAGGACGCCGACTACGTCACCTTCACCTCTTCCTCGACCGTGCGCAACCTGACCGAGGCGCTCGGCGAGCGCTTCCCGCGCGACGCCCGCGTCGTCTCGATCGGCCCGGTGACCGGCGAGGCCGCCCGCGACGCCGGGCTCGAGGTCCACGTCGAAGCCGAGCGCCACGACGTCGACGGCCTCATCGCCGCCCTGCTCGCCGACGCCACCACCCGCTGACTTCGTGTTTTTCAGTCCGTATGCCCCGGAAAAGACAAAGTCAGCCGATTTTTGGAACTCCCCACCGGCACTTCCGGGTCACGGACTCGACCAACACGCGCGCCCGCGAGCTGGTCGAGGCCGGCGCGCCGGGCGGCACGGTCGTCACCGCCCTCGAACAGACCGAAGGACGCGGCCGTCAGGGTCGCGTCTGGACCGCGCCGGAAGGCAAGGCGCTGCTCTACTCGGCGATCCTGCGGCCGCTCGACGAGCGCCACCTGCTGCTGCCGCTCTCCGTCCCACTCGCTGTCTGTGCGGCGGCCGAGGCCCTGCGTCCCGGCATCGAGTGCCAGGTCAAGTGGCCCAACGACGTCTGGCTCGAAGAGCGCAAGCTCTCCGGAATCCTCATAGAGGCGAAGCCGCAGGAGGGATGGGCCGTGATCGGCGTCGGGCTGAATCTCACGATCGAGCCCGACGAGTTCCCGCCCGACCTCCGCCAACCGGCGGTCTCTCTCTTCGGCCCGACAGCGGAGGCTCGGGGGGAGGCCCGCCGGAGCCTCCCCGCTGTTGCTCCGCCGGGCCTTCCCCCGAGCCTCCCCACTGTTACCGCAGCCCTAAACCGCCATCTCGGCGAGTGGATCGAGGCGAGCGACGAAGAGGTGCTCGAGGAGTGGCGCCGCCGCGACGGCCTGCGTGGCCGCGAGATCTCCTGGGACGAGGGGAAAAGCTCAGGCGTCGCCGCCGGCATCGACGACCGCGGCAACCTCGTCGTCGTCCTCGACGGCGGGCGCCGCGTCAGCCTCGGCTCCGGCGAGGTCCAGATCCGCCTCTGAGCCGGCATCGACCTCGCCGTCCTTCGCCGCCCCGGTCGTCCCCGCTGCCGGACCCTTCTTCGCCGCGCGCTTCTTGTTCGGCCGCTTGCGCCGCTTGCCGCCCTTGGGGAAGTTGCGCAGCATCTCGCGGGCGATCGCCGAGGGCTTGCGCGCCATGCGCATGCGGGCGCCGCGCAGCACCTCCTCGCCCTCCGGCGTGTGCGAGACGGCGGCGGCGAGCAGCGCGACCGCGAGCCGCCGGTCCTGTTTGCGCGCCGCGTGCACCAGCCGCCGCGCGTTGCGCCCGTGGGCGCGTCCCGAGGAGTTGACCAGCAGGCCGAGCAGGCGCTTCGTCTCCGGCCAGCGCTGCACGGCGTACTCTTCGTGCAGCTCGCGAGTGTAGGAGGCGAGCCGCCATACCCACGCCTGGGCCTGGTCGCGGCGGCCGATCCGCTTGTCGACGAGCGCCTGCAGCAGCGTTTTCGTCCCCGCGCGCTTGTCGTCGCGGCTCCAGGTGCCGACGATCTCGATCGCGTCGTCGAACGCCTCGGCGTCGCCGAGGTCGGCGATCTCGCTCAGCGCCTTCAGTTTCAGCTGCGAGCTGCGGTTGCGCTGCACGCAGGTGAGCAGGAAGCGACGCTTCAGCTCCTGCGAGCCCGAGCCCTGCAGGATCGCGCGCGCGCGGCGCCAGCCCTGCGGGTTGACCCGGGCGCCGGCCAGCGCCGCCCAGGCGTGCTGCTCGGGGTAGTCGAGATTCTCGACCGCGATCCGCCAGAGCTCGCGTTCGAGCACCTGGGTGCGCCGCTCCTCATTGTCGGAGACCGGGACGATTCGCCGCTCGACGCGGATCCGCCGCCCCCGCGCCCGCCGCACCGGGCCGATCACGATCGCGCCGCCGCGGTAGACGTCGCGATCGAGCAGGCTGTGCAGGGTGACGATCGCCTCGTCGTGGGTAGTCGCCGGGTGGACGAAGTCGATCACCAGACCGGCCTCCTTGCCGGGCGCGCGCCGCGTCACGCGGCCGACGCGCTGCTGGTAGATGCGGCGTGAGGCGGTCGGCGCCAGGTGCATGCAAAGCGTCGCCCGCGGCGAGTTCCAACCCTCGGCGAGCAGCATCGCGTTGCAGAGCACGTCGACCTCGCCGCGCTCGAAGGCGGCGAGGATCTCGGCCAGTTCGCGCTTCGGCGTCTCGCCGGAGACCGCGCGCGCCGCGACGCCGACGTTCTGCAGCGCCCGCGCAACGTTCTTCGCGTGCTGCACGCCGGCGGTGTAGAGCACGCCGGCCATGCCGTCGAAGCGCGTCTTGTAGAGGTCGGCGATCGCCACGTTGAAGGGCTCCTGGTCGAGCAGCGCGGCCAGCTCCTCCTGGTCGAAGTCCTGGTCGACCTCGCCTTTGCGCAGCGGCACCTTGGCGATCGTCCGCACCCCGGGACCGGGCGGGATGCGCATGCAGCGCAGCGGCGAGATCACGCCGCGGCGCGCCGCCTGGATCAGGTCGAAGCGCGAGGTCTGGGTCGGGAAGAGGTCGGCGACGTGGCGGGCGATCAGGGCGCCCGTCGCGGTCATGCCGATGAAGACCGGGCCGGTCCAGGAGCGGATGCAGGCGCTCGTTTTCTCGCCCAGCGCGGTGTGCGCCTCGTCGCAGATCACTATCGAGTAGGCGTCGGAGATCTTCTTGTAGTTGCGGACGAACCACTGGTAGGTCTCGACCGTGACCGGCCCGTCGGGGTCGTCGCGGCCGTCGAGCAGCGGCGGGCGCAGGCGCTCCTTGTAGCCGCGCTCGGAGATCTCGCCGATGAACTGGTCGACGAGGTTGCGGCGGTGGGTGAGGATCAGCACGCCGCCGGTGCGCGAGGCGTCGATGAAGCCGACCGCGGCGACCGTCTTGCCGGCGCCGGTCGCGTGCTCGAACCAGAAGCGCCGCGCGGCGCCGGGGTCGTCGGGCGCCTCCTCGATCGTCTCCTCGTCCTCCGCGGGGGCCTCTTCCCAGTCCTGGGGCTCCTCGTCGGGAGCGAGCTCCTCTGGCTCGAGCGCCTCGGCCTCGCCGTCGGCGCCGTCCTCTTCGGGCTCGCCGACAGTGGGGCTCGCGGCCGGCGCGGCGCCGTTTCTATCGGCGCTGCCGTTCGCCGCGGTCTGCTGCTCGGCCATCAGCTCGGTCAGCGTGCCCGAGAGCGCGTCGACCTGGTGCGGGTTCAGCTCCGCCCCGTCGCGCAGCTTCGGCGGCTCCTCGGCGAGCAGGCGCTCGAGCCCGAGCAGCAGGGAGAAGTCGCGCCGCCACTGGATCGACGGGTCCTCCGCCCCTTCGTCGAGCTCCTTCAGCGCCAGGTCCAGCGCCCGGCGCCGCGCCGTGCCAAGGGCGAGCGCCTCCGGCCCCTCGCCGTCGAGCAGGAAGGGCTCGCGGACGAATTTCTCCGCCCGCTCGATGTCGGCACCGGATGGGACTGCCGCATGCGCGGCAACTTCGCTGGTCTTGGCCATGAAGGCTTTCGGGTTTGTCCCCACCGCGACGGCAGTCGTGGGTGGGGGCATTGGGGTGAGGATGCCGGGGTCCGCTTCTTCGTCCCTCGGCGACTCTCAGGTTCGCACCCCTTATGCGAACCGAACGCACGTATTGTAATCAAGGAATTGGCCGGAGAGGGACGAAAGCTGGCGATCGGGCTGACCATTGCCGCGCTCTTCGCGAGCGGCTGCGGCGCGGCGACCGAAGGCGACTACGGCGGACCGCCCCCGGATTACGCCAAGGCGCTGGCCGGTTCACCCGCCCCGCTCGCCGCTCTGCACAGGCAGGCGAACCAGCTGCTCGACGGCGGTACCGACGCCTACGAAGCGCGGATCGCGGCGCTGCGCGGGTACCCCGTCGTCGTCAACGTCTGGGCCTCGTGGTGCGGTCCCTGCCGCTTCGAGTTCCCCGCCCTGCAGGCGCTCGCCGCCAGATACGGGAAACGGGTCGCCTTCCTCGGCGTCGACAGCCAGGACTCAAGCGACGCGGCGAAGACCTTCCTCGGCGAGGAGCCGGTCCCCTACCCGAGCTACTCGGACCCCGACGAGGACGTCAAACGAGCGATCGGGATCAGCCTCGGCCTTCCCGACACCGCCTTCTACGACCGCAGCGGCGAGCTCGTCTACCTCAAGCAGGGCCCCTACACCGATCACGCCGAACTGCGCGCCGACGTGCGGCGCTACGCGCTCGGCGAAACGGGCGAGGGCGGATAATCCGGCCGTGGACGTCGCGATCGTCATCGCCCTGCTCGGCATCTCCCTGCTCGTCGCCGAGCTGCTGCTCTCGACCGGCGGCGTGCTGGCCGCGATCGGCGCACTCGGGCTCGTCGCCGGCGGCGTCGTCGCGCTCGAGTCCGACAGCGGGGCCGCCGACTACGTCGGGCCGGCGCTGATCGCGCTCGGCGTCCTCTCCCTCGTCGCCTTCTACTTCGTCACCCGCAAGGTGATCGAGGCGCATCGCCGCGAGCCGGTGCGGACCGGAACCGAGGAGCTGATCGGCGCCGTCGCCGAGGCGCGCAGCGACCTGGACCCCGAGGGTCAGGTCTGGGCCGGGGGGACCGTCTGGGGCGCCCGCCTCGCCGACGGGACCGGCCGGGTCCGCCTTGGGGATAGAGTCGTCGTCGATGCGGTCGACGGGCTGACCCTGGTGGTCCGCCCGCAGGCGCCCCCCGCCGGCAAAGCCGAGGAAGGAGCAAGCTGAATGGCAGTCGCGCTCGGAGTCCTGGTCATCGTCGCCTTCTTCGCCGTGATCGTGCTCGGCGCCTCGGTGCGGGTCCTGCGCGAGTACGAGCGCGGCGTCATCTTCCGCCTCGGCCGCCTGATCGCCCAGAAGGGGCCGGGGCTGATCCTGCTGATCCCGCTGGTCGACCGCATGGTCAAGGTCGACCTGCGCACGGTGACGCTGAACATCCCGCCGCAGGAGGTGATCACGCGCGACAACGTGCCGGCCGGCGTCAACGCCGTCGCCTACTTCCGCGTGATCGACGCCCGCCTCGCCGTGGTCGAGGTCGAGAACTACCTGCTCGCCACCTCGCAGATCTCGCAGACGGCGCTGCGCTCGGTGCTCGGCAAGGCCGAGTTCGACCAGCTGCTCTCCGAGCGCGAGCGGCTCAACGAGGAGCTGCAGAAGATCATCGACGAGTCGACCGAGCCCTGGGGCGTGAAGGTGACGGCGGTCGAGATCAAGGACGTCGAGATCCCCGAGCAGATGCAGCGCGCGATCGCGCGACAGGCCGAGGCCGAGCGCGAGCGGCGGGCGAAGATCATCAACTCCGAGGGCGAGTACCAGGCGGCGCAGAAGCTCACCGACGCGGCCGACATCATCAGCACCAACCCCGCCTCGCTGCAGCTGCGCTACCTGCAGACGCTGCTCGAAATCGGCAGCAACCAGAACACGACCGTGGTCTTCCCGCTGCCGATGGACGTGCTCGAGCCGTTCGTCAAAGCGGCGAAATCCGGCGAGTGAGCTCGCCGGAGCTGCGGATCGACCAGCTCTCGGGACTGCCGGTCATCCTGGCGCCCGGGCGGGGCGAGCGGCCCGAGGGCTTCATGACGAGGACAAGCGAGTCGAAGGGCTCGGCGGACTGTCCCTTCTGCGAGGGACGCGAGGAGCGGACGCCGCCGGAGGTCTACGCAACCCGGCCCGGCGGCGAGCCCGACTCGCCCGGGTGGACGACGCGGGTGGTGCCGAACCTGTACCCGGCGCTCGCCGATCCGAAAGCAGCCCACGCGAATCAAGATTCCGGGGGAATAGATCGAGAACTTGATTCGCATTCGGGAGGAGTGATGGGAGACGCCGGAGCCTTCGCCACCGCCGGCGACCCGCTGCTCGAGTCGCGGCGGGCCGGAGACCCCAACCTCTTCGTCGCCAAGCCGGCCCGCGGCGCCCACGAGGTAATCGTCAACTCGCCCGCGCACGCGACCGCGATGGCCGAGCTGAGCGAGGAGCAGCTCGCCGCCGCGGTCGAGACCTGGCGCGAGCGGATGCGCGCCCATGCCGACGCCTCCTACGTGCAGCTGATCGTCAACGAGGGCGGCGGCGCGGGCGCTTCGCTCGAGCACACGCATGCCCAGCTCTACGCGCTCGACTTCGTGCCGGCGGCGGTGGCTCGCGAGCGCGAGCGCGTCGGCGCCTACGCCGAACGAACCGCCGGCGGCAGCCTGCTCAGCGACGTGCTGGTCGAGGAGGTGCGGCGGCAAGATCGGCTGGTCGCGATCGACGACGAGGCGGCGCTGATCTGCCCCTGGGCCTCGCGCTCCCCCTTCGAGCTGCGCGTGGTGCCGCGCACGGCGGCGGCGAGCTTTGCCGAGGACTCGACCGGCGCGGCGATGATCCACACCGCCCTGCGCCTCTTGGCCGAGCGCTTCGACGACCCCCCCGAGCTGAACCTCTGGGTCCGCACCGCGCCACGCGGCGCCGATAACTTCCACTGGCACGTCGACGTCGCGCCCCGGCTCAGCATCAAGGCCTCCTTCGAGTTCGCCACCGGTGTCGACATCAACACCTATCCGCCGGAGCGGGCGGCGGCAGATTTGCGAGAGTGCCTCTGATGCCGCCGAACCCGAGACCGATCCCGCGCTTCATCGCCGATTCGAGCCAGGAGGGGATCCCGCACGGGCGCTTCGCCGAGCGCCTGGCGGAGTCGTTCAAGCAGGCCTGCGCGGAGATCGAGGACCTGCCGGAGGGGGTCGAGCCTCCCGCTGAGATCGACTGGTTTCCCGAGCGCGCCTGGGGCGGCCGCGTCTGGGTTCCCTTCGCCGCCCGTGCCGAGGCACCGAACGGCCGGCTGGAGCTCTTCGGCTACGTCTCCTACGTCCAGTCGGAGGGCGGCGAGCCGGACGACTTCCAGGCCAAGGCCGACTTCACCGACGTGCTCGCCGAGGACAACCCGGATTGGAAGATCGACCTCAACGACGAGGTGATCGGCCGCTGGCGGGGGGAGAACGGCCGCGTCGGCGCGGTCACGCTCGTCTGGGGCCGCCCCCTGGTCCAGGGGGCGGTCGCCGCCGGCGCCGAGCTGGAGATGGAGACGGTCGACCAGGAGCTCGTCTCCGACGGCCGCTTCACCCTCGTCGCCCTCGACGCCCTCGAGGGCTATGGCGACGACATCTACCTCCAGGTCAAGCTCTGGAACCGCCGCGCCCAGGAGCTGGCGACGGAGAGCCTCTACGCTTAGCCGGCCGATGCGGGGTTGACCCGTACTCGCGGCCTCAGGGAAGAGTTCTCGCTCAACGTCGAGCTGGCCTCGCCACTGGAGCTTGATCTAGAGGACG
>Ga0207651_10000635_pt1 | contig 14870 bp, 10 predicted proteins | sample KBSM23metaG_FD_184328 | JGI IMG/M metagenome (GOLD analysis project Ga0207651, IMG submission 184328) | Miscanthus rhizosphere microbial communities from Kellogg Biological Station, Michigan, USA - KBS M2-3 metaG (SPAdes) (version 2) | ecosystem: Host-associated > Plants > Roots > Rhizosphere >... | reverse complement strand
CGCGTGTCCATGTTGCGGCCTCGGTTCAGGTGATCGTCGATCTCCGCGGCCGCTCCGATCATCCGCCCGTACAGGAACACGGTGAACGCGGCCGTTTCCAGGTCGCGCTCGGTGAGCTCGCCCGACTTGAAGTCGGTCCACAGCAGCGCCAGCAGCAGCGCCGCGATCACGGCGTCGACGTTGACGCAGAACACGTAGGGCGTGGCGCCGACGTCGTAGAGCGCCTGGGCGAGCTCGCCGTAGAAGGCGTGGAAGATGTTGTAGTCGCCGCGCTCGGCCATGAAACGCGCGATGAAGCGCTCGCGCGGATCGTGGTTCACCGGCTTGCCCTTGAACACCGGGTGATGCACACCGGGCAGGGCGCGGAGCTCCTGGCCCAGCTCCTTGGCCTGTCGCTTCTCGGCCTTGTAGACCTTGGCATAGGCGGTGGCCATCGCCTTCAGGTCGATGCCGTGATTCGGGTCGGTCGGATCCTTGAGGCCCTGATCCTTGAAGCGCGCGAGCAGGAAGGCCATGCCTTCGAAGCCGTTGCCACCATGGCTGTAGCCGGTGTGCGTCAGGAAGCCGACCATCGCCTTGTTTATCTGCACGCGGCCCGGCGTCTGCGGCCCGTCGGCGGAGACGGCGCCCTTGGCGCCCTGCGACGAGATCGAGCCGGGGCCGTTGGAGACCAGCAGGCCGATCAGCATCTGCAGCGGCAAGGCCTGCCCCGTTGCGGGCTTGCGGCCGGTCATCGCCAGGTAGCACAGATCGGCCATCGTCCACTGGCCGTAGCGCTCGGCCTGCGAGATGCCGCACAGCGACCCGCGCTGGTGCTGCGCGGCGGGAATGCTCGAGCCGACCATCACGCCGTACAGGCGCAGATACCACGGCAACGTCTCGGCCGTCAGGCGACTGATGCGCTTGCGCACCAGCGGGCCCCAGGCGATGGTGGTCGAGATCGCGGCGAGGATGGCGTCGCGGGACAACCGGCCGTCGAGCCGCAGCAGGAAGTCGATGAACACCGACTTGGCGCCGCGGTCGCGCACGGCCTGCAGCATGGCCACGGGATGCGAGTCGGCGGCCTCGTCATCGCGTGCCATGAAGAGGGCCCGCGTGGCGGCATCGACGCGGATGCCCGAGCTGTCGAAGTCGACGTGGTGGCCTTCCTTGAGGCCCGAGCCCGCGAACAGGTCGATCAGCGCGCGTGTGCACGCCAGCGCCCGCTCGACCCGCTTCGGCCCGATCACCGCGGCCGCGGCGGCCATGATCGTGTTCGGCGAATTGCCGGCGGCGCGTGCGGCGTCGGCGGCGATCAGCACCGGGTCGCCGACGAGGTTGACTTCGGCGGCGACGGCGATGTCGAGCATGGCGCGGTCATTGGGGCCGGCGCTTTCGTGCACCAGCGGCAGCGCGAAGTTGGCCTGCAGCGGCTGCAGCGCCAGGTCGAGCACCGAATGTCCGTGCACCGAGGTGACCTGCGTCTTTGGATCCATCACCGACGCGCCCGACTTGTCCTTCATGTTCTGGCGCGCGATCACGGCGCCCACTTGTGCGCTCACCGTGGCAATCTGTTCCGCATAGGGCTCGGGCGCCGTGACCGTCGGCAAGGCCAGCGCGGCGGGCAAAGCGATGCCCTGGTCATTGGCCATCCACGGCTTCAGCGTCAGGCTGCCGCGTGGAGCGAAGTCGGGCCGCGCACCGCTCAGCGCCATCACCGCGGTCAGCGCGGCCGGGATGTGGGCGATGTTCGTCACCACCGCGCCGAGCTTCGAGGCGACCGGGCGCTCGGGCGTGAAGATCGCGTCGACGCCGAAAGACTCCATGAACCAGCGCTCCTTGTCGGCCGCGCTGTCGCCGGCGCCGGCCATCGCGCCGGCATGGCCGACGGCGCGCGTCAGCTTCGACTTCCAGCGCCCGACGACGCAGGCGACCACGGGCTTGCCCCAGTCGATGCCCTGCTCGTAGTAGCCGCCGGGCTCGGCGTAGAGCACCGCGGCGCGGGAGCGGCCGTCGTTGCGCAGCGCGTGGGCGAAGTCGCGTGCGCCGTAATGGATGTAGACGTCCTTGCCCGACGAGACCAGCGTCGTCGTGCCCCAGCCCTCGGTCGACAGGTACTGCGCGATCGTCGTCGTGAAGCCGCCGGAGTTGGAGAACACCGCGACCGTGCCCTGCAGCAGCGTCTCTGCCGGATGATCGCCGCCGAGCGCGCCGCCGATGCGCACGCGGCTCCACGAGTCGGCGACGCCGAGGCAGTTGCCGCCAATGATGTCGACGCCGGCGCCCTGCGCCATGGCGCGGATCTCGCGCGCGTCGTGCACCGCGATCTTCTCGGTGACGATGACGATCTTCTTCAGGCTCGGGTTCACCCGGATCAGCTCGGCGACGCCGTCGCGCACGCCCGACGGCGGCAGGTAGACAACGCCGGTGTTGAAGGCGTGGCCGGCGTTCAGGCCTTCGCGCACGTTATTGAACACCGGGATGTCGCCGATCGTCGTCTTCAGCACCTGGCCGCCCCGGCCCGGTGAGGTGCCGAACGCGACGTTGCCGCCCGAGAAGACATGGCTCGTCGGCGTCACCTGGCGCGATTCGCCGCCGAGGATGTTGAGCACGCAGACGCGGTCGCCTCGGGTGGCGACGTCGGCGAGCGAATCGATGCCGACGAAATACGGGAAGGATGGAACGCCTTGGGCATGCATGGGGGTCTCCTGGCGAGGGGGGAACAGTCCGGCGGGGTCAGGGCTTCGGCGCGATGCCGAGGTGGCTGGCGATGACTTCGCGGCCGCCGGCCTTCATCCATTCGTCGACCTGCTTCGCGTAGTTGACGACCTCGGAGATCGCGCTGTCGAAGCCGAAGAAGCGGTACGGCAGGCCGAGCGAATCGCAGGTGTCGGCCAGCGCGCCGAAGCCGCGCACCAGGTTCGGGCCGCCGCGGCCCACGACAACGTAGAGCGGCGTCGCGCCGTGGGTCGAGAAGTGCTCGCGCAACGCATCGCCCATGGCGCGCAGCGTCTCGTGGATGTCGGTGTTGTTCGACTTGCCGCCGATGATGAACAGCACGTTCGACTGGGCCAGGAAGTGGCGGTAGCAGATGCGCGCGACCTGCTTCATCTTCTCGTACGGCGGGTTGCCGCCGAAGTCGGAGCTGATGCTCGCGGCCTCGCCCAGCACTTCGGTGACCAGGCTGTTGGCGCCGCCGCCGAAGGTCGGCGCGAGAATCGTGCCACGCTCGTTGATCACGAACACATCCGACTGGCCCTGGTGCGTGCGCAGCTCGTTGACCTCCTGCTCGAACGCGCCGACGTCGGCCGCAAACAGGTGCGCCGGCAGCCCGAGGCGGGCGACGCGCGGGTCGTCGCGGTCGAAGCCGCACTGGAAGTCGCACGCCACCGGCGTCAGGCGGCCGTTGCCGTCGGCGCGCATGCGGATCGGGTTCAGCTCGAGCGTCGTCATGCCATAGTGGTGCATCAGCTCCCAGAGCTTCGGCAGGTGCTGGACGAGCGGCGACACGATCTCACGCGGCGCGCCGATGTCGCTCAGCGCATTGGCGATCACGAACGCCTTCAGCCCGGTGAGAGCGTCGAACGGAACGGTGGCGATGTCGCTCTTCTCGAGCTCCTCGATGGCGATGCCGCCCTTGTGCGTCAGAGTGATCGTCGGCGCCCGAAAGCGCGTGTCGTCGGTGATCGAGAAGTAGACCTCGTGCTCGGCCGGCACGCCGCCCTCGAAGCTGACCCCGTTCGCCTTCGCCTTGACGTTGCCGTGCCGGTGCTCGGCGAAGTAAAGGCGCTCCTTCTCGGCCAGCGCGCCGGCGAGGTCGGTCGCGCGGCCGATCAAGCCGGCCTTGCCCTTCTTGCCGATCGCGCCCTTGAACAGCGGCTTGACGAAGACCTGGCCGTGGCGGCGGATCAGGTCCTGGATCTGGTCTTCGGCGGCGTCGGGCCCGAGAACCTCGGCAGTGGGAAAGTCGACGTGCTTCAGCAGCGGCGCGCCGTGCAGGAGTCCGGTCAGTTGCATGGTGTTCTCCCGAGGAAGGGTTAGGCGATCCGGGACAGCGTGATCAGGACCAGCGTCACGGTGATGGCGCCGCCGATGCGCGTCGCGATCTGCGCGAATGGCATCAGCGTCATGCGGTTGGCCGCCGTCAGGATCGCGACGTCGCCGGTGCCGCCCTGGCCGCTGTGGCAGGCGTTGACGATCGCCGCCTCGATCGGGTACATCTTCAGCCAGCGACCGACCAGTGCACCGGTGCCCATCAGCGTCGCCACGGTCGAGACGATGGTGATGATCGTCGGCAGGTTGAACGCGGCGACCAGCTTGTCCCACGGCGTCAGCGAGACGCCGATCGCGAACAGTAGCGGATAGGTCACGGCCGTCGAGAAGAACTTGTAGACAACGAACGCGCCTTCCTGGAGCTGCGGCGAGACGGCCTGCGTCAGCTTTACGAGCACCGCCAGGAACAGCATCGCCACCGGCGCCGGCAATCCGAACATGCGCTGGCACAGGATGCCGAGCAGGTACAGCGTCAGCGCGGTGATGCCCGCGGCCGCGATGTGGCTCACGTCCATGTGGCCGGTGATCTCCTCGCGGCTCGGATCCATGTCGTCGTGCTCGCCGGGCTGCAGCCGACCTTCGCCGGTGAGATGCGGATAGCGCTTGCCAACGTAGTTCAGCATGCCGGAGAAGACGATCGCGGTCAGGCTGCCGAGCATCACCGGCGGCAGCACGGTTGCGAACAGCGCCCCCTGCTCCTGGTGCAGGATCTCGGCGTAGCCGATGGACAGCGGGATCGCGCCTTCGCCGACGCCGCCGGCCATGATCGGCACGACGATGAAGAAGAACGTGTGATACGCGCCCAGGCCGAGCAGTGTGCCGATGGCGGTTCCGACGCAGCCCGCCACGATCGTGCCGGCCGCGAGCGGCACGAAGATCTTCAGGAAGCCCTTGATCAGGACCTTGCGGTCCATGCTCAGGATGCTGCCGACGATGATCGACGCGATGAACAGGTACAGGAAGTTCGAGACCTTGGTGAAGTCGGTCGTGACCTTCACGATCGGCTCGGGCAGGATCTTGTAAAAGACCAGCGCCGACGGAATGAAGGTGGCGCAGATGGCGGCGCCGCCGATGTTGCGCAGGATCGGCAGCCGCTTGCCGATCTCGGCCAGCGTGAAGCCGAAGAACGCGAACATCACGATCGCCACCGAGATCTCGTTCGGCAGCTTGCCGGTCGCGACCAGCCCCGCGATGAGCGCGCCGGAGACGACGTAGACCGGCAGCGGAATGATGCCGATGCGAAACTCCATCACCTTCCACCAGCCCTGCGGCCAGAAGGCAGCCTTGGGTCGCGTGTCGATGGGCAAGGTGTCGATGGTGGCGGCGGTCTTCAAGTTGGTCTCCTTGGAAGCTGCTCTAGTGGCCGTGCAGGTTAGGGAGCCCGGGCTTTCGATCGGCTTTCGATGAGACCTGGGGGAAACCCTTACTCCTCCTGCCACCAGCGTGCGGGTGTGCGTGCCGCGGTCATTCGCCGGCCTAAGATCGACGATCGTCACTGCCTCGCTGCGCCGCATGGCGCTGGCGTCCAGCATGAAGCGGCTCGCCATCGGGATCTTCGCGCGCAGATTCGCGGCGGTCGTGGCGCTGTTCCTGGCGACGTCGGCGGCGACCGCGGCCGACACCATACGCATCATGGTCGCCGGCATCGACAAGCAGATTTACCTGCCGGCGACCTTGGCCCAGCGGCTGGGCTACTTCACGGCGCAGGGACTGACCGTGGAGCTGTTGAGCGAGGCGTCTGGCGTGCACGCCGAGGACCAGCTTCTGACGGGTGCCGTACAGGCCGTCGTCGGCTTCTACGACCACACGATCACGCTGCAGGCCAAGGGCAAGTTCGTGCAGGCGGTCGTGCAGTTCAGCCAGGCACCCGGCGAGGCCGTGCTGGTCAGCGCGCGCCTTGCCGAGACGATCAGGTCGCCGGCCGATTTCAGGGGCCGAACGCTGGGCGTGACGGGGCTGGGCTCGTCGACGCAGTTGCTCACCCAGTATCTTGCAGCGGAGCAGGGGCTCAAGCCCGCCGAGATGCGATTCGTCGCGGTGGGCGCAGGCGATAGCTTCGCCGCCGCTCTGCGTAAAGGCAGCATCGACGCCGGGACGACGAGCGAGCCGACCGTGTCGCGGCTGCTGCAGGCGGGCGAGGCGCGCCTGCTCGTCGACCTTCGCACGCCGCAGAGTACAGAGCAGGTGCTGGGCGGTGTCTATCCCGGCGCCTGCCTGTATGTGACGACCCGCTGGGCGGCGAGCCATCGTGCCGAGGTGCAGCGGCTGGTCAACGCGCTCGTGCTGGCGCTGCGCTATGCCGCGTCGCACAGCGCCGAGGACATCACGGCGCAACTCCCTCCCGAGAATTCGCTCGGCGACAAAGCGCTCTTCGTCGCGGCGCTGCGCGGCAGTAAGGCGATGTTCATCGCCGACGGAACGATGCCGCCCACCGGGCCGGAAACCGTGCTCCGCGTGATGAAGCGTGTCGACCGCTCCGTGCAGGGAAAGGCGATCGACCTGTCACGCACCTACACGACCGAGTTCACCGCAGCGGCACCCTGAGGTCGCGCACCCCTACGAACGCCGACCATGCGCCTGCTGCTCGTCGAGGACAACCGGGCGCTGGCCGAATGGCTCGGCCGTACGCTGCGCAAACAGCACTACACGGTGGACTGCGTGGACAACGGCGCCGACGCCGACTTCGTGCTGCGCTCGGAGACCTTCGACCTCGTGATCTTGGATCTGACGCTGCCCAAGATGGACGGCCAGGAGGTGCTGCGGCGCCTGCGTGGGCGCGGCAACCGCACGCCCGTGCTGGTGCTGACGGCCGACAACACGACGCACAGTCGCGTCAGCGAGCTCGACCACGGTGCCGACGACTATGTCGCCAAGCCGTTCGAGGTCGAGGAGCTCGAAGCGCGCATCCGCGTCCTACTGCGGCGCACGGCGCAGGTCGCGCAGCCGCTGATCGATTGCGGCGACTTGGTCTACGACAGCAACAGCCATCAGTTCACGCTGGGATCTGAGCCGCTGTCGCTGACGCCGCGAGAGCGCGCGGTGCTGGAGGTGCTGGCGATGAAGATGGGCAGCACGGTATCGAAAGCGGCACTCGCGCAGAGCCTGTTCTCGCTCGACGAGAGCATCTCGTTCGACGCGATCGAAATCTACGTGCACCGCCTGCGCAAGAAGCTGGCGCGAAGCGACGCCACGATCGTGACATTGCGCGGCCTCGGCTACGTGCTGCGCCGGGTGCACCGTGGCGCGTAGTCTGCGCTTGCGGCTGCTGGGCTGGGTGATGGTTCCCATGTTGGGCGCCGTGGCCGTCGACGGCTGGATCAGCCATCGCGATGCCGGCAACACGGCGAGCGTCATGCAAGACCGACTGCTGCTCGGCTCGGCACGCATCGTCGCCGAGCAGCTGCACGTGGAGGAGGGCGCGTTCCAGGATCGCGTGCCGCCAGCCGCGCTCGAGCTGTTCGAATCGGCCGAGATCGACCGCGTCTATTACCGAGTCACCACCGGTGCGGGGCAGATCGTCACCGGCTATCCCGAACTGGCGCTCCCCGGCGGCCCGCTCCAGCCGGAGACACCGGTCTACTTCGACACGCTCGTGCGCGGTGCGCCGGTGCGCGCCGTGGCTTACCTGCAGCCCGTGCTGGCTGAGCCGGCCGTGCGGCCGGTGATCGTGGAAATCGGGCAGACCATGAACGGCCACGCCGCGCTGACGCGCCGCCTCTGGCTGCACACGATGTCCCAGCAACTGCTGCTGCTCGCGCTGGTCGCGGCGCTGGTGCTATTCGGCCTGCGTCAGGGCCTCATGCCCCTGCTGCGGTTGCGCGACACGGTGGCGGCGCGAGAACCCGGTTCGCTGCAGCCGCTGTCGTTCGAGGCGATGCCAATGGAGCTGTCTCCGCTCGTCCATGCGATCAACGAGTACGCACGCCGGCTCGATCAGTACATGGGCGCGCAACGCGTTTTTATCCAGAACGCCGCACACCAACTGCGCACGCCGCTGACGTTGATGACGACCCAGGTTAGCTACGCGCTGCGCGAGGACGACGGCGCTGGACGCGAGGAATCGCTCGCTGCCATCCGCGATACGGTCCAGCAGTCGACACGCTTGGTCAACCAACTGCTCACGTTGTCGGCGGTCGAGGCGCAGGACCGCGGCGAGCCCGCGGAAGCCGAAGTTGCCGTTGACGTCGTGATCCGAAACGTCCTCGAAGACCTCGCCGGCCTGGCTCAAGCCAAGGACATCGACCTCGGGTTCGAGCAGGCGGGCACGGGCGAGACGGTGGTCGTGGCACCGCGTCTGGCGGTGCGCGAGATCGCGATGAACCTGGTCGACAACGCGATCCGCTATACCCAGCGTGGCGGCATCGTGACGACGCGGATCGAGGCCTCAGCGGCCGCGGTCACGCTGGTGGTCGAGGACAACGGCCCGGGAATTGCGCCGAGCGAGCGGGAGCGCGTGTTCGAGCGCTTCTACCGCATTGACGGCGGCGACTCGGCGGGCAGCGGCCTCGGTCTGCCGATCGTGCGCGAGTTCGCGTCGCGCATTGGCGCGAGCGTCGAGCTAGGCACGTCGCCCTCGGGCCAGGGACTCGCTGTTGCGGTCCGGTTCGAAGCTTCGCCGCGCGCGGCTGAGGCTGACGTAAGATCGGCCGTATGAGGCCCAGCCTTGGCAGGATTGGCCGTCAACGTTGAACGCGTCGCGGCGACACCCATTGAGGCACCGCTCTCTGAGCGACCCGCCACGAGGAGGGCGGCTTGCAACCCTGAAGCGTCGTCCTCGAGACGCTGCTGGCGCGCAGCCCAGCCGACCAAGGGACTCGATGTGCGACTAGGCGCCGTTGGCCCGCGCCTCGCCGTTCGACTGCGCCGCAGCTGATCACTCCCATCCTGCAGTTCGTCACCAGACGGTAGCTCGCACCTCGCGACTCGGGAACAGTTCAGTCCCTCGAGCTCGTTAGAGCGCACGCTTCGGAAGACTGGGATGAATTGGGACGCGCGGTCATGTGTGGTTGCTGTAATAGCCCTGGGACTGATGCTTCCGACAAGCTCTCCCTCAGCCGCTGGCATTCAGGCGCTGAAGGTGCCTGCAGACGGGCCCTTGCCAGTTCTTTCAGGTGCTGTCTGGTATCCGTGTGCGGCGCCCCCGACCGCGATGCAAGTCGGCCCCTTTCCGGTCCTCGCGGCCAAAGACTGCCCGGTCGACGGTAAGAATCTGCCGCTGATCGTCATGTCCCACGGTCGCACCGGCAGTTTTCTGGCGAACCGGGACACCGCTCAGGTGCTGGCGGACGCCGGCTTCGTCGTGGCAGCCATCTCGCATCCCGGTGACAACGCACAAGATGGCAGCCGGTCCAGCGAGCTCTCGGCCTTTGTGGACCGACCCGCCGACATGAAGCGGCTCGTCGACTACGTGGTGGGCTCGTGGGGCCATGCTGGTGCGATCGATGCGACACGCATCGGCTTCTTCGGCTTCTCGCGGGGCGGCTACACCGGCCTGGTCGTCGTGGGCGCCGAACCACGATTCGACGCGGCCGTCGGCATGTGCAAGGAGCAGACAAGCGCCATCTGCAAGGAGGTTCGCCGAGGCAGCCTTCCACCGCTGGTCCACGACAGCCGCGTCAAGGCGGCAGTCATCGCCGATCCGCTGAGCATCTTCTTCACGAAGACTTCGTTTAACGAGGTCTGGGTCCCGATTCAGCTTTGGCGGTCCGAGCGCGGCGGTGACAGCGTCACGCCCAGGAGCGTTGATACCGTCGCGGAAGAGCTCCCTAGCCCACCTGATTTCCGCGCTGTCTCGAACTCCCAGCACTTCTCTTTCTTGCCACCTTGCCCAGCCGAGATAGCTCGAGACGCACCCGAGATCTGCAGCGATCCCCCGGGCTTCGACCGCGAGGCGTTCCACAAGCAGTTCAACGCGGAAGTGCTGGCCTTCTTCCGGAAGATTCTCCAATGATGCTCGGCGATGTGCTGTACCGATGTCGCCGCATCGCGCGGTGAGAGCACGCGCGGAGCTCTATTCGCTCTCACTACCCGGCTTGCGTCCCAACTCACTTGGAGAGCAAGGGTAGACGGCGTACGCTGCGTAGTGGATTGATGCACCGCTCCCGAAATCGGCGAAATGCCTGACAGGAGGATCGAATGAAACGCCGCCAGGTTGTGTCGCTCCTCGGCGTTGCGCTACCGCCGTTCGCCGCACTGGCCGCGCGTGCCGCGCCGGCCGACGGCTGCGGTATTCCGCTTTCGCGTGACGACGGTTGGCGCGTGGCCGCCATCGAGGACGAGAAGGTCGTTGACCGCACTTCGCTGTGCGAGATGGGCGATCGGCTGGCCTCGAGCGGCGCCAACATCCACGCCGTGCTCGTCGCCCGCCACGGCAAGCTGGTGTACGAGCGCTACTTCAAGGGCTCCGACCAGATCCCCGGGATCTTCTACGGCAAACGGGTCGAAAGCGTCACCTTCGTCGCGGACACGCTGCACAACATGAAGTCGGTGTCGAAGAGCGTGGTGTCTCTCACTGTAGGGATCGCGCTCGATCGCGGACTGATTCGCAGCGTCGACGAGCCGATCTTCAGCTTCTTTCCCGAGTTGGCAGACTTGCGCACTCCCGAGAAAGACCGCCTCCTGCTGCGGCACGCGCTCACCATGACGATGGGACTCGCGTGGGTGGAGGCAACGCCGGACACTGGAGATGAAAACAACGACGAGGCGCGCATGCGCCGGGCGGCAGACCCGTGCCGATACGTCCTCGGTCTACCCATGACCGCGCCGGCCGGGCAGGAGTTCTTCTACAACACCGGCGCGCTCGCCCTAGTCGCCGCCATCGTTCGAAAGGCGACCGGACGTCCCCTCGACGAGCTGGCGAAAGAAGCGTTGTTCGACCTGCTGGGCATTGCGCCGGTGGAGTGGAGGCGGGTGAAAGGTGACACCGACGCCGGAGGGGGATTGCGTCTGCGGCCGCGCGACATGGCGAAGATCGGCCAGCTCGTCCTCGCGGGCGGTCGGTGGAACGGCCGCCAGATCGTCTCGAAGGAATGGATTGAGAAGTCGACGACTCCGAAGATCAAGGCGGTCGCCGACGGATTCGACGGCCTTTACGGGTATCTCTGGTGGCTCGCCCGCTACCGTATCAATGGGCGGGAAGTCGACTGCATCGCCGCGCAGGGTCGAGGTGGCCAATACGTCCGTATCGTCCCGAGCCTTGACCTCGTCGTCGCGGTTACGGCCGGGTACTACGAGGACTACAGCCCGCAGGCGGGTCGAGTGCAGTTCGGTGTCTTTCGAGACGTCGTGCGGGCGACGCTGCCTCCAGGTTGAACTGAAGCGTCGCTGCGCGGCACTGCGCCTTGGGGTGGTCGTACTTTTCGTGCAGATTGGTGCGTTTTCGCCTGAGCCCCAGCATCCACGCGGGTTTCCGGCCGGTGGCTAGCGCTCGAGCAGTGGGTCGCGGAATCGAGCGTTCGCCCGAGGCAGTACATTGACAGTTCCTACCGACGATCCGACATCCATCCGGCGTGCGCATCACGCTTGCGGTTGTCGTACCTTTTGGGCCGCCGATGCTGTCGAACGCTAGGTAGCGCAACAGGCGTTGATCGCACGCAAGGAGAGCCATGCCAAACCTATACGACCTCCACGGAAAGTCCGTCGTTATTACCGGTGCCGCTAAGGGTATCGGCAGGGCAATCGCCGAATTGCTGGTGGCCAGTGGCGCGGCAGTCCGTATCTGGGATACGAATCCCACGCAAGTCCCGGGGGCATCTAGCGACACCGTCGACGTTACAGACTCCGGCGCCATCGAGGCCGCGTTGTCGCGCTTGCCGCATCCGGAAGAGCCGGACGTCCTTGTCAACAACGGACTGTCAGAGATCATCGCGTTGACAGCATCGGTGCCTAGGTCGCGGATCATGTCGGTGACAATCGGTCCAGGGGCTACACAGTTTACGAAGACGCTCCGACTGGCAAGTTCGCGGCTGAGCGCTTTGGTGAACGCTATGACTCCAGCGCTGGCAGCCGAGCAAGCGGCGAGTGTTGCAAGGCCTTCCTTGCCCGCCAACGAGCCCATGTTCACGATCCGCCCGCGGCCGGCACGGAGCATGCGAGGGAGAATGGCCTGAGTGACTCGCATGGTTCCCAAGAGGTTCACGGCGAGGATGTGTTGCCAGTCTTCGCCCGCGTGCTCGACGAAGGCTTGCGTTCTGCCGAGGCGGCTAGGTTCGGCGGGCGAAGTGGCGCAACTTGTCGCATGGCTGTGCACAGATGCCAGTAGGTTCAACACTGGTGCCGTCTTCGACATGTCTGGCGGTAGAGCTAGATACTGAGAGCGAGTTCACTCGAAGATCCGCATTGGCGAAATGCCAACCATTCCATCGAGCGGACGTCCCGAAGGCCACTGCGCGCCCTTTGCACCACCGCTCATGTGGAATTGGGATGAATGTCCACTTCGGGCCGCTGGACCGTTAGCTTTTAGTTCGGCTTGGGGTCGGAAGCGGAAGTAAGCCGCCCGGATGCTCCGCCTCACAAAGCGAGCGCCTCAAACAGGCGTTATGTCCTCTCGCTGCCCTTGGCGACAGCCCAACGTCAGGAACCGCTTGCACTGGCGCCAGTAGCCGGCGCCAACGCCGCCTCCTGGCCAGCCACAGGTTTCGGTACAACTTGGCCGGGTGTATCCGTCGGCGCCTCTCCCGGGGGGATGTGCGGCAACCGGTGCGCGATTCCCTTGTGGCAGTCGATGCAGGTCTTTTCCTTGCTGGCCAGGTAGGTCGAGTGCATAGCCTGCGCTCGTACGCTTTGACGGGTGAAGTCCATCGATGCGTATTGATGGCAGTTGCGGCACTCCAGCGAGTCGTTCGCCTTGAACCGCGCCCATTCGTGCCGCGCAAGCTCCAGGCGCATGTCGCGGAATTTCTCTTGCGTGTCGATGGTGCGGAAGATCTTCCCCCAGACCTCCTTGGACGCTTGCATCTTGCGCGCCATCTTGTCGGTCCAGTCGTGGGGGACGTGACAGTTGGAGCACATGGCGCGAACGCCGGAGCGGTTCGTGTAGTGGATAGTTGATTTCAGCTCCGCAAGCACGTTGTCACGCATCTCGTGGCAGCCGGTGCAGAAGGCTTCGGTGTTCGTCGCTTCCATCGCGGTGTTGAAGCCGCCCCAGAAGATGATGCCGCCGATGAAGCCACCGAGTGTCAGGAATCCGAGGCTGAAGTGGACGCTCGGCCTGCGAATGACGGCCCAATATTGCTTGATACGCTGGAGCATGGCGGACCCCGTCTACTTGGTCGGCGCGGAGGCGGCATCCGCCGGGTCGCCTCGAAACCCATTGCCTACCAGCGGCGCCACGTTTTCCTGCGCCACGTGACATTGCTTGCAGAAGTAGCGTCGTGTGGAAATGTGGTCCAGCACCTTGCCGTTGCGGTCGATGTAGTGTGTCTTGCTGACAGGAATCGCCTGTGAGAAGTCGGTCTTCTCGCGAGCGTGGCAATCCAGGCACTTGTTGAAGTTCTTGTCGACCTGGTAGCCGTCGATGCGGTGCGGAATGATGGGCGGCTGGTAGCTGTAGTTGCGCTTGAGTCGGTCGTCGTCGTTGACCGCGTTGCCCAGCCTAGGCGGCTCCGTGGTTGCGGTGATCGGCGTCGGGCCGCGCGCGGCATCGACGAGCGGCGCCGCCCAGGCGCAAGCAAATGAGGCCAGTATGGCGAGACCCAGGACAAGGCGCAGCTTCATCGCGGTTCTTTCGGCCCTAGACCTTGACAATCTTCACGGCGCACTTCTTGAAGTCGGTCTGGAACGAGATCGGGTCGGTCGCATCGAGCGTCAGCTTGTTGATGAGCTGACTCGCGTCGAACCAAGGCACGAAGACCAACCCGCGCGGCGGCTTGTTCCGGTCCCGGGTCTCCACACGCGTGCGCATGCTGCCGCGACGGGAGCTGATTTCGATCTCGGAGCCGCGTCGCACGCCGAGCGCCACCGCATCGTCGGGATGCATGTAGCAGACGGCATGGGGCACCGCCTTGTGCAGCTCCGGCACTCGGCGTGTCATCGACCCCGAGTGCCAGTGCTCCAGCACGCGCCCGGTCGAGAGCCAGAACGGGTAGTCCTCGTCAGGGCTCTCAGCGGCGGGCTCGTACGGCAGGGCGTAGATGCGCGCCTTGCCGTCGGGGAAGCCGTAGAACTGATAGCCCGTGCCGGCCTTCACGTAGGGGTCCAGGCCTTCCTTGTAGCGCCACAGCGTCTCCTTGCCATTCACTACCGGCCAGCGCAGGCCGCGAACCTGGTGGTACGTGTCAAAGGGCGCCAGATCATGACCGTGGCCCCGGCCGAAGCGCGCGTACTCTTCGAACAGTCCCTTTTGCGGATAGAAGCCAAATGCCTTCGCCTCCGCGTTTTCGTATCCCGTCTCGACGTTCGACACGGGGAACTTATCGACCTCGCCGTTTCGAAACAGGATCTCGAACAGCGTCTTGCCACGGTACTCGGGCTTCTTGGCGATCAGTTCCGCGGGCCAGACCTCCTCGACCTTGAAGCGCTTGGAGAACTCCATCAGTTGCCAGAGGTCCGAGCGCGCCGCTCCCGGGGCCGAGACGAGCTGGTGCCAGAAGTGCGTGCGCCGCTCGGCGTTGCCGTAGGCGCCTTCCTTCTCGACCCACATGGCCGCCGGAAGGATGAGGTCGGCAGCGACCGCCGTCACTGTTGGGTACACGTCTGACACGACCACGAAGTTGGCCGGATTGCGGTAGCCGGGGTAGCCTTCCTGCATCAGGTTCGCACCCGCCTGCATGTTGTTGTTGACCATCACCCAATAGGCGTTGAGCTTGCCGTCCTTGAGCATGCGGTTTTGCAGGACGGCG
>Ga0207651_10000619_pt1 | contig 14958 bp, 19 predicted proteins | sample KBSM23metaG_FD_184328 | JGI IMG/M metagenome (GOLD analysis project Ga0207651, IMG submission 184328) | Miscanthus rhizosphere microbial communities from Kellogg Biological Station, Michigan, USA - KBS M2-3 metaG (SPAdes) (version 2) | ecosystem: Host-associated > Plants > Roots > Rhizosphere >... | reverse complement strand
ACCGGCAATGCGCATGCGGTGGCTGCCGCCCACAATCTGCTGTCGGCCTTCATAGATAATCACCTCTTCCATGGGAACGCTTTCAACATAGACCCTGTCCGCGTGACCTGGCTCGAGCGATGAACGTCAGCGATCGTGCTCTTCGGAATGTCCGGCTTGGAAATCTAGATGGTGGCACGGTCCACCACACGTAATTTGTGATCACCGAGGCCTCGAGATTATAATGATCGTGGCGTTGACATTAGGTTCTGCCGATCTCAGGCGTCGTCTTGGTCAAATCATTGTGGGATACACCTGAACCGGGGAACCAGTTCGAGCAGAAGACCTGCACTGCGCCGGATCGATGGCGGTCTTACTACAAGACTCCCTGAACCCGAATCTAATCCAGACATTGGAAGGAACGCCGGCATTTGTCCATACCGGACCTTTCGGCAACATTGCACATGGAAATTGTTCGACTCTCTCGGATGTGCTTGCCCTGCGGTGCGCAGACTATGTCGTCACGGAAGCCGGATTCGGCAGCGAACTCGGCGCGGAAAAGTCTTTAACATTAAGTGCGGTAAATCCGGATCGAAGCCCGATGCCGCCGTCGTGGTCGCGACGCTACGTGCGTTGAAGCTGCATGGTGGTGGCGGAATTGCTAAGGCGGGAATGCCTTTGCCGCCTGGGCTGACCGCACCGAATCAAGACGCATTAGAAAAGGGCATAGGCAACCTCGAGCAACACATTGCAAATGTGAAGTCCTACGGCATGTCGGTAGTCATCGCTATCAATGCGTTTCAGGGCGACACACAAGAAGAATGGGATTATGTGATGCGTCGTGCCATCGCGGCGGGAGCTGTCGGTGCGGCGGTTTCGTCTCACTGGGCCGACGGAGGTAAAGGCGCCGAAGCGCTCGCCGATGCGGTCGTGACGGCGTGACGGCAGCCATCTGACTTTAAACTGCTGTATTCCAACTCTATGCCCATCAAACAGAAAATCGAGACGGTCGCAAGACGTATGTATGGGACCGATGGAGTCGTATTTGAGGCAGGTGTGAAGGAGGCGATTCAGACGGCGACGCGTCTGGATTTCGGTGAATGGCCGGTATGCTTGGCGAAGACGCCTTTGTCGCTTTCTCACGATCCGGCGCTCAAGGGGATTTACGGTACCGATTAAGGAACTCAGAATTTTGGCGGGAGCAGAGTTTATTACTGCGGTCTGTTCAGGGATTCAGCTGATACCTGGATTGCCTGCACACCTGGCGGGGGAGCGGATCGACCTCGATTCGGAAAAGGGACACGTTGTTGGTCTGTCTTAAAGGCAACGAAAGTTTGGCGTTATCGCTGCTTGAGATACTTAAAGAACTCGGAATCCGGCGTCAGGATGAGAGTGGAATGGCCGTTGAAGGTTTTTTTGTACGCTTCCATTGAACGCGTGAATTCGAAAAATTTCGGATCTTGCCGGTAAGCATCGGCGTATTGTTTAAAGGCTTGGGCATCGCCTTCACCGCGAAGCTGTTCTGCCGTCTTATACGCTTCAGCTAGAAGAATTTCCCGATCCTTTTCGGCCTCCGACCGAATCTTTTGGGCTTCCTCCGCTCCCTCGGCGCGATATTGTTTGGCCTCCCGCTCACGTTCAGCTTGCATGCGCGCGAACACGGCTTTTTCGTTTTGTTCCGGGAGATCGGCCCGTTTGATGCGCACATCGACAATCTCAATCCCGTAGGCCAACGCCTTTTCATTGGCCCGTTGCGTCACGATAGACATAATATCGGACCGGGTCTTGGAGACGATCTCGGAAAGATCGTGGCGTCCGACTTCCACACGCAGCTCAGAATAGATGATGTCGTCCAGCCGCTTGAGCGCGCTTCGTTGCGTTTGAAAGGCTTGATAGACCTTCAATGGATCGGTAATGCGCCATTTGGCGAAATTGTCGATCAGCAGCGTTTTCTTGTCCTGCGTGATGACGTCCTGCGCTAGGGAATCGTAATCAAGCAGCCGCTTGTCGAAATAGGTGACATCTTGGATGAACGGCACCTTCCATTGAAGGCCGGGTTGCGTGATGCTGCGAACCGGCTTGCCGAGTTGAACGACAATAGCCGTCTGCGTGAGATCGACGACGAATAGCGGCGATGCGCCAAGGATGAAGAGCAGGACTACAACGGCCACGACCGCTGAAATGATATTTTGAGTGCTCATGCGATCACTTCTTGTCGTCGCCCGCGGCGGCTGCCGGTTTTTGAACTCGATCCAAGGGAAGATAGGGAAGGAGCCGATCAGCCGACTTCCCATCGATGATCACTTTTTCGATGCTCGGTAAGACTTCTTCCATTGTCTCGATATAGATCCGCTTACTGATGATGTCTTTCGCCTGGCTATATTCTTTCAGGGTCTTCAGAAATCGATCGGTTTCTCCCTGCGCCCGAGTGATGCGGGCCTGTGCGTACCCCTTTGCTTGATTCACGACCTGGGCGGCCTCACCCTTGGCTTTCGGAATAATGTCGTTGCGATAGCCTTGCGATTGATTGATGAGTTTCTCGCGGTCCTCTTTCGCGCTTGCCACATCTTTAAAGGCGGCCACCACGGCTTCCGGCGGATCGACATCCTGCAATTGCACGGCGGCGATCTGCACGCCGGCCTGATAGGAGTCTAGAATGGTTTGTAAGAGCGTTTGCGTGTCCTGTTGAATTTGCGCTTTGCCCGAGGTCAGGGCTTCGTCGATTTTGCTCTTCCCGACCACTTCGCGCATCGAGGCTTCGGCCGCTTTTTGGATGGTTTCATCGATTTCATCCACAAGAAACAAGTAGTCCTTCGCGGTCTTGATCTTATATTGGATGATAAATTCGATCCCGATGATATTTTCATCGCCGGTCAGCATGAGGGCTTCTTTCGGCAGCATATGCTGACGACCTTGTTGATCGGTGCGAAAACCGATCTCCACGCGATGAAGCTTTTCCACCTTTGGCCGCACGACCGTTTCGATGAAAGGTATTTTCATGTGCGGACCGGGACCGGCGCTGCGCACGACCTCCCCAAATCGCCTGACAACGCCTTCTTCATCGGGAGCGACAATAAAGGCGCTTTGCCAGACGAAGAGGATAGCTACGACCGCTAAGACGATCGGTCGAAGACCCTTAAAGCCCCTCAAATGCGATTTCGCTTGGCGGAGAGCCTCTTCGAGAGGATCGTTTTTCTGTGTCCAAGGATCTTTGGGATCCCACACCATAGAGAATCCTTTGAATAGAAGGGTGCACCTTAACACGCGGGGGGGAGGGGGTAAAGGGGTAACTGCGAAGGATCGGCTATTCTTTACGTGTGACAGTGGACCGCATGAGGCCGTCGGCTTGGGGCGGAGAAAATCCCAGGAACCCTTCATGCCGCTCAGTCAGTTCAATGACCGTGAAAGCCTCCCCATCGACTTCTTCAGGCGCCGTAAAAATTTGCCGCAAGGCGCCGCCTCGCTCCCCCACGATCGAACCGGTAAAGCGAATTCCTTCCTGTTGCATATGATCGATGGCCAGATCGATGTCCTCGACGCGTACGGCAATATGATGGAGCGTGCGATCACCGAAACGTGCGACCCATCCGGGGATGATGCTAGTCCGTCCGCGATCGTCGCTATAAGCTTGATCGATAAATAGGGGAGGATACCCGGGCTTGCGATACACCTTGGCGAACCAATCTTGGTATTCAAGCTCTTCTGAAAAGGCGTAGCCGAGTCGTACGAATTCCTCAGCTCGGCGGTCGATATCGGCAGTACGAAAGGTCACATGATCTGCGAGCGGAAAGAATCCTACCCCTACGCGATCGAGGTGCTGTTTCAATATTCGTGCAGCCCGGTTGCGGGCGATAAAATCGCTCACATACCCTAGGAGAAGGCGATCTAACAGTGCTTCCGGCGTCACTATTCCGTGACCTCTCGACGTGCGGTCATTTATATCATGTAACAACGTTTCCTCGGAGGAATCAAGGCCAACCGTTCTATGGACTACCTCTCGATCAGATCTCCGGGCGTCGGTGCATTCCCCTTTGGATCAAGGCCGAACGGCCAGGTCACTCTTCTACGTAGTGGTAGAAACGATAGACAGGTTGCATGGACGAAGACGGAATATTATCCGTTGTGCACCATCGTGGAATCGAGTAGGTAATCTCGGGGCTTTCACCCATGCGCTCACTGTTGTAACCACGATTGATCATGAGTCGATTCATCTCGCAACTTTGGCCATATCTTGCCGCAGCAGCCACACTCGGACTGGTCGCGGCCATCTTTCTTGTCGATCTCTCGACCCCGCTTGGCCTTGCCTTTTGGGTGCTTTATCTTTTCCCCCTATGGTTGGCGTCCCGGCTCTTCCGCCGCCGGCCGCTCTTTCTCAAATGTGTCGGGGGGCTGTGTATGGCCGTGATCCTTGCGGGACTTTTTCTTCCCCGCGCCGGCATGGCGAACTGGATGGGAATGGCCAATCGCGCCTTGTGGATTGCGGTCATTTGGACCGTGACCGTCTTGCTACTGCGGGCGATCCGTCGCGAGCGCACGCTCGAAGAGCGCGAGGAGCGGCTCAGCCTCGCCTTGGATGGAGCGCAACTCGGCACGTGGGAGGTCAATCTGCAGACCGGCCGTGCCCTGGCGTCACCGCGGATGAACGAGATGGTCGGAGTCCCGGCGGAGTCCGCCGCCAGGCGAATGGACGATTGGTGGAATTGCGTGCATCCGGACGATCGCCAACGGCTGCAACGGGAAATTGCAGAGGCCACGCAGCGCCTCACCATGTTTGAAACCGTGTTGCGCGTTGTGTGGCCGGACGGCTCCGTGCGATGGCTCTTGCCCAAAGGCAAGATCGTCCGCGACGAGGAGGGCCGTCCGATTCGCGCGGCAGGCGTGGCCATGGATATTACGTCCCGCCACCAAGCGGAAGAAGAGCGCGCTCGCTTGTTGCGCGATGCGGAGTGGCGAGAGCAAGAGTTGCGTGAAAAACAAGCGCAACTCGTGCAAAGCGCCAAGTTGGCCAGTTTAGGGGAGTTGACCACCGGCGTCGCGCATGAACTGAACAATCCGCTCAACAACATCAATCTCATCCTCGGCAATCTCATCGATCAGGTTCACATCCACTCCATTGAACGAGAGGATCTGTTACTTCCGTTGAAGTTATCCATGGCCCAAGTGCTGAAGGCTTCGACGATCATCAACCACCTGCGCGCGTTCGGACGCATGGCTCCCATGGAACGCGAACCGGTTTCCGTGAACGACGTGCTCAAGTCCACGATCGATCTCATGCAGGAGCAATTGCGCCTAAAGAACATCGACCTGACGGCGACGCTGTCTTCCTCGAATCCCTTCGTGCTCGGCAACCGTATACAGCTCGAGCAGGTATTTTTGAATCTGTTGACCAATGCGCGGGACGCTGTCGACTCGCGCCCCCGAAAATCGATTATTCTACGAAGCGACGTTTGCGGCGAGACGATCGAAGTAGTCTTTCACGATAGCGGCACAGGTATCTCGGCGGACAATCTGGGCCGCATCTTCGATCCATTCTTTACCACGAAAGGTGTAGGAGAAGGGACTGGGTTGGGCCTTTCAATCAGCTACGGCATTATCAAGGAGCATCAAGGGCAGATTGCGGTGCACAGTCAGGCTGGCGATGGGGCGATGTTTAACATTACCCTTCCTCTCCTGAAGCTCGGAGCCGAGGCGACGAAGGAACTTGATGCGTTCATCCATACGAATCGCTGACAGCCACTGGAGGGAGCCACTCGCCGTCGGTGTTCGCTGAGCAGAGAATTAATCACCGGCCCAAGATTAGAATAACGACGGACCTTGCGGCGAGGGCGAGGGATAGAAAAGAACTCCACCTTCCATCTGAGCGAAGGAAGTCAGCGCATGGAGGTCCGCCTTCGCCGGGGTGAGAATGTGCCGAACGCTCCACCCACGGCTTAACAGCGCATCGGCAATCAATGACCGATGGCATCGCCACGGCATGGCCTCGGCGCACATAATCGCCGTCGGCTGACCGGGCGCAAAAGAGAGTAAGCGTGCGAGTCCCTCCTTGAACTGCGCAGTCTGCATGTAATCCGCATACCCTCGAAAGCTCGAGTTCCGCCAACCCTGATTCATTGAATCCGGCCGGCTCTTTCTCCGTCCACCCAGCGCGGACACATGATGGTACTGGATGCCCACCTGCTGGAGAGCGTTCTCTAACGCGTCGAGATTGAATTGAGGATGCCGTCGTGAGGATGGAAAGGCGCGCACGTCTGCGATAGCCCCGATCGCATGAGCCTTCAAGAGGGCGATGAATGTTTCCAGAGTCCGTGTCGAATGACCGATGGTCCAGATGGTGGACGACATACATCAGTATGCCATGGAAGGAAGTCGGGTCGTCAGGCTTTCAACAGAGACTCGCACTCTTCTCTGACGCGGCGGTAACATTCGCAGGAAATCGATTCGAGGGCACGTCGATTGACGATCCTCAGTTGGCCGCGGCTGTAGCGGACAGTGCCGGCATGTTGTAGCGCGCTGGCAATGGCGCTGATACTTTGTCGGCGCACGCCCAGCATTTCCGCGAGCAATTCCTGGGTCAATGGGAATTCGTCTGATCCGACGCGATCTTGGGTCGCCAGGAGCCAGCGCGCGCAACGTTGTTCGGTGGAATGAAGACCATTGCAACCGGCTGCCTGAAAAATCTGTCCCAGCAACACATTATTGTATCTGGATACCATCGCACTCAGAGCGGGATTGCGCTCCATTTCTTCTTGAAAGGTGACCGTCTTGATCATCAGCGCTTCGCCCGGTATTTGAGCGACCGTCCGAGCTAAGGCCGTATAGGCGACGCCGGGCGCCAGGCGGCCTCCCAACATGCCTTCATTTCCGACCAACGCGACTTCGATGCTTGAGCCGCAATCCATGACGTTCAGCAATGAGACCACCGCGGTCGTTGGAAAGTAGACAGACGTGACGGGGTCGCCTGGTTCGTAAATGATATGTCCAGGGGCAAGGGCGACGGTTTGCATATGATCGAGTGCCGCCTGTCGCCATTCGAAAGGCAGCGTGGATAACAACCGATTCGGCATGTGATGCGATGTCAATTCGGTCACCGGCATTGCATTGTTTCTCCCACTTTGTGTCAGCCGAATCCGAGATTGCGATGATACGATTTCTCGCGGACCTGGCCTTGTACACTATCTGAGTTCTGCGAGTCTGCCAGATAGCGGACATAGTGCGCAGGCTCCAGCTCGACAAATTATATCGTCCATCGAGAAAGGGCAGAGATATCTGCACATGATCCAGTCAGTGCCGAATGGTCTTATCCACCAGCGCCGATTGACGGTACTCTCTAAATTATGTGCTTCCACAGGCAGAAAAATTTTTGCCGCGATGGACATGCGACCATTCCAATGTTCAGGATAAGGAGATAGTGACCTATGAGGCGTAAGCCATGACATCAGCGTCACAAACCGGTATGAGGCCGAAGGCGCGAAAAGAGTTGACGAACGATCTCGTCTAGCGTAAGAGAACCGCACTCAATGGCAAGGATTCTCATCATCGACGACGATCAGATGGTTCTGAACATGCTCCGGCAGGTTCTGGAAGGCGCAAAGCATACGGTCGTCGAAGCCGCCAACGGCGAAGTGGCCATGCGGCTCTGGCGAGAACAGCCTGCCGACCTGATTGTGACCGATATTTTGATGCCGGAAAAAGACGGCCTCGAAGTCATTCGTGAACTGCGGCGCGAATGCCCCACAGTCAAAGTCATCGCTTTATCAGGCGGCAGTCGAAAAGTTCATTTTGACGCACTCGATGTCGCCAGACGGTTCGGGGCGGTGGCGACTTTAGAAAAGCCGTTCGAGCTCAAAGAATTGCTCGCCGCCGTCGAAAGCGTTCTCAAAAGTAAGGCCTGATCGCCTCCGACCGTTGGTCGCCCTGGCTTCTCTTTCCTTCTCACGTGTCATTCATACTCCCTCGGATAGCGCCATGAGAGTCAGCTCCGGGTGCGAGCGGGCAATTGCGTTTCCCGCAATATCTGCGTTATGGTAAATCTCAGGGAGTGAGTCATGATCAACTTTGATGTTCTTACGGCATATATTCAGCGAGCCCTTCCTGGGGCCAACGTGTCTGTGTCCGATCGTACAGGAACGATGGACCATCTGTCGGTCCGCGTGATCTCGGATTTGTTTCAGGGGAAAAACTTATTGGATCGCCATCGGATGATTTACCAGGCGTTGGATGAGCCCATGAAAGATGGACGTATCCATGCGTTGGAATTGAAGGCGGAAACGTCGAACGGCGGCTGAGAGCGAAGGGGAGGAATATATGAGCAGTCCAATCGAAGAAGAAATTCAACGGGAAGTCAGCGCGAATAAGATCCTCATTTACGGCAAAGGCACCAAGACCATGCCGATGTGCGGCTTTACGCGGGAGACCATGCAGTTTTTCGACAAATACGGATACCCATACGAACTGGTCGATGTGCTGCAGAATCCAGCCAAGCGCGAGGCGTTGACCAAGATTACCAATTGGCCCACGCTGCCCAAAGTCTTCATCAACGGAACGTTTTACGGCGATACCGACATCCTCGACCCCATGGAAAAAAAGGGCGAGATGGAGCCGCTCTTAAAGAAAGCCTTCGGCAAGACCGAGTGATGAACAGATTAAAGAAGTCCGGAAAGGCCATCCTCTGAAGGCTGCTCAAAAGGCTCATCCAACAAGGCCGCAGCCGAAATCAACGCCGGAGGCGTAGCCTCAGGGCTACGTTGAGGACGTTGATGAGGCGAGAACGAAGTTGGGGAGCCTTTTCAGCGGCCTTAGATCCCCCAGCCGCCGTTGACGTGTATGTTCGCCCCATTCACGTAACGCGCCTCATCGGATAACAAATATCGAACCGCCCCCGTTGTATCGCTGACCTCTCCGAGATAACCTGCCGGAATGCGTTTTATCGCGCCAGCCAATTCCTCAGGCGGCGCGCTGCCGGAGTCGATGAAGCCGGGGGAGATCGCATTGACCGTCACGCCGAACGGGGCCAGCATCTTTGCCAGTGTGCGTGTCAGGATCAGCACCCCGGCCTTCGCAATATAGTGCGCCGTCACATCCGGCTGCGCGATCATGTGATCGGCGTTCGCCATGCTGAAATTCACGATTCGGCCATATTTGCGCGCCTTCATGAGAGGCGCAACGGCCTGCGCCAAATAAAAAATCGGGTGCAGATTACCGTCAAACATCTCATTCCAGCCTTCCACCGTTTCATCGAACAAACTGATCCGATGGTATGGTCCGGCGCAGTTGATCAAGGCGTCGATGCGGCCCCACTGCCGCTGCACCCTCTCGACGAACGCGTGCGCGGCCGGGGCATCGGAGACATCGCAACGCACGGCTAACGCTCGCCCTCCGCGTTCGATCATCGCGGCGTTGGTCGCCTGCGCCGCCTCTTCGCTCGTTCGATAACAGATGGCCACGGACCAACCCTGCGCCGCCAAATCCAACGCAATGGCTCGTCCAATACCTTTCGCCCCGCCGGTAATTAACGCTACCCGATCAGACACGTTCGCTCCTTTCTCGTATGATGCACTCGTCTTCATCGACTCATCTCGACGCGAGCTGTTTGCCGATGAACTGCAGGGCTCCCGCGGTGCGTGTCGAAAATATCTGTTCGTGCTTCGGTCGTTTCGAGTCCAGCGCGCTGGCCTTGATCAAGGCCTGTAAGTCGGCCAACGTGTCGACATCCCGCCATTCGGGCAGCAGCGATATTTTCAACCCCAGTCCTTCCGCGCGCTCGCGGGTCAGCTTGAGCACCTGATCGGTGGACCAGGGAATGCCGGTAAAAAGCTCCGGACGCGGATGCTTGAGAGCGATCATGTAATAGCCCCCGTCGGTTGCGGGTCCCAGCATCAGGTCGTAATGGTCGAGCGACGTCAGCGCCTGTCGATAATAGTCGGCCGGGAGCGACGGTACGTCCGTCCCGACAATGAGCGCTTTCCGATGCCCCCGCGAGAACACGGTCGAAAAGGCATGGAGCATCCGCGCGCCAAGGTCATCCCCGACTTGATCGAAGATGGTCACACCGTGGCGTTCCTCCATGATCTGGAAAAAGACGTGCGAGGCCGACGGTGAGCACGCCAGATATCGGGCGGCAGAGAGGTGATGTTTCGCGACGGCTCCCTTTGTACGTTCGAGCGTGTCCAAGACGAAGCTGCCGTGTAGACTCGCGGCTTCATCGTCGGTCAACGGAGGGCACAGGCGAGTCTTCACTTCACCGGGAATGGGAGCTTTGGCGAAAATGATGCAAGCCGATTCAGCCTGTGCGGTTCGATCAAGGGACGGTCTGGATGGTCGTGCAGCCATGTTAATGTTAGCCATCTATCGGATGTGAGCGTACATGCGGGTGAGGGTCGAGGGGCTGATGCCGAGCCAATAGAGTCCTCGCAGTAGCCACATCAAACCGATGGTCCGGAGCGGACCGCACTGTTCCCATCGTCGATAGGAGGTCACGACGGTGGAGCGAAGCGCGGCCATGCGTCCGGCGCGTTTCAGTCGGCGGCTCAACTCGATATCTTCCATAATGGGAATATCGGCAAAGCCTCCCAGCTGTTCGAATACCGTGCGGCGCACGAAGATGGCCTGATCCCCCGTGGCAATGCCGCTCAAGCGGGACCGCCAGTTCATCATACCGCTGATCAGGCGGCCCCATCCCGTGTTCGGGGTGAACTGTACATCAAATCGCCCGCCAACGTATGCCGGATGCCTTAGCGTCTCCTCAATCAGGGCGTACGCGTTCAATGGCAACCAGGTGTCGGCATGCAAGAAGAGTAAAACGTCGCCATGACTCATCGAGGCGCCGGCATTCATTTGGCATGCGCGGCCGGGAGAGGAAATCAACAGGGCGAGTCGGTCGGCCGCCATCCCCATCATGGAGGTCACAAGGCTTCTGGTCCCATCGCGACTATTGCCGTCTACCACAATGACCTCCTCGAACGGTACGGCCAAAGTCTGGCGCAAGGTCGCTTCCAGAATCGGCTCCTCATTGAGCACGGGCATGATGACGCTGATGCGCATTGCTAGAAGTGCTGAGTGCTGGGTGTTGAGTCCTGAGAGCAGGCGATTATAAATACGAGAAGGTGGCCGAGGGTTTTTGTCTCGCTCAGCACTGAGCACTCAGGACGTGGCACTATCGAGTGGGCGGCGCAGTCTTAAACATGAAAAAAATGACAGCGGCAATGGTTCCCCAAAAGACCACCTGCTTATGCCAGAACAGCACTTCGCCATAATGAAAAATGGCCAAGGCCAGCACGATCGCGACACCCATGATGACATAGCGCAGTGTCAGATTGGCTACCGTGGCTTGCGCCCACAAGGCGACGCCCGCGAAATAGAGCAACAAGGGCGTGACGCCCGCTAATTCGAAGCCGCCGCTGATTGACAGAAAGACGTCGAGGAAGCCGACAAACATCATCGCCACGCCGACAAACATCATTGCCACGCTGAGCTGGCGATCCTCCTGTGACCCGGAACCGTTGTCGGGGGACACGCCGGACTCTCGATCCTCTTCGTCGGGTCTCACCGTTATCGCTCCTTCTCACCGGCCCACGTTACGATTGGCGAAAGCGTTTGAATTGTTTGCTCAGCGCGAGGCCCTGTCCTTGATAGGAGGAACCGATGCCCATGCCGTAGATCTTGTCCGAGTGGGCCAGCAGCCGTTCGTAGATCAGGCGGCCGACCACCTGTCCGTCCTCAATGAGAAACGGCACCTCGTGCGAGCGGACTTCCAGCACGGCATGGGAGCCTTTGACATCGCTTGCGCCGTAACCGAATCCGGGATCGAAAAACCCGGCGTAGTGGATACGGAATTCGCCCATAGACGGGTCGTAGGCAACCATCTCCGCGGCGTAGGCGGGCGGGATGCGCACTTTTTCCTTCGACAGAAGAATGTAAAAATCGTCCGGGTTCAGAATAATGCGTCGGTTTCGCGGCGCCATGATCGGCTCCCAAAACTCGTCAGGGTCGTAGTATTCTTTTTTCAGCAGGTCGATGGCCGGCGTATTTTGTTTCGCTCGATAGCCGATAATCTTGTCTTCCGGGCCGCCTTGCAAATTCAATGAGACCATGAGCCCTCGATTGATCAAGGCTTCTCCAGGCTGATCGCCCTCCCCGTACACGAGCGTTTCCTGCGCATCCAATTCTTGTAGTGTCGTGTCCGATGGTGGGGGACAGCCGCGAATGAATCGCAGCTGATTCAATTTCACCCCTGCCTGCACGAGAACCGTAAATGTGCGAGGGACGACTTCGGCATACAAAGTTCCCTTATACCCTGGGGGGACGCGTTCGAATTCCGTCCCTCCGTCGCAAATCAATCGCGTGAATATATCGAGACGGCCTGTCGTGCTCTTCGGATTGGCTTTAGCCGAGAACTCGGACGTCAGATTCAGATGCTCCATCAGCGGTACCAGATAGACGCAGCCTTTTTCGAATACCGTCGGCTGAGTCAGATCGATTCGGGTCATGGCCAAATCTTTGATGCGGCTCTCGACCGTGGCATTCGGGCCGGGTAAAAAGCTGGCTTGCATGCGGTATCCGACCGGACCCAACCGAAGATCCAAACTTGAAGGTTGGATTTGCCCGTCTTCGATTGGAGCTGGGGTCGAGAGGCGTCCATTCTCAATCAGCTCGCGGATTTTTTGAGACGGCAGAATGCCGGTCGTGTACGACAAGCTTTGTAAATCGCGCTCGAGTTCCGGGAACAGTGAGTGAAGGTGATCGGTCATGGTGGGGTCATGGCTTCGTCGGGAAGAATATCAACAATCGTCGAGCGCCCCATCGGCGCAGGAGGAAAACGACGGTGACGCGCCGACCATCGGTAGCTCGCGCCGCGAAGTCTTCTCAGGCTGGGGGTAATGGTACGTCTTCTGCTCATAGTTTTTCAGCATAGCGCCGTCGTCGTCCAAATGCATCAAATAGTCGGGAGGAAGAATGGGAATCTTTCCTCCACCGCCGGGCGCATCGATTACGAAATGGGGGACAGCCATTCCGCTGGTATGTCCCTGCAATTCTCGAATAATGTTCATGCCGGTTTCAACCGTCGTGCGGAAATGATTGGTGCCTTTGGTGAGATCAGCCTGGTACAGATAGTAAGGTTTGACGCGTGCCAGCAAAAGTTGATGCATCAGACGCTTCATGACGTCTGGATCGTCGTTGACACCTTTAAGGAGCACGGTCTGCGCGCCCAGCGGCACCCCGGCATCCGCCAACATGCCGCAGGCGGCCTTGACCGCGGGTGTGAGTTCGTCGGGGTGATTGAAATGAAGATTCATGTAAATGGGATGATATCGTTTGATCATCTCGCACAGTTTTGGAGTAATCCGTTCCGGGAGCGTACCGGGGACGCGCGAGCCGATTCGAATCAATTCCAAATGCGGGATCGTGCGCAGCGCCTTAAAGATCCGTTCGAGTAAATAGTCGGGCAGCAGCAAGGGGTCCCCGCCCGAAAGGATAACATCGCGCACTTCCGTATGGTCGCGGAGATAGGCGATGGCGCGGTCCAGTTCGCCCTTTTTGAGGAAACCGGGTTTGCCGACCAACCGTTTGCGTGTACAAAACCGGCAATAGATCGGGCACTGATTCGTCACCATCAGCAGGACGCGATCCGGGTAGCGGTGCACCAGATGCGGCACCGGACTCATCAGGTCTTCTTCGAGCGGGTCGTCCTCCGCATCGAGGTCGTCAATTTCGACGATGTCGGGTACCACCTGCTTCCAGATGGCATCGCCCTTCGCTTTGATCGTGGACAGCACCGTCGGGGTAATTCGCATGGGATACGGACCGGTCACCGCTTCGATCTCTTCCGGATCGACCCCGAGCCGATCGGCCAGCTCCTGCGGCTTCACGATACTCTCGGCGAGAATCCGTCTCCATTCCTCCATGCTGCGCTCCTTCTTCAGACGGTGAACATTCGGATGCCGGTCGCGTGAGTCGAGTTATAACGTGCAAGTCGGAAAGTCATCCTCGTCGCCTCGTTCCTCCGCACCCCGGTCTGGCGGCGCATCCGATCGCTGATCGTCATGATATTTATCCAGATAGGCCAGGATCTCTCGCGTCTCCGTCAATACGGTCTCCCCATCCCGCAAGACCGGGACATAATATTGGCCGGATACCTCGAAGACCTGCTGTCGAGACGGACGAAAATCCGGGACGATCACTCCCTCATAGGGGAGACTCAGATCTTCCAGCTTTTCCCGCACCACGGCGCACTCCGGGCACCATTCGACATGATACAGCGTTAGAGACATAAGAAATGTTGAATGCTCATGTTGAATGTTGATTGACGGATTGAGAATTACACATCCTCGCGCCTCGGCGCGACCGCGCACGGTGTCATGATCGCATCCCGCATACCGTGGATGACTTTTTTCTCGGGGGAGCATACTGTCGCGAGGATGCCGGCTAACATGGCCTTTCCGCTGCTGACAAAATAATACGGAGAGAGCCGTGCCCGCCCCGCCATCGGAACGACGGTCCGCTCTCGCGAGTCGAGATAGGATAGATCGAACTGGCGACCCTTATGAAATTCTTGCAAGATATACGGCGTCTTCGGAAAGGAACGCAAGGCTGAGTCGAGTGCGTCGGCCCATTCGGCTTGAGGGAGATCGTGACCGACCGATACCCCTCGGCTGCCCCACGCCAGTTCTGAAAATCCCGATGGCTTGACGACGTAGCGCCGTTCCTTTTGCGTGGCTTCCGCTAATGTTCGCCAGTCGCTCACGGCGCGGCCGCCGATTTCCAGATTGGGAATGATCGCCATCGGCGGAAGCGGCCGTGGATCGAGCACCCACGTGCGGGGCATCACGTTCGTGAGGGCATCAAAGGTCTCGCCGCCCAACGCCTTTTTCCAAAAGGTAGCCAATATGGGATGATGCAGCAGGGCAAAGGCCAGTTTTTCTTCCAGCGCCGGCTTGAACGGCGGGGTAACCACCGTCTTTTCCTTCTTGGCGCTGTACATGA
>Ga0207651_10000613_pt1 | contig 15010 bp, 14 predicted proteins | sample KBSM23metaG_FD_184328 | JGI IMG/M metagenome (GOLD analysis project Ga0207651, IMG submission 184328) | Miscanthus rhizosphere microbial communities from Kellogg Biological Station, Michigan, USA - KBS M2-3 metaG (SPAdes) (version 2) | ecosystem: Host-associated > Plants > Roots > Rhizosphere >... | reverse complement strand
GCCGATCGCCGCTGAGGACGGCCGGCCCGGCGTTCCAGCGCAGCTCCAGGGAGCCGTCGCCGAGCCTGGCGCGGGCCTGCCAGCGCCCGACCGCCTGCCGTACGAGCGCGTGGGCGTCGATTCGTATGGGCAGCGGCGCGCAGCCGCCGCCGTTGATCGTCCGATCGAGTCGCTCGAGCGCCGCGGCGGCGAGGTCGATCGGGTCCTCGCCGCGCTCGCCGGGGGCGCTGGCCCCGCTGGCGAGGGCGGCGACCTGCAGCGGCCGGCGCAGCTCGTGGAGCGCCTCGTTGAGAGCGCTGCGGCGGCGACCGTCGCGCAGGCCCTGCACGACGACGGTGAGGGCCATCGAGACCGCGAGGGGCCAGCCGGCGACGATCTGCGCGAGCTCCGTCACCCGTCGACCAACCGGTATCCGTAGCCCCAGCAGTTGACCACGTAGCGCGTGCCCTGCGGATCGAGCTTGCGCCGCAACCTGCTGGCGTGGGAGTCGAGCGTGCGCGTCCGCGCCGGCGTCCGGTAGCCCCACACGGCCTCGAGCAGTTCCCGCTTGGTGAAGACCCGGGAAGGCTCGCTCGCCAGCACGCGAAGCAGGCCGAACTCCTTGTTCGAAAGGCCCACCTCCCGCTCGCCGACCCAGACCTTGCGCCGCACCGGGTCGATGACCAGATCTCCGACCCGGCAGGGGCCTTCGCGGCCGCCGCGCGTGCGCCTCAGCACAGCCGCGATCCGGGCCCGCACCTCCTGATACCGGAACGGCTTCACCAGATAGTCGTCCGCACCGCTGTCGAGCCCGCGGACGCGGTCGTCCTCGCCACCGCGCCCGGTCAGAACGATCACCGGCAGGTTGGGATCGAAGCGCGAGGTGACGCCGTCGGCCTCGCGGATCTCGCGCAGCACGTCGAGGCCCGCGGCGTCCGGCAGGGTCAGGTCGAGCAACAGCAGGTCCGGGTGGTTGTAGCGACAGAGCCGCAGCGCGTCCGACGCGCTCGGCGCCGGCATCACGCCGAAGCGATCCGCCGCCAGGTGATCGCAGAGCAGCTCCAGCGTCGGCGTGTCGTCCTCGCAGACGACGAGGCTCGCGATCTCTTCTCGCTGCGGAAGCATGTGCCCGCTCTAAGCCCGCGCGGCCGGAAACTCTCCCCCCTCGCGAGCGGGAATCTCCAAGACCGCATGCGCGCCGCGGACGAAGGCAAGCCGCCGGGGAGGGAGATGGCGGCGCATAGCGAGCAGATCCCCCCTCTCGTCGAGGAAGTAGAGGTCGAGAGGGAAGCGCATGCCGAAGGTGTGCACGCTCGCGCAGCGCGGGATCAGCAACCCCGTCCCCGCCTCGCCGCGATCGAGCCAGGCCAGGCCGAGCAGGCGGCAGCGCCTGCCGGTCGCGACCGGCGCCTCGTGGCCGAGGACGACGGCGGTCGGGAGTCCCTGCAGACGCGGTGGCGTACGCGTGCCCACGCCCGCTCAAGCTCGGAGCGTTCCCGCTTCTCCCCCCGGCTTTAGCCTTCTGGAATGTCCGCCAACGGCAGGGTCGCCGTCTTCGGCCCCCACCCGATGCTCTCGATCACCGTCGAGGCGCTGACCAGCGAGGGCGGCGACGAGTTCCATCTGCACGCCGCCGGGCAGGGCGTCTGGGTGGCGCGGATGGCGGCCGAGCTGGGCGCGAAGCCGGTCCTCTGCGGCTTCGTCGGCGGCGAGACCGGGGCCGTGCTGCGACCGCTGCTGGAGCAGATGGACGTCGAGCTGCACCTGGTCCAGACCGGCGCCGAGAGCGGCTGCTACCTGCACGACCGCCGCAGCGGCGAGCGCGAGCCGCTGGCCCAGAGCGCCTCGCTGCCGCCGAGCAGGCATGAGATCGACGAGCTCTTCTCGAGCACGGTCGCCGCCGCGCTCGACGCCGGCGTGCTCGCCCTCTGCGGCCCCTATCCCGGCGAGGCGCTGCCGCTGGAGATCTACGGCGACCTGGTCGCCGACGTCCGCGCCAACGGCACGCCGGTCGTCGTCGACCTCTCGCCGCCGCGCCTGAACAGCGCCCTCGAGGGCGACCCGGAGCTGGTCAAGATCAACGACTGGGAGCTGGCCAAGTACGTCGAGGGCCCGGTCGACAGCGAAGAGCGGATGCTCGCCGCGGCGCGGCGGCTGCTGGAGAGCGGCGCCGGCGCGGCGATCGTCACCCGCGCCGAGGAGCCGGCGGTCGTGGTCCGCGGGGACGACGCCTGGGAGCTGATCCCGCCCCGCTTCGAGCGCGGCGCCCGCGAGGGCTGCGGCGACTCGATGATGGGCGGGCTCGCGGCCTGCATGTCGAAGGGCGTCGAGTGGGAGGAGATGCTGCGGACGAGCGCCGCGGCCGGCGCCGCCAACTTCCTGCGCAGCGGCCTCGGCAGCGGCTCGCGCTCGGTCGTCGAAGACCTGGCGCGAAAGGTCGAGCTCCGTCCCATTTAGCCGGCCCTCAGATGGAGGGCCCGAAGGGGGGCTCGAGCTCCTCGCCGGCGACGATCGCGCGCGGCGCCGTCTCGCGCATCCACTCCAGATGAGGGGCGACGGAGTCGACCCCGGCGAGCCGTTCGAACGCCGCGCGCATGTGGACCGGGCGGCCGCCGTGCGACGAGTGGGCGTCGCTGCTGAGGACGTGGACGAGCCCGGCCCCGGCGAGCGCCAGCATCCCGGCGGCGAAGCGCTCGCGCAGGAAGAAGTCGGCCGTCGCCTGCACGAGCGCGCCGGCGGCGATCAGGGCGGCGATCCGCTCGTACATGTCGGCCGAGAGGTGGCGCTCGGGGTGGGCGATCAGGGCGCGGTGGCCGCGCTCGGCCAGGTGCTCGACCCGGCGCAGCAGGCTGTCGTCCAGCGGCCCGGGCGCCGGCTCGAGCAGGATCCAGCGCCCCTCGCCGAGCGCCACCCGCGCCAGCTCCCCCTCGCTCAGGGCCTCGACCGCGGTCTCCGCCACCTCGCCGCCCTGGAGGATCCCGACCGGCAGCCGCTCGCGGCGCAGCCTCTCGTTGAGCCGCTCGACGCGGCCGGCGACCCCCTCGATGCGCACGTCGTGGTCGTGGCGGATGTGGGGCGTCGCGCAGATCGTTCCGATCCCGTCGTTCGCCGCCTGTCGCGCCATCCCGACGCTGTCCTCGATGTCGAGCGCGCCGTCGTCGACCCCGGGGAGGATGTGGCAGTGCAGGTCGATCACGGCGCGTCACGGAGCCTACGGGGTGCAAACGCTCTTTCAGGCCGGGCCACGCACGGGCATGGGTTTACGATGACCGGCATGATCCACCACCTGCTCTCACAGGGCTTGTGGGAACGGATGGGCTTCAACTGTGAATAAGAAAACGACCCGCAGAGGGAACTACGAGTCTGGCTCCGATTACGTGCTCGAGTACGGCGAGCTGCGCTTCGCCTTCAACGAGGAGGACTTCGGGCAGCGGGTCGAGCAGGCCGCGGTCAAGCTCGGCTTCGTAGACCAGGGCCTCAGCCCCGAGGAGCTCGACGACCTGCTCGACCTCGCGGTCAGCGGCGAGATCGCCGAGCCCAGCTCGCGCCTCGGCGAGCACATCAACGAGAACTGGGACGACCTCGTCGGCCCCGCCAACCGCAGCCTCGTCCACTGGCTGCGCCGCCTCGTCTTCCGCGGCGCCTGGCTCGACCAGCGGGTCAAGGAGGGCGAGCTCGACGTCGTCTTCGACGAGCGCACGCAGACCTTCGGCTACGTGCAGCCGGAGCGCAGCTCGGAGCTGATCGAGCTCTCCAAAGAGCCGTCGTGGCGGCGCATCGCGTACCGGCGCTGAGCCGCTAGGACTGGCGCTCGAGCGCCGCGACGACCGTCAGCGAACCGCCAGCCGAGGCGAGCCCGAGGCCGCCGTCGAAGATCTCCTTCGCCGCGTCGGCGTCCTCGAGCCGGCTGAGCGAGTCGACGAGCAGGATCACGTCTTCGCCGCCTTCGGCCCGGCGGGCCGCCTGGGCCAGCGCGTCGCTGGCGTGGCGGGCCTTGCCGGCGGCGACGATCTCCGCGGCGGGCACGTCGCGCCTCCAGTCGGCGAGCTCCTCGGGGCTGGGGTCGACCAGCAGCGCGATCGGGTCGGGACCCTTCGAGGCGCCCGACAGCTCGGCCGCCACTTCGCGCAGGAGGGCGGTGCAGCTTGCCCGGCTCTCGCCGTAGACGAGCGCCTGGCGCCCGGGGGGCGGCAGCAGCAGGTCGTGGGCGGCGAGGCCCTTGCGGCGGCGGCCGAAGCGGCGGCGGCGACGACGGGGGCGCTCGGCCGCCGGTGCCGGGACGGGGGCGGGAGCCGACGGGGCGGCTGGCCGGGGGGGCGGCTTCTCCTCCTCGGCCTCGGCGGCGGGCGGCTCGGCCTTGGCCGAGGGCTCGGCCTTGGCCGGCTTGCGCTCGGGGCGCTGGCGCTGCCGTTGGCGCTGTCGCGGCGGGCGCTCGCGCCTCTCGCGGGGCTGCCGCTCGGTCTCCTTCGCGGGCTTGCCGTCGGTGAGCTTCTCGATCAGCTCCTCACGGCGCAGCATCCGGTACCCGGGGACGCCGGCCTCCGCGGCGAGGGTGTGCAGCTCGGCGATGTGCTTGGAATCCAGCTCGGCTTTATTCATCGGGGCGGCAGGTTAACGAGCGAGTGAGCCGGCGGGGTCGACGCCGGCCTCCGCCGCGGCCGCCGGCCACGCCTCCGCCGCCCGCTTGACCTCGCGCCGCGACCAGCCCAGCTCGCCCCCCATCGCGGCGGCGACCTCGCGCACGGACTCGGCGGCCCGCAGCTGCGGCGCCGCCAGCAGGCCGAGCCGCGTCCGCCGCAGCAGCACGTCGGCGACGGTCCGCGCCTGCTCCCGGCGGACGGCGATCACGGCCTCGGCCAGCAGGTCCGGGCGGCCCGACACGATCGGCCGGGCCAGCTTCGAGTCCTCGCGCGCCAGGGCGAGGACGTCGCGGGCGGCGTGCCCGTAGCGGAAGGCGAGCTGGGCCAGCGCCTCCTCCCCCACCCCCTCCGGAGCCCGCAGGTCCTCCTCGCGCGCCTCCATCCCCAGCGGGATCTCGGCCGTGTGGCACGGGGCCTCTCGTCCCTCGCGCTCGACCAGGCGGTCGACGGTCTGCTTCGCCATCCGCCGCCAGGTCGTCAGCTTGCCGCCGGTGATCGTCAGCATCCCCGACGAGGTCTCGTACAGCTCCGCCTTGCGCGAGATGTCGACCGACTTCTTCGGGTCGCCGGTCGAGATCAGCGGCCGCACCCCGGCATAGGCGCCGACCAGGTCGCGGTCGCCCAGCGAGAGGCCAAAGAAGTCGTTGACCGCCTCGAGCAGATAGGCGACTTCCTCCTCGCCGGGACGGGGCCGGTCGATGTCCCCCTCGAAGTCGTTGTCGGTGGTGCCGACCAGCGTCCGCCCGTACCAGGGCAGGGCGAAGATCGCCCGTCCCTCCCCGGCGGGGACGATGCAGGCGGCGTCGCCGGTGGAGAGCACGTCGCGGTCGATCAGCAGGTGCGTTCCGCGGCTCGGCGCGATCCGCGGCACATCCTCCTCCTCGACCACCTCCTCGGGACGGATGCGGTCGGCCCAGACTCCGGTCGCGTTGACGACGTTGTCGGCGCCGACCTCGATCCGCTCGCCCGACTCGGCCTCGACGAAGGCGACGCCGGTCGCGCGGCCGCCGGCGTCGAGCGTCACCTCGGTCACCTCGGCGCCGTTCAGCATCGTCGCGCCGAAGCGCTCGGCCTCGCCGAGCACCGTCAGCACCATGCGCACGTCGTCGGTCTGGCAGTCGTAGAAGAGGTAGGCGCTCTTCGGGTCGCGCGACGCAAGCGAGGGCACCAGCTCGAGCACCTCGTCGCGGTCGATCGTGCGGTGGCGGTCGGGCGACCAGTAGAAGTCCTCGTCCTCCTCCTTCGAGGAGCGCATCTCGCGTCGGCCGCGGCCGACGCGCGTGGTCGCCATCACGTCGTACATGTTGAGCCCGATGCCGAGCCGGCGGTCGCGCCGCTGGTCGGGGAAGTCGGGGACGAGGAAGGGGGTCGGGTAGACCAGGTGGGGGGCGAGCTGGACGAGCAGCTGGCGCTCGAGCAGGGCCTCGCGGACCAGGCCGAGGTCGAGGTTCTGCAGGTAGCGCAGGCCGCCGTGGACCATCTTCGAGGAGCGGCTGGAGGTGCCTTCGGCGTAGTCGCCGCGCTCGAGCAGGGCGACCGAGTAGCCGCGCGATGCGGCGTCGAGGGCGACGCCGGCGCCGGTGATGCCGCCGCCGACGACGACGACCTCGAAGCGCCGGCCGGCGACCTCCTCGATTGCCTGCGCGCGAGAGAGCATCGACTCAGTCGAGGAAGCTCGTGGTTTGCTCGACGGGCGGCCGCTCCGGCGCCTCCCTCTCCTGGCGCGGGCGGCCCAGGTGCAGGAGGCCGACGAAGCGCTCGGAGCCGGGCAGGCCGACGGCGGCGCGGCCCTCGTCCGAGCGCAGCAGGCCGGGCGTGCGCCAGTAGCCGGCGAGCCCCCGCGCATGGGCGCCGAGCAGGACGATGTAGGAGGCGACGGCCGTCGCGTGCAGGTCCTCCTCATTCTGGACGGGATCCTCGCCCTGGACGCAGGAGACGACGATCAGGGTCGGGGCGCGATCGAGCTTCGCCGCCCCCTCGGGGCCCGCCGCCTGCTTCAGCCGAGCGAGGGTCCGCGGCCCGACGACCCGGAAGCGCCAGGGCGCCGTCAGGTGATGGTTCGGGGCCCAGCGCGCCAGCTCGAGCAACGCGACGATCTCCTCGCGCGCGAGCGGCTCCGGGCCGAAGGCCTTGTGGGTGCGGCGCGTCCTGATCGCGGTCTCGACGTCCACGGGGAGAACATAGCCGGGGGCGGGCCGCTACCAGCCGAAGCGCCGCCCGAGCAGGACGGAGGCGCCGATCGCGACCGCCGTGCAGGCGGCGCCGATGCCGATCGCGACCCAGGGCGAGGGACCGTCGTCGGCGACCGGCTCGGAGAAGGCCGCGGCGGAGCCCCGGGCTTCGGCGTCGCCGGTCGCGGGGCTCTCGCCCTCGGTAGCTCCGGGGCTGAGCGGAACGGCGCTCGGCGGAACCGTCCCGGGCGCCGTCCCACCACCACCACCGCCGCCGGGGGCGACCGACGATTCCGGCGGCAGTTCGATCCCCGGCGAGACCGTGCCCCCGTCGGTGCCGGCGCTGGATTCCTTGTCCTTGCTGGGTTCTTTCTTCGTCCGCGGCGACGGCTCGATCGGCAGGGACTTGCGCGCGGCGCCGGCCAGGACCTCGGCCGTGACCCAGACCGGCGTCTGGTTGCTCGACTCCGAGTAGGAGTAGTGACCGTCGCCGGCCTGCCGTGCGGCGAGGTAGTCGAGGGCGCTGTCGCCGCCGGAGACGATCCGCGTCGGGTCGGCGCCCACCGCGACCATCGCCTGCACGGCCCAGCCGGTCGACTGCGAGTTGACGGCGCCGCCGGAGCCGACCGCGAAGCCCCCGTCCGAGTGCTGGTGCTTGCGCAGATAGGCGAGCCCGTCGCCGGCGGCCTTCGTCTCCGGTATCGCCTGCATCGCCGCCGCGGTGACGTCGGCGTTGCTAGGGGTCTCCGGCGTGTCCCCCCAGCCGCCGTCGCCGTTCTGGACTTTGACGAGCCAGGAGATGGTGTGCTGCAGCCCATCCGTCGCGCCCGCCGCGCGCAGGGCGACGACGCTGTAGGCGGTCGTCCCGGGCCAGCCCTGGAAGGAGCCGTTCTCGGCACGCCGATCCCACAGCGCGGACACGAGGTTGCGGCCGCCGAACGAGCGCGGGTCCGCGCCGGCGGCCTCGAGCGCGACGATCGTCCGCGCCAGGTCGCCGCTGCTCGTGATCTCGTCGAGGTTCGAGCGCAGGTAGTCGACCGGGCTGTGGCCCTTCCGCTCCACGTCGTAGGGGTTGCGTCCCGCGGCCGCGAGGCCGATCATCGCCCAGCCCGTGACCGAGGTGCTCGACGGATCCCCCGGCGAGGCGCCGAAGCCGCCGTCGGCGTTCTGCTCGCCCACGAGCCAGCTGACCCCGCTGTCGACCCCGGCGGCTCGGGACTGGGTGGGGACGAGGGCCGGCAGCAGCAGCGCGATCAGAACCGACGTGACGAGGGCCGGCGTCCTCCACTGGAAGCGCTGGCGGAAGCGGACGAGCATCCGCACCATCGCCGGACCGGCGACCAAGGCGAAGGCGACGTTGCCCAGCGCGTGGGCGGCGTCGAAGGGAATCGCGCGCACCTCGAGCGTGAGGAAGCGCTGAAGGGATAGATCTCCGCCGTAGGTCGCCATGAGCGAGAAGTTCAACAGCAAACCGTAGGCGATCCCGGCGAAACCGCACGCCGCCGCGAGGGTGAGGCGACCGGCGTTGCGCGTGCCGAGCGCGAGCAGGGCGCCCATCGCGCCGCACAGACCCCACCCCGCCATCTGCCAGGGCGTCCACGGACCCTGGCCGAACCAGAAGTTCGAGACCAGGCCGGTGAGGGCGCCGACCGCGAAGCCCGGGGCCGGCCCCAGCGCGTAGCCGGCGAAGACGACGACGTCGGTCGTCGGCTTGACGTTGGGGAAGGCGGCGAAGGCGATGCGGCCGGCGATCGCGAGCGCGGCCAGGGCGGCGACCAGGGCCACCACCTGCGAGGGCGGCCGCGAGCGCTCGTACCAGGCGAAGCCGGCGAGCAGGACGGTGCCGAGGACGAGGAAGCTGGCGAGCTGCCAGGACATCATCCGCCCCCCTCTTCCGGTGAGTTCGTCTTTTTGGGGGATATAGCACCGGAAAAGGCGAAGTCAGCGGATTGGCTGAGGGCGGCGGCGCCCTGCTCGGGAGTGACGACTCCGGGCAGGTCGAGCACGCGGGCGACCTCGGTGGCGAAGTACCAGCCGCCGGAGAGGACCTCGGCCGCCGGTCCGTCGGCGATGACCACGCCCTCGCCGAGCAGCACCACCCGCTCGGCGAAGGCGGCGGCGAACTCGACGTCGTGGGTGGCGACGAGCACGGCCGCGCCGCGCGAGCTCAGTCCCTCGATCAGCTCGACCAGCTCGCCCTTGCGTGCGCGGTCCATGCCCCGCGTCGGCTCGTCGAGCGCCACCACGCCCGGCAGCGCGTCCCCCTCCATGCGCCCGGCAAGCGCGATCGCCAGCGCCAGCCGCTGCCGCTCGCCGCCCGACAGATCTCGCGGATCCGCCTCGACCGCATGCTCCAGCCCGACGACCCGCAGAGCCGCCATCCCCTCCTCTCCCGGGAGCTCATCCCCAACCCGCTCCCGCACCAGGTAGTCGCTCGGGTTCTGCGTCAACAATGCAATCCCGTTCGCCAGCTCGATCTTTCCCCGCACCGGCTCGATGAGTCCCGCCATCGACTTGAGCAGCGTGCTCTTCCCCGCCCCGTTGCGGCCCATCAGCGCCACTCGTTCACCACGGTTCAGAACCAGCTCCATGCCCTTGAGGACGTCTCGCAGACCTTCACCCGCATCCAGCTCGACCCACAGATCGCGACACGTGAGCGCATCGTGGGAGGGGAGGGGGGCACCCCCCTCACTCAACTTTTTCCGATGTTGAGGTGGTTGCTGCCGCCCGGAGGTGAATTCGGAAAAAGTACAAGCCGTTCGGAGGGTGCCCCCCTCCCCTTTCCCAACAAGCGTTTGCCGGGCGTCGCGAACGCCGACCGGGAGGGGAGCGATGTCCAGGAATGAAAAAAGTCGCGCCGCGGGAGTCTCCAGAGCTATATCGGCCTGCTGGGCCCAAGCGAGGAAATCGCGCGGTGCGCCGTCGAAGGCGATGGCGCCGGAGCCCATCGCGACGACGCGGTCGGCAGCCGCGAGGCAGCGCTCCAAGCGGTGCTCGGCGAGAAAGATGGTGACGCCCCACTCCTCGTTGAGGCGGCGTAGGAGCCAGATCAGCTCGTCGCCGGCGACGGGGTCGAGCTGGGACGTGGGCTCGTCGAGGAGGACGAGGCGGGGGCGGGTGACCAGCGCGGCGGCGAGCGCAACGCGTTGGAGCTCCCCGCCCGAAAGCGTGTCGACGGCTCTACTCAGCAGGTGCGGAATCGCAAGCGCAAGCGCTACCTCCTCGACAGCTCTAGCACGAGAGCTTGGGGAGTCGCCGCGCATCTCCAGCGGCAGCTCGATCTCGGCGGCCACCGTGGTCGAGACGACCTGGGTCTCGGGGTCCTGGGCGAGATAGCCAACGGCGGCGGCGAGCTCTCCCGGGCCGGTGGCGAGCGCGTCGATGCCGGCAACCTCGACGCGGCCCTCGACCTCGCCGCCGTGAAAGTGGGGCACGAGCCCACAGGCAGCGCGCAGCAGCGTCGACTTGCCGCAGGCGGAGCGTCCGGCGAGAACGACGAGCTCGCCGGGATCGAGCCGCAGCGAGACATCGTCGAGCGCCGGGGACGCGGCGCCGGGGTAGGCATAGGTCAACCCCTCGATCGCCAGGGCGGGCGTCGTCTGGGTCTCCGTCTCGATCTGCATCAAGTTCTCGTCCTTATAGATGGAGAACTTGATGCAGATCGGGTTGGGCGGGTTCGGGGGGCGAGGCCGGAGAGGATCAGCAGGACCGCGAGCGCCAGGGTCGCCGGTCCGGCGCCGATCTCGATCGCCGGGTATTCGGCGAAGGCGTCGGCCCCGGTGAGCTTGCCGGCGATCGCCGCGAGCAGGACGACGGCCCCGGCCGCGTAGAAGCGCCCGTCGTACCGCGAACGCCCGCCGCGCTGGCGGACTCGACCCCGATCGAGGGAGTAACCGCGCAGCTCCAAGGTCGCCGCCACGTCGACGGCGCGGTCGAGAGAGCCGGCGAGCAGGCGGCGGGATAGCGGGGCCCGGCCCACCGGCGCCGCTCCCGGCCCGCGCAGACGGGCGGCGTCGCGCAGGCGGGCCGAATCCGCGGCGGCGACCGGCACCAGGCGGGAGACCAGCGTCGCGGTCAGGGCGGAGCGGTGAGCGAGCGGGCGCAGGGCGCGCAGCACCCGATCTGGGTCGACGCAGGCCGAGTAGACGGCGAAGGCGATCATCGCCACCGCCGCCCGCAGGCCGATCACGGCTCCCGCCGCCGCCGCCTCGGCGGTGATCACGTCGCTGAGCACGGGCAGATGCCCCAGTCGCACCAGCACGGTCTCGCCGCGGCTGACGACGACGACGTTGACGGCGACGATGAGCAGGGCGAGCGTCAGCCCCATCCAGAGCGCCGCGCGCACGGCGCTCCAGGCCCCGGCCAGGCGGCCGGCGAGCGTCAACGCCACTCCGGCGGCGAGCAGCACGACCGGGTTCGAGTAGAGGAAGGCGACGGCGGTCAGCGAGCCGAGATATGCGACCGCGGCCGCCGGCCCGGCGGCCTGCAGGGGCCCGGAGCGAGGGACGTAGGCGAAGGGCGACCTCATCGCAGCGGCAGCGCCGTCTCCTTCCCAGCTTCGATCGCCACCGCGTAGCGGTCACGCAGGCTGCCGGCGTCGAGGAGGTCGGCAGCGGCGTCGACGCCGGACCGGTCGACGCCGGTGACGAGCCACGCCGGCGGCTGGTCTTCGCGGCGCGTGGCGGCCACGAGCCCCACCCGCGGCCCGAAGCGCCGGGCCGCGTCCCCGTGTTCGTCGAGCCCCAGCATCGCCCGCCCACCGGCGGCGAATTCGGCGAAGACGCCGCTGACCTGGACGCCCTTTTCGAGCAGCCCGGCGTCGGGATCGGAGCGGATCCGCGACCACGGCCCGACCAGGACGCGGATCGCGCCCCCGGTCCCCTCCCCCACCAGCCGCGCGCCCACGCTCCGCAGGCGCCCGCGGACGCGGCCGCATGCCTCACCGCCGCCGCGACAGAGGACGGCGGTCGGGTGGCGGGCGCCTTCGTAGCCGCCGACGAACGGTTGCGGCCAGGAGCCCACCGCCGCCGCCACCCGCTCTCCGACCGACCAGTCGCGGTAGTCCCACCAGATCGCCTCGCCCCCATGCAGCGGGTAGTCGGCGGCGCCCACCGGCGACCAGAGGCCGTTGACGTAGAAGAACCAGTCGCTGCCGCCGCCACCGCTCCCCTCGAGGCCGTCGATCGACTGCACGAAGCCGCCGCCGTAGCGCGTCGTGATCTCGACGTTGCGTTCCAGCACGCGCATCACCGTGTCGGATTCGGTCACGTCGCTCACGCTGCGGGCGAGGAGCGCCGTCCTGCCGTAGTCGCGGGTGACCGTCAATCGCACGTCCCCCTGGCCCTTGCCGGGCCCGAGGCCACAGCCGGCGGCCGCGACCGCCGCCGCCAGGGCGAGGATCGCGACCGCCGAGCCGAGGCCCCGCACGGGTCAGCCTTCCGTACGGCGTTTCGCCGGAGGCCTCACGGGCAGCGCGTGGCTCCAGCGCTGCGCACGCATACCGCGACGCGGCTCGAGGGGATGTCGGTGCCGTGCGTCGCCCGCAGCCGAGCGGGTTTGCTCAGCGTCACGGTCGCGGTGCCGTCGGCGCCGGTCGGGCCGCTGGCTCCCCTCACCTTCACCCCCGCGGCGGGAGTGTGCTTGCCCGAATCGTCGTAGGCGGTGACGGTCACCGTGAACGGCTTGCCCGCCGCGACCTTGCGAGGAGCGCGCAGCCCCAGCTCTTCGGGGTAGGGGAACGGAGCGAGCGCCCAGAGCACTTCGTCGCCGGCTTTGACCGTCGCCTGTTCGCCCCCGACCTGCGGGTTCTTGTGGTTCACCTTCAGGTACCAGGAGAGCGTGCTGCTCGCCACGGATTTGCCGATCCCGCAGAGGCCGAGGCCGAATTCCGGGAAGTGGTCCGTGATCGACAGCGGTCGCAGCGACGCGGTCGACTTCGAGGCCTTGGCGAGCACGCCGAGCGCGGTGTTGCCCTTCACTTTCACCGACTGGCCGCTGCCGCCGGTACCCGCGCCGAGGCAGGTCGCCTTCGGGCTCGTCTTCAGCGAGGTCGTCGACGGGCTCACGGGCCGTTCGGCGAGAGCCTTGCCGTGGGCGCCGATCACACGCAGGCCAACCACCGGCCCCTTCGCGGTCGCGGTCGCGGTCAGCGACACGAGCAGAAGCGCAAGCGAGCACGCGAGCGCCAACCGAAATGAAACGATTCTTGGCATCTAAGCCACCCTTTCCTCGAGGGTCGTCATGGCTGGCCGGGGACAGGTCTCCTGGCTTCCGGGGTTGGCCCGCCGCACCTTCCCGGGGAATCGGTGTCCTCCCCAGTGGCTGGCGCGAGATGCGCCTGCGACGTGCTCGACCCGGTCACAGTGGCGGGACCGCGCCGGCTTCTCACCGGACTTCCCTTGACCACCGGCCGTATTTACGCAAGCGAGTCTATCCGTCTCTCTCCCTGAGAGCTTTCACAACTTTTCCCACATAGGTTTAAAGTTGTTAACCGTTCAGAAATCGAAATCCGCCCCGGCGCCGTCAGCGTAAGGGGCGGGACCGTTTGCCGGCCCCGGAAGCATTCGCTGCTTCCGGGGCCTTTTTCACACCCGGGAACGTTCGTCCAAGCGCCATTGCCCACCCCCTGGAGGCGGAACTAGGCTCAGCCGCCAGACAGACAATCGGTTACACCAAGGGGGAAAGAGCATGAGACAGGGGATGCGACTGCCGTCGCCGGGATTCGTCGTCGCGCTTTTGGCGTTGTTCCTGACGTTCGGCGGCACGGTCTACGCGGCCAAGCGGGCGAAGATCGGCGGCGCGTCGATCCGGGTCAAGTCGCTGCCCGGCAACCGGCTGAAACTCGGCTCGGTGGCGGCCAACCGCCTCTCCCCCGGCGCCCTCGCCATGCTGGGCGGGGCCCAGACATCGGGGCCGATCACCGGCGCCGAAGTCGACGAGCTCAGCCTCGCCCAGGTGCCGGAGGCGGCGCACGCGGAAAGCGCCGACACCGCCCAGAGCGCGGTCGAAGCGGAAACGGCGCTCGTCGCCGTCAGCGCGATCGGCGCCACCAACGTCAACGGTCACGAAGCGGGCTGCCTGCCGAGCACGCAGGCCTTCGCCGGCGCCTGCTGGCAGAGCTCGGCGAGCGAAACCGCGCTCGCCGCCCCCGCCGCGGCGGCCTCCTGCGCGGCCCAGGGCGGCACCCTGCCCGAGGCGCTGCAGCTCGCCGCCTTCGCCCAGCAGCCGGGCGTGGTCCTCGACAAAGGCGACGAGTGGTCGAGTGACATCACTAGCTATACGTCGCCCGGTCTGTACAGCGTTGGCACTGTGTCAGACGAAGGTGTTGTGGCATCGACGGCCTCGACCAACACACGCAAGTTCCGCTGCGTCATCCCCCTGCTCAGGTGACACAACCAGGCGCCGGGAGCGCTCAGGTTTCGACCAGGCCCTGCTCGAGCGCGTAGCGGACCAGCTCGGCGCGGCTGGAGAGCCGCAGCTTCTGCTGGATATGGGCGCGGTGGCTCTCCACCGTGCGGATGCTGATGTAGAGCTGCTCGGCGACCTCGGCGTTGGTGTGGCCGAGCGCGATCAGCCGCAGCACGTCGCGCTCGCGCTCGCTCAGCTCGTCGGCTTCGTGCCCGTCGGCGCTCGCCAGGCGGGCGCCGAGCGCCGGCTGCAGGTAGGTGTCGCCGGCGGCGGCGCTGCGCACGGCCTGCACCAGCTCCGCGTCGGCGGCCTCCTTCAGCACGTAACCGCGCACCCCGGCCTGCAGCGCGCGCCGCGCGAATGCCGGCTCGTTCTGCATCGTGAGGACGACGATCTCGGTCTCGGGCGAGGCCTCCTTGACGTCGGGGACGGCGTCGAGGCTGGCGCGGCCCGGCATGTTGAGGTCGAGGATCAACACCGTCGGCTTGTGGCCCCGCACGTAGCGGACCGCGGCGTCGGCGTCGCCCGCCTCGGCGACGACCTCGAATCCCGGCTCGGCGTCGAGCAGCATGCGCAGGGCGTGACGCACGACCGTGTGGTCGTCGGCGAGGACGATCGTCGTCCCCTCCTCCGAGTCCGATCCGGCGCCCCCTTGCACGACAGCGAGCCTACCTGCGCCGACCGCTCCACTCATGAGGTCATCTAAGTCGTACGCGGAAGGCCCCGCATCGGTGTTTTCCCGCGAATCCAGCGCTCCGCTGAATTTGAGCGCAGGCGTGTGCGCCGATAGCATGGCTCGCTGAGCCTTACTAG
>Ga0207651_10000603_pt1 | contig 15162 bp, 4 predicted proteins | sample KBSM23metaG_FD_184328 | JGI IMG/M metagenome (GOLD analysis project Ga0207651, IMG submission 184328) | Miscanthus rhizosphere microbial communities from Kellogg Biological Station, Michigan, USA - KBS M2-3 metaG (SPAdes) (version 2) | ecosystem: Host-associated > Plants > Roots > Rhizosphere >... | reverse complement strand
AAACGTCTGGACTGGTCAGGATGTCGGGCGTCGGCGTGACAGCCGACAGTCGTCGTGGTGCCGCGCTACTCCGATCACGACAGAGCTGGTTGAGCATGTCGTCGACAACCCGCAGCAGGGACGGCATCTAGTAGTCATCCCGGCCCGTAGCCTCGCCGGAGGGATGCCATCGCAATCGTAACGTGGGTGCTTGCGTGGGTAAACGCGTCCGACAATCATTTTTCTCAGTTAATTCAATAGATCTGGGAAGACACCCTCTCCGCCACGCAGTCCTGTTTTCTTAGTCTCCTGCGATTTTCTCGCGGCACATGCGTGTTTTCCCGCCAAACGGGGCACTTCTTAGAGATAAAGCGAACCACCAGAATGCCCGGCAAGTCAGTATAACGGCACGGTGGGCCGAAATTCTCCAATCGCCGCGCTTGTGGTTCGCTTTCCGATAGAACGCAGTCCAGCGCGACGTCGTGAGGATCAGGTCGCAGTGCCTTGCACGGTTTCTCCCGATGGCTGCGGTTAGAGTCCAAGCGTCCCCTCGGCCCAACGTAAGACCACCGGACTGTTCAGAAAGGCGGGCGACATCGTGTTCGAATTCAGCTTCGCGACTTTCTTCGAGCACGACGGTGGCGACCATCATGATAACTGATATTTCCGGAAGCGTGATTCGGTAGGCAATCGGCGAAGCACCTCAGCGCGCACACATGAGGCCCTAACAACTCACCATGGCAGGCCGTGAATAAGAGGATATAGGTTGCTAGCGAGGTCCCACCCCCGCGCCCCGCCGTGCCATTTTTTGCTCTTCGGCAAAAGCCCAAGCATCACGAGGCCGAACCGGACGGGTCCAAATTCAACGTACAGAAATTCTTCGTTCGCCCATAGGATTCCAAGCTTGCTGTAGGCAACCGTTGGAACATCAGAGAGGCCCATTCCCTGCCGCGCCAGCTGAACACCTTCGAGCGCGAAAGATCGGTAAGAGAAGCCGCTCCGTTTCAAAAGAAAATCCCGCAATCCATTGGGGCCCTCCGCTCCAGGAAAAGTGTTCCGCATCATCGAAGTCATCAACATCGCCAACGTCCTGGCGGTTGCGCAATATGGAATGTCTGTCACCCTACCGCCAGCACCTTTGCCAAGCGCACGCTTGATCGCGACCGGCTGTCGCCAGCCTTTCGGCAGATCCGACTCCTTAACGCTATAGGGCCCAGCGACCCGAAAGCCGGTATCCTGCTGTGGGCTGTAGAGCCCAAGCTGCTGCAAAACAGCGTTGATGTAGGCAATGCCAAGTTGACCTTGGGAGGCCCGTGCCGCGCGGTTATCGGAATGTCCAATCGTGAGGTGAAGGCGATCGCGAAAGGTTATGGCGCTCAGGTCATTCGGCTCGATCGTATCGGGCGCGAGCAATTTAAGGAAGTCGAAATCGGATGGGCCGCCCTCAAAGTCTATGGGAGATTTCGAAAAATCAAATATCTTGGACGGCTGCGGATAGTTGCCGTCATTGCTGAGTTTTTTAAAATCCAGCCGATTGTGCCGCGTCCAGACATAGCGAAGGAGATCGTCAGCATTGGCCGCAGTGACGAGACTGGCGCCCTGTAGAGCACGAAGATCGTTCCGCAGGACAACCGCCGCGGTCAGAATCGAAGTCTTCCCGCCGCTCCCGATATCCCAGTTCTCATCTGGGTTATGAAAATAGGCGCGTACACCCGTCGCGCCCCGATACAACAGGACTCCGAACGAAATATCGCTGAACTGCGGAAGCGCGGCGATCGGATCGAACAGGCTGTCCAGTGATGGATCGTGGGCGACATGTGGTAGCAGCGTCGACACCAGATCCTGGAACAGGAACAGGTGCGGCGTCAGCGCGTCGAGTTCGGCGTCCGTCGGCTTCGCCATACCGAATTGCTCTCCGAAACGGGTCGGGCCCCCAGCGAAAACGTCAAACAGTTCTGTGAAGTGTCAAAGACATGGCTCCGTCCCGCTTTTCGGGTTGGCCTTGGAGTTGTTTTGATAGCAATATACCTCGTGGAGGAAGGCGCCAAGGACGATGCGGCCTTGCGGTTTTCCGTGAGCGATCGCCTGAAGCGCCGACGCGGTCATGGACTTTGCCTTCGTTCCGCCGCCAGCCAAAGATGCCGGGATCATCAACGCGAGCGAGATGCTGACTCATCGCGTTGGCGCGTCGGGAATGATCCCCGCCAGCGCAAGCAGTCTCAAGGAGATGCTGGTCTTCGTCGACGCCCGCGCCGGTGGCTCGATTGGATCGGTCTCCATCGTCTCTCATGCCTCGCCGACGCACGTGAGTTTCCCTCTGACCGCCACCCAATCGCAACCGAGCATCTATCAAGTTCTGGCCGACCTCTATAAGCCGCCGTTTCCGTTCGGAGCCCCCGCGCCGTTTCACCAGGCTCCAGCGTCAGGCGCAACGCCGATCCCGATCGTCATCAAGGGTTGCCGTGTGGGGAGAAGCGAAGCCTTCATGCGTCTCCTCAAATCCATCATCGGCGAGGGCGTGACCGTCGAGGCACCGCAACATTTCAACTACTTCCTGCACATTGGCAATCGCACAGCGCGCTATATCGTCGACTGCCTCTGCTACGATTTCGAAATTCATCGCAAGGACCGGATCACAACGCACGCCGATCTTAGAAGCGCCTTCTCCAGCGCGTCGTTTGAACGTTACGACGGGTCGGCGATGCCCGCAGCAGAACTTACCGCGCTGATCGATCAACTAAAGACCGAAAGGCTTTCAAACTATCTTCCGAGCACTTCGACGAAAAAGGAAATTAAGATTGGCTTAAAGACGAAGATCAAATTCAATGAGACGGTAATCGGCAAAACGGTGCATGCCATGACGGGGAAACAGGGCATCGCGCAATACCGCGCGCTGCGTGTTTCCAAAACGATCGCACGCATGAACCTGGCCGACTTCGACGCGAAGCCACTCGCCGATCACGTTGCCAAAGCCGAAGCAGACTGGAACGCCAAATACCAGTCCGCCAACGTGCTGGGAGGCACTGTGAAGAAATCCTTTGCCGAGTATCTGGGCTTGCACAAAGGCGAAGACCCCGCACTACTCGTCACTTGGCAGGCGTCCAACGACAAAGATGGTGGCGTGGAAGGCAAGCGCATCGAAGCCGTATTCTACCGCTATGAGCTCATACTGCCACTTACGTCGGTCTCTGATGGCGCGTTGCTGTTCGCAAGCGAAGCGCTGAAAGGACCTGCTTTGACGACGCCGGTCACTTGGCCATCGAATTCCGCTCACATGGCAGCGTTGTTCAGAAGAGTATAGCCCATGCTCGAGGCGCTTCGCGATCTTGGCCGCGAGTTGCTCGCCGCACTGGCGGATGTCGCGGTGATCGCCGGCGATCAAGACTATTTCGTCGCCCACATGCGTTCGCTCGGGTGGGAGGTGACGACCGTCCCGCCGCCGTTCCAAAGCGTGGCGACGGCCGGCGAGCGCATCATCGATCTTCTCAGCTCCGAGGATTTCGAGGACGAAGCCGTCCTCGCCGTGCTTGAGGCGACTGTCCGGATTGTCGACGCGGTGCATCAGCTGCAATCGGCGCCGCAGGCGGGATTTCCGACGCCTGCCGCGGCGGGTGAATACTGGTCCACCATCGCGCGCGAATTTCTCGACAGCATGGTCGTCGATTATCTCACGTCGCGCCGGCCAACACTCGGAGCCGCACTGAAGCTTCTTGGCCTTGTGCGCGAAAACCCGATCTCGGTCACGGCAACGCGCCTCGAGTACGTCAAGCGCGAGGTGCGTTGGGACGCCATTAGGACGCTGATCGCCGATCCAAAGAAGGGCTTCAACGAAGCGTTCGACTGGAGCGGCGCGCCGCGCCTGCGCGACGTTATCGATGCGTCCGCGACGCTCCTGCAAGGCATCGGCCTCGAACCGCGTCTTACAGCGCTGGACGACGCACTGTTGGCATTTCTGAAAGCTGGCGCGATTGCTCCCAATGACGCAGACACTTACGCCTATGACCTGCAATGGAGCCCTTCGAATGATGGCGAAGAGGCCCAGGTAGATTTCGGCACGATGATATACTTGCGGCCGCCGACCGCAGCGCGGGCCGCCAGCATCTCGATTCTGCCCTATGCGCGGCTATCGGGAAGCGAGGAGATCGCCCTCGACGAGCGCCTGTCGGTCACGCTGAAAGGTCAGGCCGACTTCACCAAGGGTCTGGCGATCACCATCACGCCCGGTGCGCCGGTCACGTTCGAAAGCGGTTTCATCGGTGGATCGTCACTGCCGCCGGCCGAGGCGCTGGTCGGTATCAAGCTGAAACCCGACGAGACCGGCGAGATCCTCTTGTTCGGCACGCCCGATGCCAGCCGTTTCGCCATCGGCTCCGTGGCGTTCCTCGCGGGCGCCAAGAGTGGCAACGGCGGCAAGATTGATGCGCTGATTGATCTGGCGTTCGACGACGCCAAGCTCGTAATCAAGCCCGGCCCCGATGATGCCGACTCCTTCCTCGCAAGCGTGCTGCCGGCTGACGGGCTCACGGCGCGCTTCTCGCTGTCGCTGCGCTATTCGAGCCTGACCGGCTTCCATCTCGGCGGCTCGGGCGGACTGGAAGCGAATTTCCCTTCGCGAATGCAGATCGGTCCCATCGAACTGCAGTCGGTGACGCTCGGCGTGCGCCCGCAAGGCAATGCGCTTACGCTGTCGGCCGGCGCGACGATCGCCGCAAAGCTCGGGCCGCTGCAGGGCGTGGTCGAGAATGTCGGGCTGCGTCTCGCCGTAACCTTTCCCGACCCGCCCAACGGCAACCTCGGCCCGGCGAATGTCGACTTCGGCTTCAAGCCGCCTTCTGGCGTCGGGCTGTCGCTCGATCTCTCCGTCATCAAGGGTGGCGGCTACCTCTTCTTCGACCTCGAGAAGGGCGAGTACGCGGGCGCGCTCGAATTCACCCTGCTCGAGTTCATCTCGGTCAAGGCGATCGGCCTGATCAACACCAAGATGCCCGACGGGTCGAAGGGCTTCTCGCTGCTGCTGATCCTGACGGCGGAGTTCAATCCCGGCTTGCAACTGAGCTTCGGCTTCACCCTGATCGGCGTCGGCGGGCTCGTCGGACTCAACCGCGCGATGCGGTTCGATCCGATCCTGGCAGGCGTCCGGACCGGCGCGATCACCAGCGTGATGTTCCCGGAGGATGTCGTGGCCAACGCACCACGCATCCTGAACGACCTGCGCGCATTCTTCCCGCCCCAGGCGGGCACGTTCCTGCTCGGGCCGATGGTCAAGATCGGCTGGGGCACGCCGACTTTGATCTCGATCTCGATGGGCGTGATCCTCGAGATACCGGGCAACATCGCTATTCTGGGCGTGCTCGAACTGGCGCTGCCCACCAAGGATGCGCCGATCCTGCAGATCAAGGTGGCCTTCGCGGGTGGGATCGACTTCGAGGCCAAGCGCATCTTCTTCGTCGCCGGCATGTTCGACAGCCGCGTGCTGACGATGACGCTCGAAGGCGGGATGGGCTTCTACATCTCTTACGGCGACGATCCGGTTTTCGTGCTGACCGTCGGAGGATTCCACCCGCGCTTCGCTCCGCCCGCGTTGCCGTTTCAATCACCGGACCGGGTGGCGCTGTCGATCCTCAACACCTCGGTCGCACGAATCCGGGTCGAGAACTATTTCGCCGTGACGTCGAACACGGTGCAATTCGGCGCGCGAGCCGAGCTGTTCTTCGGGCTTGGCCCATGCGAGGTCTCTGGCCATATCGGCTTCGACGCCCTGTTCCAGTTCTCGCCCTTCTACGTGATCATCGAGGTTTCCGGGTCGATCTCGCTGCGCGTGTTCGGAGTGGGGCTGTTCAGCATCCGCCTGCGCTTCTCGCTTGAGGGGTTGACGCCTTGGCGGGCGCGAGGCGAAGGCTCGATCAGTTTCCTGTTCTTCGACGTCAGCGCCAATTTCGACATTACCTGGGGCGATGTCGTCTCGGAGATCGAGCGCTTCGTGCTGGTGCTGCCGATCCTGATTACGGAAATCAAGAAAACCGAGAACTGGAAGCAGACGCTGCCCGACGGGCTGCATCTGCTGGTGACACTGCGCAAAATAGAAGACACCGGTGCCGACTTGGTAATGCACCCGCTCGGCGCGCTGGAATTCTCCCAGCGCGCGATCCCGTTCGATCGGCTGCTCGACAAGATCGGCGAACAGACGCCCTCGGACGTCAAGCGCGTCTCCGTGCGGCCGAAAGGAACCGAGATCGGCAGGCTCGGCGAGACGCGCGAACAGTTCTCGCCCGGCCAGTTCGAGAAGATGGACGCCGCCGCCAAGCTGGCACGAAAATCCTATGAGCCGATGGCGAGCGGCCTTGCCCTCGGCCCGAAAGGCGCCCAGTTCGCCGCGCTCAAGCTCGCGAAGCGGCGGGTGCGATACGAAGAAGAGATCATCGATTCCAACTACAAGCGCTTCGGCCGCAAGTTCGGCGGGCGCTTCGCTCACCTGTTCAACTTCTTCCTGCAGGGTTCGGCGGTAGCGCTTTCGCCGATCTCCGCCCGCAGCAAATCGCAGCTTCAGCCCTTCGCCGACAAGATCAAGGTGCGCCCCGAGGGTTTCGTGGTCGTGCATCGCAACGACAACACGCCTTATACGTCCGCCTCCTCGTTCAAGTCCGAAGCGGAGGCGCACGATCACCTCAAGAGCATGGATGCGCGCCAGCGCGCGGCGCTTCACATCGTTCCCAGCTGCGAGCTGGCCGCATGACCACGCCGCTCGCCACCTATTCTTTCCTGCCGTGGCTGCGTCGGGGCCTGTCCACCCGCATCGCCGGGACTTCGGGGGCGCGCGCGACGCTCCAGATCGAACTTGAGCTGGTCGGAGTGGAGCCGGGTGGTGCCGAGAAGATCGAGCCGACGGACCGGACCGTCGCACTCTACGGACCCGGTGACGTGATCGGCATCGAGGGCCGCTCGATCGTCCGCACCGAGCCGCTGCCGTGGATCACTAATTTCGAGCCGAACTATCTGCCGTTCGTCGAATTCTATGACGAGGATTTTCTTTGGCGTTACACGCCGACCGCGCCGTTCGAAGGCGATCGCCGGCTGACCCCGTGGGTTACGCTGGTCGTGCTGCGTGAGGATGAGTTCAAGGACCCGCCTCCGGGACAGGGTGCGTTGCCTTTCATTGACGTCGTCGATGCGGCGGTGTTTCCGGCACCTGGCGATCTCTGGGCGTGGGCGCATGTGCATGCGAGCCGCGAGATCACGGCAACTGCCGCGATCGTTGATACCGATGCGGCGGCCGTCGCCCAAGCGCTGCAATCGGCCATCGCGGCCAATTCCGACGAGGCGTGCTCCCGGCTCTTGTGCCCGCGCCGGCTAGCGCCGAACGAGGCCTATCATGCGTTCCTGATCCCGACCTTCGAAAGCGGACGGTTGGCCGGACTCGGACTCGATCCCGCCAAGACTCCGAGCGCCGGGCATTGCGCATGGGATCTCGCAAGCCATCCCGAACGCGCGAACCTCTCGCCGACACTCTATCCTTATTATCATCGCTGGTTCTTCCGCACCGGCGCATCGGGTGATTTCGAGTATCTCGTCCGCCAGCTCAAGCCGCGTCCGGTGGATTCGCGTGTCGGCGTCCGCGATGTCGATGTGCAGCGGCCGGGCGTCAACGTCGCCGGAATCGTCGCGCCGCCGACGCTGAAATTCAGCGGGGCCTTGCGCGCACCGCGTTCGAGCCTGTCCGATACCGAGCTTGCCGAAGCTAAGGCACAGGACAACTGGGCCGACCCCAAGCCGCACCCCTTCCAGCGGACGCTCGCCGATTTCATCAATCTCTCCGACACCTATGAGGAGATTTCGGCCGGCGATGCCAATGCGGCGTATGCGGACGGCGCGCGCGCGGCGGAGACGGACAGCGGCGGCGATGTGCCGGCACCGCCCGCGCTGGCGCTGATCGATGATGATCCCGATCCGGTCATCACGCCGCCGCTCTATGGGCGCTGGCACGCGCGCACCTATCGGCTGTTGGGCCAGCGTGACGGCACCCCTGCGCCCAACGCAAACAACTGGTTGCACGAGCTCAACCTCGACCCGCGCTGGCGCGCTGCAGCGGGGTCTGGCACGCAGGTGATCCAGACCGAGCAAGAAACTCTGATGGCGTCGGCCTGGGCACAGGTCGGTGCGCTGCCGGATGCCAACCGGCGCATCCGCGGCGGACAGTTCGCGATCGGCGTCTCCTTTGTCTGGCACGCTCGTACCCTCACGCCGCTGGTCGTGGCCGATCCGGCGCGGGCGCTAATGCTCACGGCACCGGCGCATTTGCGCGTCATGCAGGAAGGGCAAACCGTGCGGGCGCGCGCGGAGCACTCGCTGACGCCTGATACCTTGATGAGCGCGCCAATGCGCCGCGCGATGCGGCCGCGCGCGCGGCTGTCACGCAAGCTCGGCTTCACCTTCGCGGCACCGGCGCATGCGGCGATCACGCGGGTGGATGCGGGCGAGATTCCGGCGGTGCCGCCGAAAGTCGCGCCGCCGGACATACCGAAGATCGACGATACGGTCGTGAGCGTGGCGCCGCCGGCCTGGCCAGGCTGGCTCGATGCCATCGGCGCTGCGCTACGCGACGTGCCACTTTGGTTGCTGGCGCTGATCGGGCTCGTCCTGCTGCTGCTCATCGTCGTGATTGGCGCATGGTTTGCGCTGCCCATCGCGTTCGGCCTCGTCGCGGCGATGCTGGTGTTGCGCAATCGCGCCGAGAACCGCGCGCGCATCGAGGACGTGAAGGAAAATAACCGGACGCCGGAGAGCATCGACCGGCTGCCGGACTTTCCGGGCTTCACTTTGGTGGAGCGCGTCGGCGATCCGTTGCCAGCCGCTGGGACGAGCACCGGCACGGGCGACAGCGCGGATGCGCTGCGCCTCAAGGCGGCGCTGCGCCAAGCCTATGCGGGCGAGATCGAAGCCGCGGCCGAAGCCCGCGTGCCGGAGCGCAAGCCGATCGGCCTCGCCAATTCGGCAAAGATTGTCGCCAGCACGCTCGATCCGCGCAAGGCCGTGGCGCGGCGCACGTTGAACGACATCACCATCCCGGGACGGCTCGCGCCGGCCGCACCCGAGGCGTTCGACGAGATCATGAATTATCCGGTGTTCGACACGCCGATGTACAAGCCGCTCAAGGACATGGGTGCCGACTACCTGCTGCCCAATCTGAATCTGATTCCACCCGACAGCATCACGCTGCTTGAGACCAATCAGAAGTTCATCGAATCCTATATGGTTGGGCTCAATCATGAATTCAGCCGCGAACTATTGTGGCGAGAATATCCGACCGACCAGCGCGGCAGTTATTTCCGCCAGTTCTGGGATGTCTCCGCCTATTACGATCCTGCCGCGACCGATCCGGATGCGTTGAAAGAAAAGCTCCGCGACATCCCGCAGATCCACCGGTGGGCCCCGACCACCGCGCTCGGCACGCACGACAACCGCGAGGAACCTGGAGCCCCGCAGGAGGAAGAGGTGGTGCTTGCGATCCGCGGCGAGCTGCTCAAGAAATATCCCAACGCGGTCGTCTATGCCCATCAGGCCGAGTGGCAGAAGACGAACGGCAAGATCGACCTGCTGCGCGAGCGCAAGCTCGTTGAACTGACGCCCGCCGAAGAGCTCGCGCCGCCACGCAGCAAGGTGAAGACACCGCTCTATCAGGCGCGCGCCTCCGAGGACGTCTATCTTTTCGGCTTCGATCTCACCGTGCCGGTGGCGCGCGGAGGGCCGGGCGACCAGCCGGGTGACGACAGCCGAGCCGGCTGGTTCTTCGTCATCAAGGAGCGTCCCGGCGAGGCCCGCTTCGGCCTCGATGAGGGCACGGGCGCGCAGCCGCCGCAGACATGGTCCGACCTCGCATGGGGTCATGCAGCACCCGGGGCGGCACCGGGCGCGCATCTCACGCTGGCGCACACGATCGGATTGACGGAGCCGACCGACTCCACCCAGGCGGAGTTCGCCGCACGCAAGGAGCAATGGGGCGAGGACAAGCAGGTGCGCTGGGGTCCGACCACAGACGCCGCCGAGGTTGCCTACGTGCTTTACCAGGCGCCCGCGCTGGTCGCCGTCCACGCGGCCGAGATGCTGGCGAAGACGCGCGCGGGAGGCGGCCCATGAGTGACGACTTCCGCGAACAGGCGCGGACGCTCAATGAGGCCAGGCGCGCGACGGCGGCGGCGCGCGAAGCGCTTTCACTTGCGCGCGACAAGGTACTGCGCGGACGAAAGGAAAGTCAGGACACCGAGGCAAAGGCCCGCGCGCATTTCCGCGACGTTGCGGCCCGCGAGCGCGGGCTGCTCGACACGCTCGGCGAGGCAAACGATCCGCGCAAGGCGGTCGAGACCCTCAGCGATTCGGACCCGCTGCTACTCCTCCCGGTACGGATCGAGACACGCTTCAAAACGATCACAGCAACGGGCGCCGTTCGCCACGAATTGTGGCTCCGCATCTATCCCGACGATTGCGCGGTCGACAGCTTCGAGCCGTATCCGTCCGATTCCGAGATCGTTGCCGCCAAGGTTTACTGGCGGAATGTCTGGCGCGCGGGCGGCGACGAGAACGGCACGCGCGCGGCGTGGAAGGGTTTGGTCGGATCCTGCGGCGGCGGACGCGCGGCCTGGCTGGTGCGCAACTACGTTCCGGTCAACCTCGCGGACAAGCCCACAAAGTCCGTGCCGCACGAGATACTCCTGATCGCCGCGAACGAAGTCGCGCCTTCTGCTGAGGTGCTCACGGCGCTGGAAAAATATTGGCCTGCCGTCTGGCAAGCGAACGGCGCGCGAACGGGCCTCGATGCGGCGCGCCAGGGCCTCGCTTCGGACTTGGGCAACGATGCCGCGGCAGCAGACGCCGCGATCGCCGCCTACGCGCCCTTCAACATCAAGGACGCACCGGTCCCGCCTGGCGACCGGACGGCTCCCTCCGCACGTTTCTTCGTAGTGCTGTTTCCCGACAGCGCGACGCTGGCGACCCAGCGTTTCTCCTGGGGATCGGCGCCCAAGGCGCACGTGCTGCCGGACCGGTTCATCGCAATGGGCTATGAGACCGCCTACGCCCAGGGCATGGCGCCGTCATTCACCGCCATGGGCGCAGCCATGTCCTCGCCCCTCATCCTCGGCATCGACCCCAATGCGGCGAAGGGCGAGCAGGTCGATCCCGCCGGCGGCGACATCATGTTCGGCGAGGACATCGCCTGGATGGTCGACTTCGAGGCCGCCGTCGCAAACGGCATGGGCCTGCGCATCCCGATCACGGCCGCGCAGGCGCGCGCCGGCTTTGATCGGATCATTGTTGTCGGGGTGCGTGCGACCGCCGACGCGGCCGAGGCGCGGGAATTGCTCAGCACGCTGATCGCGCATCATCGCGACGGGCGCGGCGGATTCTCGCTGCTGCCGCAAGGCGCAGCCACCAACAATACCGAGGACAAGCCTGCCGATCTTCGCCTCAGCCAAGATGCGGACCCGAGCTATCGCGCGGCTTTCACCGCGGAGGGGACGCCAATCGCCGCGAATGTATGGCGCGACCAGCGCGACGGCGCGCGCGCGGCCGCCGCTCTCGGGCTTCCGATCGAGGCGTTGCAAGGCGTGATCGGCGTGAACGGCGCCGATCAGATCGAGGCGCGCGTCATGCACACGGCGCTGTTTCCCGGCACCTTGGGATATTTCCTGCGCGACATGATCGGCGACGCGCTGTCCCCACAGGCGTTCGACTTCATGCGCGGATACATGCTGGACGTGGTCAGCGGTCGCGGGCCGATTCCAGCGCTGCGGGTCGGCGCGCAGCCTTATGGCGTGCTGCCGACGACCGCGTTTTCGCGTATCGCGTTTGGCCCGCGTCGGGACCTGCCGAACCTATCGCATATAACGCCAGCCGCATTCTCGACGTCTTATCTGGACGTGCTGGCGCATGTGCTGCGTGTGGCGGAACGTGACTGGGCCAAGATGGCCGCGGAAGCGAACTGGATTGGACGGACGGGAGATCCGCATCGGACGCTACTCGATACGCTGGGCCAGCATCCCGCATCGGTCGAGTTCTATCGACGCAATGCCGAGAGCATCGAAGAGCACGTCAACCGTCTCCATCTGGCGTCGGGTGGGTTCACCGCCAATATCCTGAGCGGACTGGAGACGGCCTTCCGGACCCAGGAGGTCCCTCAATTGCTCGCGCGGTTGGGCCTGCCTGTCAGTGAAACGCTGCCGATCTCGGAGCGCATTTTTTCGGGGCGGCAGTATCTCCTCGGCGGGCCAGTGGTGGACGACGTGCCGCTGTCGGAAACGGAGCAGATACGCGCCTATACGGCCGATGAGCGCAACTATCTCGTCTGGCTCGCAGCCGCGGCGCTGTCGGACATGGATGTCGTCCGCCGTCAGGCCGGGTTCAAAAACGGAACACCGCCGCGGGCGCTGCTTTACATCATCCTGCGCTTCGCGCTGCTGAGCGGATATCGCCACGAGGGTATCGACCGCCTGATCGTCGCCAATCTCATAGACAGCGACGCCGCGCGCGCCTATCGCCGCGACCCGACCTTCGTTCACGTCAAGGCAAGCGCGACCAGCCAGAGTCGCTGGGAGCAACTCTACGCGACCGCACCGCTGGCGATCACGGGCGGCCCGCAGATGCGTCTGCACCAGCATATCGCCGCCGAACTGCGCGCTGGGACCGCGACTGGACCGTTGCGCGAGCAGGTGAGCGCCATCGAAGCGTTGCAGGACCTGCCGACCGCACGGCTGGAACGGCTGTTCGCCGAGCATGTCGACTGCCTGAGTTTCCGCACTGATGCGTGGCGGACGGGCCTTGCTTTCACGCGGCTCAAGCAGATGCGCGGCGGCGATGCGCAAAACCCGCCGCGAACTGGCGTCCTGCTCGGCGCCTATGGCTGGGTCGAGCATGTGCGTCCGCGTGGCGCGTATCAGCCGTTCCAACTGCCGGACGACCTCGTCGCCGAATTCCCCAGCACGGCCGAGCCGCTGTCGATCGATCCCGCCAATCAGGGTTTCATCCACGCCCCCTCGCTCGATCATGCGGTGACGGCGGCCGTGCTGCGCAGCGGCCATATGTCGATCGCCGATCCGGCCCAGGGCGCTGAGCTCGCCGTAAACCTTTCCTCGGAGCGGGTGCGCCGCGCGCTCGGCGTCATGCAGGGCATGCGAGAAGGACAGAGCTTGGCGGCGCTGCTCGGCTATCAGTTCGAGCGCGGGCTGCATGAGCGGCACGCACCGCTCGAACTCGACAAGTTCATCCAACCGCTGCGTAACCAGTTTCCGCTCGACGCCAAACCGCTCCCCGAAACCGCCGAACCGCCCGGCAGTTCCGCGGAGGCGATTTCCGCGCGCAATGTGATCGACGGCCGCAAGTTCGCCAACAAGGTGCTGGGGTTGCCGGAAGCATCGCGCGTTTATCCCTTCGGCCTGAGCGACGTGCCCGGCGCCACGGCGGACGAGGCACGCGCGATCGAGATCGAGGCGGACCGCTTACTCGACACGCTCGACGCCGTATCCGACGTGGCGATCGCTGAATCGGTGCATCAGGCCGCCAAGGGCAATTTCGAGCGCGCGGCCGGCATGCTGGACGCGTTCTCGCGCGGCGCGCCGCCACCCGAGCCGGAGGTGACGCTGACGCCGCGCACCGGCGTTACGCTCACCCACAGGGTGGCGCTGCATCTCGATCCCGACGCACCCGATCCGCCCGCGGTCGCGACGCCGCGCGCGCTCGCCGAGCCGCGCATCGACGACTGGCTGCGCCGGCATCTGCCGCCGTTATCGAGCATCGCCTGCAGCGTCACCTATTTCGACCGCACACTGAACCGCATCAGCGATCCGGTACGCGTCAGCGCCGCCGACCTCGGGCTCGCCGCGATCGATCTCGTCGCCATGATGCCGGAGGACGCGCAGCAGAATTTCGGCGCGCTGGACGAACGCGTGCTGCGTCATGTCCAAGCGGCACACACCGTCACGCCCGATGCGGCGGCGCGCATCGATTACATGACGCCGTTCGACGCAGCGACGAACACGCTGTTCGCAGTGACGCCGCTGGTCGAAAGTCTGCGGGCTTTGCTTGCGTCCGCGCGCGCGCTGACCGGCGCTGACTTGGCGTCCCCTTCGTCGCCTTATCCTGACCCGGCACCAGCGCTCGATCTGGTGCCGGAGCATGTCTCCGATCGGATCGCGCCGCTGAAGACTGTGCGCGACAACTGCACGACGCTCGCCGGCGAGGCCGCCGCGACCGCGAAGGACGATCGCGACAATACTGCCGGCGCGCGCGATGCGCTGATCGCGGCAATAGACGATTACGCGGCCCGCCTGTCCGGTCTCGCGACGCACGCAGCCCTGTACGGCCTGACATCCAGCGGGACCGCACTTGTGCAGGATGCGCAACGCGGCGCTTTCGCATCGGTCCGCGCGGTCGCGCTGGAAACCGTGACGCGATGGCAGACCAAACTGGCCGAGGCCGACACGGCGCTCGCCGAGGATGCAGTGCTTGCCGGCACGCCGGGCGCAAGCGACGAAGACCGTCGCACGGCGCTGCGCAGGGCCGAGACTGCGTTCTCGACCGGGATCGCGCTCGCCGATCTGCTCCCAGCACCGGGCGCTCTGCGTACCGAAGTGCTGACCAAGCGCGGATTGTTCGCCACGCGCCTTGCGGCGTTCGAGGCGTTGTCGCGCACCGCCACAACCACGCTGCAGAGTCTGATCGGCGAGGCGCGGGCGACGCTGCCCGTCGATACTTTCGAAAAGCTGGGGCCGGTGTTCCGCGAGAGCGAGGCGAAGCTGGCGCGCTTCTGCGAAGACATCGCGCGCGCCGCGGAGGCTCTCGCCAAGGAGGCGGACGGGCGTATCGTGAAGGCCGAGGCGGCGCTGGCGGAGCACGCCGCCGCGAGCGAGGATCGCACGCGCGCACGCACGCTCGATGCCGCCGCCAAGGCGCTGTTCGGCGATGCCTTCTTCATCGTCCCGGGCGTTCGGCTCTCCATGACGCCGCGTGACGACGAGAGCGCCGCAACGCAGCGCGGCGACTGGACCGCGGCCATCGCCGGTGCGGGGCCGGCGGGCCTGCTGCATCACCTCGTCACCGATCTCGACCGGCTCGACCCGGTCGACGAATGGCTCGCGGCGGCTGCGCGCGTGCGCCGGCCGCTGAAGCAACTGGAGCGGGTCGCGATCCTGTCGGAAG
>Ga0207651_10000602_pt1 | contig 15164 bp, 19 predicted proteins | sample KBSM23metaG_FD_184328 | JGI IMG/M metagenome (GOLD analysis project Ga0207651, IMG submission 184328) | Miscanthus rhizosphere microbial communities from Kellogg Biological Station, Michigan, USA - KBS M2-3 metaG (SPAdes) (version 2) | ecosystem: Host-associated > Plants > Roots > Rhizosphere >... | reverse complement strand
CCAGGAGCGAGGCGTACCGGACGGAGGCGGAACTGAGCGCGCAGGCCGCGATGAACAGCCGGCTCGCGCTGAAGATCGGCTACCTGCTGCGGTACTCGCACGCGCCCGTCTTCGGCTTCACCGCAATGCCGAACCAGCGCGACAAAGCGGCGCTGTCGACGCACCAGCCGTCCGGCGTCTCGCGAACGGCGCCAGGAGCGAGCGTCTCCGTCTTGTCGCCATAAGTGACCGTGCCGGACGCCGCATCGATCGAGATCTTGTGCTGTTCCTTGAACGCCCAGCCGCTCGCTTTCTTCGCGGCCAGATCGATCTTCATCGGTACGTCGAGAGTCGTCAGGAAATCGCCGAAGATGACGCAGGTGCCTTCGGGCGTCTGATATGCTCGAACGCCGTCTCCAAGGTGGAAACGGCGCAGTTTTACGTCGAGCAGGAATTGGGCTTCAGGGTCGGCCGACCAGCCAACGGTGATCGGTGTCGCCGCTGGCGCGTTTATCGCACCGGCACAGCAGAGCGCCACAAGCGCAGCCGCTTTCAGCTTCTGACCGACGCCGAACATCGCGAGCTTCCGCCAAAGCTCCCGCGGCCTAGTTCAGGACCGCGTCCGTCTCGGCGATGGTCTGCGGCCCGTTGTCGCTCGGCTCGACATACTGGACCGTGACTCGGCCGTTGGCGGCGGACGCATATTCGTCCTCGATCGGAATAGTCACGTCGCGCTTGCCGATCTCGGTGTAGACCGCAATTCCGCGCTGGATCGCGATCGGATCCTTGATCCCGGCCTTCATCACGCGAACCTCACCGAAGACGGAGCGTTCGCCGCTGCGGGTAAGCTCGAGGCTGACCGCAGGCTTTCCGTCTTTCCGGGTCAGCTTGACGTCGGCAATTCCGGCTTTCGCTTCCAGATTGCCGAAGCGGGCGATGACGGGAATCGTGACGCCGTAAATGGTGGTCAGCCTGAACGCGATGCCCTTCACATCCTTGGGCGCATCCACGGGCTGCGGCGGAGGAACGGCACGGAAAAGCAGGTGAACCCGATATTCCCCGTCCGGAAGATTGGCGGGAGCACGCGCGGAAATGCGAATCGTCTGGGGCTCGTTGGGTACGAGCGTTATCCGGCGAGGAGCATACATGATCATCGACTGGGCAAGCTGCTCCTCGGCGTTCGGATCGGTCACGTCATGGAGCATTCCATCGCTGGTCATGCGCCGCAGCTCGACGGAGACACGATAGGTCGCGACGTCCTCACCGATGTTGTTGAGGATGATCTCGGTGCCGCGGCCGCCGTTCAGGACGATACGCGTCGGAGCGACCAGGAGGTCGCCCACCCCCGCTTGAGCGCCGGGCGCAAGAAGCAGCAAAGAGGCCAGCAAGCCGGCGCGCGCCGCCATACGGAACAGGGACATGAAACACTCCTCTCGGGTTCGTGGAGGAGTTTTGGTCCAAAGTGGTTGATATTCGGCTAACCATGCCGCTTCACCGGCTCCAGATAACCAAAAAGGGGCTGCGGTTTCCCGCAGCCCCTTCGTCTGGTCAGCCGGTGAGGCTGGAACTCTTACGGATAGTCGACGGTGACGTCGATGTTGCCCGAATAGGTGCCGTCGACGGTCGCCGGGACGATGTCGATGTCGCCGCCGATCTGGAAGTCGACACCGGTGTTGCCCGAGTTCGGCAGCGTCGCCGTCGCTTGGCCTGTCGGCCGGAACGCGAGTGTGCCACCGTTCGAACCGGTGAGCGAGCTGGCCGTCTTGATGATGTTCACGACCATCTTGTTCGTGCCCTTGACATTGTACGTCGGGACAGAGGTCGTGCCGGAGCAAACGACTTCCGCATTACCACCGGCGCAATCCAGGACGTTGCCGGCGCTCACCTTGATCGTGCGAGTAGCGGTCACGCCGCCCGACGGGATCAGGATCGTCGCGAAGTCGAGCGCACCCGACGCGGTGAGCGTCAGCGGCTTGACGATCTTAGCCGTTGCTGTTGCCGGCGTGGTGGCGCCGACAGCCGCAGCAGAAGCCGGCGTCGAAGCCAGCGTGAGAGCCGCGACAGAAGCGGCCAGCGTCACTCGAAGAATGTTCTTCATTTGGAATTTCCCCACTTGGTCCAAAAATCGCCGGCTGGCCGAACGCGGTCAGGTCACCCGTATTTGTCCCATTAACCGCAGTCGCTTACGGCTTTCCTCAAGGGGATGGTTACCGATCCGGAAAGACTTTCATCCGTTTCGGAGAGAGTCAGAGATATTCGACAGTGATCGGCATTTCGCCGCGGAAGTCGCCGTCGCTGTTGCCGCTCAACTTCAATCGCCCGCCAAAGCGAAAAACGAGGCCGCCAGACGAATCGAGCTTCGGCTCGGACGGAAGATCGGTGGTTATCTCGTCGATGCTGATGGTCGACCCGCTCACCGAATGGAGCTCAATGCGCGCGGGCATCTCGACTCGTACGGTCCTGCCGGGTTCACCGTGCACTCGCGCCTCTCCGACCATCGCCCGACCGCTAATGGCTTGAACAGAGCCGGTTGCTTGGCGCGTGCCATCCGGGCGTAGGGTTGCCGTTCCTTCTCCAGCACCGATTACGACGATCCGGTCGAAATCGAGGATTGCTTGGACCTCCAGCTCCATCGGACGTGCATCCGCATCGGCCTTCGGCCCCGTTGAGGGCGTCTGGCACAGCCGGCATTGCGCGCGCGCGTCAGGGCCCCAGGCCAACAGCGCCGCGGCAAAAGGAACGAACACTAGGAACGCAGATCGCCCCATCATGCTGGAGCTGATATCGTTCAAAGTTCAAGACAGGGTTAATCGCACGCTAACCTCCGCTGTTACAGGCGCCTCCGACAGAAGCTTGTCGATGCCCTCACGACTTTCTATCCGTTGAGTAGAAATGGCCCGCGTTAGTCCCACCTCGTCCCGCAGGCCGTTCGCGACTGCTCTGAAGGCTCTCATCTATCTGGCGCTGGTCGGGATCCTCGCCCTGATCGTCGCGGTCGCCGTAGCGTACGCAAACCTGCCCAGTTATCGCGCACTATCGCAGCGTTCTGACCTTGGGCAGATGATACGAGTTCGAGCCGCCAACGGAGCCGTACTCGTGAACATTGGGCCCAGCTTCGGCCAATGGCTGCCTTACAACCAGATCCCGCCGGAGATGCGCGCCGCGATGATCGCGGTCGAAGACAAGCGCTTCCGCTCCCATATCGGCGTCGATCCCATCGGAATGGCGCGCGCGGTGAAGACCCGCGTTCAACGCGGCCGCTGGGCGCAGGGCGGCTCGACGATCACGCAGCAGCTTGCGCGCAACATTTTCCTCACAAGCAGCCGCACGTTCGGACGCAAGATCAAGGAAGCTATCCTCGCAATTGCGCTGGAGCGGAAATTCTCGAAGAACCAGATCCTCGAGCTCTACCTCAACCGTGTCTATTTCGGCGGCGGCGCTTACGGCATCGACGCTGCCTCGCGTCGCTTCTTCGGCCATAGCGCACGTTCACTCTCGCTTGGCGAAGCCGCGATCATCGCAGGTCTGGTGAAGGCTCCCTCAAACTATTCGCCCACCGCCGACGTAGAAGCGGCGCGCTCGCGATCCCAGGTCGTGCTGCAGACGATGGTTCAGAATGGGTTCGTTGATGCAGCCAGCGCCGCCCAGGTCGATGCGAACTCGATCAAGCTGCAGCCCACAACGAAGCAGAACAGCGTCCGCTACTTCACCGACTGGGCCTTGCCCCAGCTCGATACGTTGATCGATGAGAGCAAGGAGCCGATCGAGGTTTGGACGACGCTCGATCCCAACATGCAGGCGGCAGCGGACCGCGCAATCGCCGCCAATGCGCCTCAGAATGCGCAAGGCGCGCTTGTCGCCATCGATCGCGACGGCGCCGTTCGGGCGATGGTCGGCGGACGCGACTACGTGTCCTCTATTTATAATCGCGCGACACAAGCTGAGCGCCAGCCGGGGTCAGCGTTCAAGCTGTTCGTCTATCTCTCCGCGCTCGAATCAGGGATGAAGCCGACCGACACCATCGTCGATGAGCCGGTGACGATTGATGGATGGACTCCTCGCAACTCAACGCGGACCTACAGGGGCCAGGTGACGCTCCGCGAGGCGTTTTCCCTATCGATCAACACGATCAGCGCGAAGATCGGCGCTCAGATCGGATTTGGCACTATCGCGGACATGGCCCGGCGGTTCGGCATCAGCAGCCGAATCTCTACCTTCCCGTCCATGGTGCTTGGGACGAGCGATGTCCGGCTGATCGATATGACCAGGGCATTCGCATCGGTCGCAAACCAGGGCGTGTCAGTCGCTCCCTACGCGATCCGGCGTGTCGTCACAGCGGATGGGCGCATGCTCTATCAACATGATGCCGAGGAAGGCCGCGTGCTTGTCGCCCCGTGGGTTGCGGCTGGAATGACCGACCTTCTTCAGTCGGCGGTGATGACCGGTACTGGCCGGGCCGCCCAGATCGGTCGGCCCGTGGCCGGAAAGACCGGCACGACCCAGTCCAACAGGGATGGCTGGTTCATCGGATTTTCGAGCGGGCTCACGACCGGCGTCTGGATGGGCCGCGACGACGCCAAGGCAATTGCCGGACTGCAGGGTGGAACCGCGCCGGCCAGGGCGTTCCATGATTTCATGGCTGTCGCGGTCGCGAAGCGGCCAGTAGAGCAGTTCCAGACCGAAGTACCGATCCCTAACTGGGACCTTGGAGATGACGGCGCAGAATATGTCGACGAAAACCAGGTCGGCTTCGAGCCGCTGGTAGACGAGAACGGCAACCCGCTGCCGAACCAGCCCACGGACACAATGCCGGCGCCTGGTACTCAGGCGCCTCCGCAGGGCGGGCAGGTCGACCAGCAGTGGCTGGACCAGGTTCTGCCGCCAGGACAGCAGCGGCCGGGCCAGCCGACACGGCAACCGCCGACGCAGCCACAACCGCAACCTCAGCAGCAGCCGCCGGTCGTGCGGCCGCCGCAGCCGCGGTCAGCTCCCCCGCCCGATCCGCTTCAGCCGGCTCCCGATACGTCGCAGCAATAGCTTCGCAGCATCGATGTCGCCGCCGAAGAGTTCGCGCTCCAGCGCTCTGAAATCGGCACCGTGGTTCATGTGCAGCATGTGGGCGACCTCGTGCGCGACGACGTAGCGGCGGGCATGGGGCGGGGCGAGAATCAGCCGCCAGCTGTATCGAATGCGTCCTGCCGAAGAGCAGCTTCCCCATCGAGTGTCCGCGTCGCCGACGGTCACGGCGCGTACGGTGACACCAGCCGCTTCGGCGATCTCGGCCGTTTCGTTGGAAAGCGTTTCCAGTGCCCGACGCTTGAGAAACAGCTCTATCCGGCGAGGGAAACCCTCAGGTGTCCCCCCGCAGATCAGTCGCGAGCCTTCAAGCCGCACAGTGCGTGCCGCGCGCTCCGCCCAAACCAATTCGACTTCTTCGCCCTCGAGTGGAATTCGAGCGCCCGCAACGAACGGCTCTCCAGGAAGCATCGCCTGGAGTTGAGTCTCGACCCAGCCGCTCTGCTCTGCAGCCCAGTCCAGTGCGGCCTTGCGATTCATCCGCATCGGGCCCGTCAGTCTCAGCAAGCCTCTCTTTTCGTCCAACCGGAGTCGGAGGCGCCTGGCGCCGCGAATGCCGCGGATCTCGACGGGCAACGGAAGCTCATCGTGTCGAAGCAGCGCATCAGAGCGACTTGTCGACGACATGATCCTCCAGTTCTTCAACATCCGCCTCGCTAACCGTCCAGCCCCTGGTCGACTGCCCCGCTTCGTGCACTGTCTCGCGACTTCCGGAGATCAGATAATGCCAGCCGGGCAGCGACCGTCCCTCCGACCTTAGACGATAGGCGCAACTCTCCGGAAGCCAGTCGAGCTTGCCGACGCTTTTCCGGTCGAGGACGACGCAGTCGACCACTCGGCTCTTTCGATGCGCATAGTCTGTGCAACGGCCGTTCTTCCGATCGAGAAGCTCGCACGCGACATTCGTCGGATAGAGCAGCCCTGTTTCCTCGTCCTCGAGCTTGTGCAGACAGCACCGGCCGCAACCGTCACACAAGGCTTCCCACTGCCCGCGGTCCAACTCGGACAGAGGCTTTTCCCAAAAGGGCTGCGACGATGTGCGTTCATCGGCCATGACAAGTTCAGACATGCTCTGCTATCTGCGCTCCTTCAAGGAGCTGGGGATGAAAAGGTCAGGGAATTTGAAGCGCTTCGCATTGATTGTTTTCGCGGTGACAGGCTTTACCGCGCCCGCGCTCGCGCAATCTTACGTTTCCGACGTCGAGCCCTTCATCAATGCGGTTCGCGAGCGTGACGGCGACAAGGCGACAGAGCTCCTCAATAGCCGTCCGACGGTCGTCAACACGCGCAACGCCAAAGGCGAGACGGCCCTGAATGTCGTACTTAGCCGCAGCGACGAGCTCTGGACTGGTTTTTTGCTTGGCAACGGCGCCGATGTGAACCTTCAGGATGGAAGGGGCGACACTCCGCTTATCACCGCGGCGCGCGTCGGTTACCTCGACGCGATTGACACTTTGCTGAGACGCGGGGCTCGCGTCGATCTTGCCAACAGGATGGGCGAAACTCCGCTCATCATCGCCGTCCAGCAGCGGGAAGTGGACGCAGTGAAGCTTCTCCTTGCCAAGGGCGCCAACCCGGACCGAGCCGATTCCGCTGCAGGCTATTCGGCACGCGACTATGCCAAGCGCGACACGCGCACGCCGCAGCTTCTGGCCGCGATCGAGGCGGCCGGAAAGCCGAAAGCGGCGACCTCTGCCAGCACTCCTGCGAAACCGAACGACCTCAACAGCTTCGACCTGAAAAAACCTCAGTAGTCATCGCCTAGGCTCGGATCGATTTGCGCCGAGAGACGCCGCGCAGCTCGCCTCGCAAAACGAAGCAACTCGGCCTTCCGACGAGCCGGCGCAAGGGGGCGATGCATCGCATCGCGGACGAGCGCTGCGTCATAACGGTCCGCGACGATGAGGCCGGCCTCGTTCGGAAGGAAACGCTCCCCTTCGCAGATTCCTGCCAGATGCGGCGGAACTGCCCAGAAGAAGCGGTCGCAAAATTCCAAGTAGGCGGTCCATTTGCCGTCACCCAGCAGGTCCGACTTGGCCACCTTGATCTCCACGATGGTCAGTGAGCCCTTTGCATCGATCGCCATCATGTCGGCGCGCCGACCGTTGGGAAGCGGAACCTCGCAGATGGCGAACAGATCCTGGCGGCAAAACAGGCGGGTCACGCCGCGGGCGACTTCCGCCGCGATCGGGGGCGCATCCTGGAAGCACGAATCAATAAGGGTGGCCATCGCTGACCACCCTAGAACAAACCAAGAATAGGAGAAACGCCTCTAGCGATAGAAGACGTGATTACCAATCGACGTCACGCGCTTCAGGCGCCAGCCCGGCGACACGCGCTTGGCGTGGAAGAACAGAGCGTTCTCGGCCTCGGAGTCTTTAAGGTCCTGATCGACGATTTTGGCGATGGCGACAGCATTCTGCCACTGACGGCCTGACCGGTTCACGGCAGGCCAATGCCCCCCTCGAATGAAGCTGAACTGCCCGCGCTGGAACAACACGCCGCAATAGGAAGAGGGAAATCGCCCATGCGAGTTGGCGCGATTGGCAATCACTTGACCAACGGCCAGCTGACCAGCGAGCGGCTCGCTTTTCGATTCGAAATAGACGCCCGCAGCAAGGCATTCGAGCTCGCGGCTGCCGGCGTCGCTTCCGCGCATTTGCGCAACAAGAGAACTCAGGTCGCCGGTCGGTTTGACTGGAGCCGCTTCCGTTTGAGGAATTTTGTCGGTCGTCTCGCTCTCAACCGGATCCATCGAATCCGGGAGCGCAGGATATTCAATCTTCTCAGGCACTACCACCGTCGGCAGAGACGCTTGGGTCACTGGAATCAGTGGCTCGGAGCTCGGTCCAACCTGGGCAGGAGCAACAGAACTCGCGCTTGCAGCGGCGATGACCAGCAGTGCCGATCGAAGGGAAACCAACATATTTTCCGTATTCGGTGCGGTGAACCGTCTATGGGCGCGTCACAAAACGCTTAAAAAGCAACAACTTGCGCCCTAGATAATTCCCCGTCTCGCGTGACATTCCCGCCAGCTTTTCTGGCTGAGAAATGCCCCCCGCTCTTTGTGTTGTCCTTTGTTCCCGCGCTCAGGACTAAGGGTCAACCCGGATGGGTCGTTTCAGCGATGAATCGTTCCGGGTCCGCGATGTCTAGTTCAATTAACCAAAAATCGGGGTCGAATCGCTCCTTCCGGGCGACAAGCTCTGCAACAGATTCGTCGGCCGAACGTGGGTCGAGCCGCTTGAGCGACCAGTGGTAAGTGAAATCCGAGCCGAGTTCTCGCTCAAGAATACCATGCAAATCCCCCCGTTCGCGTACGACCAGCGTCAACGCGCCGCTATCCGGATCGCCTTTCCTGAGGATCGCCGCGAAGCCTCCTTCGGCTTGCGCACGGCGAATGAAGCCGGCCGCTTCGACATGCGCCGGCAGACGATTCGTCACTCGCCTTTCATCAGGCGGCGTCCCGCTCGTCCGCTCCTAGGAGCACGGCCGCAAGCGCGTCACGGCTCCGCGCGCCGCGCATCTTCTCCAACGTCGGCGCATGGCGCGTGACGCGGCTGATCGAGGCGAGTGCCTTGAGATGCTCGGCGCCGGCATCGGGCGGCGACAGCAGCAGGAAAACGAGATCCACGTCACGACCGTCAATGGCTTTGTAATCGACGGGTTCAGACATTCGCACGAACAGGCCATAGATGCGGTTCAGGCCGTCGATTTTGCCGTGCGGGATTGCCACCCCCTGACCGAAGCCGGTCGAGCCAAGCCGCTCACGCTCGCTGATGCTCGAGAGGATTTCGCCACCATCCAGATTCAGTCGCTGTGACGCAATCTGCGCCAGCTGCTGCAAAAGGGCGCGCTTGTTGCCGCCTGGCAGGGACGGCTTGATCGCATCGAAATCCAGGAAGTCGGAAAGGTGCATCGTCTAAGACCAAGTTCGTACCAATGCGGCCCCTGCCACACCGGCACTAAATTGCACGAATAACGAATCTTGTCAGCGGGCCTGCGGTTCCACCCAGCCGATGTTTCCGTCCTCGCGGCGATAGATCATGTTCAGCTCACCCGACGCACTGTTCTTGAACATGAGCGCGTTAGTGTTCCTGAGATCCATAAGCATGACCGCATCGGAGACACTCGCCTCTGGGATATCGATTCGCGTCTCCGCAACGATCGCCGGATGGTCGCCTTTGCCGTCCAATTCCGGCGCAAGCTCCGGCTCGGGCCGCGATGCAAAGACCGTGTAGCCCGCATTCTCCACAAGCTCGTCCGCACCATCGCCTTTGTGCTCGCGAAGGCGCTTCGCATACCGCCGCAGCTGCTTCTCGATCTTGTCCGCAGCAGCCTCGAACGCAATGCTCGACGTCTGGGCGCGGTGATGCGACTTCAGCACAATGCCTTGCGACACAGGCGCGACGATGTCGCAGACGAAATCGTTCTGCGGTCCTGGGCTGAAGGTCACATTAGCCGCAACCGCGCGCGAAAAATATTTGTCTGCGATATTTTCCATCCGGCCCGCAGCCTGGTCGCGCAGCGATTCGCCAACGTCGATCTGATGGCCCGTAACTCGTACGTCCACGTGGATTACCCCTCCTTTCTCGCGAGGCGCGGCCCGTTAGGACCCGCACCGCTTGGGCGTCAACCAGCGCCTTAGACAGGAGGAGCGAAGCGCTCCCACAAAGGGCTGGCCATATGTGCGATAAACGCACGATGCCGCTCCAGTTCCTCCGGACTCGCAAAATGCGGGCGCGGAATTCGCGGTTCACGAACCGTAACAGGCTTGCCGCTTACGCTGATTTCAGAGGGGTCGGTATCAGCAACAAGTCCGAGGCCGATCTGCCGACCACCTGTAAGCTCGACATAGACCTGCGCCAGAAGCTGCGCATCGAGAAGCGCGCCGTGTTTGATGCGCATCGTTCGGTCGACGCCGAAGCGCGTGCAAAGGGCGTCCAAGCTATGCTTCGCTCCCGGGTGCCTTGCGCGCGCGAGTATGAGCGTATCGACCATCCGACTCATGCAGACGAGGGGCCGGCCGCAGAGCTGGAGCTCGTGGTTGAGGAAGCCGAAGTCGAACGAAGCATTGTGCGCGACGAGGGGCGAGTCATCCAAGAACTCGATCAGTTCCTCGACACGGTCGCCGAAGAGAGGCTGGGCAGAAAGAAACAGATTGCTGAGCCCATGGACGGCTTCCGCCTCTGCGGGCATCGGACGGAGCGGATTGAAATATGCGTGGAAGGAGCGGCCGGTCTCGACACGGTTGATCATCTCGATGCAACCGATCTCGACCATGCGGTCTCCGCCGGCGGGATTCAGCCCGGTTGTCTCGGTATCGAAAACGATCTCACGCATTGCTCTACCCTGCCCCGGAGACTTTATCGGACCGCCGGAATCTCGAGACAAGACAGAATGTCGCGCACTTGGCGTTCAGTTGTGGATAGGTCACCGCCCGTATCGATCACGAAGTCCGCGCGACGCCTTTTCTCATCATCCGGCATTTGACGAGCGAGGATTGCGCCTAACTTTCGTTCCGTCATTCCAGGTCGCGCGAGCACACGCTCGCGCTGGATCTCGAGCGGCGCCGAAACCACGATCACTTTGTCAAAGACCTCGTCGCCGCCGGTCTCGAAGAGCAGCGGAATATCGAAAAGCAAAGCCGGCGCTGCGGCATGATCGAGGATGAAGCGCGTTCGAACCGCGTGAACGGCAGGATGAACGATCGATTCGAGCGCTTCGAGCTCGTCGGGGTAACCGAGGACCATTCGGGCAAGCATGTCTCGGTCGAGCACGCCACCACTCTCCGCTTCGGGAAACCGGGCACCAATCGCGGCAATCAGGTTCGGATCATTCGCCTGCAGATCGCGAACGACAGCGTCCGCATCGAAAACAGGGACACCGGCACGCTCAAACATCTTCGCAACGGTCGACTTGCCCATTCCAATGGATCCGGTAAGCGCCAGGCGCATCATATTTGTGCTCCCGCGGTAAGACTGACGTCATGCCTTCGTGACGTCATGACTGCAGCACTCTCCTCTCTCGAAGAGCGCCGAGCAGCGGAATGAGCGGCATTCCGAGGATCGTGAAATAGCTCCCAAGAACATTGTCGAACAATTGGACGCCGGGACCCTCCATGCGAAAGACCCCGACGCAGTAGCTGACTTCGGGCCATTCAACCTCGAGATATGCTTCGATAAAATCCGACGATAGCGATCGCACATCGAGCTCGGCTTGATCGACATGAGTCCAATCGACCGTTCCGCCACGCGCAAGCGCTACTGCGCTCGTAAGGACGAGCGATTTTCCAGAGAAGAATTGCAGATGATCCGCGGCCTCGTCTCGGCTACGCGGCTTGTCGAACAGGCGACCTGCAACGCTGACCACCGAATCGCTTCCAATGACCCAGTCGTCCGGGTGCGACCCGCTCACCGCCGTGGCCTTTGCTTCAGCGAGCTCTGCTGCGATGTCGGCCGGATCGGTCTGTCTCTCTTTTACCGCCGTTTCATCAATATCCGGCCGAACGGCGATATGATCCACTGCTGCGTCCTCGAGCATCTTCCGGCGGATCGAGCTTCCGGAGGCAAGGATGAGAGGCAAAGAACAACCCTGTGGAAAAGACCGTGCGAATTACTAGCGCCAAGATGGGGATCGGCTCAACTCGGCGATTGTCCGACCACCGTTTCGGACCTTCCCATGATTCATCCACGGGCGCCGGATTCCATCCCCAGCCTGTGAATCACGGGAAACAGCCGTAGCGACTCGCGGGGTCTCCTAGCGAGTCTGTGATTGGGCCTTGTTGGCAAATTCGGGACGTCCGCCTAAACCCCGCGTCCCGCGCCCCTACTAACATCAACAGTCTTTCTAAGAATCTATAATAAGGGAGAAAGAGAGGGTGGCGTCTACGCCGCAAAATGCTTTCCAGGCTGACGGTTCGAACAAGCCCTTGCTCTCCGTGCTCAGCGGGAAGCGGGTCGATCCCGCACCCGTCTGGATGATGCGCCAGGCCGGACGCTACCTCTCCGAGTATCGCGAGCTTCGGGCGGACAAGGGCAGCTTCCTCAACCTCGTTTATGATAGCGACGCCGCGGCGGACGTGACGCTTCAGCCATTGACCCGTTTCCCCGAGCTGGATGCTGCGATCCTGTTCTCGGACATTCTCATTGTCCCTTTCGCAATCGGCCAGAATCTTAGCTTCGTTGCTGGCGAAGGACCGCGCCTGACGCCGCCTCTTGCCAGTAGCGAGCTTAGTGCGCTGACGCCTTTCGAAGCACGGCTCGACCCGATCTACGAGACGGTTCGCAAGGTGAAGGCGGCGCTGGATCCCTCCAAGACCTTGATCGGTTTTGCAGGAGCCCCGTGGACCGTGGCGACCTATATGGTGGCGGGCCAGGGCAGCCGCGACCAGTCCGAGACACGGCGTCTTGCTTATTCGCAATCCGAGCGCTTCCAAGAGATCATCTCGCGGATCGAAGAGGTCAGCATCGATTATCTGTCGGCGCAAATCGAGGCGGGCGCGGAAGCGGTGCAAATCTTCGACAGTTGGGCAGGGAGCCTAGCCCCGGCCGAGTTCGAGCGATGGGTGATTGCTCCCACGGCACGGATCGTATCGGGTCTTAGGAAGAAGCACCCCGATGTACGGATCATTGGTTTTCCAAAAGGCGCGGGTGGAAAGCTCGCTGCCTACGCGCGGGAGACGGAAGTCGATGCGATCGGCCTCGACGAGACGGTCGATCCGGTCTGGGCGAGCGCGCAACTTCCCGAGGGCTTGCCGGTCCAGGGCAATCTCGATCCCCTTGCTCTACTCGCCGGCGGCGAGCGTATGACCTCAGCGATCAGCGCCGTTCTTGACGCTTTCGCTTCACGCCCGCACATCTTCAATCTCGGGCACGGCATTCTTCAGGACACTCCAATCGCTCACGTCGAGCAGATGCTTGCCGCAGTGAAAGGACGCGGATGAGCGATCTCGCCGCATTGGCCGGCGCCGCCTACCCCTGGGTGAAGGCCGCGCATGTCACCTTCGTCATTTTCTGGATGGCGGGTCTTTTCATCCTTCCGCGTTTCTACGTTTATCACCACGAGACTACGCCCGGCTCGGCCGAGGACAGGGCGTGGATCGAACGCGAAGACCGCGTCCGGACAATCATCCTGACGCCATCAATGATCATCGTCTGGGTGTTGGGGCTTACCCTGGCCTACATCACCCATGCATGGTCGCAACATTGGCTTCAGGCCAAGCTCCTCTTCGTGATCGGGCTAAGCGGCTATCAGGGCTGGCTCGGCACCTACGGCAAGAGGCTGGCGTCCGGAAAGCGCCCGCTCGACAGTCGAACGCTGCGCATCATGAACGAGCTTCCAGGCGTGGCCGCGGCGATCATCGTCGTCCTCGTGATCGTCAAGCCTTTCTGACGTCCGGGAGCATTGACTTAAGAGCGGGAGCATTGACTTAAGAGGTCGCGAGACATACCTCGAAATGGACGGCTGAATCGGCCAGTTCACTTCTATCGCCGATGAACCGTTATTCAGGAATGAGGCGTCCTGCCCGTTCTGTGCTTTTTGTCTAAAGCCGTTTCTCCCCACCTTCGCTCGAAGCCCCACCACATGCATCTCAAAGATCTCAAGAAACAAACTCCCGCTGAACTCGTCACCATGGCCGAGGAGCTCGGCGTCGAGGGCGCGTCTACCCTGCGCAAGCAGGATCTGATGTTCTCCATCCTCAAGGTCCGCGCCGATACGGGCGCCGAAATCAACGGATCGGGAACGATCGAGGTTCTGAACGACGGCTTCGGCTTCCTGCGTTCGCCCGAAGCGAACTATCTGGCGGGTCCGGACGACATCTATGTTGCGCCGAGCCTGGTTCGTCGTTTCGGGCTTAGAACAGGCGATACGGTTGAAGGCGAGATCCGCGCACCGAAGGAAGGCGAGCGCTATTTCGCCCTGACTAAGGTCAGCCAGATCAATTACGATGAGCCGGATGCGGTCCGCCATCGCGTCAATTTCGACAATTTGACCCCGCTTTATCCGGACCAGAAGCTGAAGCTCGATACGCTCGATCCAACGATCAAGGACAAGTCGGCGCGTGTGATCGACATCGTTTCGCCGCTCGGCAAGGGTCAGCGCGCTCTCATCGTCGCCCCGCCGCGGACCGGTAAGACCGTGCTGTTGCAGAACATCGCACGAGCGATCACCGACAATAATCCCGAAGTCATCCTCATCGTGCTGCTGATCGACGAGCGGCCGGAGGAAGTGACCGACATGCAGCGGTCAGTGAACGGCGAAGTCATCAGCTCCACGTTCGACGAGCCGGCGCAGCGGCACGTCCAGGTCGCCGAGATGGTGATTGAGAAGGCGAAGCGCCTCGTCGAGCACAAGAAGGACGTCGTCATCCTGCTCGACTCCATCACGCGCCTGGGCCGCGCCTACAACACGGTGGTGCCGAGCTCGGGCAAGGTGCTCACCGGCGGTGTAGATGCCAATGCTTTGCAGCGGCCGAAGCGCTTTTTCGGTGCCGCGCGCAACATCGAGGAAGGCGGGTCGCTTTCTATCATTGCCACCGCCCTGATCGACACCGGTTCGAAGATGGACGAGGTCATCTTCGAAGAGTTCAAGGGCACCGGTAACAGTGAAATCGTGCTTGACCGCAAGGTCTCCGATAAGCGCATCTTCCCGTCGCTGGATGTCGGCAAGTCCGGCACCCGCAAGGAAGAGTTGCTGGTCGACCAAGGAACGCTCAGCAAGATGTGGGTCCTTCGCCGGATCCTCATGCAGATGGGGACAGTCGACGCGATGCAGTTCCTTCTCGACAAGATGAAGGACGCCAAATCCAACGAGGATTTCTTCGCCTCGATGAACCAGTAAGCTGAGCCGGCACACCGGCACGCCTCATTTGTGCTGGTGCATGGCTCAACTCGCAAATCGGAGCGTTGCCAGCTCGCTTATGCTTTCCGGTTTCAGCTTCTCGAGCATCTTCACCGCGGGTGGATTGGCCAAGCTTGGTCAGATCATCGTCGGTGACCTGACGATGGCTGGCGACAATGTCGTCATCATGGGCTCGCTCGCGTCCGGCCTTCCGGAGAAGGATCGCAGGCGGGTTTTGATGCTCGGCGTCGCGATGGCGCTGGGTT